>JGI12448J12851_1001041_pt1 | contig 9619 bp, 13 predicted proteins | sample A23M2SouthBayCA_FD_12851 | JGI IMG/M metagenome (IMG submission 12851) | reverse complement strand
TATATCATTTATCACTCCACACGCGGGGCTTTTGGCCGTCAAGCGAGAACAGCGCTGTATGGTCCAGAACGTCGCTCCAGTGATAGCGGAGCTCGAACCCGAGGATTTCCATCTGCTCTCGGGGATCGAGCAAGGGATGCGCTTCTCGGAGTGGGTCCAGCGCGAGAAGGTACCCGAATTCTCGGGACTCACAGACGAAGATGTCACCTATCGGCTCGATCGCTGCATGGATCGCGAGCTGATCGAACGCAAGACCATCCAGTACGAAGGCTACACCCTGACCTTCGAGGGGTACGACGCGCTCGCGTTGCACACCTTCGCCGAGCGCGAGACGATCAGCGGCGTGGGCGCACCCCTGGGCGTCGGCAAGGAGAGCGACGTCTACGAAGTGCAGTCCTATCGCCCGCTCGCGCTGAAGTACCACCGCGAGGGCTACACCAACTTCCGGGAAGTGATGAAAGAACGCGAATACACCGCCGACCGCGAGCACGTCTCCTGGCAGTACACCGCTCGCAAGGCCGCCGAACGCGAATACGACGCCCTCGAAACTCTCTACCCGGACGTCCGCGTCCCCCAGCCGATCGATCACAACCGCCACGCCATCGTCATGGAGCGCATGGACGGCGTCGAACTCTCGAAGGCGGGTCTCGACCCCGGACAGGCAGTCGGAATCCTGAACCTGATCCTCGAAGAGATCCAGACCGCCTACCACGAAGGGTACGTCCACGCCGACATCAGCGAGTACAACGTCTTCGTCGACAGCGAGGGAATCACAATCTTCGACTGGCCCCAAGCTGTGCCGACTGACCACGAGAACAGCGACGAACTGCTCGCTCGCGACGTCGAAAACATCGTCGGGTACTTCCGGCGAAAACACCCCCAGAAACTAGCCAAATCCATCGATATCGATAGTTTGAGTCGATCTCTTCGTGAGGATTCGTTCGAGTCCGTGCGTGCGTTCGAGGCCTAGTAAATCATATTTTGCTATATGAAATTCTCTGGGCGTGGGCGAAGCGACGATCAGAGAAGACTGTCGAATGAGCGCGTCGATCAACTGCCGTCCGCCGGTATCGAGGCTGGATTGGGTCTTTCGAGGAGTGCGACGAGGTCGGCTTCCGTCACTGGCCGCGCACTCGCGTCGAGTCCCGCCTCGCGAGCGACACGGACTGGGGCCGGCGGGTGCAGGTTCGCCTTCGCCAGGAGAGCGTCGTCGTAGAACACTTCCCGGGGCGTGCCACTGCCCGCGACGTTGCCATCGACCATCACGCAGACACGGTCTGCGACCTCGGCGGCGAATTCGAGGTCGTGCGTCGACAGGACGACACTGATCCCCTCCTCGTGGATCTGCGCGATTCGGTCGGCGACCAACCGAGAGCGCTCGGGGTCGAGCCCTGCGAGCGGTTCGTCCAGTACCACGACACTCGGTTCGAGCACGAGGACGCCGGCGAGACCGACGAGGCGCTTCTCGCCACCGCTGAGATAGTGAGGGATCCGGTCTTCGAGGTGGCCCGCGTCGACAGTCGCGAGCGCCTCACGCGCTCGCGCTCTCGCTTCGTCACCGGGGACGCCGTAGTTCTGGAGGCCGAACAGCACGTCGTCGAGGACCGTGGGCGCGACGAGCTGCGTGTCTGCGTCCTGGAAGACGAACCCAACCTCCTTCCGGGCGTGCGCTTTGTTGTCCTCAGTGATCGGCGTACCGTCGACGAGTAGTTCGCCGTCGTCGGGCACGAGCGTCGCGTTCAGGTGTTCGAGCAGCGTCGACTTCCCCGCGCCGTTGCCACCGATCAGGGCGACGACTTCGTTGGGATAGATCGAGAACTCCACGTCGTGCATACCGACTGTCCCGTCGGGATAGGTGTGGGCTTCACACTGGAGGTCGACAAGCGGCGGGTCGTCTCGGCTCACAGCCCCACCCCGTAGACCGCGACCGCCGCGTACCCGATCACGGCGACGTACGAGCCGGCGACGACGAACAGTTCGTGGATCGGTGGCCGCGAGACGTCGCCGTACACCGTGATATCGCCGTCGTAGCCGCGGGCTTCCATCGATTTGACGAGCCGTTCGGACTGCTCGATCGCCGTCAGCAAAGTCATCCCGAGAATCCGGGCGTACAGCCGTTTGTTCGACCAGAACTCCGAAAAGTTCGCGCCGCGTGAGAGCGCGGCTTTCACCAGGTCCTCCAGCGTCTCGATCATGACGAAGGTGAACCGGTAGGTGAGCAACGCGACCTGATCGATCGGGCTGGGCAGCAACCGTCCGAGCATGTACGCGACGGCCGTGTATTTCGTCGTCATCGACGCCGTCAGCGTGAACGTGACGACCGTGAGTGATCGACACGTGAGTTCGCCGAAGAGCACCAGCCCGGCCCAGGTAACCGAGAGCTCACCGATCGGTGTCGAGAGTGCTCCGAGGATCGGCGTCCCTGGTTCGAGAAACGCCAGCGGCCCGGCGACCGAGACGATGAATAATGCCGGCAGCGTGTACCACCCGGCCAGCCGTCGGTAGGGCAGCCCCGCGAGTCCGTAGACGACCAGCACGGCAGCGTACAGTCCGGCCAGCAACACGAGACTCTGCAGTACGGTGACCGCGAGCACGAGCGCACCGACGAGTCCGACCTTCGTCCAGGGGTTGACGCGGTGCAGCGGGCCGTCCCGTCGCTCGGCGAACGCCGTGAGCAACCGCGGGTCGGGGACGTGATTCGAGAGCGTCGTCACGGGTATCAGGCCACGGGTTCGTCGTCGTCGAGGCCGGCGTAGCGATCGACGTAGACGTACAGGCCGACGCCGAGGACGACCAACAGCGCGACGAGCACGCCGAATTCGAGCATCATGCCGCCCTTGCGGATGGGGCCGGCGACGACGATTCCACGGCCGAGATCGATCAGGGGGCCGCTGCCCTCTTGGGCGCCGCGCTGGAGCGCCTTCGCCGAGCGTTTCGCCCACGGCAGCGCACCGCCGGTCGCGGTGAACCCCCACAGCCCAGCGGCGAGGAAGGCCGCGAAGAGACCGAAGAGGCCGCCGTACTGCTTCCAGCGCTGCATCAGGCGGTCACCCCCGTCGGCCCCTCNCGGGTGTCGCGNTCGGCGAGCCCGACGAGGTCGGGTCGGACCGANGCCAGNAACTGGAGGACGAANCCAGTCAGNANCCCCTCGACGACGGCGACGCCGAGGTTCAGNCCGACGAGACCGCCGACNGCGATCGCCAGGTCACCGCGGGGCAGCGCGCTCCCGTTGACGCCGCTGANGACGATGATCGCACCCATCAGGAACGCGCCNGCNGAGAGCCCGAGNGTCGCGGCGCCCGCACTGGCNGGGAAGACGTCCCAGTCCATCCCCAGCAGCGTCTTGAACGCGTAGTAGGCCACGATCGCCTCGCTGGCGTTGACCAGCGTGTTNGCACCGAGCAGGCCGACCGCNCCGTGGCCCAGCGCCGCCGAGAAGATGTTGACGACCAGCGCGATGAGCGCGCCCAGCAGCGGCCCAGCGAGAATCCCCACCAGCCCGGTGAGGTTCATGTGAATGCCGCCCCAGACGGGGATGTTCAACTGGAAGATCGCGAAGCTCGCGGCCGCGCCGATGCCCGCGAGCGCGATCTGGTGTGTCTCGATGCCACCCTTCCGGATGCGATAGACGACTGCACCGATCAAACCGACGCCCAACAGCGTCCAGATCACCAATGCTACCAACGGAAACGACCCCTCGCCGAGGTGTATGTGTGCCATGTCTGTTTAATAATATTGTAGTCTAATATAATAATCTTTCTTTACTGAGTTTGTGCAGATAATAACAGAGTGTTCTGCTATTCGCACGTTGCGTTGGCGGAAGCAAGGCCACTGCACGCATCACCGACAGAGACGCCACGCGAGGCCGGGTGGACAGACCGACCGAGAGATCTCGTACAAGAGGTTTTTATCCGCGCGTCACGAACCCGAAGCTATGGGTTCCCGAATCAAGCGAGCACTCAGTCGTGCAAAGTACGCAGCAATCGGCGCCTCGATCGGCGCATTCGTCGGCGCGCTCATCAGTCGCAACGCAGCCAGCACCGGTGCCGGTCTCGGTGCACTCGTCGGTGCGACCGTCGGCGAGAAGCGCGTCGACGTCGACGAGTTCGTCGGTAATGTCCGCGACCGCAAGGAAAAGAAGGCAGCCGACGAGGCCTAACTCGGACGCGTTTTTAAATACGATCACGCCGTAGCATGCGGGTGATGGCGNGTCCGTCCTTCGACATCCCCGCGCGGCCACGGCGACGCTATCCCTACAGCGGCGGCGTCGAGTACGAGGGTGAGACGGTGTTCACGCTGACGCCCAGCGAGGACCACACCGACGAATCGCTCACCCAGCTGGTCGAGGTGGTGGTCGGAGGGTCGTACACCTACGGCGACTGGTTCGACCTGCCGATGCCGCTGTTTCTCGTCCNCGACGACGAGACCGGCGACGTCTTCCGCGTCGCAGTCAGGGACGGGACCGTCGAGTTACACGTCCTGCCAGCGACCGAGTCGGCAGGGCTGCGACGCTTCTACGACCGACTCGTCGAGGAAAGCGACACTTCCTGGTCTGTCGAGTGTCGCGTCGACGCGCCGTAAAAAATAGCGTCCCCTTACTGTCGGCGACGGCCGAGTGCCGCGAGTGCGAGGAGTCCAACGAGTGCGGCGACGATCCCGAAGCCGGGACCGAACGCGGAGCCAGTATCACCCGCTTCAGTCGTGTCGGTCGTGGGCTGCTCGGTCGTCGGCGAAGGCGTGTCGGTCGCGTCCGGATCGAACCCGACCACCGTGACTGATTCGGACGTGCCTTTCGCCGTCACGGTGTAGGTCAGTTCGCCGGCCGACTCGACGGGGACCGTGACCAGTCCCCGGACGTTCGTCGTGCCGACCTCGGTTCCGTCGAGCGTGACGGTGGCGTTCGGGACGGGGTCGTCGTACTCGTCGGTGACGTTGAGTTCGACGTTCTCACCGACGACGACCTGGTCCGCGGACCGGTCCACCGTCAGGTTGGGCGCTCGTGAGATGTAGAACGTCTCATCGACCGACGACTCCTCGACGACCAGCGCGGCTTCCGAAGAGGCGTACCCGGGTTTCGAGAGCGCCACGGTCGGTTCTGAGTTGACCGGAACTTGGAACGTCTGGGCACCGTTCGAGAGCGTCTGACTCGTGGCCACCGATCCGACCTGGACAGTCACGTTTTCGATCGGGCGTGGCGGATCGAAGTACGGATCGACGACAGTGATCGAAGCCTGGACTTGCCCCCGCTGCAGCGTCACGGTCGGACGGACGTGTCCCTGTACCTGAAGGGTCGTCGTATTGCTGAGATACCCTCGCTTTTCCACCGTCAGTTCGTAGGGTTCGTCTGTTCCGACCTCGATGTAGTCGGATTCGATCTGTCCGTTCTGGTCGGTTTTGCCGTCGATGACGGCGAAATCGTTTTTCACGAGCGTCACCTCCGCGTTCGGGACTGCGTTCCCCTGCGTGTTTTCGACGGTGATCGTCGCCAGAGCGTCCTCGTAGACCCCGATCTCGACACCATCGTCACCGACATCTCCCGGGTTTTCGATCACGTACGGGTCGTTTCGAACGTAACTGTCGGACTGGACCTCAATCGCGACTTCTTTGTCTTCGGGTACGTCGATGAACGTCTGACCGTTACTTACCGTCGTTGCGGTCGTCGAACCACCGTCCCAGGTTGCGTTCAGCGTCGCACCGCTGACAGGGTTGCCACCCTGTGTGACAACGGTGACCTTGACCGCTGTATCGGCAGTCGCAGTACCGATACCCCCGACAGCGACACTCGCGATGAGTAACAGCGCCAGAACCGACGCACGCGCTGGCTTCGTATCCATGCGTACAACTGCGCAAGGGAATCATAAATCTCTATCGGCACTCGAAATACACCCCCCAGATCAGAACGTCGTCTGGTCGCCATCGGCGAGCAGCGCGTCGACTTCCGCACGTTCGACGGTCGTCAGCGGCCCCGGAATCGTCCGCGTGAGCGCGGCCATCGCGACCCCGGCGTCGAGGGCGTCGTCGGTTTCGGCCCCCTCCAGCAGACGAGCGAGAAACGCCCCGATGAACGCTTCGTGCTGGCCGGCTCGTCGACGGCCTCGGTTTCGATGGCGTCACTGTCGTGGATCACGCCGTCGTGATAGGCCAGCGCACCGTACTCGCTGCGGGTGATGACGACCATGTGGAAGTCCCACTCGGCGGCGATCGTGTGGGCCATCTCCCGGGGCTGGCCGTTCCGATCGAGAACTGCCCGGACATCATCCTCGGAGGCGAACAGCACCTCGACGGCGTCGAAGACGTTCGTCACGGTCGCGCGCGCCTTCTCGGCCGACCACATCGACGGTCGATAGTCGAGGTCGAACGCCGCGAAGTCACTCCCGCTACCGCCGGCCCGCAGGATCGCCTGGACGGTCTCGGCGGCCGTCGAGGACAGCGCCATCGTGCTCCCGGCGGCGAAGACGCTCGCGGCGTCCTGGACCTCGTCCATCGCGAGTTCGCCGGGCGTCATCGTGCCAGCCGTCGACTCGATCCGGTCGTCGATCTCGACCGTCTCGCGTGGCTGGGGAGCCGACTCGTAGAACGTCAGTCCCTGCCTCCCGCCCTCGCTCGACGCGACGTCGGTCTCGATCCCGTGTTCGTGCAACTCCGCGAGGACGCGGCGGCCGAGCGCCGAATCCGGGAGCTTCGACAGCCAGAGCGCGTCGGTCCCCATGCGCCCGGCCGCGACGGCGACGTTGCTCGCAGTCCCGGTCGTCCGCATCCGTACGTCGGTCGCGGTCTCCAGACGTTCGTTCCCCTCCGGCGACAGCCGCAGTGACGTGTCCCCAACAGTGACCAGATCTGCCATAGCGCACACATCACGATCCAGGGGCTTAGTTGTATGTCCGGCCTAGCAGTCGGCCTCGAACAGCGTCCAGGCCGCGTCCTCTTCCAGCGAGTCGCCGATCGTCCGTTCGACCAGGATCTCGAAGCCGACCGCTCGCAACTGCTCGCGAGTCGCCTCGGGACCGGCGATGTGCCACTCCATCGCCGCGCCACCGCCGAGCCAGTCCGGGTTCGTCCCGCGCCACTCGTCGGTCCCTTCGACGAGTAGCAGCCGACCACCCGGCCGGAGAACGCGCGCAAACTCCTCGAAGACCGTCCGGTGGTCGCCCTCGGGAACGTGAATCACCGACCACAGCGCCGTCACGGCGTCGAACGCGTCGTCGGCGAACGGCAGTCGTGTCATGTCGCCCTGTGCGAGCGCCGCGGCCGGCGCGTTCTCGCTGGCCCGGGCGAGTTGACCGTGTGAGATGTCGAGGCCGACACCGCTCACGCCGTCGAGGCTGGCGAGCACGGGTATCCCCTGTCCACAGCCGGCGTCGAGCAGTCGACTGCCATCGGGCAGGTCGTCGAGAAACGACGCCAGTGCCTCGACGTCGTCGCTGTCGTCGGTTCGCTGGGCGGCGTAGTCATCGACCAGCGCGTCGTAGCCGTCGCGTACCGTCCGCTTGTCGACCATCGAGCAGTCGTTCGCGACGGCGTGATTTGAAACCCTGCGGTGGTGTGGGGATTGGCCACATCCAGATAGATACACGAGTGTGACCGAAAATATAAAACCCACAACTGGTGTTTGTGGCAGTATGCGACGGGAGTTGCTGGTGGTCGGTGTGCTGGGGCTGGTCGGGGTCGGACTGTTGCTCAATCCGGTGTATCTCTTTCCCCAGGGCGGCGAGAGTGGCCACAGGTACTGGACCGAAGAGATCGGCTCCAACGCGACCGCGAAACAAGCGCTCTACGGCTCAGACGACGTCCTCACGACCAACGCTCGGGCTACGGCGCTGGAGACGCAGGTCCTGCGGCGCGACGGACTCTCGGTAAACGGCTCGGTTCGAAGCGACATCTTGTATCGCGTCGTCTCGTTCCGCGGGGAATTCTATCACCCGACTCAGCACCAAACCGAGAACGGAACCCGGCTCTCTCTGGGGCATCTCACCCCGATGGAGGCAGTCGAACACGCGGCGATTCCGCTCGACGAGACGGCCCAACCCGTCCACACCGCCGTCGAGACGGGATCGGTGACGGTCTACGGCCATCCAGTCGGGACATTCGAACGCGAGCGGATCGTNGAGGATGACGGGGACTACTACTGGGTCGACCGCTGGCGCGGCGTGTCCTCGATGGCCGACGAGGAGTCCGCGCTGGTACTCCGACTCTGCGCGTTCCTCGCCGGAATCGGGTGTCTCCTGTACGCCGGCGAGCGGCTGTGGCGCATGCCCGCTCGTGGAGACGCTTGAGCCGAGTGGAGTGGGTTAAGTCGTTCGACCTGAAAGAGAGGGGTATGGCCGATCGAATCCTGCGGGTCAACGCCTACACGACCTTCGACCTGCTCGACGCAGTGGTCGAAGGGCACGGCTTCGAGGAGGAGGCCTTCGCCGTCCTGAACGTGACGGCCCCGCGGAACGATCCCGATCACGTCGAGTTACAGCTCGAACTGGACAACACCCAGCTCTCGGAAGTTCCCGCGCACGCCGAGAGAGTTACGCTGTCGGCAGGCCAGGCCCGGGAGCTGGCCGCGGAGCTGGACAAGTACGCCGAGAAGGTCGAACGCGCGCAAGCAGAAGGGGAGTAACAGGCGGAGAGTGGTCCCGGGAGGAGATCAGGAGAGATCGATGTCGGCCGAACTGTCCCGTCGGTCGAAGGAGACTTCCAGAATCCCGTTGTTGTAGGTCGCACTCGCCGAGTGCTCGTCGACGGCGACCGGCAGCCGGACCCGCTCGAAGTACTCTCGCTCGGGACCGGAGGCGTCGATGGTCAGTTCCTCGCCGTCGCACTTCAGATCGATCGCTTCCTTCTCGACGCCGGGGATGTCCGCGACGACCCGGACGGCCTCGTCTTCCTCGTAGATATCCAGGTGGATGTCACGGCTCGGCGCGCGCCCGCCGTCGGCCGCCTGACGCTCGACGTGCATGTCGAAGTCGCCGTTGGTCATCTCGTTCATCATCCGTTCGAGTTCCCGAAAGAAATCGTCGAACGGGTCGTCACGGTCGTCTCGTCTCATGTCCCCCGATACGGCGGTCCCGCCCAAAAGCCTTCGGCTCGTGACGGATTTCGTCGGCTTCGGAGGCGATAGCCGACGGCGAGCGTTCCCAGCGACTGCACAATACCGAAAAGCGTTTACTCGCTAGCGTAGCAATTTAAAACGGAGATATACCTATGAGTGCAAGCGACCCGGTCCGCATCGGGATCAACGGCTTTGGGCGTATTGGCCGCTGTGCCTTCCGTTCGGCGCTGAACAACGACGACGTCGAGATCGTGGGGATCAACGACGTCATGGACTTCGAGCAGATGGAGTACCTGGCGAAGTACGACAGCAACCTCGGCAACCTGCCGTACGACGTCTCTCTGGATGGAGACACCCTGAACGTCGGCGAGAACGCGATTTCGCTGCACAACATCCAGAGTCCCGAGGAACTGCCGTGGGACGATCTGGACGTCGACGTCGCCATCGAGTCGACCGGCATCTTCCGGACGAAAGACGACGCCTCGGCCCACCTCGAAGCCGGTGCGGACAAGACGCTGATCTCCGCGCCGCCGAAGGGCGACAAGCCTGTGCCGCAGTTCGTCTTCGGCGTCAACGAAG
>JGI12448J12851_1001032_pt1 | contig 9676 bp, 10 predicted proteins | sample A23M2SouthBayCA_FD_12851 | JGI IMG/M metagenome (IMG submission 12851) | reverse complement strand
AAGAACCCGGAACCACGTTGCCGGGGCCGCCGCTGTTTACCGTCCGAGGACCGAACGTCGGGACATGACCAACGACGCCGACCCCCTCGCCAGGAATCGTCTCGACGAGGAGGCCAGTCCCTACCTCCAGCAGCACGCGGACAACCCCGTCGACTGGCAGCCGTGGGACGAAACTGCCCTCGAGGCCGCTCGCGAGCGAGACAAACCCATCTTCCTCTCGATCGGCTACTCCTCGTGTCACTGGTGTCACGTCATGGAAGAGGAGAGTTTCGAGGACGAGACGACCGCCCGGAAACTGAACGATCACTTCGTCCCGATCAAGGTGGATCGGGAGGAGCGCCCGGACGTCGACTCGATCTACCAGACGCTCGCCCAGCTGGTCTCGGGCCGCGGCGGCTGGCCGCTCTCCGTGTGGCTCACGCCCGACCAGAAACCCTTCTACGTGGGGACGTACTTTCCGCCGGAATCGCGCCGCGGAACGCCCGGCTTCGGCGACCTGCTGGAGAAGCTCAGGAGTTCCTGGCAGAACGATCGCGACGAGATCGAAGAGCGGGCGACCCAGTGGACCCAGGCGATCGAGAACGAAGTGGCGTCGACGCCCGACCAACCGGGCGAACTGGGCGACGATCTGCTGAATTCGGCCGCCAACGCCGCGATGCGGACCGCCGACCGCGAACACGGCGGCTTCGGCTCCTCTGGACCGAAGTTCCCCCAGACCGGCCGGCTGCACGTCCTCCTCCGGGCGCACGAACGCACAGGTCGAGACGTCCTGCTGGACGTCGTCGAGGAGACGCTCGACGGGATGGCCGACGGCGGCATCTACGACCACCTCGGGGGTGGGTTCCACCGCTATTCCACGGATCGGGAGTGGGTCGTGCCCCACTTCGAGAAGATGGGCTACGACAACGCCGAGATCCCGCGGGCCTATCTCGCAGGGTATCAGGCGACAGGCAAGGAGCGGTATGCGGAAGTGGTCGAAGAGACCTTCGCGTTTCTCCAGCGCGAACTCCAGCATCCCGACGGCGGGTTCTACAGCACGCTCGACGCCCGGAGCGCGCCGCCGGACGATCCATCCGCCGGGGACGAGGAAGGGGCGTTCTACACCTGGACGCCCGCGGAAGTTCGGGAGGCGATCGGCGACGAGACCACAGCCGAGGTTTTTTGTGATCGCTACGGCGTCACCGAGGCCGGGAACTTCGAGCGGACGACCGTGCTGACTCGCAGCGCGCCGATCGCGGAGCTGGCCGAGAGTTACGACCGTCCCGAGAGCGAGGTCGAAGAGCGGCTCGAAATCGGGCGGGAGCAGGCCTTCGAAGCGCGTGCGGATCGGCCGCGGCCGAACCGAGACGAGAAGGTGCTGGCGAGCTGGAACGGCCTGCTCATCTCGGCACTCGCGGAGGGGGCGATCGTGCTGGAGGAGAAGTATGCCGAGATGGCTGTCGAAGCACTCGAATTCTGTCGTGAGCAGTTGTGGGACGCCGAGGAGGAACGGCTCTCGCGGCGATTCAAGGATGGCGAGGTCCGGATCGACGGCTACCTCGAAGATTACGCCTTCCTCGCGCGTGGCGCGTTCGACATCTATCAGGCGACGGGCGACCCGGCGCATCTCGGGTTCGCGCTCGACCTGGCCGACGCGCTGGTCGAGCGCTTCTGGGACCCACAGGAGGGGACGCTGTACTTCACCCAGACCGGCGGCGAGAGCCTGATTGCCCGCCCGCAGGAGCTGAACGACCAGTCGACGCCCTCCAGTGCTGGCGTGGCCGCCGAGACGCTGCTCGCGCTGTCGCACTTCCGCCTCGATTCAGTGTTCGAGGACGTGGCTTCGGGAGTGCTGTCGACTCACGCCGAGTCGATCGAGGGTAATCCCATTCAGCACGCCTCGCTGACGCTGGCAGCCGATCGCTACCGGAACGGATCGGTCGAGTTGACGGTGGCTGCGGATGACATGCCTGCCGAGTGGCGCGAGGTGCTGGCGAAGACGTACCTTCCGGCGCGGATTCTGGCCCGTCGGCCGCCGACTGCGGAGGGGCTGGACGAGTGGCTGGTGGGGCTTGAGCTGGATGACGCACCGCCGATCTGGGCCGAGCGAGACGCGCGAGATAGCGAGCCAACCGTGTACGCCTGTCGGGACTTCGCGTGTTCGCCGCCGCAGCACGATCTCGATGCAGCGATCGAGTGGCTTCGAGAGTGAGTGTCCTAACGAGTTAGGAACTATCGATAGGTCCGCACGCGAGAAGGTGTTGGTATGTCGAGCACGACAGACATTCCGAATCCGAGCGAGTACGAGTGGTCATTCGAGAAGCGCGGCAGCGTCGGCATCTGGTTCATGGAGGGCTGGCAGGGTTTTGCCGACGAGGACCTGGAAGCCGCGAGCGATCACTACCGAGAGCGGGGCACGCGTAGCGACATCGAGGGGACGCTGGCAGTTTTCGGCGACAGTACGAATCTCGCTCGCGAGACCCAGGAGTACATGGGCGAAGCGTGGTCAGAGAACGGTGAGTACACTGGTGTCGACCGGATCGGCTTCGTCTCCGAGGGGACGACTGCGATGGCGGTGAAGTCGGTCGTCGACGTTCCCGGGGCCGAGGTCGAGAGTTTCAGGGATCTGGACGCGGCGATCGACTGGGCCCGGGAGTGAGCGTCGCTATTTTGCCATTTTTTGTTAATCTGTAGCGACAGTGCCGATGTCAGCTGTACGCGCCCCGGGATCGATCCATCCCATCAGACACAGCGGGACCAGGGCGAATCCGCTCACGACGACCGTCGCAGTGAAGAAAAACGCACCCGCGAAGCCGGGTGCAAACCCTCCCGCGACCGCGATCTGGGCACTCACCATCGGGCTGGCGACGAGTACCGCCAGAAACGTGAGGGCTGCAACGAGAGGTTTGTCATCACTGACCAATACGCCCGCGAGATAGCCTGCAGGGATCGGGAGCGTGATCAAGAGGAACTGGAGCTGATAACTGACCAACAGAGAGAGCGTCAGCGTGGTCCCATTTTCCGGTGGGGTGACCGCCAGATCGTAGTACATCAGACTGCAACCGATCACGAACAGGATCAGGACTCCCGTCACTGCGTGTTTCGTCGCCTTTTTAATGCTGTTCGGGCGTGCGAACGCAGTTAGGGCACCGAGTGCCAGCCACCACAGACCGATCCGCAAGAGGATCGCAAACGGCCCCAGCCCGTATCCCGTCACCAGCCCACCGCTGACAGCTGCTATCCCCGACACGAGAAGGCCAGCCCCCGTGAGGGCAGCAGCTCTGAGATCCATCGTGAATTCAGTGACATGACGCGATAAAGTGTTTTGTGGAGCTGACGACCGACCGCCCATACTCCATGAGCGGTGATCTTCGAACACCGTGAAAGCCCCGACGCGGACTGCTCTCAGACGGGAGTGCAGAACCACGAACACGGTGAAAGCCCCCGACGCGGACGACTCGTGCGGCTCGCTGCGGTCCGTTGGTCCTCGCTTCGCCGGACGTCGCCCTCCGCGTCGCCCCTTTCATTCCACCCGAAGCACAGCAACCGTGCCACACCCTCCCCAGCCGACTGCGCTGCTCGCTCACTTCGTTCGCTGTGCTGCTCATCCCTCGCACGGAGACAAGGCGCGCACGAGAGCGCGCCCGGCGCGCGCCAACCAGTCCTGTTCGGACAGCCGTCCACACGTCAGTGGCAGGTCTACAGAATCGAGAGCCGATATCAATAGGTTTCTACGGACACGTCGTCGAGCAGCTCGAAGTCGTCGGTGTTCTCCGTCACGACCGTTGCGCCCGTCTCCTTGGCGACGGCTGCAATCAATATATCTCCAGCGAGGGAGTTTATCCTGTCCTGGTTGATGCTATCATCGCGGTGTAATGTCGCTTCTAACTGTCCGGCGATGACTGCGTGGTCGGTCCGGAAGGGGACGACATCCAGCCACCCAAACGTCGACAGGATCTCGTGTCGGTCGAGTTTGTTCTGGAGGTCCCGCCCGACAGCAATCTCCTTGATGTTGAGCGTCGTCGTGATGAACTCGGACTCCTCGTTCCGTTCGAGGAACGCTCTCACGTTGTCTCGTCCGGCCCAGTAGCGGATGAGAAAGGTTGTGTCAAGCAGTTTCATCCATATCCTCGGTCTCGGAGAGTTCCTCGAGAACCTCTCGCTGGCGGTGCGCGAGGCCCGCGCTCGTCTGCCTGCGAGACCTCTCGGCTGCCCGTTCCAGTTGCGCGGCCGCGTCTGCGTCGAGCGTCCCGAACCCCTCCCGCCAATCGGTTTGTGCCTCCGCGAGGAGACGATCTACGAGGTCTGTGAAACTTTCGCCCTCCCGCTTGCGGGCTTTCAGGCGTTCATAGACGTCCTCTCTGATGCCGATAGTTTTCGTCCCCATAGTTTGTGTTTACATACACAAACACAAAATAGTTACTCGGGAACACGGCGTGTCGACTGGCGTGCCCCGAGGAAATGCGAGTAGATCAGTTCTCGTCGAAATATGCGCGAATCTCGTCGGCCAGATAGACGGCGATCGGCACCGGTTCCTCCTCGACGAAGCGGGCGACCTCCTCGCCGTCCTGCAGAACGACGACCGTCGGGATGTACTCGATCCCGTACTTTTCGACTTTCGGGCCTTCCTTCGAGCCATCGTCGAGTTTCTCGACGGGGATCTCCTCGATTCGATCGTCGGAAATGCCTGCGGCGTCGAGTGCAGCGCCGAATTCGGGGAGTTGCTTGCGGCAGTCGCCACACCAGTCGCCGCCCCAGACGATGTACGTCAGATCGTCGAATTGGGCGAGCGTCTCGACAGTATCGCCGTAGGACTCGGCGTCGAAGACGGGATCGGGTCGCATCGTTTCGAGAGTCATGACTCCCCGTTCGAGAGCGGCGAATAAAACGGTCGCGGGTCGGAGTCGGGGATTACTGCTCGAAGGCGCTGACGACTTCCTGGGTCGCGGCGTCGATGTCCCACTCGGCGACGAACGAGGACATCGCGGTCTTGAGTTCGATGAGTTGGTCCGGCCGCACGCCCAGCCCGTGGGTGATCGACAGCGGCTGTGAGCGCGAGGACTGGAAGGCCTTGTGCTGGCCCTGGAGGAACGCATTGAACTCCCCCATCGAGACGTCCGTCCGCGGCGGGATCGACCCCTTCTTCTGGTTGAATCGGCGCTGGCCGTCCGCCGAGCCGGCGTACTGCAGGAAGGTGCCGACGGCGTCCTCGTTGTCGGTCATCGACGAGGCGATCACGGCGTCCATGTTCATCGCGTATTCGCCCTCGGTCCCGGGGAAGGGGACGTGTTCCCAGTCGCTACCGTAGGTGAAGCCGTCGGTCTCGGTGTAGGCCCCGGCGGCCCAGTCGCCCTGGTGGAAGAACGTCGACTCGCCCTCGATGAAGCGTTCGTTGGCGTCGGTCAGCGACATGTACAGCGCGTCGTCGGTCGCGAGATCGGCGTAGGTCCCGACGATGTCCAGCGCGTCGGCGATCGCCTGCCGGTTGGCCGACGCTCGCCCGTCGCTCACGGCCTTGTAGACATCGTGGCCGTGCTCGCCCAGCAGCACTGTCTCCCACAGCTGCAGGACCGTCCAGGGGTTCTTCATCGGAAAGAGCATGCCGACCTGCCCGGTCTCGGCTTCGGCCTGCCGGAGCATCTCCACGAACTCGCGAGGGCTCGACGCGCTGGAGGGATCGATCCCGGCCTCGACGGCCAGATCGACGTTGTAGAAGAGGTTGTTGATCCGGTGGATGTTCAGCGGGACGGCGTGATAGACGCCGTCGAACTCCGAGGCCCCGCGCGGACCGTCGAGATACTGCTGCTCCATGTCCGACTGGTTCCAGACGTCGGAGATGTCCGCCAGGACGTTGGCCTCGACGTACGGAAAGAGGTTCTTGCCCGGCCACTCGACCCACAGGTCCGGCGGCGTCTCCTTGAGGATGCGACTCTTGACGGCCAGACTGAGGTTCTCGTTGGTGACGTCCCCCAGCGAGACGTCAGGATGGCGACTCTGAAACCCCGACAACAGGGCCTCCATCGCCGCCTCACCATCGCCGCCCACCATCCGGTGAAGCAACTCCGTGTCGGTCCGGCCCCGGGAACTGAATTGCTCGCCAGAACGTGACATGATCGTCTATACTGGCGTTTCTGCTACCCTGTATTGAACCTACCGCCGACGTTCTCACGTCTGGTAATACTTCCGGAGGCGTCCGCCGCTCTCCTCTCAGGTCGAGGAGATCCGACGAGAGAAGGCGATTTCGAGCGGGTCTGAGAACAAAATCTGATATTGGGTGGAAGGATATATATGGTCGATTGGGTAACGTAGACACATGCGATTGTTCGCCGAACGAGCTACAACTGCGGCACTCGGATTCCAGCTGGTGCACGCGTTCTATCAGGCGCTTCTGCCGTCTCTCGTCTCCGGGCCGGCGTACGTGCTACTCGCGGCGAGCGGACTACTCGCAGCGGTCGGCACGCTCGGGTACGCCGTCTGGCGACTTGACGAGCGGTTCGCGAACGTCCACGCCGAGCGGGAGGATCTCCGAGAGGAACGGGACGCACTCGAAGACGAGCGCGAGGCGCTCCGTGCGGAGCGGGACACGCTCGAAGTCCGTCTCGAAGCGGCACGGGATGCACTCACGGATCTGCAGGATCAACGCGTCCAGACTCCGGCGACGCCGATGACGACCGACGGTGGTGTCCAGACGGCCGGCAATCTCTCGACGGAGGAACTGGACGACTACATCGCCGTCTGCTGTGACACCATCGAGCAGACCGGCGACGGCGACCTCCGCCAGCGCCTCGACGTCGACACGCCTTCGGAGGCGCTCAATCGTCTCTCCCGGGAGTTCAACGAGATGGCGACGGCCTTCGAGCAGACGATCGACACGGCAAACGAGTTCAGCGAGGACGTCGCCGGCTCCTCAGAACAGGTCACGACCGCGACCCAGGCCGTGATGGAGGCTAGCGAGAGCGTCGCCGAGACGATTCAGGAGATCGCCGACGTCTTCCACGAGCAGCACACCCAGATCAGCCAGATCTCCGAGGAGATGGGCGACATGTCCGCGACGATTCAAGAGATCGCCGCCTCCAGCAACGAGGTCGCCGAGAAGGCAGACAAGACCGAGCGCGAGACGGTCCAGGGGATCGAAGCCGCTCGCGGGGTCGCCGACGCGATGGACGAAGCCAGCGACCAGACCGACACCGTCGTCGAGGCCGTCGAGACGCTCGACGACCAGATGAAGGAAGTCGGGCAGATCGTCGACATGATCGACCGGATCGCAGAGCAGACCAACATCCTCGCGCTGAACGCCTCGATCGAAGCCGCTCACGCCTCGACTGGCGAGGAGACCGGTTTCGGCGTCGTCGCAGACGAGGTCAAGAGCCTCGCCGAGGAGACCAAAGACGCAACCAAGCAGATCGAGGCGCTCATCGAGGACATCCAGGACCAGACGAGCGAGACCGTCGAGGAGATAAACGAGATGCAGTCGACTGTCGAAGACGGCCAGGAGGATGTCCAGGAAGGGCTAGAAGCGCTCGAATCGATCATGGACCACGTCCAGCAGACGACCAGCGGCGTCAAGGAGATCTCCAACGCGACCGACGATCAGGCCGCTTCCAGCGAGGAGGTCGCCTCGATCGCCGACGAGGCCGCAGAGACTTCCCGAGCGAACATGGAAGAGGCCGAGCACGTCGCCGCCGTCGCCGAAGAGCAGACCCTCGCGCTCGGCGAGATGTACGTCAACGCGAAGATGCTCACGATGCGTGCCCGACAGCTCTCGACGCTGTTCGACCGCTACGAAACCGAGTGATTTCCCGCGAGTCGACGCCAGTAGAGGCCCACTTTTACTACCTGGTCGGTCCTGCACTCGACTATGGACGTAGGCGTACTGACCGTTCCGCTCGGCGACCAGTCCCGTGAATCAGCGTTCGGATATCTTGCGGACCTCGGCGTCGGCGCGGTCGAGCTCGGCTGTGGTGGCTATCCCGGCCAGGGCCATCTCGACCGCGAGACACTGCTTACGGATCCGGACGCACGGGCCGACTTGCGTACGGATCTCGACGAGTACGATCTCCGCGTGAGCGCACTCGCGACGCACAACAACCCCTTGCACCCCGACGACGAGCGGGCCAGCGAGGCCGACACCGAACTCCGGGAAGCCATCGAACTAGCAGACGTGCTCGATATCGGCACTGTCACCTGCTTCTCGGGACTGCCGGCCGGCGGCCCGAACGACGAGGTGCCAAACTGGGTGACCGCACCCTGGCCCGGCGAGCACGCCGACGCCCACGAGTACCAGTGGGAGGTCGCCACCGACTACTGGCGCGACCTGGCTGAACACGCCGCCGAACACGAGGTCGACGTCGCCATCGAGATGCACCCGAACATGCTGGTCTACGAGCCCTCGGGGATGCTCGAACTCCGCGACCGGACCAACGACCGGATCGGCGCGAACTTCGATCCCTCCCACCTGTACTGGCAGGGAATCGAGATTACCGACGCGATCCGGCTGCTGGGCGCACACGACGCCATCCACCACTTCCACGCCAAGGACACCAGAGTCTACGACGCCCAGGCCCGGACGAACGGTGTCCTCGACATGACGCCCTACGACGAGGTCGCGGATCGCTCGTGGATCTTCCGCTCGGTGGGCTACGGCCACGGCGAGGATCACTGGCGGGACATCGTCTCGACGCTGCGGATGGTCGGCTACGACGGCGCGCTCTCGATCGAACACGAGGACGCGCTGACCTCGGCCAGTGAGGGGCTCGAAAAGGGAATCGAGCTGCTTCAGCGCGTGGTATTCGAGGAGCAGCCCGGGGACGCGTTCTGGGCGTAGCAGCCGCTCTGGGTGTCACGCGATCGGAAAACTGGGTGTCCCGCTAGGCCGGGACCTGTCTGTCGAGAACGACCGCTGTCAGGACCGCAGTGACAGTTGCGCCGATCAGTGAAACGAGCACTCCCGCAATTTCGTCACCGATACTGAAGTCGATGGCGTCTGGCGCGGTGACCGTCATGAGGAGTAGCGAGACGACGAGAACGACCGCCGTTCCAGCGGCGGCAGCGATCGCCGCGGGCTGGTAGGACGATATCTGGGCGTCCGTACTCGTGTGGTAGTACACACCGATACCGAAGGCGAACAGCAACCCGAATACGGGGCCGTCAGTGTACCCGAAGACAGCGTCCACTGCCCTGTAGAACATATCATCCTCGATAGCGCTGTATAGTCTCGAGTCCTCGGACGCGAGTGAATACTCCAGCAGATGATAGACGAACGATCCGATCGCGAATACCCCATACACTGCGATTCCGAATAGTGCATGACGAACGCCGTCTGATTGGCTTGACTGTTGTCGTGGCCGCCCACCCTGTTGTGAAGACATATCGACTTTTGATCCTCGACAGAGACATATAAATCCTATTAGATAGGTTCCCCGATACAGGGGGCAGTTCGCTCAGTCAGCCTCCGCGAGACCTGATCGCCGCTACTTTTCGGTCTCGTCGTCCTTCTTGACCTTCTCCTCGACGGCCTCTTCGACTTTCTCCTCGACGGCCTCTTCGGCCTTCTCTGAGACTGTCTCCTCGGCTTTCTCTTCGACAGTCTTCTCGGCCTTCTCCTCGACGGCTTCTTCGGCTTTCTCTTCGATCGTCTCTTCTGCCTTTTCGGCGACCGTCTCCTCGGCTTTCTCTTCGACAGTCTTCTCGGCCTTCT
>JGI12448J12851_1001005_pt1 | contig 9804 bp, 9 predicted proteins | sample A23M2SouthBayCA_FD_12851 | JGI IMG/M metagenome (IMG submission 12851) | reverse complement strand
ACAGGAAGCCGACGCGGTCGAGCGCATCCTCGACCGCGTCGCCGCCTACCCCTTCGAGATCGATCTCTTGCTCGCTGATCGCGGCTTCTACAACGAACGGGTGCTTCGCCGCTCTCGGGAGATCGCTGCAACCGTCGTCCCTGTCCAGAACAAGGGCGAGCGGATGCAAGAGAAACTGGACACGCACCGCTCGTACATGACGACCTACCGGATGTACAAAGACCGCGAGCGGGAACTGGATTTCCCGCTCGCGGTCGCTGTCTCCTATCACGCCGGTGATCGAGGCAAGCACGGCGAGGTCGTCCGGGGGTACGTGGCGTGCGGTCTGGCCGACCGCACGGCCAAAGAAGTCGAACGGCTCTATCGAAAGAGATCAGCGATAGAGACGAGCTATCGGCTGTTTCGCCAGGCACGAGCAACCACGACGACACAGGATCCGATCGTGCGGTTGGCGTTCGTGCTGGTGAGCTTCTTGCTGGAGAATCTCTGGTTAGTGCTCCGGTGGGCGGTCGTCGCCCGCCCACGCCGGGGCGGGCGCGACCTACCCACCGCTTTCACGTTCACGACCTTCTGTGACTGGATCAGACACGTCCTCGAAGAGGAGCTGAACCGGTGCTGGACTATCGAGATGAACGGCGTTGGCGTCCCTGACTCGTACGCGACGGCCGCGGGCTGGCCTCAGCCCGCGGCCTCGGGATACCCGCTGTGAGCGCCAGCTCTCCGCTGACACGGTAGAATCATTCGACTCGACGCACCGCTTCACCGCAGACTTCGGTCAGCGTGAAGTCACTCCAAGAACACGGCGATGATCACCAGAGAAACTCACTGATTCAGCGACCCGCCGAAACCTCAGTTGGGAAGTACCGAATCTACATTTTTCGCGCTCCGCCGCAAATACGGCGAGATCGTTCGCGCTCGAACGTAGTTCGGTCAGTTCCGCGAACTCGTCCTGAAATGCGCCGTCAGAAACATCGAACTGAGCGTCAGCCACTCATGACCGCGAAATCACGCGTCTAAACAAGGCCCTGTAAAGACAGACGGGAAGCGCAGCCAATGTGGGGTATCTTCAATGGCCAAAGTAAGGATAGAAAATGCCTCCAGCGGGTCATGGTAAAGTTGGTACTGCCATCAACGATATCAATACATTGATTTCCCCTCATCAACCAAGATAGCCCAATGATCGAAGGAGGAGTCATCCTCGTTACCGGTGGGGCGGGTTCTGTCGGCCGCCACATCGTCCGTCACTTACTCTCGCTCGACGCTGAAACAGTTAGGGTGTTCGACAACAACGAATCGAACCTCTCCGAACTCCGGCGGCAACTGGACGACGATCGATGTCGATATCTGGTCGGGGATATCCGCAACAAGGACCGACTGGATCGCGCATTCGAAGACGTCGACGTGGTCATCCACATGGCCGGGATCAAACACGTCGACCTCTCGGAATATAATCCGTTCGAAGCAGTCCGGACTAACGTCATCGGCCTCCAGAACGTCGTCGACGCCGCCCTTGACGCCGACATCCACCGGCTTGTGTTTACGAGCAGCGACAAGGCCGTCAATCCGGCCAACACGATGGGGACGACGAAACTACTCGCAGAGAAACTCATCACTGCTGGCAACAAGTACCGAGGTCCGCGTGAATTGAACCTCGCTTCGGTTCGATTCGGCAACATCATCAACTCCTCGCAATCGGTCGTCCCGCTGTTCTGTCGACAAATCTCAAACGGAGGGCCGGTGACGATCACGGACGAGCGTATGAGCCGGTTCTTCCTCACATTTGACGACGTCACCGATCTCGTGACCAGCGCAGTCGAACGGACACGCGGTGGCGAAATATTCGTTCGGAAGATGCCGGCGATAGCGATCAGCGACCTCGCGGACGTGTTGATCGAGGAACTCGCACCGATGTTTGGGTACGCTCCTGGAGACATCGACCGAGAGATCATCGGAGCGAGGATCGGTGAGACCATCCACGAAGAGATAATGACCGAACGACAGGCGATACGTGCCATCGAGAACGAGAAGATGTACGCCATTTTGCCCGAGACGGGCAGTGGGTCAAACGGATTTCTCGATCATGGTGGGTTGGACGGGTTCAAAGAGCCCGAGTCTATTGCCCGTTCTTCGGAGGATGTCGAAACAATGGACTCTGACCAGATCGTAACGTTTCTGAACGAGACCGGTGCACTCGAGGGGTATCGATGATCCAGACCGTCGTCGTGACTGGTGCCGCCGGCTTCATCGGTCGCTGGGTGGTAGGGGAACTGCTCGAACGCGGACACGAGGTCCGCGGACTCGACGACTTCTCTAACGGACGCTCGGAGAACATCGCCGCGTTTCGGGAGGATCCCGATTTCGAAATACGCGAGGGTGACGTGCGAACGGCTGACGACGTGGAGACCGTCCTCGAGGGGGCTGACGCCTGTATCCATCTCGCAGCCGAAATCGATGTTCAGGAGAGCCTGGACGACCCAGTGTCGCACTTCGAATCGAACGTGGTCGGGACGCACAACGTACTGGAAGCCACTCGGGCGAACGACGCCCGGCTCGGCCTCGTCGGCACCTGCATGGTGTACGACGTGGCAGACTCCGACGCGGGGATCGACGAGACTCATCCCGTGAAACCGGCGTCTCCGTACGCGGCGACAAAACTCGCCGCGGAGAATCTCGCGGAGGGATATTACCACGGCTATGACCTGCCGGTCACGATACTACGGCCGTTCAATACCTACGGCCCCTTCCAGCAGGCCGGAATGGCCGGTGGGGTCGTCTCGATCTTTACGAACAGAGACCTGCAGGGCGAACCACTGAAAATTTTCGGGGACGGCACCCAGACACGGGACCTGCTGTACGCGACGGATTGCGCGCGCTTCATCGTCGAAGGAACGTTCAATGACGCCGCCATTGGCGAGGTGCTGAACGCAGGGACCGGACGAGACGTCTCGATCAACGAACTCGCAGAAATCATCGCGACCGAGGGAACCGAGATTACCCACGTCAAGCACCATCACCCACAGAGCGAGGTCCAGAAACTCCGCTGTGACCCTTCGAAGGCCAACGATCTCCTCGGCTGGGAACCCGATGTGACCCTGGAGGAGGGCGTCGAGAAACTGCGAACGTGGATGCAAGGACGTGAGGAATCATGAGCGGGGAGCGGCCCGCTATTGCCGGCGGCGAACCGATTCGAGAGGACGTGCTGGGCTACGGCGGCCAGTCGATCGGCGAGCGCGAGAAGGAAGCAGTTCTGGAGGTTCTCGAGAGCGATTACATCACGCGGGGTCCGACGGTGGAGGCGTTCGAAGAGGAGGTCGCCGAATACATTGGGGTCGAACACGCCGTTGCCGTGACGTCCGGGACAGCGGCACTCCACCTCGCCGGCCAGGCCGCTGGCTTCGGACCGGGTGACGAAGTCATCACGACGCCGTTGACGTTCGCCGCAACGGCGAACGCAGCAGTTTATGCGGGCGCGGAGCCGGTTTTTGCGGACGTCAAGCGAGACACGCGCAACATCGACCCTGAGGCAGTGCGCGAACGAGTTACGGAGGACACGGAAGGGCTGATCCCGATGCACTATGCCGGCCAGCCGTGTGAGGTTGACGAACTGCTGGCGATCGCCGACGAGCACGACCTGACGGTGATCTGGGACGCCTGTCACGCCATCGGGTCGATGTGGCAAGGCGAGACTGTTGGATCCCAGAGAGACATAGCGGTGTTCAGCTTCCATCCTGTCAAGACGATCACGACCGCAGAGGGCGGCATGATCGTCACCGACGACGACCACCTGGCCGAGCGCTTGCGGTCGCTGCGTTCCTTCGAGATGGAGTACGACATCTCGGGTCACGAGGACGAACCCTGGTACCAGGTCGTCGACGGCGTCGGGTTCAACTACAACTTCACCGACTTGCAGGCCGCGCTTGGACGGGTCCAGCTGGATCGGATCGGGGAGTTTCAGGACCGACGGGACGAGATCATTACGCGGTATGACGAGGCGTTTGCGGACGTGCCGGGGATTGTAACACCGACTGTGAAAGAGGACGTCGATCCGACCTTCCACCTCTATGCGGTGGAAATCGACGAAGAGCACTTCGGTGCCTCGCGAAAGAAGTTCGTCAATGCGATGCACGCCGAGAACATCGGCGTGCAGGTCCACTACGTACCGCTGCACTACCACCCGCACTTCCAGGACGAATTCGGCTACAAGCGTGAGGATTTCCCAGTGACAGAGTCAATCTACGACGGGATCGTGAGTTTGCCTCTATTTCCCGGGATGGACGACGGGGACATCTCGGACGTTATGGCCGCCATCGACGGACTGTCCAAACACCACTACTGAGAGGAGATGGATTTATTCGTCCGGCTAACCCGAGTTGAGGCATATGGCCGAGTTTCAGATCGGCGATTCTCCGATCGGTCCCAACGAACCGACCTTCGTCATCGCAAAGGCCGGGTCCAATCATAACGGCGATCTCGATATTGCGAAGGACGCTCTTGGGAGGTAGATTGTTGACGGTGAGAGCTGCGGCTGAAAGTCGAAGAGGGCAAGGGCACCGCGCTAGCGGTGCCGACATGTTCCCGATGAGCCGGTTCGTGTCGGAATCGGCTGCAGCGGACCTGCTCCAACAGGTTCGCTGGTGTGATGGTGTCGAATGCCTCCGCTGCCGTTCTGACCTGACGGTCAGAAACGGCAGCTATCGGGTGTATCAGCGGTATTTGTGTAAGAATTGCGGTCGCACGTTCAACGACAAGACCGGCACGATATTCGCTCACTCGAATCTTACACTGAAAGAGTGGTACTTCACGATATACGTGTTTTTACGGTTCAACACGAGCCTTCGCCAGATCGAAACGGAACTCGATCTTTCGTACAAAACGGTGAGATGGCGCGTCGAGCGCTTTGGCGAAGCGCTCGACGCGCCTGCAATACGGCTGTCCCGGCCGGTCGAAATCGACGAAGTGTATGTTTCTGCCGGGCAGAAAGGCCGCGAGCGCGATCAGGAGTCGCGCTCGCGTGGGCTGTCCACGCGTGGCCGAGGATCGTACGCCGGCGACAAACCGCCGGTGTTCATGTTGGTCGATCGCGGCAGCGATGAGCGGTACGTCGTGCCAGCGAAATCCACCGACGAATCGACTATTCGACTCCTGCTTGCCGACCGCGAACAGAAGTCGTTGACCGTCTACACGGACGAGTTTTGGGCCTACGACCCGATAGAGGACGACGAAGAGTTCGACCGTGAGTACGTCGTCCACGGAGATGGTGAATACGCTGATGGCGAGGTACATGTCAACAGCTGCGAGAGCCACACGTCACTGGCGCGACGGTGGCTCTCGCCTCATCGAGGACTCTCAAAAGACAAGCTAACGCCGTATCTCAGAGCCTTTCAGCTCCGCCGTGAACTCTACAGAAAACCAGGCGACGAAGCGCTCAAACATGCTCTCGACGCCGTGCTCTGAAAATCAACAACGTGCTTCACAAGAGCGATCTAGGTGTCAGGCGAGGCAATGGTCGCGAAGAGAGTACAGTTCCGCCCGAAACCGGCATCTGCGAGTCGTGTATACAACCGCCGACGAACGTCCGATTCGAGCGCTCGCTCGAACGCGATCCGTCGCTCGTGACAGGCAGTACCGACCTCATCGTCTGCCACGTAGTTGTCACCCATGAGAAGGAACATCGACATCGGGAAATCGGCCATCGACTCGCGAACGTCGAACCCGAGGTCTTCCATGAGTGCACCGAGCGATTTGTTGTCGAAATAATAAATGTGGGCAGGCGCAGTAATCCACCACTGCTCGAGGTCCAGCGACTCCTTGGCGGCGACTTGGAGTGGATTGAAGTCATTCGGAACTTTGACGACGACGACGCCCTCGTCAATAAGAAGCGATCGAGCGGTCCGAAGAACCTCCGCGGGATTCGGGACGTGCTCGAGTACGTTAAAGAGGGTGATCAGATCGAACCGTTCGTCGTGCTCGTCGCTGAACGCTTCGACAGTACCGTCGTACACCTTTAGGTCTTTCTCCCGTGCGGCTTCGGCGAGTCGTTTTGACGGCTCCACGCCAACCGCGTCATAGCCGCGCTCCTCGGCGAAAGAAAGGAACTCGCCGGTGCCACAGCCGATATCCAATACTCGCTCGGGTTCCGCATCGATGTCCCCGGCGATACTGAGACAGTCCGTATACCAAGTCGATCGGCGCCACTCTCGTTCCTGGATTGCGTTCTCGGTATCCTGAAGGAGACGAGAAACGTCTGCCGCCATCTCTCCCTCGGAAAGTAGTTCGGGATACTTGCTCTGATAGAACTCGGACAACGTTTCGTCGTCGGGGATCGGATCCAGACGAGCGTATCCGTACTTATCGTTAATAATCACGTCGTATTCCTCTGGGTCCATGATCACTCACTACACCCATTTCGCACATAAAACAGTTGAATATGCATCGGAAGGCAGGGTCGTGGTGGTGATGGGCCACCCGAAGCAGACTTTGCGGTCGCTCGTCGAGGTATGGATACGAATTCTGAGCGACTCGTATATTCGCTCTCCTCCAACGGGAACACTGGCGACATCCGTGAGGTAGCTGTGTCACCACTACAGAGAAAGCATTTTGTAAACTACCATCTGACCATTCTATATGCTCTCTGTACTGGTCACCGGGGCGGGCGGGAATATTGGGGTTAGTATGGCACGTGCTCTCCACGAGTGGGATCGGCCGGTTCAGGTGGTCGGAACAGAAGCGAACGACTTCTACGGCTATCTCTCGGAGGCCGATACTACCTACGAAGTCCCGTTGGCGTCAGACGATTCGTACCTCGATCGACTTGAGGACGTCATCGAACGCGAGTCCGTCGATATTATTCTTCCCTCTAACGGGTGGGAGGTGAACGTCCTGAGCGAACACGGATCCACGCTCGCGGCATCGACAACTCTCCCGGATCATGATTCGGTCGAGATATTCCAGAACAAGTGGAACCTATACGAAGAGTTACGACAGACCGACGTTCCGACTCCGAGGACCACGCTGGTCGAAACGAAGGCACAGGTAACGGATGCTGTCGAGTCGATTCCGACCGATGAGGTGTGGGTTCGCGGCGTCGGTATTAAAGACCTCCCGGGGCGAAAGATGGCCGACTCCGAGACGATCGCCGACTGGATCGACTATCATGACGTGTGGGGTGAATGTACGATTTCGATGTATCTGAGCGGGAGCGACCTCACTTGGCTGGGTGTGTTCGACCACGGAACGCTCGTTTGCAGTCAGGGGCGAGAACGGCTCGATTATGGGGAGTCTCGGTCCTGGGGAACGGGCGCACCTACCGTGTCGCGAACGATCCATCGGGAAGACATCAACCGGATCGGGCAACAGGCGATTGAAGCGGTCGACGCGAAGCCACACGGCGTGTACTTCACGGACATGCGCGAAGACGGCGATGGCACGCCGCGAGTGACAGAAGTGAATCCCGGACGACTCGGAACTACGTCGTCAGAGTTTTATCGACGAGCAGGGCTGAACGTGACGTCGCTACTGGCTGAGATTGCGCTCGGAAACGACTACGATGCACCGCCGACGTACGATGCCATCTCGGCAGATCTCCACTACATCTCGAAGGCGAGCTGTAATCCGGTTATCGTGCCAGGTTCCGACATAGACGATGCCGGGTTCTGAGACGCCAGTCGACCTCGTCGTGTTCGACCTCGACGGGACGCTCGTACAGTTCGACTTCACTGCCGAGGGCATGGAACGCGTCCGGAACGCCCTCCAAGACGTGTTCGACGAGGTCGGCATCGAACGGGAGTTCAAGCCGTTGCTCACCGAACTCGAAGACGCACTCGACGACGTCTCGCGTTCAACTGACACCAGTACCGCCGCCCGAATTCGACGGCGAGCGTTCCAGCAAATCTCGGAGATGGAACTAGACGCCGTGTCGCGACAGTACGTGTATAAAGGGTCACAGCCAGTATTGGAGGAAGTCGCCAGCAGCGATGCGACGCTCGCAGTCGCGACCAACAACACTCGCGATGCCGCTCTGCGCTCGCTAGAGGACGCCGGTCTACCGGAACCTGACTACCTCGTCGCTGTCGACGACATCGGACGGCCGAAACCGGCTCGAGATATGATCGAGAGGCTGTTCTCCCGGTGCGATTCGACACCGGACGCAATGGTGATGGTTGGCGACCGACCGTCCGACGCAACGAGTGCGTCCCGCGCGTGTTCCGGGACGGAGACGGACGCCGTCACCGTCCTGCTACAGCGAGACGAACCCGGAGCGGCGGACCACTCATCTATCGATCACACGATAACATCGCTGTCGGATCTCCTCGACGTCATTCGTCTGGCGGACGAGTCCGGTGACGCCACCCTTTAGGGCAGTCCACACTCTGTAGCGCTACGGAACCCAAAGCCGCTTAGGACGACGAGTCGGACTGCGGATCGGCGGCCACATCTTCCCAGGTCACCCCAGCGTCTTTCGGGATCGTCGTCGTCGCAGTCGTCCCAAGGATGTCGTCGTACTCCCCCGGCGGAACACCCTTCACCCGGTTGCCCGGTCTAAGTATAGCCGTGTTCTGTTCGGTTATCCGCTCTTCGGGTTCGATGTCATGCGTGGCGTGTACCGACCGCCGAGCAACCTCGTACGTGTGGCTCTCAATCGTCTGGATGTCCACCGTTCTATCCCCGAGGGCGCTCTCGGTCTGTCGGATGCTTGTGACCATCTCGTCGAGTTCGTCCGGTTCAATCGCGAAAGAATGGTCCGGTCCATCCATCGACCGGTCTAACGTGATGTGTTTCTCTATCATCGCCGCTCCTCGACTGACCGCGGCACAGGGGGCGATCGCGGGCTCTTCCGTGTGGTCGGACAACCCCACGGGGACGGAAAACTCCTCACGAAGCGTGTCGATCGTCTTGACGTTAATCTTCTCGAGTGGTGTCGGATACGCCGCGACACAGTGAAACAGCGCGACGTCGCTGGCACCCGCCTGCTCAAGCGTCTCGACCGCCGTTTCGACTTCCTTTAGGTCGTGTGCCCCGGTCGACATGAGAACCGGCTTTCCGGTTGCACCGACGGTCTCGAGAAACGGCAAGTGCGTCACGCTCGACGACGCGACCTTGTAGGCAGGGACGTACTCATCGAGAATGTCGACAGCGTGCTCGTCGAACGGGGTCGCGAGAAAGAGGATGTCCTGTTTCTCACAGTACGAATGAAGGTCGGAAATCCATTCTCGAGGCAGCTCAAGTGTACTGATGACGTCGTGAATCGACGCCTCTTTGTCGAGGTTGTTGTCCGTGCCACTGTTTTCGACGTAGAGCTTGTCGGCCTCGAAAAGCTGAAATTTCACGGCATCCGCCCCCGCGTCGGCCGCCACGTCGACCAGCTTTTTTGCCGTCTCGAGATCGCCGTTGTGGTTCGACCCCGCCTCAGCGATGATGAAGGTCCGGTCTTCGCTACCTAGGTCGTGCCCGCTGACGTTCATGCCACAGACGTTCTGCTCGTGTATAAATAAACGTCTCGTGTGAACCACTGGGAATCCATATCCCGTCGGGCCCGCGTTCGGTCAGTCGACCTGTGAAATGATCTCGGGTTCGGACTGCTCGAGATCGCCGTCGAGATACCTGCTTACGATGTCGTTGTCGTACACCTCGTAAACTATCGAACAGAGAATTAAGCGCACTCGATTCGCTTTGTGTCTGGAATACGTTTTCCTGACTCATGATTTATTGGCCGTGTTTAGACGCTAGTAAGAGCGGCTAAATATCTAACTTACTAGGGTGTGAAGCGGGAAGAGGAGTTTGTGTCCAGCAAACTCGCCCGCTTCA
>JGI12448J12851_1000996_pt1 | contig 9842 bp, 10 predicted proteins | sample A23M2SouthBayCA_FD_12851 | JGI IMG/M metagenome (IMG submission 12851) | reverse complement strand
TCGAAGTAGTGGCTCACGAACACGGCCGCTCACCCCGTCGGCCGCCTGCCGGCGACCGCGCTCGTCCGCGCATGTTCGGTTCCGTCCTCTGCGGGGCCGGCAATCTATCTTCCGGACTGGGCCGGCGGGACGGGTTTCACCCCGGGTTCCGGCGAGTAGGATCTCCTTACCGGCCGAGCGCGACTGTCTCGGTCGAACGCGGCGCAGTCACAACGCATTAAGTAGTTGATGGCCCAAGCACACCCAGATGACGGACCTCGGGGTCGCAGCGTTCACCGACACGTACCTGCCGACGGTCAACGGGGTCACGTACACCGTCGAGACCTGGCAGGAGCGCTGGCGCGCACGCGGTGGCCGGATGGACGTGGTCTATCCGGCGAGCAGCCACGACCCTGGCCCGCAGGACCATCCCGTTCGGAGCGTCCGGTTCCCCTTCTACGACGGGTACCGACTCGGCCTGCCACGCGTCCCCTCGGACGTGGCCGACCCCGACGTCGTCCACTCGCACACGCCCTTCAGCGTCGGGCTTTCGGGCCTCCGGTTCGCGCGGGCCACCGACGCGCCGCTCGTCGCTTCCTACCACACCCCGACGGCCGAGTACGCGTCCTACCTCTCGATCAACGGCACGGTCGAGAAGACCGTCCGGGGGGCCGCCAACTCCTACGAACGCTGGTATCTCAAGCACGCGGACGTGGTGGTCGTCCCGAGCGAGGAGACCGGACGGTACGTCGCGGAGGACATCGGCGTCCAGACGGAGATCGAGGTCGTCCCCAACGGCGTCGACGTCGAGTTCTTCCGCCCCGTCGAGGGTGACTTCAGGGCCCGTCACGACCTGCCGGACGGCCCGCTGGTCGGCTACACCGGCCGCCACGGGTACGAGAAACAGCTCGACCTCCTCGTGGACGCCGTCGCAGCCATCGACCGCGACGTGACGCTCGTTATGGGCGGTGACGGGCCGGCCCGATCGGACCTCGAGGCGGCTGCCGCGGCCCAGGGCATCGACGCCCGGTTCCTCGGCTTCCTGGACCGCGACGACCTGCCCGCCTTCTACTCCACGCTCGACGTGTTCGCCTTCCCGAGCCCAGTCGAGACCCAGGGCCTCGTCGCGCTGGAGGCCTCGGCCTGCGGGACGCCGGTCGCGGGTGTCGCCGCCGGCGCGCTCGCGGACACCATCGACGACGGTGCGACTGGCTACACCGCCGACGCCGGATCCGTCGACGCGTTCGCGGCCGCCATCGAGCGCACGCTCGACGAGGCTGCCTCCCTCCGGGAGACCTGCCTCGACCGCCGGGAGTCCATCAGCGTGGAGTTCGCCATCGACCAGCTCGAGTCGCTCTACGGGCGGGTCTGTGATCGGCGGGACCGCGACGGGGGCGTCTCGACCGCGGCACCGAGTTCAGGCTAGCGCGCTGCCGGCCCTGACGATGGCGTGCTCGCCGAACGCCGGCCCGACGAACTGGAGTCCGACCGGCAGCCCGTCGTCCGTCTCCCCGGCGGGGACGGAGATGGCCGGGAGGTTCGCGAGGTTCACCGGCACCGTGTTGGCGTCGGCGAGGTACATCGTCATGGGGTCCTCGAGGCTCTCACCCTGCTCGAAGGGCGGGACGGGCATCGTCGGGGAGGCCAGTACGTCCGCCTCCTCGAGCGCGTCGTCGAAGTCCTGCTGGACCCACGCCCGGGCGTCCTGGGCCTTCTCGTAGTACTTGTCGTGGTAGCCCGCAGAGAGGGCGTACGTGCCAAGCAGGACGCGGCGCTTGACCTCGTCGCCGAAGCCGGCCTCGCGGACCGCCGCGAAGGCCTCGTTCCAGTCGCCGTCCACCTCGCCGGCTGTCTCGCTGGCCGAGGCACCGTAGCGGACGCCGTCGAAGCGCGCCAGGTTCGAAGACGCCTCGCTCATGGCGATGACGTAGTAGGCTTCGACGGCGTGTTCGACCGAGGGGAGGTCGACCGCGACCGTCTCCGCTCCCTGGGATTCGAGGTCCTCGACGGCCGCCCGGAAGACCTCGCGAACGGCCTCGTCGGCACCGTCGCGGAGTTCGGTCGGGATACCGATGGTCATGCCGGACACGTCGCCATCGGCGGCCGCGGCGTAGTCGTAGTCGCTGCCCGCCCGCGTGGCGTCGCGCGTCGTCGCGTCGCGCTCGTCTGGGCCGGCGATGACGGACAGGAGTTCGGCGGCCGCCTCGACAGACGGTGCGATGGGGCCGATCTGTTCCAGGCTGTTCGCGTACGCGACGAGGCCGTACCGTGAGACGAGCCCGTAGGTGGGCTTGATCCCGACGACGCCACAGAAGGCGGCCGGACACCGGACCGAGCCGCCGGTGTCGGAGCCGAGCGCGAGGTCAGCGTCGCCGGCTGCGACGACGGCCGCCGACCCCCCGGAGGAGCCGCCAGGCACGTGACCCGGCGCGGCGGGATTGTCGGTCGGCCCGAAGGCGGAGGTCTCCGTGGTCGTCCCCATCCCGAACTCGTCCATGTTCGTCTTTCCAGTGATCGTCGCCCCGGCGGCCTTGAGCCGCTCGACGACGGTCGCGTCGTAGGGGGGGACGTAGTCTTCGAGCATGGCCGACCCGCAGGTCGTCCGGACGTCGGCCGTCGAGATGTTGTCCTTGACGGCGACGGTCTTGTCGGCGAGTGGCCCGTCGGCTGCGCCCTCGATGCGCTCCTCGGTCACGTAGCCGTTGTACTCCATCGTCACGAAACCCGTGGGCCGGTGAAGTAGCCGTCCTCGTGCTCGGGGGCGTTCCGGAGCGCGTCCTCGCGGTCGAGGCAGGGACGCTCCTCGTCGGGGCGCATCACGTTGGCGAGGTCAGCGTCCTGCTCGACCTCCGGCACCTCGTCCAGCGTCTCGAAGGCCGCCAGAATGTCCTGAAACTGGTGGGCGAACCGCTCGGCGTCGTCGTCGTCCAGCGCGATCCGCGCGAGGCCTGCCACGTGGTGGACCTCCTCGGGATCGACGGCAGAGTCGCTCATGTCACCAAACCGGCCTGGCCGAGCGGTAAGGGTTTCGGTACCGGCTCCGGCGGTGATCGGGCTGCAGCGACCGCGAGACCGGTGGAAAACGGGCGAAAATTTTAAGTCGCGACCGGCACAACACAATTGACGCGACAGGCCGTTCTGCGGGGCTCGTGCCCCGAATCGATCACAATGACAGACACGACAACGAGACGCTACACGCGTGAACGCGACGAGGAGGACCGCGAGACCGAGGACGCCGAGACCGCCGAGGCGACCGAGGAGACCGTGGTCTGTCCCGAGTGTGGCGGTCGGCTCGCTTCGGACGAGGAACGCGGCGAGACCGTCTGCGAGGAGTGTGGCCTGGTCGTCGAGGAGGACGAGATCGACCCCGGGCCGGAGTGGCGGGCCTTCGACGCCAAGGAAAAAGACCAGAAGTCGCGCGTCGGCGCCCCGACGACCCAGATGATGCACGACAAGGGGCTCTCGACCAACATCGGCTGGCAGGACAAGGACGCCTACGGGAACGCCCTCTCGTCGCGCCAGCGCGAGAAGATGCAGCGCCTGCGCACCTGGAACGAGCGCTTCCGGACCCGTGACAGCAAGGAACGCAACCTCAAGCAGGCGCTCGGCGAGATCGACCGCATGGCCTCGGCCCTCGGCCTCCCCGAGAACGTCCGCGAGACCGCGAGCGTCATCTACCGCCGTGCGCTCGACGAGGACCTCCTGCCCGGCCGGTCCATCGAGGGCGTGGCCACGTCCTCGCTCTACGCCGCAGCGCGCCAGGCCGGCACGCCACGGTCGCTCGACGAGATCGCGAACGTCTCGCGCGTCGAGAAGGACGAGATCGCCCGGACCTACCGCTACGTCGTCCGCGAACTCACCCTCGAGATCCAGCCCGCCGACCCCGAGAGCTACGTCCCCCGGTTCGCCTCGGACCTCGAACTCTCCGAGGAGGTCGAGCGCCGCGCCCGCCAGCTCCTCCAGAACGCCAAGGAGAAGGGGGTCCACTCCGGGAAGTCCCCGGTCGGGCTCGCGGCCGCGGCGGTCTACGCCGCCTCGCTGTTGACCAACGAGAAGGTCACCCAGAACGAGGTCAGCGAGGTCGCCAACATCTCCGAGGTCACGATTCGGAACCGCTACCACGAACTCCTCGAGGCCGAGGAGCAGGTTCCCGGGCTCTGACCCGCAGACGCGCTCTGTCTCGTTTTCGCGTCGACCGTAACCCCCAAGCGAGCGCCGGGTGTCCGCGGAGGTATGGAGACGACCCGCCACTTCGTCGCGACCGTCTACGTCGTCCACGACGGCGCGACGGCGCTGCACTACCACGACACGCTGGAGATGTGGCTCCCGCCGGGCGGGCACGTCGACCGCGACGAACTGCCCCACGAGGCTGCCGTTCGCGAGGTCGACGAGGAACTCGGTCTGGACGTCGACCTCGTCGCTCCCGAGGGCGACGTTTCGAGCGAAACGGTGCGATCGATTCCCGAGCCCCAGCACTTCCTCCTCGAGGACATCAACGTGACCCCGGCGGGCGAGGTCGGCCACCAGCACGTCGACTTCATCTTCTACGGGAGCGTGGACCACCGAGAGATCGTCCCGGCTCCTGGTGAACAGCCGGCCGAGGACTGGGAGTGGCTGACGCCGGCCGACCTCGACGCACGGGAGGTGGACCTCCCGAGCGACGTCCGCGAGGTCGGCACGCGGGCCATCGAGACGGTCGACGGCGAGACCGGGTCGGCAGACTGACCCCGCCTCACTCGACGAGAGACTCGACGTAGGCGGTGACGTGGTCGTCCATCCGGCGCTTGAACCCGGCCTGGCGGGCCAGTCGATCCAGTTCTCTCGAGACGAGGCTGCCGTACTGCATGGCCTTCTTCTCCCGGAAGGCGACGGGGTCGGGGAGCCACTGGCGAGCCGCGAGCCGGAGCGCCCACTTCCGCTCGCCCGACTCGGTGACGAGCATCTCGCCGGGGAGTCCCAGCGCGGCCGACACGACGGCGTCGTGACACAGCGGGGCGACGGGGTCGACGCCACCGGCGCGCACCGCGAGCACGTCGCGTTCCAGCTGGTCGGGCAGGGTCACGACCACCTCCCGGCGCGCGCCACGGACGGTGTCGGCGTCGACGCGGGGGTCGTCTGGTGCCCGGGCGACCTTGGCGTACCCGCCGAACAGTTCGTCAGCGCCCTGCCCGAGCGCCAGCCGATCGAAGCCGTCTGCAGCGACCCGCTCGGCGAGGCAGTAGGGCACCAGCGCGATGGCCACGTCCATCGCGTTCGTCCGTCCGATCGCCCGGGCGACCTGCGGAATCGCGTCCCGGAGCCGCGCGTGGTCGAGCTCGACGACGGCGAGGTCGCGGTCCAGCAACGCGGCCCCAGACCGCGCGGCCGCCAGGTCGTGGCTGTCCGGGAAGCCGACGACGTAGAGCGGCGCGTCCAGCCTCGCGGCGAGGAGAGCCGAGTCGACCCCGCCCGAGAACGCGATGGCGAGCCCGTCCGTCGAGACGGCGTCAGTGGTCTCTCGGACGGCGGCCGAGACGGCGTCGACCGCGGCCGCCTCGTCCGCCGTGGGGGCCGGTGACGGCAGCGTCCAGACCCGCCTCGTGCCGGACTCGTCCCTGACGTGCCCGGCGGGGACCCGTTCTGGCGCGGCGAGTGCCGTCGGGTCCGCGCTCCAGGCGTCAGGGTCGTCGGCGCCGACGAAGAGGGGGTAGCGCCCGAGCACGTCACGGACGAGGGCGCCGTCGAGCCGACCGGCGAAGCCACGGGTTCCGGGGAGCGGCGCTCCTTCGTCGAGCGCCGACCGGACCACGTCGGGCTCCGCGCCCTGGAGGTCGGTGCGAGGACCGCCGCCGTACCTCATTGCCAGAGCCGCTCGACGCGGGTCGACATCTTCCGCTTGACGCCGCCGGCGGCCTGCATGAAGCTGACCCGCCATGGCGTCCGGCGCCCCTCGACGCTGGTCCGGCCCTGGACGATGGCGTCGAGGATGGCGTCGACGCTGCGCTCGTCAGCGTCGACGTTGGTGACGGCCTGGCCGACCATCTCGAAGATGTGCGCGTCGCTGCCGGCCGTCATGGGCATCCCGTTGCGCTGGGCGAACCGCTTCGCCTGGCGGTTGGCGCGGCCGGTGAGCAGGCGGGAGTTGTAGACCTCGATGGCGTCGGCGGCGCTCAGTTCGCGCGGCGAGATGTTCGCGAGGACGCCGCTGCGGAACTCCTGGAAGGGGTGGGGCACGATGGCGATGCCGCCGCGGTCGTGAATCGTGTCGATGGTCTCCGTGAAGGAGAGGCCCGACGGGATCAGCTCCTCGACCCCGATTGCGAGGACGTGGCCGGCGGCGCAGGTCACCTCCATCCCGGGAATGCCGACGAGCCCGTAGTCGGCCGCGAGGTCGGCGGCGGCGAGACTGGCCTCGATGGCGTCGTGATCGGTGACGGCGAGGGCGTCGAGCTCCACGGTGGCGGCCTGCTGGAGGAGTTTCTCGACGGGATCGCGGCCGTCGTAGGAGAGGTCCGAGTGCGCGTGCAGCTCGACGGTGAGCACACGGCTGCTTGCACGGGTGGGGAAAAAAGCACAGCGGTCCCCCGGTGCCCGGGCGGGAGGGCCACCGGCGACCGACTCCGGGGGTCGCGCCGCCACCACCCGAACCGTGTTATTGCGGGTAAAGTGGCGTTCTCGGTCGTGTGAGGCGTCATCTCGGCCGGATACGAATGACGAGTTTTATCCCGCGTGGCCGACGTGTACGAACCATGGAGGCAGGGACGCCCGGGTCGACTCGCGGACGAGGACGGTCGACTCGACGGTTCGCTCCCGACGTCGATGGTCCGTGACCCGTTCGCGGACGAGGATGCACCGGACCTCCAGGAGGTCCTCGACGCCCTGGACGATCCGGCGTGCCGGGAGATCGTCTCGGCACTGGAGGAACCGATGACGGCCGACGAGATCTCGGACGCGTCGGGGGTGCCGCTGTCGACGACCTACCGGAAGCTCGACTTGCTCACCGAGGCGTCACTTCTGGAGGAGGGCCTGGAGATCCGCTCGGACGGCCAGCACGCCAGCCAGTACTCGATTTCCTTCGAGGAGGTCGTCATCGGCCTCTCCGAGGACCGGGAGTTCACCGTCGACGTCAGCCGTCGCCCGCGGACGGCCGACGAACGCCTGGCCAACATCTGGTCGGAGGTGCGAAAGGAGACATGACTCACGGAATCACGACACAGACGCTGATCGTCGCCACGAAGACGCTCACCCTCCTGCTCGGGGGACTCATCACCTACTTCGCGTACAAGGCCTACCGCCGGACCGGCTCGTCGTCGTTGCGAGCACTGACGCTCGGCTTCGCCATCGTGACGGTCGGCTCGCTGACAGCCGGGGTGGTCGACCAGGTCGTCCGGATGGACTTCCGCGTGGGCTTGCTCGTCGAGAGCACGCTGATCGCCGTCGGCTTCGCGGTGATCGTCTACTCGCTGTACGTCACCGAGGGGTGAGCCGAACCGGTTCGGGACGGCCGTCTCCTGGGTGGGGATCGAAGGGCGCCCGATGGCGGACCGCGAGCGAGAGTTGCGCGAACTGGCCGAGGACATCGCCGCCAGCGACGGCGTCAGCGACGCCTGGCTCGCCAAGAGCTTCACCGACCTCCTGCTCGTGATCGAGGTCGCCGACGGTGCGGTCCCGGACGACCTGGTCGAGACGCTGGCAGACCGGGGACTGGTCGGCTACAACGAATTCCACGACGTGTCGGCGGACGACCCCGCCACGGCCGGGACGGTGGCCGGCGGTGACCGCTACCGGTTCGTCGACCGCCGGTCGCGTGGGACCCAGCAGTCCTACGTCGTCGAGTGATCCGTCGCCCGCCCGACTCCACCCCACTCCACCGTCCGGGTGCGCGACGAGGCGTGCGGTTCGCCGTCGGAGCGGTGGTAGCCGATGGAAAGGTACAAAGCCGGTCTGGAGCTACGCCACGGTAATGCCCCTCGCCGATGCCGACCGGGAGCTCGTCGTCGCGGAGCTCGGCCGGGACCCGACTGCTGCCGAGGCCGCGCTCTTCGAGAACCTCTGGAGCGAACACTGCGCCTACCGCTCGTCGCGCCCGCTCCTCTCCGCCTTCGACTCCGAGGGCGACCAAGTCGTCGTCGGACCCGGGGACGACGCGGCCGTCGTCGCGCTCCCGACGGCTGACGGCGCGGACGACGTCTACGTCACGCTCGGCATCGAGAGTCACAACCACCCCTCCTACGTCGACCCCTTCGACGGGGCGGCCACGGGCGTCGGCGGCATCGTGCGCGACACGATGTCGATGGGCGCCTACCCCATCGCGCTGGCGGACTCGCTGTACTTCGGCGACTTCGACCGCGAGCACTCGCGATACCTCTTCGAGGGCGTCGTCGAGGGCATCTCGCACTACGGCAACTGCATCGGCGTCCCGACGGTCACCGGGAGCGTCGCCTTCCACGACGACTACGAGGGCAACCCGCTCGTCAACGTCGCCTGCGTCGGCCTGATCGACGAACCCGACCGGCTCGTGACCGCCGTCGCCCAGGAGCCCGGCAACAAGCTGGTCCTGGTTGGCAACGCGACCGGTCGCGACGGTCTCGGCGGCGCGTCCTTCGCCAGCGAGGACCTCTCGGAGGACGCAGAGACCGAGGACCGCCCGGCCGTGCAGGTCGGCGACCCCTACACCGAGAAGCTCCTCATCGAGGCAAACGAGGCGCTGCTGGACGCGGACCTCGTCGAGTCCGCCCGGGACCTCGGCGCAGCCGGTCTCGGCGGCGCCTCCTCGGAGATGGTCGCCAAGGGCGGTCTCGGCGCCCACATCGAACTCGACAGGGTTCACCAGCGCGAGCCCAACATGAACGCCCTGGAGATCCTCCTCGCCGAGTCCCAGGAGCGCATGTGCTACGAGGTCGACCCCGAGGACGTCGACCGGGTCCGCAAGATCGCAGAGCGCTTCGACCTGGGCTGCTCGGTCATCGGCGAGGTGACGGACGGGAACTACGTCTGCGAGTTCCAGGGCGAGGCGGTCGTCGACGTGGACGCACACTTCCTGGGCGAGGGTGCGCCCATGAACGACCTGCCGACCGAGGAGCCGAGCCAGCCCGAGACGGACCGTCCCTCGGTTGGCCTCGCCGAGGCCTTCGACGCCGTCGTGGGGAGCCCAAACTGTGCGAGCAAGCGCTGGGTCTACCGGCAGTACGACCACGAGGTGCAGGTCCGGACCGCGCGACGGCCCGGCGACGACGCGGCGATCATGGCCATCCGGGAGGCGCGCGCGGACGGGAGTACTGCGTCGCGGTCGAGCGACGATAATCGCGAGACGGGCACCGGTCTCGCCTTCACGGCGGGCGCGGACCCCAACTGGACCGACGCCGAGCCCTACGAGGGCGCCCGGGCCGTCGCGCTGGAGAACGCGACCAACCTCGCCGCGAAGGGCGCGACGCCGCTCGCGGCGGTCAACTGTCTCAACGGCGGCAACCCCGAGAAACCCGACGTGTACGGCGGGTTCTCGGCCATCGTCGACGGCCTCGCGGACACGTGTGCGGACCTATCCGTGCCCATCGTGGGCGGCAATGTCTCGCTGTACAACGACTCGCCGGCAGGCCCCATCCCACCGACGCCGACGCTTGCGATGGTCGGGACGAAAGACGGCTACGACGCGCCGCCCACCTCCCTCGCCGGTGGTGGCGACCTGGTGCTCGTCGGGGACCTCGCGCTGGCCACCGAGGCCGACCCGCGCCTCGGTGGGTCCGAACTGCTCTCCCAGTTCGGTGGGACGGACCGGTTCCCGACCCTGCCTGCCGATCAGTCGGCATTCGTCGAGACGCTCGCCGCCGTGGCCGACGAGGAGACGACGCTCGCGAGCCACGACGTCAGTCACGGCGGCCTGGCGG
>JGI12448J12851_1000984_pt1 | contig 9926 bp, 9 predicted proteins | sample A23M2SouthBayCA_FD_12851 | JGI IMG/M metagenome (IMG submission 12851) | reverse complement strand
GGGGAGACTGTCCACTTCCGACCGTCGCCAGCGCCAGCAGTCCGTGGAAGTGGACGCCATGTGCGCAGAATACACGATGGAACCCTTATGCCTTCCGGGTCCGGGCGAGACGCAGTTCGATCGATGAGCGGGAAAAGATCTAAATACGAGGCGTTCGAAATAGTAAGTGAAGAGTAAAGTTAATCGAAATAGTAATTCTTTTCCGTGAGTCGCATCTGTATACTGATACCGAGAGCAGTGCGATCTCTCGGCCGTTCGAGCCCTGCTGGACCGTTCGCCGAACAGCCCCTGCTACACCCACATGACAGATTCAGAATCCATTCCGTCGACCACGAGTGCAGAGAGCGAGTTCGATCCACAGGCAGTTGCCGACCGTGCGGGCGTCGAGACCGACCAGCGGACGTACGTCCACGAGGACGCCGACCACTGTGAGGCCGACGCTGCCGGCCGAGTGATCGTCGGCGTCACGAACGAACGCGGCGAGGCGCTGCTGCTGGTCGATCACGAGCGATCTATCGCACTCCTGCCAAACGCCACCGTCGACGCAGGCGAGTCGTGGCGCGCTGCTGGGCGGCACGCGGTCGCAGACGAGACCGGGGTCGAGGTCTCCCTCGACAGACTCGCCCGCGTGCGCGAGATCGAGCACACGACCGAGCGATCCGAGACGCCACACACCGAGACCGTCCACGTCGTCTTCGAGGCGTCGGCCCAGGGCGAGGCGGACCCGAGAGTCCTCGAGGACTCGCCGTTCGAGATCGACTGGTTCGAGACGCTCCCGTTCGACGTCTCCGCGGCTCACCCCGCACAGGGCGACGCGCTCGAAGACGTCCAGCGCGTGCTCCGGTGATTCGTCGTGAGCGACGACTCTCACTCCAGCGTGTTGACGATCGAAGCTCCCTCGCGCAGTCCGAACGACGAGGCAATCACCGTCCGGATCACCGGTGTCGAACCCGGAGCCGGGGTGCGGTTCGAGGCGATGCTCGTCGATCACGACGGCGTCGCGTGGTCCTCCTATGCGACGTTTCTCGCCGACAATGAAGGTGTCGTGGACCTATCTGCGGACGCCCCAGAGAGCGGTTCCTACGAGGGAACCGAACCGATGGGCTGGCTCTGGTCGATGGCGACGGACGCCGACGTTCGCGGCGCGACCCTCGACTGCGAGCCGACCGTCGCGGTCGATCTGACTGCCGGGACCCGGAACGACCGAGTCGAGCGCACGATCACCCGGCAGTGCTACGATCCCGAAGTGACGACTCGGACGGTCGACACCGACGACCTCGCCGGCCGGCTCTTCCTGCCTGGCGGTGACGGACCGCACCCGGGCGTGCTCCTGCTCCATGGGTCCGGGGGTCGCCTGCCCACGCGAACGGCCCAGTCGCTGGCGACGCACGGCTTTGCCGTCTTCGCGGTCCGGTACGTCGGTGCGAACGACGCAATTCCGGACGAACACCGGTCCGTCCCACTATCGTATTTTGACCGCGCGGGCGCGTGGTTCCGGGGCCTCGACGCCGTCCAGTCGGATTCGCTCGGCGTGATGGGCGGGTCGCGCGGCGGCGAACTCGCGCTCCTCCTGGGATCGCGATTCGAATGGGTCGGCGGGGTCGTCGCGCTGGCGGCCAGCGGCGTCGCCTGGGACTCCCCCAGCGGCGAGCCGGGCTGGGTCGCAGACGGCGACCCTGTTCCCCACCTGGAAGGCAAGCCGATCCCGCGGGAGACGGTCGCAAGTGGACTGGACGACGAGCCGGTCGAAACGGCCGCGATCGAAGTCGAACGGACGGACGGCCCGATCTTGCTGGCCTCCGGTCGCGACGATCGGGTCTGGCCCGCCACGGAACTCTGTGCCATCGCCGTCGATCGACTCGCACGATCGGAATTCGACGACGACTTCGAGCATCTGGTCTTCGAGGATGCGGGGCATCTCATCTCGACGCCCTACGCGCCGCTGACCGGATTCGAGGGCAGTGGTGGGACGCCTCGCGGGACGGCCCACGCCGCCGAGCAGTCCTGGCCGCAGATTCTGGAGACGCTCCAGTCAGTGTGACCCACGGTCTATCCCCCCGAAGAGGACAGCCCTCACGAGACAGTATATTTTGTGAAAGATCGTTTGATTCCGGCGCATCGTGTGATTTCAGCCCGTGATTCGACGGAGTTCACAGATTTTTTACGTAGCGATTCATTATCCGCCGGTCAATCCATGATTCGACACGTCACGCAGCGCCACGACGAGTTCTCGGACTTCCACCACGCACTGGGAGGGTTCACTTGAATGTCGGCCCGTCGTTTCTCGGCCGCTGGCAGTGACTCGTCTCCCCGCAGTGGGTGCCCTCACCGACAGCCGACGACGCTCCTGACACACTGATACCGATGAGCGCGACCCGATCCCAACGTCTCCAGAAGTCGTTTCTGAAGTATCAGCACGTGTTCGTCTTCGCGGCCCCGGCGCTGTTCGTCGCGCTAGTCCTCCTCGCCGCACCGACCGGCGGGAGCGGCGGACTGGACTACTGGCTCGAGTACTGGTGGCTGTTCCCCTTCTTTCTGCTGGGGGCGACCATCGTCAACACGGTCGGGATCAGCGGCTCGGCCCTGTTCGTGCCGTTCCTGATCTTCATCTTCCCCCTGCTCGCGCATCCGCTCGAACCCGAGACCCTGGTCAAAGTCGGGCTGATCAGCGAGTCATTCGGGCTGTCGAGCTCGTCGATCGCGTTCATCCAGTACGGACTGGTCGATCGCCGACTCGCCCTGACGATCGTCGCCGGGAGCGTCCCGTTCGTCATCGCCGGCGCGATCCTGTCGTTTTTCATCCCCGAACCGCTGTTCCACGCGGCGCTCGGCGCGGCACTGCTGACCGCCGGCTACCTGATGCTCAAAGCCGACATCGGCCACGGCGAGCCCGAGGAGGACACAGACGCAGTCTCCACTGACGGCGGAACTTCGGCTGAGCTCCCCGACGACGACGGGAAGCTGGGACCTGCTGGCGTCGATGCGACCGACGACGGCGAGGTCACGCGCGTCGACCGCGGCGGGGACACCTACCGCTACTCGTGGTCGGGCTATCTCGAACGCTTCGCCAACTACAGCGTCGGCGGNACCTTCCAGGGGCTGGCCGGCTTCGGCAGCGGCGAACTCGGGATCATCTCCCAGCTCCGCACCGGCGTTCCCACGCGAGTCGCGATCGGAACCAACCACATCATCGTCGCGACGACGGCCATCCTGGCGTCGCTGGTGCACGTCTTCGGCGGGACGATCCTCGGTGCGTTCGGCGTCGGCGGCGTCCACTCGCTGAGCATCGCCTCGACGCCCTGGAACATGGTCGTGTTCACCGTCCCCGCGACGGTCACCGGCGGCCAGATCGCTCCCTACGTCTCGAACGCGCTCGACACCGGCACGATCCAGAAAGGCGTCGCCGTGCTCTTCGGGCTCATCTCGACGGCACTGTTCCTGATGGCCAGCGGAGCCGGGATCTGAAAGGGCTGGCCCCACAAGCCTCTCACATGTACAAACATATCCTCTTGCCCACAGACGGCAGCGACGGCGTGTCGACGATTGCCGAGCACGCTGGCTCACTCGCCGAGCAGTACGACGCGACGGTCCACGTGCTCTCGGTCGTCGACACGCGCAATCGATTCGAAGGCCCGACGATGGGGCTGGGATCGGACGCCTGGGAAGACGCCCAGCGCGAGCAGGCCGAGCGAGCCGTCGAGGACGCCGCCGCGGCGCTTCCCGACGACGTCACGATCGAGCGCCACGTGGAATCGGGCGTCCCGCACACCGAGATCCTCGACTACGCCGACGACGCCGGTATCGACCTCATCGTGATGGGGACCCACGGCCGGACCGGNATCGACCACTACCTCATCGGCTCGATCGCAGAACGGGTAGTCCGGCAATCGCCGGTCCCGGTCGTGACGGTTCGTATCGACGAAAACTGAAGACGGCTACTGTCCGGCGTCGGTCCGCATCTGGATATATCGCTCCGGCCAGGCCTCGACGTGCGATCGTATCAGCCCGGCCGCACGAACCAGTGCCGAGACGATCGACGTACCGAAACGAGACGTTTCGAGTGGTCTGTCCCTGAGACTCATGACACGTTATTATTGCGGCGTATCTGTCATAAAAGTTGGTGAGTTACCGACGATCGTCGCTCGCGCGCCAGCGTCACGGCGTCAACCGCGAGACCGAGAGCCACTCGATGTCGCCCTCGGCGACCAGCGCGAAGACCATCTGCTTGCGGACGCCGTGGGCGAGTCGGACGTCGAGTGCCAGATCACGCGGCGAGAACGTGTGATCTGCGGGTAACACGCGCACGAGCAACTCCGAGTGGCCCAGGTTCTCGACGTCTTCGACGTCGGCGTAGGTCCGGAAGTCCGCACCAAATTTGAACCCGGTCTTGGGCACCACGTTCCGGTCGCGAAGCGCACGATAGACGGCGAGTCGACGGTCGAACCGATCCCCCTCTACTTCGCGGCCGCGCTCGATGACGGCCTGTTCGCCACCGTCGACGTCGAGAATGCCACGGCGGGCCAGCGCGGCTGCCTCGACCAGCGACACCTGAAGTGGCGNCCCACTCTCTTCGTCCAGCGGCTGGCCGTAGAACGCCTGCTCGTACAGCTCTGCTGGCGGCTCCCAGACGAGCACGCGATCCCCGAGAAGGTCGGCCGCGACGCCCTCGGGCAGGTCGAACGCTGTCGACCCCTCGATCTCGGGACGGTCGCTTTCGAGATAGGTGATCGAGGACTCCTCGTCGACGACTGCGAGGACTGTGTCGCCGAGTTCTCGCGCCGGGACGTCCTCGCGTTCGCTGATCGCGCGGACACGGTAGGCGATCTCGTCGTCCCAGGGGCCGTTCCCGCGGGGATAGACGAGAAAGTCCGCACCTGCGGGATCGGCGACCCATCCCTCGCGGGCGGGCGAGAGGTAGAACCCGCGATCTCGGAGGTCCTTGTAGACGAGGACATCGATCTCCGAGACGGCGTCGGACGTGAGCAGGCCGCGAAAGTCCAGGCGCTCACCCGAGTCGGCGTCACGAATCGTCTCGACGTCACCCCGGGAGAGGATGTGTGCAGCCTCGACCGGCGCGAGTTCGAGATCGCCAGAGACAACTCGACCGTACCCGCGCGCGTCGTAGAAACGCTCGCGGGCCTGGCGACCCCCGCGAACGACCCCACCCGCCAGTGTCAGCTTCATACCGATGCACGGACCCGGGCCAGCAAAGGGGCTACGGTCCGGGCGCTGCCGTCTCCTCGACCCGCGGCCACTCGCAGGTCGCGTCGAGACAGCGCGTGCCACCTGCGGTCTCGAACAGCGGCAGCCCACACGAACAGGTCCCCGCCAGCGTTCCGGCCGGAAGCGCGAACCCAGTATCGCAGTCGGGATAGTGCTCACAGCCCGCGAGCAGGCCACCCCGACGGAGAATACGGAGGTCACCGTCGCAGTTCGGACAGTCCCACTCCCTGTCGAACGCGCGCTTGACTGCGGCGTCCATCGACTCGCAATCACGGTCGAGACAGACCCGGAACTCGCTCCCGCGCTCGACACGCATCTTCGGGAGGCCACAGTCACACTGCTCGTCCAGAACTGTGGCGTCGCCCGGCAGGCCGTANCGAGTGCCGCAGTTCGTGCAGGTCACGCCGGCGCTGGTCCGCACGAGGGCGGCCGCACAGGACGGGCACTCGCCGACCGGCTTGCCGGCCGCGCTCGCGGGGTAGCGCCCGCTCGCGAACTCGTCGTGGACCTCCACGCGGAGGTGCTGGTCGCCGTCGCGGGCCTCGATCCGGTCGCCGTCGATAGTGACCGATTCGGCGCGGGTGAGCCACGCCACAGGTTGATAGCCGTCTGCGTCGTGGACCAGCACGGTGTTGTCGGGCTTGACGAGCACGACCATCCGGCCGCGCTGTTCGTGGGCCCGGACCCGGTTCCCGTCGAAGGTACTCGTACACTCGCCTGCTCTGACCGCGATCGTCTCCGTCATGCCACGGCCTGGGGCCGACTTCGAATATAAACCCTCGCCGGACCGTCAGCGACTTTGCTGCGCTCGCGCTACGATCGACAATGGCAGTGCTGTTCGACATGGACGGCGTCGTCGTCGACTCGGAGCGCTACTGGCCCGAACTGGAGGCCGAGCGGATCTTCCCCGAGGTGGTCCCAGACCAGGGCGTCCAGCCCGAAGAGGTCATGGGGATGTACTACCGCGAGATCTACGATTACCTCGACGAGCACTACGCGGTCGCGGTCGATCGCGACCGGTTCGTCGAGGTGTTCGATGCGACCGCTCGCGAACTCTACGGCGAGCGCGCCGCGCTGATGGACGGCTTTCACGATCTGGTCGAGGATCTCCAGGCCCAGGGGACGCCGGTCGGACTCGTGACCTCCTCGCCACATCCCTGGATCGACGTCGTCCTCGATCGGTTCGATCTCGACGGCGCGTTCGACGCGATCGTCAGCGCCGAGGACGTCCCGCGGGGCAAACCCGAACCCGACGTCTACGAGCGCGCCGTCGCGGAGCTCGGCGTGGCTCCCGAACGCTGTGTGGCCGTCGAGGACTCGCCGACGGGCGCAGCGGCCGCGAAAGCCGCACGCCTCCGGTGTCTCGGCTACACTGGCGTCCACGACGGGCTCGATCCAGCAGACGTCGACAGCATCGCTGCGACGCCGACGGAGCTACGGACGCTGCTGTTCGAGACACTGGCGGCCGAATAATAGTGATTATTGTAGCGATTTACCGGTCCGACCGCCCGCAGCCGGGCGGTCGATCCGGAACAGACCTACAATAATCACTATAAGAAGTTGGTTCTGGAACGGTACTACGTCCGGTACTGCTGACCGAGCACCAGCGAGCAGACGTGGACGGCCAGCAGGGCGAGGAAGGCCGTCATCGTCGATCCCTGGAGATCGGTGAACAGCAGCGGTGTATAGGCGAACGGGAGGAGGACTGCCGCCCAGAATCCGACGAATCGGACCGGAGCGGCGACCGTCGCCTGGAGGGTCTGTGCGTCGACGCCGACCGACTCACGAAGCCGGTCGACCCCAGTTGGAGAGGCACTGGACATTGCGGGGATCACCTACCCCCTTCTACAACCCCCGATACCATATAACGGGTCGACGGTTAGCGCCATTTTACGCGAGCCAATTCGGATAGCTCGTCTTTTTACACAGCTACGGGTACAAAAGTAATATACCCCGAAACACCCTCAGAGGGCGCGATAAATTTTAAAACCCCCTCTGAGTGCGTTTCACAATACTTGCCATGTTATTGTTTGCCACAATACGGATACAGTGTCTGCAACGCGGTGTTCTGGCCGATCGACGAGCCGGTATCGAGCAGTCGCCATCGACGTCTCAGATCACGTCGACCGTTCGGGTATCGACGACCGGTTCCAGCGGCAGTTCGGGATAGGAGACCTCGACGGCGAAAGTGAGTTTCTCGGCGTCGCCACCGAAGACGCCCACCGGAAGGGTCGTCTCGCCGAGGTAACACTCGGTCGCAGTCATCTCGACGTCGTTGACGGTGACACGGACGCCGCCGCGAGCGCCGCCTGCGAGGTTTTTGACTGTGATCTCGTGCATGCTGTTTTGACCCTGCGCGATCTCGTCGGGGAAGTCACCCCACTCGACGACGGCCCGTGGTAGATCACGAGCGCTCTCGACGATTCGTTCGGCGACGCCCGATCCCAACCCCGCGGAGACGAGTCCGTCGACGCCCGAATCGAGGACGTCCGTGGGCGTCGTGATCCCGGCCGCGGCGAGCGTCTGGGCGCGGCCCGACCCGACACCGTCGATCGCCGTGAGGCCGACTGCGTCGGCACTGACCCCCTGGTCCACGCGGGCTTCGACCCGCCGTGCGAGGTTCGCGGCGCGGGCGTCGGCAAAGCGATCCAGGAAGGCTCGCAGCGCTGCCAGCAGTCGCAGGGCGTTCTGTCGGATGACCCACGAGTCGCTCTGTAACTCGCTTGGAACCGTTCCGTTCATTCCCGAGCGCAAGATCGCGTAGACCTTCCGCGGGCCGGGATCGAGCGATTCCGCCCGGCCGCCCAGGACGGCGTCGACGGCGTCGCGCTCGTCCTGGCGCGCCGAGACGCTGTCGAACGCGCCGGCTGCCGCGACCGTCCGGAGGATCCGGTCTTCACTGAGATCCTCGGACTCGTCGGCCAGATCAGCGAACGAACGTGCAGTGTCGAGTCTGAGGTAGAACTTCGATGCCAGCTGTCCGAGTCCCGTGGCCGCAACTGTGAGGTCGTCGGCCATCTCGACGAAGCCACGGTCGACGAGCCCCCGGAGCGTGCTGGAAGCGTGTTCGCGGAGATTGGAACTGTCGGCGTACTGTTCGGGCGCGCTCTTGGCCCGGACGTGGTAGAAGGTCGTCTCCAGCCACGAGAGCACGTCGTCCAGATCGTCGATGGTCCCCATCGCGATTTCGGCGTTCAGATGGGATTCCAGATCCTCGGCGAGCCGCGACTCGATCTCCTTGCCGTCCCGGAGCAGGCGCCGGTACTTGTCGGCGTCACTGCGATCACAGATGACCCAGGCGTAGCCGGTGTCGTCGTAGCCCGGCCGGCCCGCCCGTCCGAGCATCTGGAGGACGTCGAGGGGGCTCATGTCGACCTCGCCTTCGAGCGGGTCGTGGTACTTCGTGTCCCGGATGACGACACACCGCGCGGGGAGGTTGACACCCCAGGCCAGCGTCGAGGTCGAGAACAGGAGTTGGATCTTCCCCTCGCGGAACCAGGCCTCGACGCGGTTCTTGTCCTCGCGGGAGAGGCCGGCGTGGTGGAACGCGACCCCGTCCAGCGCGGACTGTCTGAGGGTGTCGTTGCTCAACTCGGCGGCGTCGTTGTGAAAGTCGTAGTCCCCGCGTGCGCCCATCGGGATGTCGCGCTCGGTAAGTTCGTCGCGGGCCTTCTTTGCGGCCTGGACGGTGTCCTGTCGCGAGGAGACGAACACGAGTGCCTGTCCCTCCTCGTTGAGGTGTGGTTCGACCAGATCCATCGCCCGGTAGAGACGCCGATACTTGTCGGCGAAGGCGTTCTCGCCGTGGGAGTAGGTCTTGACGTCGGCATTGAGCGGGACTGGTCGATACTCCTCGCCGAACTCGAAGGTCGTCTCCGGGGTAGCGTCGAGCCACTCGGCGACGTCGTCGATGTTGGGCATCGTCGCCGACAGCGCGACGACGCGCGGGTCACAGAGCCGGCGGAGCCGCGAAATCGTCACTTCGAGCACCGAACCGCGGCGATCGGAATCCAGCAGGTGGACCTCGTCGATGACACAGCAGTCGACGTCAGTGACGAACGAATAGCGAGCCGTATCGTGCTTTCGAGTGGCAGAGTCGGCTTTCTCGGGCGTCATCACGAGGACGTCGGCGCGTTCGGCCCGGCGCGGGTTGAGGTCGCGCTCGCCGGTGACGACGTACACCGAATATCCCAACTCCTCGAAGCGTTCCCACTCGCGCTCTTTCTCGTTGGTGAGCGCGCGCAGGGGAGCCAGAAAGAGCGCGGTCCCGTCCTCCTGGAGGGTCTTGCAGATCGCCACCTCGGCGACGGCGGTCTTGCCGCTGGCGGTCGGCGCGCTGACGACGACGTTGTCGTCGCTGTCGAGCAGCGCCGGCAGCGTCTCGGTCTGCATCCGGTTGAACCGCTCGAAGGGGAAAGCGTCTGCGAACTCGGGGAGGACCTCCGAGACCGGAAGTTCGGTCTCGCCGTCTACGTAGGTGGCCACACCAGTACCGAGAGGGCCGCCGGCTTAGCGTTTACTCATCGCGTTCGAGGGTGACGTTACTCCTCGTGTTCGAGAGTTACCTTCCGGGCCTCGTAGTCTTCGAGGAACGAGTCGGGACCGCCGATCGAGATGGTCCGATCCTCGGTCTCGACGACGAGCGTATGTTCGATCGGGATCGTGTTCGTCCGCGGCTCGACAAGCCCCTGTCGCGTCTCGAC
>JGI12448J12851_1000958_pt1 | contig 10148 bp, 8 predicted proteins | sample A23M2SouthBayCA_FD_12851 | JGI IMG/M metagenome (IMG submission 12851) | reverse complement strand
ATACGCTCACGAAAGGCGCGGTCCAGCAAAAGGATACCGCCGTAGTGTCGCGATCCCGCGATCGAACGCAGCTCAGCGGACCCAGCGCCCCCGGGTCGCGGCCAGAAGCGTCACCGTGAGCGCCGCTAGCGACTGCAGCGGCCCGAATCCGGGGATATCTTCGGCGGTCGTCCGGATTGGCGCGTTCTCGTAGGTCGGCGTCGCCCGCTCCGAGCCCGCGGCGCCAGGTTCGGAGCTGCCGGTCTCGCCGCTCGCCCCCTCCGGACCGCCCCCGCTGTTCTCGGTGTCAGCCGTCCCGGTGTCAGCCGTCCCGGTGTCGACCTCCCCACTGTCGTCCGACCCGGTGCCGCCCCCGGGCGTTTCGGAGGATTCAGACGGCTCGATCCCTCCGACCGCTGCCGGAACCGACACGGCGATCGGCCTGTTCAAATGCGGAGTCCGCCGCTCGGCGTTCGGGGGAGTCCCGAACCCGGCCCCGCGGGCGGGGCCGATCCGATCACCGTTCCCGCCGCCTCCCGGCGCGCTCCCCCCGTTCGTCTCCTCCGGGCGATCGCCGCCGCTGGGATCGCCCGGAGTGGTGCCGTCCGCTCCGCCGCCGCCGACGCCGCTGCCGCCACCGCTGACGCCGCCGTCGTTTTCGGTCCCGCCCCCGCTCCCGGCAACGGGACCTCCGGAGGCGCTCCGCTCCCGGGCGTCTTCCGTCGACCCGTCTCGATCTGCGCCGGCGAACGTCACCGTCGAGGTAACGCGGTGGCCGTCCGGCGGGTCCGACGCGACCTCGCGGAGGCGGTCGTCGGTGACGCGGAACTCGGCCGTGAACTCCTCGCCGGGCTCCGGCTCTCCGTCGATCGGGAACGCGTCGGCCCCGTCGGCGACCACGTAGAGTCCGGTTCCGTCGACGTGGACGGTCGAGTCGCGCGGCGTCTCGCCGAGCGCATCGTCCCCTGTCAGTCCGCCCTCGCCCCCGGTCGATCGGACGCCGAATTCGAGCCCGTCGAAGCTATCGAGGCCGTCACCCGTCTCGGGCGTAGCGTTCCGCGCTGCTGGTAGCCCGGTCAACCCGGACGCGTTCACCGCGTAGACCACTGTGTCGTTCCCGTCGACTCCGTCCGACCGCGAGAGCGTCCCGCTCTCGATGGTGTCCCGCACCGCCGCGGCACTCCCGAGATCGGACCGTTTCGTCTCCGTTCCCGCGTAGGTAGTGAGCTCGTTCGTCGAGCGTCGCGTGAGCGTCATCGTCGCGTTGTCGCTCGTCGTGGCGATACCCTGTTCCGAACGGACCGCGATCTCGTAGGCGCCCGGTGAGAGCGTTCCGGTCCCTCCCGGCGTAGTGACTGACTCGATCGACGATCCTGGCCCCGCGACAGTGACACTCTCGTTCAGGGACCCATTCGCCGCCGCGTACGTGTTGAGCTCGACCGTCGTCTGACCTTTCTCCGGCGTTGCGAGCCTGATAGTTGCGGCTGTGGTGTTTGTATCTTTTCTTGTAATTACTATCTTTGTTTTTGGCGAATTATGCTGTATATTGAGCGGTATAATTCCAATATTTGTTAGTTGTTCGCTTATATTGTGGATGTTTGTATACTGATCTTTGCTACCAATTATTCTAAAAGAGTCCTCAGATACAGACCCACTTCGGTTAAATGTATACCACCCAGTCTGTAGTCCTCTTGTGCTAAATTCTGTATAGCTAGTGTTTGTTATTGAATCACCAACTGCAGATATGATATTCTGGTTCCCGTCGATACGAAACAACTTTTTACTATTATTTTCTAATAATGTATTATTGACAATTATCGTATGACCTGAATAGATATTGGCCGAAGTATTGTTACGAATATATTGGTGATCAACATGAACTATCTCATCTCTGCTTTTTGCATCAACTTCAATTTTGATCCGAGCTGTATCTGAGATCCCACCATTCACAAACTGGTCATTTACGTCTGAATTTGGAAGAATATATGTCGAATCTGAACCATTCGCACTTTCTGCGGTATAACGCTCGTATATTTGTAGGGTTGCTGCTAGCTGATTACTAGTGAATAATCCAGTATTCGTACTATTTGGGCTTCTAAGATCTATACTTATATTCTCATTCGTCCCTGTTAATTTCTCAGAATGTCCATATGTAGAATTAGAAACAATACGTCCATCAGAAGTCATAGGGTGTATTGACACGAGATACGGTGTATTATCTCCATTCAAATCCAGTAATTCTGACTTCTTAATAGTTAAATTTGATTCTACTGAATTATTATATTTCTGATCGGAGAATTCAATAATACCTGAGTATATGTGTACCCTATCTGTTGCAATTGCAGACTCAAGTGTTGATTCTGAAATATAATCTCCAGATTTGTACTCAGATATGTTTATATCGCTTTTAGGTATGACGTGGATTCTCTTTTTTCCACCGATCAGGTCTAGTCTAACAGATATATTTTGTCTACCATATACAGATGTAGCCGATTGCGTCCCGAACCCAGCAAGTCTAGTCCCATTGTACCCTTGAGTGATGAGGATGGCAGAGTCAACATCTGAGACAAAGTTTCTTATAGTAATTCCGGCTGATGTTGGCGAATCATCTAATATCTTGCTTGAAATAGTAGCTTGGTCTGGCGCTCTAACTGAATTAGTCACAATATTAAATGGCTCAGACTTTTTTATTTGATCATCTTTCTTCAGATCTGGATAATCTCTCCCAGATTTATTGACAGAGGCTCCCAATTTATATTGCACATTAGTTGTTGAACTGATATCAGATGTACCTATACCTGTAAAATCGATCTCATTAAGATGTACATATTCTGTCTTATTATTCAATTTAACTTGCACTTTGAATATAGTATGGCCTTGGTGATTTAGCTTACCTATATTCGACACACTGGCACCAGAGATATTATGAATACCAATCTTGCTAGAGTTTGTTTTTATATTTTCTTCTTCTAATTCACTCATACTAATAAATACATTTATATTTGATCTATTATTGTACTTCTTTGGATGCTTGATTGAAACATTCTTTAATGTTGTTTTATTTTTATTAGAAAATATGTCCTCTCCTTCTCCCGATGTGGTTATTGTTGGAATTTCTGTTTCGTTTGTATTTGATTCTGCAACACCAACTCCAACTCCAACAACGGAGAAAACACCGAACGAGAGAGCAAGGGCACAGATCACCGCACACTGAATCGTTATTCTCCGGGCCATTGTTGTGTTCCCGCCTGCTAGAGCAGCGGCTATCGGGCTCTGAGACTGCAGATCGCAACGGCACGAGCCCACACCGCGGTCTCGCAACGCGAGGTGATCGCATTCGGTTCGATCACTTATAAATGAATTACGGAGTGCAAAGCTTCTGTCCGCGGAAACGTCCCCGTCGAAGGCGGCGCAGTCACGGGATTTCGATCGGCGCTCTCAGGCTGGAGCACGGACTGCTCGTGGCAACAACTTGGTTCGAAACTGGGCGCGAACGGGAGGCTAGTGTTCGACCTGCTCCATCAGGGAGAGCAGCGAGTCGGAGGCGTCGACGGCGGTGGGATGGACGCCGACGAGCGCGATCACGTCCTCTTCGTGTTGCACCGTCCCGACGTACAGGAACACCGGAACTTCTTCGACTTGTCCGCTCTGTCCGTTGCCAGCGCTGACCTCCGCGTCGACAGTCGTTTCGAGCTTCGAAATCTCCACCTCTTTGCCGAGGATGGTACGAGTCTCCGTTCCTCGCTCCTCGATGTCGCTCGTCTCGATGCTGGTTCCGTCGCCGCCGATACCGCGCTGATCGACCTGCTCCAGCAGCCGTTGGATCAACTCCGCGTCGTTCGCACGGACAAGGGGATTGACCGACTGTCCGCCCACCGACGCGTTCGGCGTGCTCGCCACGAACAGCGCCGATCTGTTGTCGGGGTTCTCGTACCCGGTGGCCCACGTCGTCGCGGACACCTGCGCGTTCACGCCGGCCACGTCGAACTTCTGCTTGAGGACGAACGACTCCGGCTCCTCGCCCTCGTAGCCCGCTTCTGACGCGGCTGAGGACGGGACGCTGGCCGGTTCCGCGTCGAATTCGTAGCTGCCGTTCTCTCCGCCGGCGCCGGTACACCCGGCGATCGCGACGGATGACGATGCGGCAATCGCCGCAAGCAGTCCGCGTCTGTGCATACTGGGCAGTACGCCCGCTGTGACGGTTAAGCGTATCGCCGCGGATAGATCGCTCTGATAATTTCGCGCCTTCGGAGTCGTTCTCCCGGTCTGAAGCGGTTCTGGAACCCGCTCGATCGCGAGGGCGTCGGCGGGGTGGTCCCGGCGGAGTCGAAGGCACAAAGTTCACGGTGTGTCGCGCGCGAGGTGAGCCAAATGGAACGCCGAGGACAAACCGGACTGGTGGAAGCGCTCCTCCTTGACGTCGTCCGCCTCCACGAGACGTGGATGGAGGTCGTCTTCCCCAGACAGCTCGATCCGAGCGCGGTGCTGGGCAAGTGGCAACCGGAGACCACCGTTCAGACGGTCGGGTACTACCTCTGGGCGATTCTCGGAGCACCGCTCGTTGCAGTGGCGTACCCCCTCCTGCTGGTCGGATTCGCCACCCGGTATTACGCGGCGAAGCTCGACTCCGCGGTTACGCGATTCGGCGTTCTCGGCGCGGTGATCGTCGCCACGGTCGTCTGGGGCTCGTTGACCCTCCTCGCACACTTCCAGCTACCGACCGAGGTAATGCTCGGTATCGGCGGCGCCAGCGTCGTCGCCGTCGTCGCCGCCGGACTCGCGGCCGGGTTCTCGAAGGTCGGCGGCCGGTTCGTCAGCGTCGCCCTCGCGTACCCGTTCGCGATGACGGCGATCTTCCTGCCGCCGGTCGTCGCCGCGCTGCTCACCCCTTCGATCTCGAGCGTGGTCCTCGACCCGAGCTACGAGCTCGCGCGGTGGATCCTCGACACGTTCCTCGCTGTCGGCGGGATCAACGAGATGCTCCGTGGGGCCTTCGATCTGGAGACGTTCGGCCAACAGTGGGGCGTCACCGGCCTCGGATACGTGCTGATGTGGGTCGGTATCTCCGTCCCCCTCGGCTGGTTCCTCGGGCTGCTCGTCGCGCTGGCGAACCTGATCCGGCCGAAGCCGGACAACTGAGTCGAGGCGCCGACTGGCGTTTCCCTGCCCGCGTCCGGTCTGCTACTCCTCCCGGTCGAACCGCTCGCTCGCGGTCTCGAACGCGGATTCCGACCGCTCCTTGCTGCGTCGACTCTCCCGCGCCGCGATCGCCTCGGGATCGGGGCTGGCGTCGTCGTCGATCCGGGCGAACGACTTGTGGACCTTCGTGTGACACCACCGACACAGCGCGACGGTGATCTCGTGGGGGCCGGCATCGTCGGAACCGGGGGAATCGGATGCGGAAGAAGCGGCCTCCCCGTACGACAGGTGGTGTTTCTCCACCAGCGGTCGGGAGTCGTCGTGGGCCAGACGAACCTCCGCGAGCCCGCACCGACGGCACTCCCTCCCGTCCGTCGTCGACCGGTAGTGCGGACAGGCGCGCCACGCGTCGTCTGCGCCGACGTGACAGGCGTACCCGTCCCGGCGTCGCTCGCCCGCGTCAGCGCGAACCGGCACCGACCGTCGTCGGTGAGGTGGTCGCAGACGCCGGCGACCGCGTACGGGTCGTCGACGCCGACCGGGGTCCCGTCCGGCGTGCGTTCCACGTCGACGCCACCTCAGATGAGGCTCGCGCCGTCGAGGTCGGTGCGGCCGTGGTCGACGTCGAGCAGGCGCAAGAGGGTCGGGGCGACGTCGAGTAGGTCCGCGTCCTCGACCTTCGCGTCCGGGTGATCGACGAACAGGGCGGCGTCCTCGAAGGTGTGCATCCCGGTCCGAGGGCCGTCCGGGTCGAACACCGCGTCGTGGGACCGGAACCCGGACTTGAGGTCGAACCCCTCGTGGGGGATCACCACGAGGTCGGGAGCGATGGCGTCGTGATCGCCGCGGAACACCGTCTCGCGCTCGACGACCCGCTTCGCGACCGGGTTCCCGTTCGGTCCCTCCCACGCTTCGAGCTCGGCTCGGAGCTCCTCGCGGGCCGCCTCGTACTCCGACTCGGGGACGGCCCCGTCGGGCTCGCGGCCCTCGACGTTGAGGTAGAAGCGACCGGGAACCAGCGAGTACGCGCGGGCGTCGCCGGCGATATCGGACAGTGAGCCGTGGTCGTCGCGGTCGTACGAGAGCCATCCCTCGCGCTCGAGCCACTCGTTGCAGTACACGTCGTACCGGAGCCGGGTGAACCCGTGTGTGGAGCCGACGACGAGCCGCACGTCGTTCGGAAGCGCCGTCCGGATTGCCCCGATGTGGTCGTCGAGCGCCGCGTAGAACTCCAGTACGTCCTCGCGGTACGGGCCGCCGTTCTCGTAGTCGCCCCACAGGAAGTGGTTGATACGGTCCGGGGTGGAGAACACCCCGACGAACAGGTCCCAGTCGTCCATCTCGACGTAGCGGGTGAACGCCTCCGCGCGAGCGTCGAGCGTCTCGCGGGCCTGTTCGATGAACGCCGTCTTGTCCTCTCGGTGACCGAGCTTCGCGTTGACAGACAGCCTGTAGTCGCTCTCGGTGAGGTACTCCCGGAGCTCGTCCGGGTGCGACGCCTTGTCGACGTCGGGCGAGAGATAGCCGGAGACCATGCGCTGGACCGTCCGTTGGGGCGGGAACGTGACGGGAACGTTCATCACGGTCGCGTCGAGACCGGCGTCGGTCGCCCGGTCCCACACCCGCGTCGCCTGCACGTCGCGCCCCATCGGGACGTAGGTGTCGTACGATCCGACCTCGCGGTCTTGGAAGCCGTACACTCCGGTCTCTCCGGGGTTCACGCCGCTCGTGAGCACCGGCCAGCACGCGCTCGATTCCGGTGGCACGGCACTGTCGATCGGTCCCCCGTCGCCCTCGTCGGCGATCGCCGACAGCGTCGGAAACGTATCCGGGTTGTCGGCGACGAGGCGGTGAGGGAGCCCGTCGATCCCGATGAACGCCACGCGGGGCGTGTCGTTCCCTCGCAGCCGGTCGAAGAGGCCCATAGGGGTACATCCGCCGTGGAGGGCAAAAGGGTTCACATCGCTTCCCGGTTGTTTCCCCTCCGGCCGTCGACTGCTCGGCGCTCTCGGGAGCCTTTTGAGGGCTGGCCGTCACGGTGGCGCATGGAGACGCGACGCACGCTTCTCGTCGACGCGTTCGCGGACGAGCCGCTGGCCGGGAACGTCGCCGGCGTCGTGCCGGACGCCGCGGGGCTGAGCGACGACCAGATGGGACGGATCGCCGCGGAGATCGGCGCCTCCGAGACCGCGTTCCTGTTCGACGCCGGCGAGGGCGACGGCCCGGACGACGGGAACGGCGCGAACGACCCCGATGACGGCGCCGACGAACGGCTCCGGTACTTCACTCCCTCGACCGAGGTCGACCTGTGCGGCCACGCCACGATCGCGACCTACGGCGCCCTGTTCGCCGAGGGGGCGATCGACGCCGGCGACCGGACGCTCCGGACGAACGTCGGCGACCTCGAGATCGCGGTCGACGACGACGGGAGCGTCTGGATGCGGCAGAACCCGCCGACGGTCGACGTGATTGACCCCGACAACGAGGGGTCCGACCTCGACGCCGACCGCCTCGGCGACGCGCTCGGGATCGACCCGGCCGCCTTGCGCGACGTGGGCGCCGACCTCCCGGTCGCGGTGGCCTCCACGGGGCTTCCGTGGCTCGTCGTCCCAGTGAACTTCCTCGAACGACTCGGCGAGGCCGAGCCCGACATGGCGGCGATCGAGGCCCTCTCGGAGGCGCACGACGCCGCCGGCGTGTACGCGTTCACGTTCGACGCGATCGACGCCGACTCGACGCTTCACGGCAGAGCGTTCGCGCCCGCGATCGGCGTGCCCGAGGACCCCGTCACCGGGACGGCGAGCGGCGCGGTCGGGGCCTACCTCCGCGAGGTCGGCGCGTTCGACGGCGACTTCCCCGACGAACTGCGCTTCGAGCAGGGGCACTTCCTCGACCGGCCCGGGCGCGTTCGGGTCCGCGTCGACGGCGACGCGGTGCGCGTCGGCGGGCGGGCGGTCGTCTCGATGGAGGGCGACCTGCGTGCGCCGGCGGAGGACGACGACGAGATCATCGAGGCGTAGCGCCTCGGCGAGGTGGGGCCGACGCGGCTCACCTCTCGGAGACGGCGCTTCCGTGGACCGAACGCTTAGGGTTCCCCGAACCATACCACGGTTATGGAGTTCGACCTCCCGCGTGCGGCCGGCATCGTCGCGCTCATCGTCGTCCTCGGGACCGTCGGGGTCGCTTTCGGGACGCCGATGGCGCTCCAGACGACGCTGATGATGGTGCTCCCCTCGATGGCCGTTTTCGGCGCCATCGCGTTCGTCCTCGGGATGAAACACGGCGAGTTCCGAGCGACGCGCGCCTGAGACGCCCCGCCGACTGCGACGCCGCGCGCGCCTGCAACGGTCCCGAATCACGACGCTTTTTAAATATCGACGACAACCCGGAGCCGTGCTACTCGGGTCGCCGCTCACGGAACTCCTGCTGCTCGCCGGCGGCGCCGCCCTCCTGTACGCCGGCGCCGAACTGCTCGTCAAGGGCGCCAGCGACCTCGCGCTCGCGGTCGGCCTGAAGGCGTCGACGGTCGGGGTCACGGTCGTCGCGTTCGCGACCACGGCCCCCGAACTGTTCGTCTCCCTCCTCGGCGCGATCACGGTGTCGACCGACACCGGGCTGGGCGCGATCGTCGGTTCGAACATCGCCAACATCGGGCTCGTGCTCGGCGTCTCCGCGCTGATCCGCCCGCTCGACACCTCCCGGACCGTCTTCGAGCGCCACGTCCCGTTCATGGTGGTCGCCGCGCTGCTGCTCGTCGGCCTCGGGTGGGACGGACGGATCGGCGCCGTCGACGGCGTCCTCCTGCTCGCCGTACTCATCGCGTTCACCGTCGTCGTCATGCGGCGGGTCCAGCAGACTCAGTCCGGGATCTCGGCCGCCGAGCGCGCGGAGATGCCGGATGCCCGGCTCCGCGATGTTGCCTCCGTTGTCGGGGGTATCGTCGCGCTCATACTCGGCTCCCGCTGGCTGGTCGAGGGCGGGCAGTCGCTGCTCTCGGCGGCCGGCTTCTCCGACATCTTCATCGGGCTCACGGTGTTGGCGCTGGGGACCTCGCTGCCGGAGCTCGCCGCCAGCGTCGTCGCAGCGATCCGCGGCGAGGCCGAGTTCAGCGTGGGCAACGTGGTCGGATCGAACATCTACAACATCCTCGCGGTCATCGGCATCGTCGCGGTCATCACGCCGATCAGCGTGAGCCCCGGCGTGCGCGGCTTCGAGTTCCCCGCGCTGCTCGCGTTCACCGCCCTGCTGATCGGGCTGATGTACCACGGTGACCGTATCTCGCGGATCGACGGCGGCGTCCTCGTCGTCGGCTACCTCGTGTTCATCTACCTCCTGCTGCCGTGAACAAGGGGGTGGTGGTTTCAACCGAATTCCCGTCGCTCAGTCATACGCGATCGACGGGGCAGCCAGACGAACTCGTCACCGCGCTATCGACATCGTATCGACGGCTATTCGGTCGCCCGACCCCCACCGGCATCCGTGATAGCGATCGTCGTCAGCCGGGCCGACAGCGTCTCGGAACGCATCGGCGAGCACCTGCTCGACCTCGGCGACTGGGAGCGCCGCGACGACCCGAGCCGCCCCGACGCCGCCGGCGGCGGGACGTACTACCGGACCGACGGGTTCGAACTGCGGGAGTTCGACGACCTCCACATCGACCTGGAGGACCCCGCGGCCGCGTTCGGCGGCGGAGACCACGCGGCGGACGGAGACGGCGACGAATCCCCCGAGTTCCTCGCGTTCGTCTCCCGGCACTCCGGCGAGACGGGGGAACTACTGACCGCCCACGTCACCGGGAACTTCGGCCCCGCGCCGTACGGGGGCGAGCCTGGGACGCTGGCGCGGGCCGCGCCGGGCGCCGAGAAGCGCGTCGTCGAGGCGCTGGCGGAACACGCTCCCGAGGGGTACGACGTGGGGATCGAGTGCACCCACCACGGCCCGACCGCCACCTCGGTCCCGTCGCTGTTCGTCGAACTCGGCTCCGACGAGCCGCAGTGGACCGACTCGGAGGCGGCCCGCGCGGTTGCGCG
>JGI12448J12851_1000956_pt1 | contig 10156 bp, 8 predicted proteins | sample A23M2SouthBayCA_FD_12851 | JGI IMG/M metagenome (IMG submission 12851) | reverse complement strand
TGACCATCGAACAATAGCCCGTCTCTCGGTTGAATCGGTCGAGAATCAGTGGGCTCTCGTTGAGGGCATAGGTGCCGTACTCGATACCGGGTTCAGCGAAGGCACCCGCAACGAAGGGAAACATCGCACCGACCGCCCCACTGAGCATGGGCGTCGTCGTATCCCTCGATTCGTTCAGTTTGTCGACGCCAATGGGACTCGCCGAAACCAGGGTATCGAGTTGTGCCCACCGCGGAGTGACCGGTGTCAGATTCGCCGGCTGTCGACGGGCCGTATTCAGGACGGCCTCTGTATCGAGGTCGTCTCTGCTCTCGCCACGAGTGGCCAAGAACATCGAGACGTCGAACGCTTTCGTCGGCGTGTTTCGCAGTACATCGTAGAGTTCCTGATAGTCTTCGAGATCCTTGCGAACGCCGCGAGCACCCGCACGGCGTTTGTCCGAGAGGTATTCGTAATCAGCTTCGAGGTCCTCGATCGTGTTTTCGAGGCTATCGAGCGTCGCCACCGTATCCCGCGGACCCAGATGGAGTGCGATGTCCGTCTGTCGGGTATCGCCCGTCGCATAGAGATTTTCGAAGAGGCCGTCGACGGGTGCGTCCGGGTACTCACCGACCCAGAGCGAACGCCGCCATTTCGCCCCTGTTCTGATTGCATTCGGCGTTCGCTCGATCGCCTCAGACCCGAGGACGGTCCGGTGTATCTCTGGGATCGACCGGAGTGGCTCACTCTCTGGGTCGTATCTGACGGTCGCCTCGCTGGTGTCTCCCGATGATGTCTCAGAGGCGTTCCGTGGACGTTCAGTATCGTCTGTTCCGTCCTCGTCTTGCTTGCCTCCGTCTGGTGTATTCGTATCACCCCCGAATGGCAGGTACTTCCGGATCATTCGCCCCTCCCAGCCACTGGTCGCGTCCGGAACCGTTGGTCGAGATCGCCGTATTCTCTCGTCGTCCCAGCCCAGAAATCTCCAACCAGCGTCGCTGCTTCGGTCGCCGAAAGAGGATGTGCGTCACAGCCTTCGACCTCCCGGAGCCCGACTGCGACGCGCTCAAGTCTGTCATCGAGAGCCTCGAGCATGGCTGCGCGCTCTTCTGCTTTTCGTGGTGCGAACGCCGCGCGAAGGAACAGTCCAACTAGCGGGAGTTTCGCGAGTTTCCCGACGAGACTTGCCTGTTCGAAGTGGATCTCCTCCGGTGTGACCGAGACGACGACGTAGTGCTCGCGGATGGTCATCCGCCGCGCTTCGAGGTCCTGGCGATACCACTCGACGTACTCCTCGATCAGTGTCCGCAATCGCGGATTCTCTCTCACGTCCGGGTCCTCAAGTCTCGCTTCGTAGTGGGCGAGGTACTCGTCGATAGGGAAGGCCTGCGTCGTCGAGAAGATCTGGAGAGGGAACTCTACCGTCGTGTTCAGAAAGTCCTGGAAGGACTCGACTTTCTTTGCCCATTCCCCGTCAGTCGCGAGCGCCATCGACGGTGGGACGACTTCGACGAGACCGACAAATGCGCCGTCAGTCCGCTCGATCGCGTCCCGATCAGGATAGACGCGTTCAATCTGTGTGTACTCGCGAGCCGCTTCGTGGTTGATGTTCGTGGACTGGCGACGAAAGCGGATCATCGTCGCGATCCAATCGATACTCGTCGTATACTCGGGCGTGAGATAGACGAAAACAGTGCCGAGGACGACCATCGCAACCGCAAGCGGGAGCGTCAGCGACTGGGTCGACTGACCGGCAATCTCCATCGAGGAGGGAAGCACCGTCTGTGTGAGAAGGACGACGATCACACCCGGAAAGAGCGCGACCGCAACGTCAGAGAGGGTATACCGGCCGATGAGTTTCGTCTCGGTGCCGAGTGATTTCGGGACGCGTTTGGCTGGGTCTCGTTGGTTCATAGACTGGGTTTGAAGAGTTTGTTAGGAGCGGTCATCGTCGTCGCTGTCGTTGCCGTCGGTGCTGTCCGTGTTGTCCGCATTGTTGGTCTCCCGACGGTCAGAGCGACGCGTTCGGGAGGACTGACCGTCTGGCTTCGAGGAATCCCCGCGGGAGCCACGAAGCGAGTCGAATCGCTGATTGCGATCCCCTGAAGAATTACTTTGTCGCCCCTTCGAGGACCCCGAGCGCGACCGTGCATTCACAACTCTTCCAGCGGTGCTCGATGTCGCCGTGTACGTCGACCGCATTGTCGAGCCAGTCCCCCGCATTCGCGATCCCGCAGCGTGGGCACGCGAGTCTCCCGAGCCAAATTTTGTCTGTCCGTCGCGATCGATCGCTGGCTGACCCCAGAGTCCCCGTGAGAAGTTCCGGCCGCCGTGTGTGGTTCTCGCGCCGCTCTCCCTCGCTCTCGACGCACGGTCGCGTGCGAGCCCAGCAGAGGTGTGATGGGCCATCCGCTCACTCGTGAACAGGAATGCACCGGCCTGCCAGAAAATGATGAACGGAGAGAGAATCGCGACGAGCGGCATGACGAGGCCTACCAGCCAGGCGGTAAAGCCCGATACCGAGAGCCCGAAACTCTGGCCGAGGAGTTCGCCGATACGAAAGAAGAGTGCGACGGGGACCGTCATGAACAGGAACGGGACGTAAAAGCCCGCGAGTCGCTTCATGAACCCAGATACGAGACCGAACGGTCCGAGGCCGGGAATCCAGAGGACGATGAGTATCGGCATCAACAGCGTGAACAGATACAGGATCAACTCTCGGGAGACGTAGATCAGAAAGACCAGCGCAACGAGAGTGAAATCGACCGCCATCGTGATCACGACGCTGATGGCGCCGATACCGGTGAACGATATCGTCTCGAACAGCGTGATGTCCGAGAGATCGGGTGCGAGAAACACCGTTAGTTCGTGGATGAACTGGCGAGCGAGGGCATCAAGCCACCACCACGAGAGGATGCCCAGCAAGCCGGCGAAGGCCCGGCGCTTCAGTTTGGCTCGGTGATACCCACTGAAGAGGTGACTCGTCGCTTCGAGGAAGATAACGATACCCACCGCAAGCCCCCACAGGAGCAGCGCCAGTGGGACGATCGTGTCCCAGTAGTAGGCGTAGAACTCCGGCCAGGCGTTGTTCGTCGGGGCCGAGAAGACCGTCTCGGGGTGGGGGGTGCCGACAATGTATTCGATAGCCTCATTGCCATAATCGGTGATGATCCCTCGAAGTGGCGCAAAGAGGGCTCGTAATGCCTCTTCAATTGCCCAGACAATGATTTCCCCAAGCGCGCCACCACCCTCTTGGTTATCGTCATTTTGTGCAAGGCTAGATTTGACACCAACGGCCAGCAAGAAAGATGTTGCAAGCGCAAATCCGACCGGTTTGCCTGATCTAGTAATCCACCTCATCAGTTATTCACTTTCAACCAGTTCAATGACTAAATCATGACAGGTCCTCTTTGACCGGGTTTGGAACAAACCACCTGATAGGGTTGCCTGAATACCTCCCCGAGCATCGCTCCCGACGCCAGTCTTCACGATAGCTATGATCTCCAGAGTCTGGCCATCACACGGAATTCCTCTTGGCAGCAATAGCGGTGAATGTCGCCCGAGTAACTGTTGTGATTCCGCAGGGGATATTATCCTTCCAGCTGTAGTTTCGGGCAACTGGAGATAGACCTCGGGTTGATATCGAATCAAACGTTCTGAGGGGAACTCATTTGCTGACTCCCAAGGTGCCCCTTCGTATCCCACGTAGTAGACCCACGTCGGCCCAGTCCCGACGTTTTCGACAGTCACGACCAAGTTCCCCCGATTTAGTGGAACGTCCCGACCACCAGTGTAGGGCTCAACCGCAACGATCTCAAGCTCCGGCCTGAGATCCAGCGTCGCCGAGGCGACCTCCTCACCACCCTGAACGCCGACGAGCGTGTGCTCGCCCGGCGAATAACGGCGTCCCGACAGCATGTCGAAGAGCCGAAGCCGAACTCTCGTCACTCCGGCCGCGACACTCGCCGACGTGAAGAGTTGGCCGTCCGGCCCGACAAGATTGACCGTCGAGATGTCAGCATTCTCGCGGAGTTGGACAACGAGGTCTGCACCGTCGAACGAGGTCTCCTCGAAGACCGAATTTCGGGCGACTTCCTCGCCTGCATCGTCGAGGACGCGACCGGCACAGCCAGCGATTCCAACAGAGAGACTTGTCAGCCCGGTTTGCAACAGTTGCCGACGAGTGATTGACGGCCCCATCACAACCGCCTCCAGAACGGCCAGACACCCCAGCCGGTGATCCGATCGATCAGGAACACTGCGAGACAGAACAGCCCCACAGGAATCACAAGTTGATACAGGATCCCGAGGAAGTGCAACGGCCCACCACTGAACGCGACTGTGTCACTGTCGCTGACGTAACTCGGAGTGTGATGCCACCACAGCCCCGGCTCGTAGCGCGCGCTCACCGCACCGACCGACCGCGAGAACGTTCGGGTGACCGTCCCCGATGCATCGGTCTCGATACGTTCGCCAGCGAAGAGAACCGACCCGTTGCGACGACTCGTATCGATCGGTGCGTGAGTCTGGGCATCCCGGAGTGAGAGCCGGACCGTTGCTGTTTCGTCCGTCGTCTCGACGACAGTCAGCGAGAGGTCGCTTTGATTGTAGGTCCCTTCGATGAACGTTCGCTCGGTGGGCGTCGCCGTCACACCGCGGACCAGTCCGTATGCGGTGACGTCATCGAGCCCCGCGTTGCTCTGTATTCGCGTCGCGATTCCATAACTCGCGATATACTGGTCTTCGAGAACATCGAGATTCACCTCATCGGGGAGTCGAGGTGGTGTTTGCTCCTCACCGAAGACATGGAGTATATCGACGGTGTCTGCCGGAGCCGCGGTTGGTCCAGTCTCGATGGGGTATGCATACACTCGCAGCGGCGAAACCGGTGATTCGATCGGGTACGCCTCGGTCTGCGTGCGCTCATAGAGTACGTCCCAGCGAGGGTTACGTGCAGTGTAAAAGCGCCAGACACCATTTACTTCGCCACCGGGCAGGGAATACCCCAGCCAGGGCTTGTTCTTGTAGACGACGAGCCCCAAGTCGCTGTTTGGATACCGGGTGTGATAGCCCGAGACGACGAGGTCATACTCCGTGACGTCGACCGAGTCCCACACCGTGAGCGTCCCGTTGAGGACACTGGTCCACGTCCACCAATCGATGCAGTTGCTGTTGTTGTAGCTTCGACAGAACCACGTCTCTCGCTGGAGGGTGGTCGTGACGTTCACCGCGATGTCGAGCGTATGCGTATCGCCAGGATAGGTAGCGAGCGAATAGTTTACTGCTGGTCGAGGTGACCCACCCTGTTTCCGGTCGAGTTCCCCATCAACGAACAACCGTGTGTCGTTAAATCGGTGGTCGAGAAGACGCCAGCGCGTCTGGATGATGCCCTCAGTGTCGTTGAGCGGTGTCTCGACGCGGTAGTCCGCAACGGCCAACAGTTCCCCACTCGACGCGACGTAGTGCGTCGAATTCCCGACAGAGAGCCGAGTCCGCGTCGACGGCTGACTGGCGAAAATATCGACGAAGGCGTCTTTGACAACCGGCCCCTGGGAAAGGTGTGCTCCAGGTGGATGGACCACCGTGTGGTTATCAGTGTCGGGGAACGCCTCGATATTGGCGCTGTTCCAGCGCTCGACCGCTTGCGGGGGTTTGGAAAACGGGATATCCGTCCCCGCGGCCAGTATTTCCGTCGCCGAGGCATTCGACTCGACCAGTTTCTGTAGGTGGCTCGCGTTCGTGGCGTCGACATCGCCGGACCAGAGCTTGTGATAGGTAGTCTCGTTCACGCCGTGACCACTTCGCTCGGGAGGGTGGGCACTCGCGTCGGCGGCGAGTGCAACGACCGCGACCACCGACAGCCCGACGAGGAGTGCCGAGACGACCCCAGTGCTCAGAAGTTGCAACTTGAGCCACCCGCCACGACACTCGTAAGCAGGAACTGGAGGATAACCACGCCCAGCGGTGCAACGATAACCCCCCAGATGACCGCCTGATTGCGTACTTCTTTGATCTCTCGTTTCGCGTCTGCTCGCCGGACCACAGGTGCAACAACGACCGCACCCAGGGCGATAACGCCGCCGATGAGTGGCCCGCCGAACTGAATGAGGCTGAACATATTCCGGATCGTCGTCGCCATATCCGTCTCACAGAACGCCTCTCCCGCCGACTGTGCGCTAACGGGCTCAACGGCGAAGAGACTCAAAATGAGACCGACGAGAAGTGACCTCCGAATGGTCGACGTCTGCGTACCGAGATCGGCAGTCGGGAGCGAGCGTGACGGTGAATCCTCTGACTGTGTCATGGCTAGTGCTCTGCACTCATCGTATCGCTCCATCCCCCCGAGGGCAAAGCGATCGCGAGCGGCTTACGCCGTAGCCTCCCACCCACCCCGATATATAACTATCTGTTTGTGCAATCCAATATGCACAACTATCGATTATATGCGTTTCAGATACCTATGGATACATGCCAGAAATCATCAGATTGCACGCGGATTGTGTCTGTTTCCGCAGTGATGGGCACAGAATATGCGTGCGGTAGCACCATCCCGCCGATCACTCGGTTGGGAGTTCTCGCGTGCCGCTTCGGACGCACTCCCAACAGGGAAAATCCTCGAGACACTCCGAACACTCCTCGGACTCAGTGTCTGATGCATCGGGTTGCTCAGGCGCCGCCGAATTCGTCCCGCCATCGGTTGCGACCTCTTTGCTGGCCGCTGTGAGGACCGGCCGACGGATTGCAACCGCGAGACGGTGCTTGCAGGCACCCTCGAATCGTTCGTCGGCCGGGCAGGTACACCTGATAGGGAGTCCATCAGCCACAGTCACGAGGTACTCGTGGTCTTCGGGGTTCGCGTGACTGCAGTTTCGAACGCGCACACCTGCTGATGTGACCGTGAATCGCCTCGGGGTCAAGCCCCGAGGCTTCCTGCTTCTACGACGCGCTTTGCAGACACCGTAGTGGTGTCCGTAGGGAGCGCAGTCTCCACAGGCGTGTCTTCGGGCCATCCCAGCCCTACTTCAGAAAAGCCGCGTTGCAGGACATTCATCGCCGCGTTCGCGTCCCGGTCACACTCAAACCCACAACTCGGGCAGGAATGTTCCCTGACCCAGATAGGTTTCGCCGTCTTCACACCACACGATGCACACTCTTTGGTAGTGCCTCTGGCTTCTACTTCGACGACGTGAGTGCCGTACAGATCGGCCTTGTATTCGAGGAGCGTGATGAACTGTCGCCACGCTGCATCCTGCTTGTTCCGGGCGTTATGCGACTGTTCGAGCATCCCCTTCACGTCCAGGTCCTCAACGAATACAGCGTCGTACTCTCGGATGAGCCACGACGTGAGTTTGTGCTGGTAGTCCAGCACCTTCCGACGAATGTGACGCTTGACCCTCGCTACTTCCCGACGTTGCTTCTCGTAGTTGTTCGACCCCTTCTCCTTCCGCGACAACTTGCGTTGTTCACGGCGGAGGCGTTCATACTCACCTTCGAGGTCGAGCCACTCCACAGTTGTCCCGTCCGATGTGTGGATGTAGTTGAGGATACCAAGATCAACGCCGACGCTGTTGCTCGCGTTGAGCGAGTCCACTCCGGGTTTCTCGGGCAGGTCAGCCTCAGCCGTTTCGAGACCGAAGGAGGCGAACCAATCACCAGTCGCCTCCTTTTTGATGGTGATTTCTTTGATGTCGGCTTCGTCCGGGATTTCGCGGTGGTAGCGGATGTTGATGTCGCCGATTTTGGAGAGCCAGAGTGTCGCACGTCGGCCACTCGTGTTTTTGAGTTCGAAGCCAGACTGCGAAAACGTCATACTCTGGTACTCCTTCGGAGACTTCCACTTGAGTTTCCCCACCTTGTTCCCATTCTCTTTCTGGTCTTTCAGGTTCGAGAGGTTGTCGTAGAACCGTGTGACGGTTCTTTGCAGAGCCTTCGAGTTAACCTCTGAGAACACAGGGAACTCGTCTTTCCAATCGGGGAGGCGGTAGTGGTGTTTGTACGCGGAGCCGATGTCGTCAGCGTCCACGTTCTCGTACTCGTACCGGGTGTAGTTGTACGCTTGACGATGAATGTCGATGTGACGTTCCAGCTCAGCCGCTACCTGTTGTGTCGGATATGCTGGATAGCGGTGGCTGTACTCCATCGCAGTCTCTTGATTAGCGATGTGTTCACTTAATGGTTTGTATCCGAGTTGTCGGCTTCAACCCCGGGGTCAAGCCCCGGGGCATTCGCCTCGCCCGCCTGTAAACTCCAGTCTGGCGAGTGGGTGTTTCGAGTTCGACATGGTGAGCGGCGAACGTCTCCTGACGCCCCCCGCACCCCTCAGGGGGGAATAAACACTCGTGCGGACGTCGAGGGAGGATCCTCAATCGAATCGATAGTGTGCGATCTCGGCGTGTCCACAGCCCGGACAGACTGTGTCGGTTGATTCGACGGACCTGCCACACCGCCGGCATTCGGAGTACGTACTCTTGGCTGAGCGGGTGAAGAGCCCGTGGAGACGGTCGAGCACAGTACTCACTCCACGTCCACGACTATCCGGGTCACATCGAGGCCGTCGCGGACCCGATCACGGTGTGCCCGAACTGTCGGTATCGAGACGCACGCTGCTTCGGCTATCGCCGCCTGCGTGACGGCCAGGCCACGGTCTTCGACAACGACTGCGAGACACCCGGCTGCGACGCCTGCAGGGTTCGCGCCGATGGCGATCCCTTCTTCGAACGCTTCGGTGGCGAGTGCCCGGGTACGTCGCTCGATCTCTCGCGAACACCCCAGGTCGGAGGCCAGTCGAGGGACGAACTCCGGTGGGGTACGCGCTTTGATTGCCAGTTCGAGCTCAGTATTGAGCACGCTGTAGCCGAGCGTGACCTTCGCCTCCGAACACCGTGCCACGCGTGCGATGTCCGCTGTCGTCTGGGTATATCCACCTCGCCGACAGGCCGCGTAGACGCTTCCCGCTGCTATCGTCTCGATAGAACGCCCCATGAGGAGATCTGCACACTGGGCCTCGCGAAACAACTGTGAAGCGTCTTCGCGAACGGCAAATGGCAGTCCGAGTGCACTCGTCATCCGAGCTATTTCCGTACACGCATCCCCGAGGTTACGCCCGGCTTTCGAACCCCACCTGGCCCGCGAATGCTCGCGACGTAGTCGGCCGAGCTGTCGCCGTTTCTTCCCCGAGAGAGTGTTTCCTAGCCCGTCGCGAGCGAAGCCGATATCCGTCGAGAGTCCGCGGTCGTGCCTGCTCGGGGTGAGTGGCGCACCCGTCCGTTCCGTACATTGGTCGTCCTCAGAGAACTGCCTGGCACCCCGGTGGTCAAGGTAGTACTCGTCGACGATCAGCCCACAGTCCGTACAGGCAATCTCCCCGCCCTCCGTTTCGAGTTGCCCAGAACACTCAGGACACTCGGTCGCCGCGGTCGTCTTGCCCGATTCTTCGTCGAAGCCACGTTCGTAGCTGTCTCTCGTCGCCATGTTGTTCAGCGCGAGGCCTGTGTGTGGCCCCCCGCACCCCTTCAGGGGGGAATACAATCCGTGCGGTCGCAGTTGAGCGGTCTCGCTAGGTGAGAGCCTGCCCTCCCGTGATTGTGGTGACCGTTACGGAAATGCGAGGAGAAAGCCTCGCGCTTCAGCGCGTGGAGGAAGTCAAGGCGACTTGAATTCGGTCTCAGAGATATCGACAAGCGTGTTTCCGAGAAGTGCACCAACCCGGACACGGAGCGGTTTCTCAGCTGGCGGTTTCACATTTAATGTCTTCTGTATACCCTGTTCCTCGGGTATTTCCGGGTATGACACTCGATCCTGGGCGACGATCTCTCCGCTTTTCGCCTCGATATCGATCTGGGCTTTGGCAGTTGTAGCCGGTGCATCCCCCCAGTTCGAGAGTGTCACGTCGAAATTGATCCCCTCGGCGGGCATCACATAAGAGTTCCATTCGAGTGCCAGTGACGGAGACGTATTCACCTCGAGGATTTCAGCGTTCGCTCCCTGTTGTTTGACATCGGGGGGTACCTCTCCAACCTGCCATCCGGAACCGGTGGTTTCGACGTAATAGTATTTCTGCCCCTCGTGTTCGTAGTACGCACCCTCGATGGCGTCTTCACCAGCGGCGCCGACTGCCATATGGCTTGCCTGGGGCAACTTCAAGAGAACGACCCCATATCCCATCGCTTGCAACACC
>JGI12448J12851_1000954_pt1 | contig 10161 bp, 3 predicted proteins | sample A23M2SouthBayCA_FD_12851 | JGI IMG/M metagenome (IMG submission 12851) | reverse complement strand
CCCGCCGTGGTGGCCGATTCCGGCTGCCGGGGGCGGACTACTCGGGCTCGGCGGGCTCGCGTACTACTTCTTCGGCGGTGGCGGCGGTGGAGCCGCTGGTGGCCGACCGAAGCCCAAACCGAAGCCGCGCCCGCACGGTACCCAGCAGGGCGCCCGCTACGAAACCGGCGTGTTCGAGATCCCCGCCGACTCCGGGCTACTCTCGGTCCCGGTCGGATTCGAGCCCGATTTGATCCTCTGTAGCGCCGTCAACGGCGCGCGGACCGACGCCGCGACCGACCGGACGGCGGGGTGGTCGCGCGGGATCGCCCACGTGACCAGCGAGGGGATCGAAAATCGNTGTCTGACCGTCGCCGACGACGCCCACACCACCGACCAGGCCACCTGCGCGGCCGACGACGACCTCGCGCTGCAGGTCGTCCGCCACGAGGCCGACGGCCCGCCCGGCCGTGTCACCGCAGCGGTCACCGACACCACCAGCGACGGCTTCGAGGTCGACGTTTCGGTGCCGGGTGACGACCCGCTGGCCGGCGGGATTCGCGTGCTCTATCAGGCCTTCCGGACGGGATCGGATGTCGACGTCGAGACCGGGACCGTGATGACGCCGACCGAACCGGGAACGCAGACGATCGACCTGGGGATCGACGCCGAGCACGTCTCGCTGACGACGACGGCGGCCGTCTCCGACGACGACCAGCTGTGGACGACCGACCGCGGCGTCGGGTTCTCGGTCGGCCACGCCGTCGCCGAGCCGACACCGGACTCGTCGATGGACGAGACGACTCTCTCACAGGCCGTCTCCGGGTCCAGCGCCTGGCCGGGTGCAGGTCACCCGGTGGCTGGCGTCGGCGACGACGCGGCGGCGTTGCACTTGCTCTATCAGGACGGCGACAATCTCGCGGGCCGGACGAGCGCGAAAGCGACGGCGCTGGGCCAGACGCTTCGCCTGCAGTACGATCGGGTCTACAACGGTCCGCACAAACTGGGCTCGACGGCCCGGCATCCAATCTCGTATCTGGCGCTCGCGGGCGAGCCGTTGCGACCCGCAGTGGGGACGTTCTCGTTGCCGAGGCCGGGCGAGACGCGAACGGTGGATTGTGGGTTCGAGCCCGCGCGATGATCGAGTGTCAGATCGCGCCCGCCCCGCTGGGCGAGGAGGTCGCGTCGGGGGCGACCCCTCACCCGTTCGGTGCGTCTCAGGGGACGGCGATTGCGACCGGGGACCGGCTGCGACAGTACGTCCTCCACCACGCGGTCGTGCCGGGTCAGCCCGAGGATCGAACCAGCGTTTCTGCGGCTACCGCAGAGGCCGGGCAGGCGCGAGCCTCGACCGACGGCGGGACCGACAGGGACCTGTCGGCCGCTACTCGCGGGGCGAACGTGGCCGCCGGGAACGTGGGTGCCGCGAACGCGGCCGATCTGACGGACGTCCAGCCGCTCGAACCGGCGCGGCCGGCCTCCTCGGGGATCGATCCCGAGACGGCGACTGCGCCGGCCGCACCGGAACACGACGACGACGGTCGAGTCGGGCTGTGGCTCGCGACCGACTCGGATGGGACGATCGTCGGTCGGGACGAACTCTCTGTCGTCGGGATCACCGAGACGGGTTTCCGGGCCAGCGTCGACAGCGTCGACACCGACAGTCGCGGCCCAGCCGGTCCAAGACCGACCGTCGTCTATCGGGCGTGGCCGGCGCTGGACGTTACGGGGAGCGAGCGGGAATCGACTGTCCAGGCCGGCGAAACCAGGGACGAACATCCACCTCGGGAGACCCAGAATCAGCAGCAGACACAGCGTAAGCAAGACCAGCAACAGGTCCAGGGCAGCCAGCGCGAACGGCCAGTTCGGGAGAACCGAGCCGACCTGAGCGATACGAGACCGTCGGCGGAGTCGTCGACCCGGGAGGGCCGCCGATGAGCTCGCCCACTACCGGGCGACAGCGTGAGCGACTTTTAGGGGAGACAATGATCGACAGCAGCGACACGGCGACAGTACCGACGCGAGACGAACGCGGCAGAGCGGGGGCAGGCCGATGAGCGACGACGAGCCGAGCACGGACGAGGTGATCCTCGCCGAACTGGCGAAAGTGATGGAGCCGATCGGCGACGCCGCCAANAACGGGACGGTCCCNGACCTTCTGGACGACATGGGCCTCACCGACGAGGTTCTGGACGTCAAAGTCGACGCCGTCGTCAGCGAGATCCAGAAGATCACCGGCGCCTACGCCACCCTGGAGTCGGCGATCATCGACCCGCTCTCGCAGGGCAACACCCCCGATTTCAGTAACGTCGACGAAGTGTTCGAGGCGGTCAAGGACATCTTCGAGACGATCAAGAATCTCGACGACATCGAGGCCCCGGACCCCGACGTCGACGCCATCGGCGAGCGCGTCTTCGACTACCTCCTTATCACGTACCTCGCCGACGAGCACCCGGCGGCCCACAGCCTGCTGGTCATCATCGGCGTCGTCAAGCCCGAGGCCGGCCCCGGAACGGTCGGCGACCTCGAACTCTCGGCGTTCGCCAACGTTTTCGCCAGCCCGAAAGACCTCGTCGGCGACCTCTTCAACTGGGGGAGCCAGGAGTTCGAACCCTATGTCGTCCTCTTCTACGTCAAAGGCGTCGTCAGCGCGCTCGGGCTCGACGCCGCCTTCCAGGAGGCCGCCCAGGAGGTCCAGCAGGTCATCGACGGCCTCGACGGCGGGACCGGCGGTAACGGCGGCACTGGCGGCGGTAGTAGCGGTGGGAACGGCGGCACAGGCGGGACGGGAGGCGGCGGTAACGGCGGAACCGGCGGTGGTGGGGCAGGCGGCAACGGCGGAGGCGGCCCCGCAGTCACCGGCCCCTCCGCGGAGATCGCGAACAAACAGTTGAACATCAATGTCTTCACCGTCTCCGACAGCAGCGGGAGCGGCGAGATGGGGATCCACATCATCCCGGTACCGGGAGAGAACGATTCGCTTCCCGGACTGGCGATTCGGCCGTTCACCAGCGGGCAGGCCGAGGTCAGCGAGGATCTCGGTTCGGGGTGGTCGTTCAACGCGAAGGTGTCGGGCAATGCCAACTGGGCGATGAAGATCACGGCCGACACGAGCGGGAAGGTCGAGCCCGAGATGCTCGATCTCGACGCCTCCGCACCAGTGGCGCGAGAGGCCCACGCCGACGCGAGACTCACCTACGAACCACCAGGCGAGGCAGATATCACGCCGATCCTCGGGGACCCTTCGAAGACTGGAATCGGCGTCCGGTACTTCCAGACTCACGCGAAGATCGACTACGACGGCGAGACGGTCGTGTTCGTGGTCGAGATTCCCGCCCGCGGGCGGATCCAGGTCAAACCCGAAGGCGGCTTCCTGAAGAAGGTCGTCCCCGACGGCGTCGCCTACGACTTCGACGCCACGGTCGGCTGGTCGTCCGAATCCGGGTTCTACTTCGAGCGCGGTGGGACCCTGGAGATGTCCCTGGCCCAGCAAAAACAGCTGGGGCCGCTCCTCCTCGAGGAAATCTACGCCGCCCTCGAACCCGACAACGGCGGTGCCAGTTCAGGGGGCGGCGGGGCAGGTGCTGGCGGTGCTGGCGGAACAGGTGCTGGCGGTGGTGGAGGCGGCGGCGCTGGCGGTGGTGGAGGCGTCGATGCCGACGCGGACGTCGACGCCTCGGCGAGCGCGGACGTCGATCTCAAGGAAGGAACCGTCATCATTCAGGGTGCGGCCTCGGGGACCGTCGAACTCGGGCCGGTCAAGGCCACGGTCAAGCGGATGGGTGTCGAGGGCGAGGTTTCCTTCCCCGAGGACGGCGGGAACCTCGGTCCCGCACAGCTCGATATGGCGTTCAAGCCCCCGGAGGGCGTCGGCATATCGATCGAAGCCGGCGCGGTCTCCGGTGGCGGCTATCTGGAGTTCGACTACGAGAACGAACGCTACGCGGGAGTCCTCCAGATCAAGGCTGGCAGCCTGACGATCAACGCCGTCGGCTTGCTCACGACCGAACTCCCTGGTGGCGAGGACGGCTTTTCGCTCCTCCTCATCATCTCCGGGGAGTTCTCGCCCGTGCAGTTGGGCTTCGGGTTCACGCTCAACGGCGTCGGCGGCATCGTCGGGGTCAACCGCTCGATGAAGCGCAAGCCGCTGGGCAAGGCCGCCCGGACGGGGTCGATGGATTCCGTCCTCTTTCCACAGAACCCCGTCGCCAACTCCCAGCGGATCATCAGCGACCTCCGGGCGATCTTCCCGCCCAACGAGGGCACTCACGTCTTCGGCCCGATGGCCAGACTGGGCTGGGGGACGCCGACGCTCATCACCGCTGATCTGGCGGTCGTGCTGGAAGTCCCGACGTGGAAGATCGCACTGCTCGGGCGACTCTCGGCACTGCTGCCCGACGAGAAAGCGCCGCTGATCGAACTCAATCTGTCGGTCGCGGGCTTTCTGGACCCGCCGAACAAACAGGTCGCGGTCGACGCCTCGCTGTACGACTCACGGATCGTCATGTGGACGGTCAGCGGCGACATGGCGATGCGCTCGAACTACGGCGACGATCCGCGGTTCCTGCTGTCGGTCGGCGGCTGGAACCCCCGCTACGACCCGCCGAAGAACTTCCCCGAACTCAAGCGCGTGACGGCCAACCTGGGCGCGCCCGGCGGCAACCCCAAGATCGAGTTCACGGGCTATTTCGCCGTCACGTCGAACACCGTCCAGGCCGGGGCGGGCGTCCACGCTCTCGCCAAAGCCGGGCCCGCCAAGATCGAAGGCAAGCTGTCCTTCGACGCGCTGATCCAGTTCAATCCGTTCAAGTTCATCGTCGACTTCCACGCCTCGTTCTCGGTCACGATCAAGGGCAAGGGACTGTCGATATCGATCGATGGGACGCTCTCCGGCCCGGGGCCGTTCCGAATCAAGGGGACGATCAAGATCAACATCCTGTTCATCGAGATCAAGATCAAGGCTGACGTCACGATCGGGCCTTCGAAGGACAAAGAGGAGCTGCCGCCGGCTCGCGTCCTGCCGAAGATCGAGAAAGCGCTGAACAAGCCCGCCAACTGGACGGCCCAACTGCCGGAGTCGGGGGCGAGCTGGGCGACCTTCCGCGAAGTCGAAGCGGGCGAGGGTGAGGTGCTGGCTCATCCGATGGGCGAGATCGGTGTCAGACAGACGATCGCGCCGCTGCAGTACGAACTGGAGACGTTCGGCAACGCGACGCCCTCGGGGTACACGAACTTCGAGATCACCGACGTCACAGTTGAGGGATCGGCCGCGATCGACTTCGACGCGACCACGAAAGAGGACTTCGCGCCCGCGCAGTTCTCGAAGATGAGCGACTCGGAGAAGATGAACAGCCCCTCCTTCGAGAAACACCCCGCTGGCCGGAAGATGCGCCACGCGGGGATCTACTGTGGCTTCCCCGAGGGCAAGCGCGATCGCAACCGTCGCCAGACGAAGTTCGGCTACGAGTGTTCGGTCATCGACCGCACCAAGGACAACTGGGGGACCGACCTCGCGAAACTCGGCCGCTTCCGAGCTGAGGGTCTCTCTGCGATCTCGGGGATGACCAACGAGCAGGTGATGGCGCTCGCGGACGTCGGTGCTGTGGCCCACTCGCCGGCACGCAACGTCGGGAATCACCGGTTTCGGCTGAGTGAGAGCGATCAGGCGATCGTCGATGCCGTCGACGGCGGTGCGGTCGCCACAGTGAGCGGGGCCGATGGCGAGGAGTCGGTCGTCCGCGGCGGGAGCGATCCCGACACGGGCGGGCTTGCCGGCTCGATNTCGATGGGCCAGACCAGTTACGTCGTCGCCAGGGCGACCGATCTCACGCAGGTCGACATCCCGACCGCCGACGGCGAGATGTCAAAATCACAGGCCCAGCGGGCGCTCTCGCGGTACGAGAGTCAGTTCCCGTCGGCCGCCGCCCAACTCCGGGTGGTCAAAGCCAGCCGGGCGACGACCGACGGTCAGGGGGGTGGGAGTCGATGAGCGCGACTCGTTGCCTGTCACGACCCGCCACTGCGGCGACGGAGGTTTCACATGAGTAATTCCACGTTCACGTTCTATCCGACTGTCAGAGAGGGGTATCGGCCATCCGAGACGTTCTCGAAATCCGGCGGGACGATCCCGGCGAGCGGGTCGGCACAGATCGATCTCGAACTGACTGCGACTGGACCCGAGGGGACGACCACGAAGAATCCGGGCGTCGAACTGACGCTCTATGGCCCGGGCGAGGTGACGAATCTCGACACCGACCAGATCGTCCGGATGGAACCCGAACCCGAGACGACGGCGTTCCCGCCGAACTACTTCCCGCTGGTCGAGTTCGACAGCCCGCAACTCCCGTGGCTGTTCAGCCCCCGGCGAGCAGACGGCAAGGGCCGCAACCGGCCGTGGCTGTGTCTCGTCGTCGTCGAGGTCCAGACCACGTCCTACAAGCCTGCGGGCACCGGGCCACTGCCGGTGCTGGAGACGCCGACCGACCAGTTGCCCGACGTCAGCGAGTCCTGGGCGTGGGCCCACGCACAGGTCGTCGGCAGCCACGCCCCGGAGTCGGTGTTCGGCTCGCGCTCGACGGCCACGAAGTCCCGACTGCTGTGTCCCCGCAATCTCGATCCCGAGACGAAGTATCGCGCCTGCGTCGTCCCCACGTTCGAACCCGGCCGGAGAGCCGGGCTGGGGCTCGACCCCTATCCCGACGGACGAGGATCGATGGAGTTGGCCTGGGGCGAGGAGGACTCGGTTCGCTTGCCAGTCTATCACTCGTGGGTCTTCACGAGTTCGGCACAGGGCGACTTCGAGTCGCTGGCGCGCGAACTCGACCCGGTCGAGTTCGGCCCGAACATCGGTTTCCGGTCGATCGACGTCAGCAACCCCGGTCCTGTGGACCTGAAACTACCCTACGACGAGGCGACGGACACGGGAACGGTCGGAATCGGCGGCGCGCTGAAGTCGATCGGTGCAGAGCCCGACACCTACGATTCGGACATGCGATCGGAACTCAGAGACCTTCTGAATACGCCCAACGACGTGGTCGAAGAGACCGACTACGGCGCGGTCGGCCCGCCGCTGTACGGCCGCTGGCACGCGGGTGTGCCCGAGCTGGAGGACCCTGACGTTGACACGTCGATCTACTACTATCCGGAGTGGTTCAACACGCTCAACAGCGACCCGCGAAACAGGATCGCCGCGGGCTATGGGACGCTGGTGATACAGAACGAACAGGAGCGGCTGATGACCAGCGCCTGGGAGCAGTTCGGCGACCTCGATATCGCCAATCGGTTCCTCAGACGGATTCAGCTCGGCAAGGGAATCCTCGAACTCCGCCACCGGAAGCTGGAGTCGTACTCGACGGGCTCGCTGCTCGGGATGAGTTCGCCCGTCCACGGGATGTTGCTCGACGTCGAGACTGGAACGAAGACGGTCCACGGCACAGCACTCGAAACGGACATGCCGACGCCACTGTCCTCGCCAGCGTTCCGGCGGATCACCCGCTCGAACGGTCCCCTGGCCCGTCGGCCGGGCACGTCGGTCGATTCGGCGACGTTCGCGACCCACCTCGAAACCGGCCGGATTCCGCGACTGACCGACGGCCTCTCGTTCAGCGCCGAGCAGATGCTGGCCGGGGATGGCGAGTCGGCAGGTGCGGCCGCTGAGGGGGCGATGCAACCGATGAGCGGATCACTGCACGCCGAGGCCGCCGGGAAGGAGGGTGCCGGCGCCCCGCCAGCGACACCGTTCGAAGACGACGAGGAGTTGCCCGAACCGGGGCCGGACATCGAGCGCGCGTGGTCGGCGCTGGATAGTCTGGACGCCCACGCCGGGACGGCCGACGGTGCAATCACCGACCTCTCGATGGCAGTGCGACGAAACGACGTCGAGACCGTCCGGGACCTCGTCGAAACCGCGCCGACCGTGCTCGATCACTGCGAAAATGTCCGCCGAAACACGTTCGAGTCGCTCTCGCGAGCGGTCGCGAAGGTGTTGACCGAACCACGAGCCGAGCGCCTCGCCGATTCGTTCGATCGGGCGGCCGCCAACCAGCGCCTCCAGGCGCTCCATCGCGCCCAGCGCGAACTCGAAGGCGCAGTGCAAGCGGCGATGGCGTCGCTTGCGGCCGGCGACCCACCGCAGGAGATCCGACGGCACCTCGACAGAGCCAGCGAGGCCGTGAATCAACTCCAGGGTGCCAGTGAGGACCTCAGAGAGTCCATGGAGGGACGTCCCGCGACGACGATGCGGACGATGTCGATGACGGCCGGCGACGAGTTCCTCTCGGGCGAGCCAGCACGGGTCCCGAAGATCGGACAGTCGAAACCCAAACAGGTTGAATTGCCCTCGAAAGAAAAATTGCGAACGTCGGTCATCTCGGGGCTGGACCCGACCGTGACGCTGCCCGAGCATGCCGCCGAGGTCGTCGGGATTCCACAACTGCGCCAGCGGGACGACCCCGTCGAGGACGTGATGGCCGCGCCGACGTTCACGGACACGACCTACGAACTGCTTGCCGAACTGAACCAGGAGTACTTCCTGCCGGGTGCGGGCGAGATTCCGAAAAACAGCATCGGTGTCCTGCAGACCAACCCCGAGTTCATCGAGGCGTTCATCACGGGACTGAACCACGAGTTCGCCCGCGAGCTCCAGTGGCGCAACTTCCCGACCGACCGTGCCGGGACGTATTTCCCGCGGTTCTGGGATCGCAAAGGCAACCCCAAAATCGACAGTGACGATCCCGAAAAACTGGCCGATATCACGCCGATTCACACCTGGGACGAGAACGCTCTCGGGATCAACAGCCCCCACGACAACCACGCGAAAGTCGTCCTGCTGATCCGGGGGGAGCTGTTGCGGCGCTATCCCAATACGGATATCTTCGTCGCGAAGGCCGTCGCCGAGGACAACCCCGACGAAGGCGAGGAGCCCGACCGCGTGCCGGCGTTGCCGAACACCCACGTCACCCGAGATGACACTGGCGAGGACGTCAAGTTCCCCGTCTTCCGCGGGACGCTCGATCCGGACATCACCTTTTTCGGGTTCGACCTCTCGCCGGACGAGGCGCTGTACGACCCCTACCACGAGGGCGCGACGGAGCCGGACGACCACCCGGACGAGGGGTGGTTCTTCGTCCTGCAGGAACCGCCCGCCGAGACGCGCTTCGGGATGGACGTCGGGACCGAGGCGGATATCGGGCAGACGCCCTACGGAATCGTCTCCAGCGCGAGCGGGACGCCCCGAACCCCGAGCGAAGAACTGGAAGACGAGGTCGAGACCGGCTGGAGCGGACTCTCGTGGGCACACATCGTCGAGTCGGGTGAGGACCCGTCGTCGGTGACCCACGTCGACGTCGACGGCTCGCGCCCCGGGGCAGAGAACTGGTCCTACGACGCCGACGACGTGACGGACACGCCCCCGACGCGCTGGGGCTTCAACAGCGCGCACATGGCCCGTGCGACCTGGCAACTGCCGGTTCGAATCAGTATCCACGCAGACGACATGATCCCAGAGGAACCGCCGACAGACGAGACCGACTGGCGTAACGTGCAGATCGACACACCCGCGACGATCGTCGATCTCGGAGGGAATCTATGAGCACCAGTTCCTGGAGCGAGGTCGAGGCCGCCCGGGGCGACTGGCGACAGGCTGACGACGAACTCCCGCGACTCCGCGCGGTCCACGGTGATCTCTCGGCCACACTCGATGCCCTCGTGCGAAACAAACCCGAGAACGCGGCTGTGGCCGAAGTGATCGACTCTCTCCGGCGGCTCGGCGGCGACAGCGACGACCGCCGGGGAGCGCTGGACTTTCTGACGACGCCGGTGCTGGACGGCGACCTAACTGTTCAGGCAGCCTTCCAGCAGGGGCGGGCCGTCATGACCGACGCCGACGCCGCGGCGAGCGCACTCGCCTCGTACGTCGACGGCGGCAGCTGGTCGGCCGTCGAGTCGGCGTTCACGGATGTCCTCCAGCCATCCGGGGGCCCGATGGCGATCGACACGACGACGCTCGAACAGCTCGTGACGCTGTTCGGGATCGCGATCGAGGCCGCGATCGCCGCACGCGAGACGCGAGCCGACACCCTCCAGAGCGAACTCGCGAGTGCGTACGCCGATATCGACGAGCCGCTGCCAGAGATGGACGACCAGCCCATCGCACTCTTGCCCGTGCGGATGGAGACGCGGTTC
>JGI12448J12851_1000925_pt1 | contig 10320 bp, 8 predicted proteins | sample A23M2SouthBayCA_FD_12851 | JGI IMG/M metagenome (IMG submission 12851) | reverse complement strand
GAACTCAAGGCGACGAACCAGCGACTGGAATCGCTCATCGAGGCCACGCCACTAACCGTCATGGAGATCGACACGGATGGGACCGTCATCCGCTGGAACGACGAGGCTGAAACCATGTTCGGCTGGTCGCAGGACGAAGTGCTTGGCGAGTTCAATCCGATGGTCCCGGACGAGCAGCAGGAAGAGTTTGCCTCACACCGGCAGCGCGTCCTGAGCGGCGAGCGAATCCGAGCAAAGGAGATACGGCGAGAGACGAAAGACGGAGACGAACTGGACCTGCTCTTGTCGGTCGCGCCGGTTACAAGCCCCGACGGAGAGACTACGAGCATCCTCGCTGTCTTGGAGGACATAACCGAACAGAAACGGTTGGAAGCTCGCCTCCGCTCGCTTCAGGACACCGCACAATCGCTCAGCGGCGCTGAATCAAGCGACGGATCGGAGCCATCGCCGTCGGTGCCGCGGCCGAGATACTCGACCTCGATATCACCGGAATTTGGGAGTACGACGATCGAGAGAACGTGCTCGCCCCAATTACGGAAACGTCCGAAGCACGAGACCTGTTTGGCGATTCTCCCCGATTCACCCCTGGAGACAGTCTCGCTTGGGACGTGTTTGTGTCCGGAGAAACCCAGGTATATGATGATGTCCAAGTCGAGGGTCAACCCCACAACCCGAACACAGAGATACGGAGTGAGATTCTCGTCCCACTAGGTGAGTATGGGCTCATGTCGACGGGGTCAGTTTCTACGCAGGTCTTTTTTGAGACGGACGTCGACCTGTTCCGGATTCTCGGTGCGACTGTCGAGGCAGCACTCGCACGAGCGAGTAGGGAGGAAGAACTACACCGACAGAACGAACGACTCGACCAGTTCGCGAGCGTCGTTGCCCACGACCTTCGAAACCCGCTCTCTGTCGCAATGGGGTTCCTCGAAATCGCGGAGGAGACCGGGAAGGCGGAGCACTTTGAAAAAGTAGAATCCGCACACGACCGAATTGAACGACTCATCGAGGACCTCCTGACGCTGGCACGTGGGGAGACGACGATCGAGGATGCAGAAGAGATCGACCTCGAGAGTATTACGACAGAAGCGTGGGGATACGTCGACACGGAGGAGGCAACGCTTACAGTCGCAGATGGAATTCCGACAGTCACCGGGGATGCAGGGCGGCTGACCCAACTCTTCGAGAATCTCTTCCGAAATGCAATCGAGCACGGTGGTGCCGACGTCACGGTGACCGTGGGTGGACTAGACGGAGACGATGGATTCTACGTTGAGGATACCGGCAGCGGGATTCCCCAGGAGAAGCAAGACGACGTGTTCAAACACGGCGTCACGTCCAGCGAGGGGGGAACCGGGTTCGGGCTCTCGATTGTGGCCGACATCGCGAAGGCGCACGGTTGGACAGTTTCGGTGACAGACGGAAGCAATGGCGGGGCACGGTTCGAGTTCAAGCGGTCGAAATAGTACCCGTTGTCAGTGAGCAAACCGTGCCTGCGGCCTATGCATTGAGAGAGCCAGTCTCAACTTCCATTCTGGGCGAGTCTGCTATCGACGGACCGTGACATATAGAAACGCACTCGCCCTAGCTTCGACAGCGTCGTGCTCGCAACCACGTCCTCGACTGTTTCACGATGACCGACACCAGGGACAAAGTAATCTCGCAGATCCGCCAACGGCCGGGTATTCACTTCAACGAACTCGTCCGGACGCTCGACCTCGCGCCGGGGCAAGTCCAGTACCATCTGAAGAAGCTGCGCCGCGCTGCGGTCGTCGTCGAAGAACCGCTGTACGGGAAGACACACTACTACACCACGGAGTACGGCGCGTGGGAGCGACGGGCGCTGGCCGTCTTGCACCGGGAGACTGCGCGCGAGATTCTCGTGCACCTCCTGACCAACGGCCGGAGTCGTCCGGGAGCGGTCGCGGAGCGACTGGACGTGGCTCGGAGTACGCTCGAATGGCACCTCGACCACCTCGTCGAGCAGGATCTCGTCGAAAAGGAGCGGGGTCAGCGTAACCACGTCACGCTCTCGGTTTCACACCCCGAAGAGACCGCTCGCATGCTTCGGCTGGTGAACCCGTCACTGGCCGACCGACTGCTGGATCGATTTACCCGGCTGGTCGACGGATTGCTCGACGGCGAGTCCGGGTCGACCGACGCAGACCAGTCGTGATCGATGGGCAGATCATCCGAACCGGCGGGAGAGGACTGCTGGCTGCTGTTTCGACGGTCGGACCAGACGCCTCTTGTCGATCCGGCGCTCAGACCCGTCCATGAGACGACGCGCATTTCTCGGTGGCTGTGCCGGAGCACTGTCGAGTGGGCTTGCAGGCTGTGGTGGCTTGTTAGAAGAGCGGTCGACCGGCGGTCAGCCGCCTGTTCTGGATGACAGGCCGGACGCGGTCTACGTGCCGACACATATCGAAGGGATGGAGATGCAGGGGATGCAGACTGTCGGCGACCGCAAAGTCGGGCTGTTCTACTCCTACGCTCACCGGTTCTGGACTGTCACTGGCACGCGGACCAACCTGGCCGAGATTCAGGACGGCCAGGACGTCCACCTGATGGCCTCGACCTGGGATCCCGAGAGCGGGACCGTCATCCCCGTGCTGAGCCAGCCGACGTTCACGATCAGCCAAGACGGCGAGGAGGTCGACAGCAAGCGCGCGTGGCCGATGCTCAGCCAGAACATGGGCTTTCACTTCGGCGAGAACATGGCACTCGATGGCGACGGGACGTATACTGTCGAGGTCGAGGTCGGTGCGGTCGACAGCCAGCGCGTCGGCGACTTCGACGGGACGTTCGGCGAGTCGATTACCGCCGAGTTCGAGATGGAGTACAGCGAGAGCACCAAGAACGAGATCAGATACGAACGCCTTTCAGACGAGGAGGGTACTCGGGGGGCCGTCTCACCGATGTCGATGGAGATGCTGCCGCTGGCGTACGCCCTCCCAAAATCCGCGATGCCGGGCTCACCCGTGGAAGTCGGCAGCGTCGGTGACGCCGAGATGGTCGCGACCGTCGACGGGTCGACGCTGCTCGTCTCGCCGCGGACGCCCTACAACCGCTTTGCCATACCTGGGCTTGCTCTGTCGGCGACCCTCGACGCCGTCGGATTCGACGGTACATTGACCCCGGCGATCGGACCGGAGATTGGATCGCACTACCGCGCGGAGCTATCGAGCGAACCGTCTACTGGCGACTCGCTGACGGTCACGGTCGATAGCCCGCCGTCGATCGCCCGCCACGAGGGCTACGAGACTGCTTTCCTCGAACGTGGGACCGTGACGACGACGCTATGATCGTGACTGCTGGGAGTTTCCGAACGTTGTTTCATATCTCGTTGCCTACAGTGGGACGATGACGGGAGTGATCGTCTCGATGGCGGCAGACTGGGTCCCGAGCGGTTACGCACCCCACCTGTTCGTGGGATTGCTTCTCGCCGGACTCAGTACTGTGGCGCTGTTCGGACTGGGGCTGGCCGCCTACCTGCAGCGCCGTTCGACGGAGTATCTGCTCGTTACGCTGGCGCTGGGTGGGCTGGTCGTACGGACGCTCGTAGGCTGGGGGACTGCCATGGGTGTCGTGCCGATGGTCGTTCATCACGTCGCCGCACACCTGCTCGATTTCACGATCGCGGCGCTTGTCCTCTATACCGTCTATCGGCGCGGCCCGTCACAGTCTACCGACGCCTCTCGGGACGCGTAGTTGGCCGACGCCTCTCGGGACGCGTAGTTGGCCGACGCCTCTCAGGAGGCGTAATCGAGCGCGACGACGCGGCCGTCACCGTAGCGGACGAGGATCTCTTCTCGCCCGTCGTCGTCGATATCTGCCGTCGTCGCGAACGTCAGTATCGGAACGTTGCGTTCGTATCTGGCCAGTACCGAGCCACCGTCGGCGTCGAGGACGGCGACCCGTCCGTCTTCGCTGACGGCGATCACCTCCGAGGTGTCGTCCCCGTCGACGTCCCCGAGGACAGGCGGTGAGACGATGGTACTGTCGCCGCTCGCTATCGATGTCGACCACTCGGTATCGCCGGTCGCGGCGTCGAGTGCGAGCACGTCGCCGCCGACTTTCCCGACGAAGAGTTCGACCGTTCCGTCGCCATCGGCGTCGGCGGCCTCGCGGATCCGGCCGTTCGTGATCGATCGATTCCACTCCCCTGCTCCCGACTCTCCGTCGTAGGACGTGATCGACAGGGTTCCGGACGTGAACACTTCGAGCGCGTCGTCGCCGTCGGCGTCGGCTGCAGTGAGATACGTCGCCGTGCCGTTGCGGAACCACTCGATGTCGCCCGTGGCCGAGAGTACCACCGGGCCGCTGTCGCTCCCGAGGAGAACCTCCTGCTGGCTATCGCCGTCGACGTCGTCGACGATCGGCGCTTCGCGGATTGTACGCTCTGTCCATCCCGTCCGGTTCAACTCGAATCGCCAGAGTACCGATCCGTTCGCGCGCGTCGCCACGACGTTCCCGGCGACGTCGCTTGCCAGGATCTCCGGCCCGGGAGCGGACGTCAGATTCTCGATCGTCGGTCGGCCGAAGCCGTAGGTTTCGAGTGGGACTCGCCAGCGTTCGCTGCCGTCTTCGGCGTCGTAGGTGACGAGCGCATTCTCGATCGAAGAGATACCGACGACCTCCGGCGTTCCGTCGCCATCGAGATCCGCGATCGCCGGTTCGGTGAGCGCGTGGACGAAACAGTCGTCGGGTGGGATTCCATTTCGCCACAGTACAGCGCCGTCTGTCGGCCGGAGACGCGCGAAGACACACGACGTGTTCGTAATCTGGTCGGTGCTACCCCGGGCCTCCGCGANAGGCGCGACGATCACGTCGCCGTCGGGACCGACACCGACCGCGTGATGGTTGATGTCGGTGTCGCGCGGCGTGTCGCTCACCCACGTCTCGTCGAGCGTCCCGCCGGACGACCAGACAGTGAGACCGAAGACGACGAGTCCGCCGAGGATGGCGACGAACCCGACGACGGCGATAACGGTACGTGGTCGCATAGCGATACGTTCGGCCCGGCTCGCAAAAGCCTGCCCGTGCGCGGTCGGGATTCGAGACGTGAACCACAGGGAATTTTCGACCGTCGTGGATACAGTGAGTCGATGGGCAATCGCTCTCGATCGAAGAGACTCCTTCGGGCCGGGCTGGTGTTCGGTCTCGTCGCGCTGTTCCCGGGCGTCGCGAGTGCGCACGAGGTCTCCGGATCGCGCTTGCAGACGCCGCTCCCGCTGTCGGTGCTACTCGCAGGTGCGGGCGTGACTGTCGCCTCGACGGCGCTCTGGTTGGCCGTGACCGACCGAACGCCAGCAGCCACCGACGGACGAGCCCGGAGCCTGACCGTTCCAGCGTCGGTCGCTCGGCCGCTCAGCGTCGCGGTCACCGCGCTCTTTCTCGCCGGTGTCGCGTCGGTGCTGGTGTTCGGGTTCGTCGGTCGGCAGGTCGCCGCCGAGAACGTCGCGACGGTCTTCACCTGGCCGCTGTGGTTTCGCGGGCTGGCGTTGCTCGCGCTCGTCTTCGGCACGGCCTGGCAGCTGCTGTCGCCGTGGCGAGCAATCTACCGCGGCCTCGCCTGGCTCGAAGGGGGGCAGTTCGCGGTGCTCGGTACGTACCCGGCCGCGCTCGGAGCGTGGCCAGCAGTCGTCGGTTTCGTCGCGCTCGTCGGGATCACCGAGAACCTGACCGTGATCCCGCGGTCCCCACGTCTCACCGGCGTGGTCGTCGCGGCGTACGGGCTCGCGATGGTCGCCGGGGCGACGCTGTTCGGCACTGCCTGGCTTCGTCACGCCGACCCGCTGGGTGTCTTCTATCGTCTGTTCGGCCGCGTCGCGCCGCTGGCGTTCGACCGAGGCGAGCGCGGAGGGTACACCGTCTCGCTGCGATCTCCCTGGACGGGGTGTCTCGATCCGTTCGCGAGCGTCTCGCTCGTCGTCTTCGCGATCGCCACGGTGTACACGGTGAGCTTCGACGGCTTCACCGAGACGCGGGCCTACCAGACGGTGTTGTTCGATCTCAGGGGGCTGCTCGGGACTGGCCCGGAGACGAGTATCCTCCTGTACGTCTTCGGGCTGGCCGGGTTCGTCCTCACGTTCGCGGCAGCGAGCTGGGCCGTCGAGCGACTGGGTGGCTCGCCAGATCGTAACTGGGTCACAGCCGCGCGCTGGTTCGCGCCAACTGTCCTTCCGATCGCCGGCGCCTACGAGGTCGCTCACAACTACCCCTACGTGATCCGAAACCTCGGGACACTGGTCTCGATGTCCGTACCCGGAGTCGAATCAGTCGACGTGCTCGGCTGGCTCTCCGTCTCGCTGTTCTGGGGTTCGCAGGTCGTCCTCGTCGTTGCGGGCCACGTCGTCGCAGTCGTCGCTGCCCACGCCGTCGCGCGCTCTCGATACGACTCGCCCGCCGCCGCCCGGCGCGGTCACCTGCCGCTGGTCGTCCTGATGATCGGGTATACCGTTCTCTCGCTGTGGATCATCTCACAGCCGGTCGTCGGGTGACCGAGCACAGGCGGGCAGTTTCTCTGTGATTGAACAGACATGGCGAATGATATATACCCCCGTGCAAATACAACTCGTCCATGTCCGATTCTGGTGACGATTTTGTGAACTCCGCCCGGGGTATTCGCTCCGGGAGCTGTGTCCTCGACGGTGAGTATCTCTCTCAGTACCGCGGTGACCTCACGGACGGGCAGGAGAACGTCCGCATCTTTACGACCGCACCGTCGATCACGACGCAGTCGGTCCAAGACGCGTTCTGGCAGGCCACTTCGGGATGGTTCAACCCCAGTTCACACGAGAACGTCGTCACGGTGTACGATCGAGGCAGGAGTCCGCGGCCCTGGGTCGCCGTCGAGACTGTCGACGGGGCGCGTCTCGGCGACGTTCAGTCCGAGTTGTCGATCGCGGACGCACACGCAGTCGCCTCGGATACGGCCGAGGCGCTTCGGGTCGCCGGGCTGTACAACGCGACTCACGGGTCACTGTCGCCGACTGACATCTGGGTGACTGGTCTCTCCGGAAGCGCAGATGCGACTGCCGTCGTCGACGAATGGGGGCTCGAACGAGCCTGTCGCGTCGCCGCCGGCGAACGTCCAGTTTCCCTGTTTACTGCACCCGAGCTGGTCGACGAGCCGACTGCAGTCACGGATCAGACCGACGTGTACGGGCTGGGAGCGATCACCTACTACGCGTTGACGGGTGAACCCCCGTTCACGATTGCCGAGGTCGAAGCCGGTCCGGGTCCCGAGCAGGTGACACCACCGAGCACGCTCGTCCCCGAGCTCCCGTCGGCAGTCGACGATGTGATCCTTACGGCGTTGGCACCGACGCCCGGCGCCCGCCAGTCGTCACCTTCGCAGTTCGGGACCGACTTCTCGTTGGCGTTCCCGGACGGGTTTTTCGACTCCCGGCCCGACTCGAATCAGACTCAGACAGCGTCAACTGGACAGCCTGCTGGCGATGACCGGTCGGCTGCGAACGGCCAGCCAGTGGGCAATTCGAGTACTCACGAGCCGAGTTCTGGCCCCCAGTCCGGCGGTGACAGTACTGATCGGACGGACCCCGGCAGTGATAGTTCGTTCCCGCTCTCGCGCCGCTCCGTCCTGGGATTTCTCGGCCTCGCCGGTGGCGGTTCCGTCGTCGCCACCCAGTTACTCGGCGATTCGGACTCCAGTGGGGAGCGGACCGACGGGTCCGGTGACGAGTCGGGCAACGGTGGTTTCGCCACATCACCCGATCCGGAGACGACAGCGCCACCCCGGGAGACGCCCACCCCCGACGAACCGTCGGCCGAACTAGATCCTTCGATCTACGCGGACAAGGCACAGGAGGCCTGGGAGGTGATCACGGAATACTCCGACTCGGATGCCTCGCTCGTTCGACAGGCTCACGTTGATATCGAAGAGGCAGTTCGGGACAGCGCGATCGTCCTGAACTTCATGCACGACGTGCGCGAGCGGTTCTGGTACGATCACGTCGACGTCCCGAAGTACGGCACGCTGGGCCCGTCTCACCAGCGACACACCGATACGCAGCTGACCGATGGAAGCACGGAACTGAACCTGTTCCTCGACTACCTCGATTCTATCGATCCCATCGAGTCAGACGACGAGGCGTCGTCGACGGTGATCACGCAGCTCTACGAACCGCTGGTGAACTACCCCGACGGCGTTCCGGAGTTGAACAACCTACTGATCGAGGGATTCGAGTTGTCCGAGGACCAGACGACGTATACGTTCACTCTGAAAGAGGGGGTGACGTTCCACGACGGGACGGAGTTGACGGCCCAGGACGTAAAGTACTCCTGGCGGCGGGTCGCCGAGTCCGAGAACAGCATCCGATCGGACTTCCTGCTGGACGAAACTACCGGTGTGGGAGCGGTCCACGAGACAGCCAGCGACGGAAACGTGGTTCCCGACTCGCTGGGCGTGAGGGCCGTCGACGACTACACGCTCAAACTGGAACTCGAGACTCCCAACCCAGATGCGCTGGACATCCTCACATATCCCGTCTTTTCCGTCGTTCCTGAGGGAATCGTTGGCGATATCGATGGCTACACTGGCGACGTGTCTCACGAGGAGTTCCGACAGAACGTGGCGAACGGGACCGGCCCCTTCACGTACGGCGCCTTCACGGTCAACGAAGAGTTCCGTGTGACTCGATTCGAGGAGTACCATGCTGAGGCAGCTGATATCGAATCGATCCACTGGAACATCGTGGGCGGTCAGGAAGAGAGGTACGCACTCGCTATCGAGAAAGAAGCCGACATCTTCCAACTGCCGACACAGTACTACGACCCGGGGAACGTAGACGCGACGGAGGACGACCGTGGGCGTGAGGTCGGGACCTACGGACCGCTCGACAACGGCGAGACGGTGAACTACCTCGCCGTTCCGGAACTCGTCACGCGATACTTCGGGTTCAACGCGCGGAACGTGCCGATCGAGGTCCGGCGAGCGGTCGCGTACGTGCTCGATCAGCAGGCGATTGTCGACGAGCTGTTCGCCAGCCGTGGTGTCCCAGCGTATAGTTTCACGCCGCCGGGGATCTGGCCGACCGGTCGGGGCGGGTACGAGCAGTTCGTCGACGAGTATCCGTACAGCCCTGACGAAGTGGACGTCGAGAGTGCCCGAGAAGTACTCGACGAAGGCGGGTTCACTCCGGACGATCCGTTCGACTTGACCGTCACGACGTTCGACATCGAGACGTACGTACAGGCGGCCGAGGATCTCCGTGACCACCTCGCTGGAAACGGCGTCGAGATCGATATTGACTCGGCAGGGTTCGGCATCCTCCAGGAACGCGGATACAACGGCAATCTGGAGATGTACTCGCTGGGCTGGGGCTGGAGTTGGGACAGCCTCCGCTTCGGGCACTACGGGTTCGAGCCGAAGAACACCGACACGTCTCGGATGCCCGAGGAAACCGACGGCTACTACCTCGACTGGCAGACCGAACTGTCCGAAGAGTATCGCTGAGTGGCTGCCCGAATCGGGCGCGCCGACTCCCGCTGGTAGTTCAGGGAGTACTCACGCGCCGGACCTCGACGGCGACTTCGTTGGTTCGAAGAAACGGCGGGACGAGCGGCCCTTCGTAGCGCATGAGAAACGGCCCGCCGACGATCTCGAAGGTCTCGTCTGCCCCAGCCAGCGTCGAGCGCAACTGGTCTGTCTTGCGAGCGACGCGGCCGTCGCTCGTCCACCACGAGAAGCCGAGGACGGCCAGCGTTCGACCGGGCTGTTCGACCAGCCGAACCGACTCGTCGGTCGGCAGCGGGGCGGTGTCGTAGTCGTACTCGGCGGGGAGGTAGAACGCCATCCGAACGCCGTCCTCGTCGCGGTCGCTCTCGACGGGCGCTGTCATCGCGCCCGATTCCGACTCGACGGGCGCTGTCATCGTCACTGACTGTCCGGTCGTCCTCCCGCCGCCCTCGACCGGGGCGGTCATGGACACGTCTGTCGCGCTGCGGTTCTCGCCCGAGATGTATCGGAAGAGCCGACGAAACGCGGCGTTTTCCGAGGGAGCGACCGTCTCGACGAGGACTGTCGGTGGATAGTGCCTGATCTCCACGTCGTCGACGTGCCCGACCGTCTCGTAGTCGACCTGCGGTGTGGATCGGTCCTGGAGATAGCGCCGTCCGGCGACGCCGACTGCGAGTACGCCGATCGCTCCCGCCAGGAGTGTCGTTCGCTTGACCATACTGGGACGTACGACGCGAGTGAACGTGAACTATCCGGCGGCCTCGGCAGGTCGTTCACTCGATCGGAACGCGTCGGCCCCGAAGCGAGTCGGTGCCGGCACGGTCGAGCAGTCGTTC
>JGI12448J12851_1000922_pt1 | contig 10326 bp, 9 predicted proteins | sample A23M2SouthBayCA_FD_12851 | JGI IMG/M metagenome (IMG submission 12851) | reverse complement strand
ATCTTAAAGTCTTTCGTGTACGTATTTGCCATTGGAAACACCTCGTTGAAGTCGGTTCCTCACTATCAGTCCGAGGTGTCCGCCAAAGTCAAGCAACCTCAGATCTAGAACCCGATGGAGACGTGTACCTGAGCGATGTCAGCAGCAGCGATCTCTCCGTCGTTCGCACTCAAAACCAGTATTTTCAATGCTGCTGAGGGGCGACTGTTGTCTGTCGACTCGGCTCTCAACCAGAACTCGAGACTTTTCAGTTACGCCGCCAAAGTCGACGCCGATTTTTGGGTCTCATAAATAATCCGCGCTAGAGTGAGCGCGAGCACTCTTGGAACAGTCCTCGCTCAGTCTGTCAAGTGTAAGCAGACTATCGAAGGAATCTGAGGGGTTGCACGATGGAGCGGACTGCCCGACAGTGCCGACGCACTCGAACACGCATGGAGGCGGAATGTCGAAGTATGAGGAGAGTCGCTTGGCTCGCCGGAAAACGGTCTTTGTGGGCGTGATGTTGTCGGCCGCTGTCCTTTTTGGTTGGACCGAAATGTTCGGAGATTCAGAGTCTGAGGACAGCGGGACCCAGCATCAGCAACCGAATTGGACCTATTCGGAGCCTGAGCCAGATGAGGTGACCAACGATTCGGATTATCGGAGTGGGGCAAAGGATCTAGAAAGTAGGCTTTTTGGTTCCCAACAAAACGCTCCCGAAAGCCAGGTAGTCGAAGACGTAGCTGAAGAACATGGAGTCAGTGAGTCTGAGCTAAAAAAAGCATACAATTGTGAACTCTATGACGGAGAGCCTGCCGGTTGTGATCAGTATGGCTACTAATATGAGAAAACTTCAGCTCGTCTCTCAGCCTGGGCACCGGCCGTAGATGGGCTAAGAAGTATGGTGCCCCAGCTTCGAGGGCATCCTGCCTCTCCTCGTCGCCCAGGTAGAGTTCCTCAAAAAATCGTCCAAGTGTTTATCAGCCGATCGTATTGGTTTTCCACGCGGTTGAAGATCTCTCCATCAAACTCGTAATGCGCGAGAATCTCTTCCAGGCTTTCCATCGGTGTTCAACGGGGGCCTAAAGGCATTCTAATGGTTCCAGCGCAACCAATTCCACACTGGGCAAAACGCAAAGATGCTAGCAAATGCTTGGCTTGAGTTGGTCAGATTTTTCAACTGAATCGCTTGGTCACCATGCTGGGTGAAGTCCTCTGTCGGGATCGAAGCGATTAACTACGTACTGGTATTGCCTCTTCGAGAGGCAACTACGTTGACGATAATCTGTGCGGCACGATAGTTTAAGTGTGCTTGTTTCGTGCAAACTCATAGGGACAACCGTGATTACAAATTTGTTCGATCCGGAACTGGTCCACGTATCCGTTCACCGGAATGAGCTTGACCCTGTGGTTGACGTGCTGGAAGCAGAGACGCTGGTGGAGGGAGCGAGGCGAGGTCTCTCACGATACCTAACTGATGGAAGTCATGACGACGCAGCTTCCATCGAGGTCACCGAAGACGGCGACAATCCTAAACTGGGGGTCGCCAGGGAACGATTCCTTTCCCTCGAATATGAGGCGTATGATCCCGTCGTCGTCTCGGCCCGGAATCAGGACGGAGAAGAGATCTTCCCTGTGCTCGGACTGATACGCAGTGACGCTGATCAGTAAATTTCGGCTAACGCACTGATTTCAAGCATCGAGACGTTCTGCCACTCGGCTGAGCCACTCACCTTCTCCTGGCCGAGCGAATGGTACTGGGTTCCCGTCGTCGTCTCCACCCTTCCTCTTTCTCCTCAGAGAGCTTCTAGATCTTGTTTTGGTGTCGTCGCCGCAAACCCCCGAGACCGACCGCTGCGGAGGAGACACGGTCGGCCCCGAAATCCTTGAGGGCCCTCCGCTGCCGGAGCCGGGGCGCCATACTCCTTCGTCCGCATAGAGCGATGATCTCGTGGGAAGGGCAGCAGATCGTCGCCCAAACCCGCTAAATAGGGACCTCTTTGCGTGATAGATTGATGGCTCACCCGGACTGAACAGGGAGCCATCATACCAGACATCGACGCGATCGAAGTGGCGCGCCGCATGTCAAGACGATGGCTGTTTTTCCCGAAAGAACCCCCGGAGCGGCTATGTCCTTATAGTGGTGATGATGCAAAAACGGGTTGGAGCCACAAGTGGATTTGCTCCCGAATCGACGTCCTTCGGTTCATAGCCCCAAGGCCTCCGCCGCATTTCCTTCCAACGCGGAGCCTTCCTCAATATAACGTCGGACGACTGCCCGTGACTGGTGCCGTGTCTGTCGCATGATCTCCCGCTCACCCGCCCCACCTTTCGCGGCCTCGGTCGCAAACCCGGACCGCAAGCTATGCGCACCGTAACTGTCTGGCTCGAGACCGATCTCTTCAACCCGTCTCTTGACGACGAGTGCGACCGCACGGCCGGAAAGCTCCGACTCTGAGACGCGACCGCCTTTCCTTACGGACCGGAACAGCGGCCCGGTTTCAATTTCCGCCGCCGACAGCCACATCTCCAGCGCCCGCACAGGGCATGTCTCATCATGTCGGCCTTCGGGGATGCCGACGATCTGCCCCTCCCCCTCCTGGTCCGTCTTCGACTCCGTAATTCGAAGCACGATCCCCTTTTCACGACAGTCGATGTCATCCATTTCCAGACCGACGAGTTCCGACCGCCGGAGCCCTCCAGCATAGCCGATCAAAAGGAGCGCGGCATCCCTGCATCCGATCAGCCGCTCCCTGTCTAGCTCACGGACGATGCGTCGAATCTCGACGGTCGTCAGTGGGGCTTTGCTGGAGGAAGACGTGCCCAGCTCGCGTTTGATCCCCTTCATGACCTCGTTGACTCGATCGTCGGTCGTCGGTGGGTCCAGGTCGCTTAGACGATGTGCCTGGGAAATCGCCACCCGTCGTCGCTCGATCGTGGCAGTCGCGTATCCATCATCCGCAAGACTGGTGAAATAGAGCGCGACAGCCTGAGGATCGGCCGGAAGAGGAGTGAAGCCGTGCTCGTCACACCAGTTGTGAAAGTGTTTGAAATCCGCCTTATAGGCGCGCTTCGTTGCCTCCGACTTGGATGCCCCCGCAAAAACGCGAGTCTTTTCGGCCAACTCCTCCAGCCGCTCTGTCAACTCGGAACCATCGTTTTCAGCCACTTCCAGCTCCGACATCGCAGCCTCCCGAAACGAGAGCCAATTCTGGTTCCGATAATGCAATCTTATCGGAACCCATTGTTGAATACCCGCGGGGGGTTGGGGCGATCAATCATTCGGTGCGTACCACGTAATAGCGTTGGGTTTTTCAACTTCATACCAGGATGGTTCGAATACGAGTTGCGAATCCGCGACATTGCAGCACGTATCTAGCAAAGACGGGCTGCGGCGGTGGAGATTGACTGCATCGAGACAGTCGATCACGAAGAGATACTCAGACAGTCGGTAATGGGGTAAGCCGAGCGAGCTTTTCCGGGGATTGGATACCGGAAGCCCCATTAGCTCGGCTGGTTGTACGGCCCCGAGTCACAGGCATTGAGGTCAACACAGACGGACCGGCATCCAATTTAACCCTAGGGCCAAGCGCTCGCACTCCCCTCAAGCACACCATGAGTCATGCAGTTCGAGTCTTCAGATGACTTTGGCATATCCACTTTCATCGCCTGCCCGGGACCCCTAGCGCCTCTACAAAATCCACTCGCCGGCGCCGCAGAAACCTGTGTCGGTTCTCATGGGAGGGAACCAACTGTCGTAGACTTTGACAACGGCGGAAAGTGATACGAAACTCCACCTAAGCTTTTTTCTCACCTCTTGACGAGATCCAACGTGACGCAGCACCAGCCACTCTTTAATGATTCGTATCTAAGGGCACTGTGGGCGAACGAATACGAAGAATTTCGAGGGAGTAGTACGGATGCCGCCCTAGTAGAGCGGCTTAGAAACTGGGCAAACCGCGATTTCCAAAAGGAAACGTCCGCCGCAGCTGCATTTCTCGATGTATTTTTCAGGAAGATTTGGGGCTACAAACAGGCTGGAGAGACGACAAAATCTGAGGGGTACACCTGCTGGCCTGAATACTCCGTAGACAACGCCGGGGCTAGCGGCTCTACCGGCCAAGCTGATCTTGCGCTTGGATGGTTCGGGAACACTGATAAGCCGGCTGTTCCCCAGGTTCTATGCGAGTTCAAGGATATTCGAAGCGGTCTCGACGTTCCCCAGAATCGTAAAGACGACGACCGCTCACCGGTCGAGCAGTGTAGCGATTACCTTCACGGGGCCAAGAACAGCGTTCGCAGTGAATACAACGGTAACCCGCGTGTTCGTCCTGCATGGGGGATCGTCAGCGACATGAACGAATTCCGAATCTTTCACATTGATTCGGGCTTCACCCGGTACCAGCAGTTCACTGTCGACCCAGAGGTTTCCAGTCGAACCGGGTTGCTGGGCGACTCAGCCCCCGCTTCGTTCCAGCGTTTTGTGTTTCACCGGCTATTCCAACCGGATCTTCTACTGAGCGAATACGGACCCAGCAAGCTAGAAAGACGTTTTCAGGGGCAAAGCGAGCACGAGAAAGACCTCGAGAATGAATTTTATGAAGAGTATCAGGCGTTTCGAGAGCATATCTACGAGACCCTCGTTGACGAAAACCCGAACTTCAACGGCACGAAAGGCGACCTAGTTCGTCTAACCCAGACTTTTCTCGACCGATGTATTTTTGCGCTTTACTGCGAAGACATGGGGCGAGCGCTGAATTTTCCGCCCAACCTCCTTCGTGACGTTCTGGAGGATGTGGCCCAATCCCCTCTTGCGAGTCGTGACGGAAATGAGGCTTGGTCTAGGGTGAAGCGTCTTTTCGACACGATGCGCGAAGGTGGGGACTACGGAAGACACCCTATTGACCGCTTCAACGGGGGGCTATTCGAAACAAACGACCGACTCAGGAATCTGAGGATTCCGACGCATATTTTCTGCGAGCCCCGTCAGAGCGCGAACGTCGAGGATCATCCGAAGACGCTGCTTTATCTCTCCGAAATGTACAATTTTGGGGCTACTGGGGAGACGGGCGAACCAGCAATTTCATTGTACACGCTCGGCCGGATCTTCGAGCAGTCGATTACAGAACTCGAGATTATGGAAGCGGAGGCCGAGGGACGCGAATCGCTCAACAAGATCACGAAACGCAAACGAAACGGCGTCTACTACACGCCCGAGTCCATCGTTACCTACATCGCCAAGAATACGATCGGCGAGAAATTGGCGGAACTCAAAGAAGAAACCGGCGTCAATGAATACGGACCGGTAAGTGACGATGAGGCTCGCGATTTCATCAAAAACGAAGACCTTCGCACAACCGAACACAAACGAATCCACACATACAGAGCAGCGCTCGAAGACTATCGGGAGGCCCTCGAAGAAATCACTGTGATCGATCCGGCATGTGGCTCCGGCGCATTTCTGATTGCTGCGCTAGATCAGCTTGTGCAGGCCCACGAGTGGGTGGTCGATGAACGTAATCGGGTTTCCGGCCAGACGGAAATTTTCGATCAGGACGCCGTCACAAAGTCCATTCTGTCGAAGAACCTCTATGGCGTCGACGTAAATGCCGAATCAGTCGAAATCACGAAGCTTGCGCTCTGGCTAAACACGGCGTTGCCCGGCAAACCTCTGTCGGCCCTTGATCATACAATACGTTGCGGGAACTCGTTGGTCGGGCCGGACTTTGAGGATCACGTCCAGCTTGAGCTTCTCTCGGAAGGGAAACGCCAGCAGATCAATGTTTTCGATTGGGAGGAGGCCTTCCCCGAAGTGTTCGCTGAGGGCGGATTCGACGTCGTCATCGGCAACCCACCCTACGTCAAATTACAGCATTTCCGGAAAGTCCATTCGGAGGTGGCCGAATATCTCGCAAACGCCGAGACAAAAGGCGGTCGGCCGCGGTATTCCAGTACTCAGACTGGGAATTTCGACCTGTACCTTCCTTTCATCGAGAAGGGTCTCGAACTGCTGAAGAAAGGCGGCCGATTAGGCTACATCGCCCCGAGTGTGTGGCAGAAAAACGATTACGGGGAAGGCCTTCGGGAGTTTCTACACGAGACGCATTGGCTGGATCGCTGGCTTGATTTCGGTTCGTACCAGGTCTTTGACGAAGCAACTACCTACACCGCGCTGCAATTCTACCGAAAGGCCGAGAACGACGGGATTACTTTCGCTGACGCACCGACCGGTGCCTTGGGCTCTGTGAAATGGAACGAAGAAGAGTCCATTCCGTACGACGAATTGCCTGAACGGGAGAGTTGGAACCTTCTGAAGCGGGGACCTTTCGAACTAATCCAGCGACTATCCGAGGAGTTTAATACCCTCGGGTCCGTGTCTGACAGAATTTTTCAAGGATTAATCACGAGTGCGGACGCCGTATACCATCTACGACGCGTTGGGGAGAACCTATATGAACCCAAGAGGGGCGGCGATCGGGTTGAGATTGAGGATCAAATCATGCGACCTCTCGTCTCGGGTCCAGAAGCAAAAAGGTTTCGCGCGCCCAATTCAGAAATCTATATCCTGTTCCCCTACAATGTTGAAAACGGTGAAGTTTCTCTAATGAGTTCTGAGGAACTCGCCGAGAAGTTTCCGAAAGCGTGGAAGTATTTAAGAAGCCACGAAGACAGACTCCGTGCGCGTGAGAATGAACGATTCGACGTTCCAGACTGGTATCAGTTCGGACGAAGTCAAAACCTCGACAAACAGCATTTTCCGAAACTCATAGTCGCCCAAACCGTCCCTTGCATGCGTGTCAGCTACGACCGTAAGGGAGCGTTCTGTCTTAATAACGTTCGCGTCAACGGAATTCTGGCAGAAACGGACGAGACTCGGTGGGTTCTGCTCGCACTGCTGAATTCGTCACTCTTGGATTTCATCTTTCGGCGAATAGCGAAGCCGAAAGACAACAACTTCTTTGAAGCCAACAAGCAGTTCATTGAACCTTTACCGATCGCCCGGCCCGGAGGAGCGAAACGTCAGGGGCTCGTAGATTTGAGCCAGTCCCTAGAGCGTCTCCACAGCTCCCGTCGCGACATGCTTGATCGGGTAGGCAAACGGTTCGATTCTCACCAGACGAAGGTGGTCGAGAAGAATTTGAGTTGGATATGGGGACCGAATTGCGAGTGGAGGGAATGGAGGGACGAGGCACCGCAAATGGACTGTTGCTCACACTCTAATTGCGTGCATCGTAACGACTGGTGTCGTGAACAGGCCGCCGAGTTCAAGGAGGAGAAGTTCTCAAAGCTCCAGCACGCCTTGGACCACCGGGGTGAAGTTACTGTAGGCGCCGACGACGGCGAACTCTTTCTGGAGGTGGGTAGTGAACGTTTTGTCGAGGGGGTGTTCGCCGAAGATGACGCCCAGTGGATCGCTGCACAGTGGCGCCACAAACTCCGCAGTGCCGGGTCGACTTCCGGGCGTCAGGCCAAACGGCTAATTAAGAGTCTGCTGAAGCTACGGGAAACTTCAAACCAGGCGCTTCGGGAGACGGTTATCGAAAGCGACAAAAAACTCGGCGCGTTGGAAGATGAGATCCTCCGAGAGGAAAGCGAATTGGACGAGTTAGTCTATGAGCTATATGGACTCACGGACGAGGAACGGATGATGGTAGAGGACGACAAACGAAAGATCCTGTGAGCATTCCTAGGACAACTCACTCCTGTACCCAGCCTCCACCTCCAGAACAACCCGCCCCCCTGCATCAAAGTGCCTCTCTTAGCGCTCTGGCGGTTCCCACCTGCAGGGGCTCAAATAACTCCACCATCATGGCGTCCGTAGTCGTTGCTCGACTGGGTCCGGTAGTCGAAGCGGCGCGCTCGCCGGGTGTCAGCGTTCTCGTCGTCGAACCCCTGCCGTAGATGCGGTGCGAGCCATCACTTCTGGCACCTGGTCGTGCATTGAGACCAGGCCTTACTCAAGGACCGCCACAGCATGTAGCTGCCGAGGGTCATAACTGACGCATCCCCTCGTCGTGAGACGACGTTATAATTTCTCGCTCGCCAAAGTGTGGGCATTACCGAATACTGGCTGCAGGTTTGGCTTTTCCGGCCGGATCAGCCCCGATAGATCCATTTTTTCCGTAGTTCGCTGAATCACACCCCTCAGCGGCCGCACTCCAAATACCGAAAAAATGGGACAAATAAGGCGAAAATTATCCGGGCCGCCGCAAACTAACGTACGCCGCCCCCACCTAGGCTAGGCACTATGCCCCCGATTATCTACGGAGCCAAGGTGGAGTAACAGGACCGGAGTTCAACAGAGGGATGTCGCGGAGAGCCAGCTGGTGACTTGTGTTCCACCCCGCATCCTGGGGCGACGCCCCCGTCTTCACGGCAACCGAAGACGGCGTAGATCCGATCACTTTGGCCGAACTGGGCGCGATCAGTCTACCCGCTCCTTGACACCCAAATACGAACGCTTCGAGAATTTTGGACATCAAGTCAGTAGGGAGGGAGTGCCCCGCTCTTGGGATAAGTACCCGGCACATCCTCTGGATTGTCCACGGCAAATCTTCCTGCAAACGGAAGCAACGCCAAGCTGTCGTGGAAATCTGTGCCGGTATCTGAGCCGATACGCGCCAGTGTCTCGCAAATCAGCTCAACGTCGTCGATGAGACGACCTTTAGCATAGCTATCCCAATGGCTTATCCATTCATGATGCGACACGTCCTCGTCGCTATTTTCCGACTGGAGAAGTTCGTAAAGAACACCGTCTGTCCAACGGATGTCAAAAAAACTTTGAGGAGGCAGACTGTCGTTTCTTTCGTCAAAGTGGGGAAAATCAGAATCTTCATCTGCACCATTAATCGCAATATTGAGATAACCGTACCGAGCGACGAAGTCGGCAAAATCAGTCAGGAGAGATAGGTAGTTTTTGAGGTAGGCAAAATTCCCAAGACGTTTTCGAAGCTCCGAAAGGTTGTCTGTCAAATCGCTGGGCTCATCGCTCTCACACCAAAGTTCTCCGCTAATACAGACTCGGATGATTTTCTCGATGTTGTGAGACAACTCCTTCTTGAACCACTCATCCAAATTGAGGTTGCTTGACTTTGGCGGACACCTCGGACTGATAGTGAGGAACCGACTTCAACGAGGTGTTTCCAATGGCAAATACGTACACGAAAGACTTTAAGATTCGAGCCGTCCGTCTCTCCCGGAAGGACGACATGACCTGCAAGGAGGTGGCCAAGGATCTGGGCATGTCTGAGCAGTCGCTGTATCGGTGGCGTAAGCAGTACCGGGAACACGGCGACGATGCGTTTCCCGGCCGCGGCAACTCCGCTCCGGATCGTGATGAGGAAAAGGCCGAACTGGAGAGAGAGAACGCGAAGCTGCGCCAGGAGCGGGACATCTTAAAAAAAGCGATGAGTATCTTCGCCGACAAGGAGTAGGAACGGGCGAGAGATACGAATTCATCGAGTCCCACCGGGACGAGTTCCCTGTTGTGCGCATGTGCGAGGCTCTCGATGTCTCGACCAGTGGTTACTACGACTGGCGGGGTCGGGGGCCGAGCGACCGAGAGAAAAAGGATGCTGAACTGCTCGAGGTCATCGAAGATATCTGGGAGGAGAGCCGCCAGACTTACGGCAGCCCCCGGATCCATCGAGAGATGAAAGACCGGGGCATCACCGTCGGACGCAATCGCGTGGCCCGCCTGATGCGCGACAACGGCATCGAGGCCAGACAGGCCCAGGCGACCACGAAGACGCCGACGTACTCGGCCCATGACAAACCGACGGCCGACAACCTCCTGGAACGCGAATTCGAAGGCCACAGGCCGGACGAGGTATGGTTGACTGATATCACCTACATCGACACCCGAGAGGACTGGCTTTACCTGGCGGGCGTACTCGACTGTGCGACCCGCGAGATCGTCGGCTGGTCGATGGATACGACCAAGACCGAGCAGCTCATCTGCGACGCCCTGCAGATGGCTGTAAACCGACGAGAGCCGCAGGCCGAGGCGATGCACCACTCCGACCGCGGCAGCCAGTACGCCGGCCAACGGTACCAGCAAAGACTTGCGGATCTGGGCATGCAGTGCTCGATGAGCCGCAAGGGCGACTGCTGGGACAATGCCCCGAAGGAGAGCTTCTTCGGGACGCTTAAGAATGAACTCACTGCTCATTACACTTTCCAGACCACGGAGGCAGCGAAGGACGCCATCTTCGACTTCATCGAAATCTTCTACAATCGACAACGCAGCCATTCCGCACTCGGCTACCAAAGCCCAATCGAGTACCGGAAGGCGTATTCAGCATAGATTTAGACTCCGTGGTGTCCGTCAAACCGATGCAACGTCAA
>JGI12448J12851_1000918_pt1 | contig 10397 bp, 10 predicted proteins | sample A23M2SouthBayCA_FD_12851 | JGI IMG/M metagenome (IMG submission 12851) | reverse complement strand
CCGTCACCGCCCGCACAGCCGGCGATACCGGCCGCGATGCCGGTCGCGCCGATCGCTTTCAAATACTGTCGCCTCGAGCTGTCGGTTTGCGTTTGCTTTTTTGTCATGGTTTATCGCAACGGTCGTAGAGATATGATGAGATGAAGTAATTAAATCTTTGGATAGTTGCACTCACACATCCGGCCTCGACTAGGTCGGGTCTCCGGGCGGGTCGGAGGAGCCTGCAAGACACTTTTCGCGAGCGCGATCGTGAGATCGACGTGTTCGCGGAATGCACCGAACAGCGCCGCATCGGCCTCCGGATCGTGAAACCAGGGGCCCGGAGAGACTTGCCCGGTCCGTCGTCCGACCTCGGCACCGTCAAGACCTACGTGACCGGGGCAAGAAACTCTTCGACGAGGCGGAGTTCGACAGACAGGAAACCCGTCGGTTCATGTCGACGACCGAGCGGAACGAGTTCGGGGGTGGCCGAGAATATATAAATGTTTTTGCCATACATTTATTTCCGAACGGGGATATCTGGCGATTATGGATGTAGGAGTCCTTACAGTGGCACTGGGTGAAGAGCCGTTAGATCAGACGCTGGAATACCTCTCCGAAATCGGAGTCGGTGCGGTTGAGTTCGGCTGCGGCGGGTTCGTCGGTGATAGTCACCTCGCGCGCGAAGAGTACCTCGACGACGAAGCGGCACAGCAAGAGCTGCTCGAGCTGGTCGCCGAACACGACCTAGAGATTAGCGCGCTGTCGACGCACAACAACCCGCTGCATCCGGACGACGACCGCGCCGACCGAGCGGTAACGGAGATCCAAGAGGCAGTCCGCCTCGCCGACCAGTTGGGGGTGGAAAACGTCAACACCTTCTCCGGGCTCCCGGGAGGCGGGCCGAACGACGAGGTCCCGAACTGGGTTACGGCGCCGTGGCCGCCGGAACACGCCGAGGCGCTCGACTACCAGTGGGAGGAGGTCGCCGTGCCGACGTGGACCGCTCTGGCGGAGCACGCCGACGACCACGGGGTGAACATCTGTATCGAGATGCACCCGAACATGCTCGTGTACGAGCCCACCGGGTTGATGCGGCTCCGAGAGGCGACGAACGAGCGGATCGGCGCCAACTTCGATCCCTCGCACCTCTACTGGCAGGGGATCGACGTGACCGAGGCGATCCGCTTCCTGGGCGAGCGCGACGCGATTCACCACTTCCACGCGAAGGACACGAAGGTGTACGACGCGAACGCGCGCGTGAAGGGAGTTCTCGACACCGAGCCGTACACCGCTGAGGCCGACCGCTCGTGGCTGTTCCGCTCGATCGGCTACGGCCACGGCGAGTCCCACTGGAAGGACATCGTCTCGACGCTCCGGATGGTCGGCTACGAGGGCGCGCTGTCGATCGAGCACGAGGACTCGCTCACGTCGAGCCGCGAAGGACTGGAGCGGGCCGTCGATGTGCTCCAGCGAGCGGTCTTCGAGACGCAGCCGGGAGACGCCTACTGGGCCTGAAACCATGACAGTCACTGTCGGGATGCTCGGCTACCGGTTCATGGGAAAGGCTCACTCGAACGCGTTCGCCCGGCTTCCCATGTTCTTCCCGGAGGCACCGGAGATCGAGCGAGACATCCTCGTCGGCCGCGACGAAGAGGCGCTCGCAGACGCCGCTGACCGGCTCGGATTCTCTCGGACGACGACCGATTGGCAGGAAGCCATCGACGCGGTCGACGTCTTCTACAATGTGGGACCGAATCACGTTCACGCCGAGCCGGCTATCGCCGCGCTCGAGGCAGGCGTCCCCGTTCTCTGTGAGAAACCGCTCGCAGCGACGACCGACGATGCCGAACGGATGGCGGCGGCGGCCGACGATGCAGACGTCCCCACCGCGATCGCGTTTAACTATCGGTACGTGCCGGCTATCAGGTACGCGAAGGAACTCATCGACGACGGGGTCCTCGGCGAGATCCACCACGTCCGGGCGACCTATCTCCAAGATTGGCTCGTCGATCCGCAGGCGCCGTGGTCGTGGCGGAACAGCGAGGAACTGGCCGGTAGCGGTGCACTCGGTGACCTAGGTGCGCACTCGATCGACCTCGCGCAGTTCCTGCTCGGTGACCGGATCGAACGCGTCAGCGGCCACCTCCACACTTTCGTCGACGAGCGGCCGGTGCCAGGCGAGGGCGGCGGTGGTCTCGACGCAGAGAGCCAGGAGAGCGTCGAGACCCGCGAGGTCACCGTCGACGACGCTTACTCCGCTCAAGCGGTCTTCGAAGGAGGCGCGATGGGAACCTTCGAGGCGTCCCGCTTCGCCAACGGGCGAAAGAACGCCCACACGATCGAAGTGAACGGCTCGGAGGGGAGCCTGAGATTCGACCTCGAACGGCTCAACGAACTGGAGGTGCTCCGCGGAGACGACCGCGGCTTCGAGACGGTTCTCGTGACCGATCCCGACGATCCCTACATCGACCACTGGTGGCCGCCGGGCCATACCATCGGCTGGGAACACACGTTCGTTCACGAGGACTACGAATTCCTCACGGCCGTCGCCGAGGGGTCCGAGTACCACCCGAATTTCCAGGACGGCCTGGCCGTTCAGCGCGTCCTCGACGCCATTAGCCGGAGCGATGAGACGGATCGCTGGACCGAGATCTGAATCGAGAATCACGGAGCCACCGGTACATTTTTCCCGCTTTCGCGTACCCGTGGGTGCGCGATACTTTCAGCTCCCGACGAGAAAGTTCCCTGGCGCGAACCGGAGGCTGTGCTCCGATTCGCTCAGGGGCGTCGACGACGGCGGCCCACGGCCCCTCGACGGCGTACCCCTGCCGGTGACACCAACGACTTCTTCACGAGACGAGGCTGTTCGATGTTGCTCTCCGAGTATACAGCTGAATGACATCGTACCCCGCAGCATCACCGACGTTCGCGATCATAATCTCAGCGAAGATCATCCTGCGGGTGGCAGTTCGGTCGCTGACAGCGGAAGGTTACCGTGACGACTGTAGAGTGTTTCCGATAATAGAACAGCTATTCCGACAGGATGTCGGTGTGTCGGTGATAGAATGTGTTGAACGTCTAATTTTGTACCAAAGATTCTCCGAATAGGTTCTTATGTCACGTGTTGAGACATATATTCTGTAATAGAGAACAGAGAGATCGGAGAGTAAGAGCGTTCGATCAGTTAGGTAAATAGAGCGATCTCGATGTTTCAAAGCCGTAAGGGCGGGGAGAAAACGTTAGACTGGAAATGAGACAGATCTTGGTCACGTCCTCGATCACAGCGACGACACCGGAACCGAAGCGATACAGGGGTACACGTGGTAGCGATACGCATTCTGGGCGCGTTCTGTCCGCTTGCTTGTCGAGTAGCCGTGTCGATGTGCCACGCGATCGTGAATATGAAATTACATCGATTGTCATAGCGTCACTATCGTTCTGATATTACGAACAGATGTTGATTACAAAATTACAAGTGTAATGGAGAGGAGATCTGCGAACGAATTGATGAAGCGTCGGTGAGGGAGTCTCAATGATTGTTACCCGGCCTTGGTCGGTCGTTTTACCTTAGAGAATGAGGCGGACGAGTTCACAGAGCCGATACTGAATTCGACCGGTTCAGCGGAGGTATCGAATGGATCGACTTATCGTTTGTGGGGCAAGAGCGAACGCCGCGATAGATGGCTGAAGGAAATATTCGATATCGCTTGGAATCATGTCACTTTTCGATATAAGTATATATCTCGAAAGATATGGAATTGATATGGATCTCGTTGCTATTCACGACTGGTTCATAAAGTAGATCGACAGCCGAACTCGACTGCCTCCGCGGACCAACTCGCGGCTGACGAAAAGTTGTTCCACCGTCACGATCGGTAGTTCTAGCAATACAGCGCGGTTGATCCGTACGCGGACGAAATCCAGTACGTAAGTCCCGTTCGACGGCAAGGAAACAGATGGCGCGATCGTTTCTGATCGAACTACACGGGCGCTATCAGCTCAATGACGTGGGCTTTCTCGTCGATAGCGCAGACCACCTCGGACCAGATCTTGTCGAAGCAGGCTATCGATTTCAAGATATGCAACACGAGGACTGGCATGGTATCGAACATATCTTTTTCAAAATAGGATACAGAACATTATGTTTCTCGAATAATTCGGATGATGTCGACATACAGACAGTTAAAGGCTGGCTCGAAAACACCCGACGTTAACCGCGATTCACGCCGAAGGTAACGCCGCCGAAGTCTGTGGAAGGGCTTACTCCCTGTTTATCAAGAATGACGGGGATATGATAGGAACACGCAGCGCTGGAAGTCGCGATTTTCGACACCTCTCATTTCTAGTGGTTTCCAGTGTAGTCTGGTGGTTTCCAGTGTAGCGACAGAGACAGCCGACGGGGCTTCTATTGATTGCGGACACACCCGGGGGGTGAGTAACGACCACGAGCGATCCGATCGTTGCTAGTTCAGTGTCTGCTGCTCGTTCAGCCACCTCTTCGCAAGTTCGTTGAAATCAACCGATTCGAATCGCGAAACAGCCTCAAGTACCTCGATGGCTGTCGACGGCTCGACGCGGAGTTCAAACGTGTAGGCCTCGCCGCCGACGGAGCCTGAGGCAGATTTGCGCGCGCGAATGATACTCAACATGTCAAGCTCGATGAGGTGGTCACGCATCCGGCGTTGGGCCAAGCGATCGGCGTCAATATGGTCTGAGAGAGATGTATAGACATCATAGACGTCACGGGTCCGAATCCCGGAATGACCGCCAAGTTCGAGAATCGTCACCGCTGCCAGCGCGAGGTGTCCCTGGGTGGTGAGCTGTTCCATCCCCTCGATGATGAGTTCTCGCTCAGCTTCGCCCTGAGCGGCTCGGACGTGCTCTTCTCCGACGTGTGCATCACCCTCGGACTCAGCAATCGCAGCGGCTTTTCGGAGGTACTTGATCGCCTGGCGGGCACTCCCTTTGTCCTGGGCGGCGTACGCGGCACAGAGGGGAATCACGTCGTCAGACAGGATTTCTGAATCGATACGAAGGAGCGTACAATCGGTCCGATCGGCGTCTATTTGGTCGAAAGCTTTGGCAAGCGAGCCATCGTCGTCGTCCAGATCGATGTTGATCTCGAACTCCTCGCCCTCTGGAGTTTCATACACGAGCGATGTGTCACGGAAGGCCTTGCTCGCACGGCGGGAGAGAATATCGCGGAGTTCGTCCGCATCGTACGGCGCAAAGAAAATAGAGTCATCGTAGAGACTGTCTTTCGCGGCAGGATCGAGGTTATCACGCCACTGGAGGTCGTTGCTGATGCCGATAATTGACGGATAGACATCGTCGTTGACGTAGTCCTTATCGCGTGCACGAGGGAGGGAGTAGAGGATCTTGTCGTCCGTACCGAGATTATCAATCTCGTCAAGGACGATGATAACGGTCCCACCGACCTCGTTCATCGCGTCCCAGAGGTGGTCAAGGACCTTCTGCATCGGATGGCCGTTAGGGTTCACCCCACCGAGTTCCTCACAGAGTCCACACGCGAGCGTGTAGCTCGAGGAAATTCCTTCACAGGAAAAGAACACGGTTGTCAGATCGAGATCCTGAGCGTCAGCGAACGCCTCCAGCTCGGCCAGCTCTGCCTTCGCGGCCGCCGTCTTCCCCTGTCCAGCCTTGCCAGAGAGGAACGTGTTCTCGGCGCCGGCACCGCGGGCCGCGGGCTTCAACGAGCGTCGAAGCTTCAAGATCTCGTCTTCCCTCTCCGGCAACGTGGTTGGGGTGTGTCCCTCTTTGAGATAATCCTCGCCGCCGACCGCAAAGATCTCGGAGGTCGTTGAGTACGGAGACGAGTCCATTGTGTACATTTGGTGTATCCAACCCACATAAACCCCCGTGTCCGTAATGTCCGACTTGTCCGAATAACCCCCCATCTCGTCCGGGATTACAATCATTTCAGTGACACACACCAGGTTCGCGTTTGGAGAGGAACTTCACCCTACCTTCCACCCCCGCCCCCGGGGTTGTCCGCAATTCAACAACACGAAGTGGGGCGGGAACTCGCTCACGTTGGTGTTGGCTGGTGGACTGCGTTTGGTCCAGCAACGAAAGGAAGGCAAACACCCTACCCCCGCCCCCGGGGTTGTCCGCAATTCGAGTGTAGGAATGTATAGTGACTAGATCGACAGAGCAGCAACAGTATTTAAATAACTATATTCTGCGATCGGATCTGTCGTTTTAGGCCTTCTATCTACTATATATATCTTATAATAGAAAGAGTTATAATATACGTTACCGGAAGAAAATGGAATTTGTCACGCTGATCGGCAGTCCTCCCGAAAGTCGGCTTTGTTGACCCGACTATGCCGGCCCCCCTGTTTTTCCGGATAATTGCGGACAACCCCGGGGGCGGGGGTACTACCAGATAACACCAATCGAGAATCATCGATCGAGAATCATCGAGTCGCGTTACGTTAGAGGGTGAGGCGCTCGACTTCAGAGTGTCTATGGCCGAAACCGAGCGCCGCAGCAGACGTGTCGCGTGGATCGACTTGTCGTTTGTGGAGCGAGATTGAACACCGCGATGGGCGATTGAAGTAGGGATCCGCTGTTACTTGTTCGGTATGTCTCAACGAGAAGTGAGTGATTTCTCGACGATTACGGGATTGATCAGAGACGTCGCTATTCACAGCTGGCTTCATAAAGCCGACTACAGCCCATCTCGACCGTCTCCGAGGATCAATCCGCGGTTGACGAAAAGATGATCCGCCTTCACGGTCAGCAGTTCTGGCTGCACGGCGCGATTGAACCGTATACGAACGAAATACGTCATCGCTCCCGTGAAATTGCGGACATCCCCGGGGGTGGGTACTGTCCAAATACGGTACTGTCCAAATAATGTTCTATTTCGCAATGGCGGCCGACCATGACTACTGTACCTTTCTCACGCCCGCCCGTCGATCGTTTCTCAACCGTTGAGAGCGGCCCTCGTCGATAGCATGGGATTGTTCAGTACCGGTTGTCTCGGCTCGTTGCCGCCGACGATCTCGACATCACCCGTCAGGTGCCGCCGGCAAGATACGGGTGGCGAGATACGGGTTGGAACTCACTCGGACACGCCAGCGGCTATAATAATCAAATTCCAATACTATATATTTTTCTTATATATCTGGTGTTCGTAGGGCTCGATGTACCGTCTACACTGAGTTCACCAGGCCGATCCGAAGCCAGAAACGAGTCGGTGTCTGAGTCACGTTTCGGTTGGTAAAACGGACTCTGTTCGACGATGAATGGTTGTACGCAGCCGTCGTTGCCGTTTCGACCGACGTTGCCGTTTCGACCGACGTTGCCGTTTCGACCGAATTCCTACACGGCACGCGTGAGCCGACGAGAACGAGCGATCACTGACGAACGAGCGCGATCACTGACGAACGAGCGCGATCACTGACCCGTATCTCGCGGAGTTCGGTGACAAACACGACGTGGCTGGCGCGATCGTTACCGTTGATGGCGCGATTCCACGTCACCGAGCCTGTCGCAAACACGATTTCGAGCTCAGAGGCGCACGACATATCCTAGAAATATATTATATGAACCCAATACTACCGCCAATGTATCAGTTTCAATGCATACTCCCAAAACATACGATTCCTTACTAGCTCAACAACGTTGAAACAGAAACTAGTCCAACAACGTCGAAACGGAAGCTGCTAACGAGTGGCTGCGATCGCTCGCTTTCACCTGCAAGCAGATTCTCCGATCACCGAAGCGGTTCAAGCATCGGCTCGTCGAACGTCGTCGGCTCACCGGTGCGGTCGAAACAGCCGTATTCGGTGACGCCATCGATGTTCGTCGTGTCACCGCTCGAAAACTCCTGTGCGACGCGGACCACGTCTCGATCGACGGCGACCACCTCGCAATCGACGCGGAGCTCCGATTCGAAAGGTACCGGTGCCGTGAACTCCCAATGCCAGCTACGGGGCTTGTACGGCCACTTCTCGCCGCTCGTCTCCCCAACGCTCAGCCCGTGCTCTGCAACGAACGCTTCGAGAGCGGTCCCCGCAAATCGCGGATATTCCTCGAAGTACGCCAGTTCTGCACCCTCGACGTACGGGCTCCGGATCGGGACGGTCGTCCCGTATGACGGGAGCGGTTCGGGCTGGGGGACCGCGGTCGGATCCGTGTCTCCGCCGTCTCTCACGCGTTCGGACACCGGTTCCGGACCGGGGTCGACATCGTCGTCGACGCGGGCGGCGGCGTACGCATCTCGCGCTGTCTCGGGGAGTGGTAGTGCCCCGCCGTCGGGCCCGATCGTCACGTGTGTCGCACGCAACGTCGCGATCGGATCGCCGTCGCCGTCGGTCATCTCGTACTTGAGGTCGAGGCTCGATTCCCCGACTGCGACCGGGTCGACGTCGACGTTCACCACATCGCCGATCGCGGGGTATCGGTGGACGCTCGCGTCGACGACGACGGGAGCGTACGGGATTCCGTCGTCTTCGAGGATCGCCGAGAAGGGGTAGTCGAACGCCGCCGCCAGCTCTTGGGTCGATATCAGCTGCCAGTCGAAGATCGCCGCCTCGTGAGCGAGCGGGCCGGCGAACTCGCCGAAGTGGACGCGCTTATTACTGATAGCTCGCATAGCGCGTTCTACTCGACCGGCAATAAGAATGTACAGGAAACGGCAAACGAGTCCAGACCGCGGCTCGTACCTCACCGCCCGGTGCCCGGAGCCGAATCGGCCGCCGCAGTGTCAACATCGGGGTCACGCCGCTCCACGAGTTCGTGGTTCTCGAGGGTGAGGACTTCGGTTCCGTCCCGCTTTTTNGCGACGATCCGCTCGTGAACGACCCCCACTGACGGATCGCTCTCTGAGGGACGTGTCCCGAGNACCGTCGTCTCGACGGTGATCGTGTCGCCCGGTCTAACGGGGGCGTGCCACCGGACGTCGTCGATCCCGACCCCCGCGACGACCGCTCGCTTACTCCGGACCGCATCGACTAACAGCCGTACGGACAGCGATAACGTGTGGTAGCCGCTGGCAATGATCCCGTCGTAGCGGCTCTCGGCCGCCGCCTCGGGGTCGGTGTGGATCGGAAGCGGGTCGAACTGCTCGCCGAACTCGACGATATCGTCGGCTGTGACCTCCGTCTCGCCGCATCGGATCGTTCCTTCCTCGATGTCTTCGAGGTATCGGGTCTCCTCGCCTAAATCGGTCATCGGCTCGAGCGACGGCTCCTGACCACATGAGTGTGGCCCTTCTCCTCCGGGGACGCCTCACCGTTCGCGGCGCGCTTCCGCGCTCGCTCCCTCGAATGTTGGTAAGGGTTTTATTGAACACCGTCCAGTATCCCTCGGCAAGGATGGCAGGAAAGTACGTCACGTCCGAAAACAACTTGCCCGACGATCCGGAGGGGGAGGAGATCCGGCTGCAGGTGAGCGACGAAGAGACGAAGGAAATCTTCGATATCAAGGCGAGAGTCGACAGGGATCCGGAGAACCTCGCAGACCCCGAGCGGCTCACCGTCGTCAAGGGTCCTCACGAGAACATCGAGGAGGAGTGGTATCTCGACGTGATCGAGACCGACGACGGCAAGCAGGTCGACAGCGCCCTGCTGGAGGCGACGATGGAGGACGTCAACGACCAGTCGACGGTGATCAACACCCGATCGGAGGAGGTGAAGACACTGCTGCAGTACCTCACCGAACGCGGCGAGTTCGAGTCGGTGTCGGAGGCCAGCCGGACGATCATGCTGGAGTACCTCTCCGACGCCTACCCGGATCTGGTCAGCGAGTACATCGACCTCAAGGTGGAGTCGGAGCGAAGCGAACTGGCGAGCGAGCTCCGCGAGGGCGAATGACCGTCGACAGCCTCCGAGAGTATCTCGGGGCCCTCGAGTCCTGCGGCGACCTCCACCGGATCGACGAGCCCGTCTCGTGGAACTTGGAGGCCAGCGCCGTGACGCTGCTCTTGAACGAGGCCGACGGCGATGTGCCGCTGTTCGAGGACGTCGACACGGCCCGACTCGTCGGCGACCCGTATCGCGGCTCTCAGCGCCGGCCGTGGGACCGGATTGCGCTCGGGCTCGGACTCCCGCGGGACCTCTCGTACGAGGAGTACTACGAGTCCGTGATCGACCGGCTGAAGGACCCGATCGAGCCGCGGATCGTCTCGCGCGACGACGCCCCGTGCAAACGGCGGATACAGACGGGCGAGGACGTGGACCTCCTCGATTACCCCTGGCCGTATATCCACGCCGGCGACGGTGGTCGGTACTCGAACCTCCACACCCTGATCGCCCCCGACCCGGACTCCGAGTGGGTCGACTGGTCGTACCACCGGTCGATGATCCACGACAGCGAGACGTCGAGCGTCCTGCTTTTGGCGGGCGAGCAGACGCCGAACCTCTACTACTACAAGTACGAGCGAC
>JGI12448J12851_1000896_pt1 | contig 10479 bp, 5 predicted proteins | sample A23M2SouthBayCA_FD_12851 | JGI IMG/M metagenome (IMG submission 12851) | reverse complement strand
CCCATCACCTCCGGCACCGACGCCGCCGGCTGCCCCGCCACGTACTCCGCCACCCGCTCGGCTACCTCCGCCTCTACGCTCCCGGCCGGCCCGTCCCCGTCCTCGACCTCGCCGCCGTCCCCGTCGCCACGATCTTCCCCTTCCAGGTGGCGGTCCGGCACCGCCGCCAGGAACCGCTCGCGCGACAGCCGCGACTCCTCGGCCGGTGGGTCCGTCGGGGCCAGCCAACCCACGCCCACCTCGCCGTCCTCGCACCCGTGGTCGGCGTAGGCGCGGGGCGTGTCGTACGTCATCCCGCACTCTAAGCACTTGACCACACCCGGCCCTCGCACCGCCATTGCCGCCACCGACTCCGGCGCGTCCTGTAGCTTCAGGGGCCGTCTGTCCGTCCCCCCGCCGCTCGCCGGGTACTCCTCGCCGTCCCGCACCACCGCCACCGCTCGCCACGACGGCGGCCGCTCGAACCCCACCGCCACCGACGGCGGTGGGTCCGGGGCCTCCGCCGACTCCGGGATCGGTTCCATGTTCGACACCGCCCCCACCGACTCCGCGCAGAGCGCACACTGGTTCGGCTCGTCATGGTCGCACTCTTTGACCGCCGTCGGCCCACCCACCGACGCCGCCGCCCGTGCCGACGGCCACCGACTCCGCAGGTCCTCCTCGCGCGTCTCTGCCAGCGTCTTTGGCCCGTACCCCCGCCCACCATCTGCCGCCGCGCTCACGCCGCCCGTACGGGCCGCTGCCAGCGTCTGGTCCTGGTCGATACCCCACGGCGACCCGCACGCCAGACACACTATCCGCCGCTGCCCACGCACCCGCTCGGCCACCACCTCCTCCCCGTGCCGAAGGTCCTGGTCCTCGTCCGCCGCGTGGTACTTGTGCTTGCACCGGTCCGCCTCTATCGCGTGCGTCCGGCTGTCCGTCCCCGTCGCCTTCTGCGTCTCTGTCGCCCACATCGTCGCTGCCCACGCCAGGTACTCCGGCGACCGCTCCAGCAGGTCCAGCGACTCGTTCGCCAGGTACGCCGCCGCGTACGACGCCACCGACTCCTCTATCTCGTCCTCCACCTTCTTCACCTCCACCGTGTCCACCGCCTCCGCGTTCTCCGACCAATCGCCTACGTCGAGATCGTGCGCCTCCCGCCCCGCGCCCTCGCACTCCGCTACGTGCGTCTCGATCACCTCCCGGAAATCGCTCGCGTCCACCTCCCCGCCCGCCGCCTCGTCGAGGATGATGATGTCGTGGTTGTGGTCATACCCGGTGTTCGTCCCGTAACTCTCCCCCGCCCGCTTCGACGTGTGCGGCTCTCCCTGTGTCCACCGCACCCACTCGTCCGACTCCAACCCGAGTTTGTCCATGACGTACCGGAGCGACCGCCGCACACCGCCGTAGCTGAACGTCTCTGCTATCTCCCGGGCGTGGTCCGCCGGGGCCATCTCCCGCCCGCTCGCCGTCCGCGTGGTCAACACCACCACCGGCTCCTCGAACTCCCCACCGACGTACCGTGTGGGGTGCTCGTCCGGTTCCTGACACCACCGGGTATCACACTCCCCGCCCTCGCACACCTGATACCCGCACGTCTCCCGCTCCAGGGCTTTCAGCCGCGCTCGCTCCTGTTCTTGATAGGCAGCCATCCAACTGTTGTCCAAGTCCACCGTCAGAATCTCGTGGGAAGGGTCCCGCTCGCGTCCATACTCCAGGCGGAGCGACGACCGGTGATACTCCGCGTGCCACTCCAGCATATTCCCCACCGCCTGCCACAGTGGCACGGCCTCGCGGGACACCACCCGCTCCCGCTCTATCTCCTCCCCGCTCTCTGCCACCGCCGTGTACGTCTCCCGCTCCTCGCTCACGCACTCCGCACGCAGCTCCATCCCGTGCCGCTCGCTCACCGGCCGGTGGGCCAGCTCGCCCATCTCATCGAGGAACTCCCGCAGCCGATCCTCCGGCGCGGGCAGATCGTCCGGGAGCGACCCACTCGTTTCGTCCCGTTTCTCAGAATCCCGTCCGTTGGGGCCGCTACCACCGTTTGCGGAGTTAGTCTGTGGGGGCCGAGAACCCGACGACGACTCCGCGCTCATGCCGTCCCCCTCCGTTCCCCCACGATCACGCCGCCCACCGAACCCGCACGTCGAGCGTGCCGCTCACACAACACCGTCACCGACTCCGGCCGGTACGGGTGTCGCACCCGCACCACCGCACCCTCCCCACACGCCACCAACGCACACCGGCTCACCGCCACCACCCCGCGACCGCCGACGCGACCACGACCGCCACCGCATCACGATTGCCCCCTCTCCGCCGGTCGGGGGCGTGCGGAGCGGCTTGCGGGTCGGGGGACAAGCCCCCGCTTCCGCCCGCTCCGCTTCGGCAGGGGCCTCGCTCCGCTCTTCCGCTCCTTACGCCGTAGGTCCCACCTGTCACCGAACGGTGCCAAATTGCACCAGTTAGTGCAACTTTACACTTACAAGCGTAACCACCCTTAAACACCGATTCCAGCAGGTAGCGGCACGCAGACGCCGGAACCACAGGGAGCGAAAACCACTTTGCGGTTCGGGTAGAAGGACCGGGTACGGAACCTGCCTCCCACGGCGTTCGGTTCCTCCGGTGTGGGCCGCTGGTACGGCCCACCCGGGTCGTGCCCCGGCCCTTCTCCGGGGCGACATTCACGGTGTGTAGCTTTGCCTGTGTCTGTCGGTTTCACCCGTTTTAGTGCTATCGACGTTTCACACTCTACCGGTACTTTTTACGCACTTCACCCGCCGGTTTCAATTCGTCATCTCGGTTCCGGTGTTGGATACTCGTATCTATACTACCGATCTTCGACAGTAATATCTCCAATTGATGTTCAAAACCAACCCTGGAAGGGTCTATATCGGACACTTGATCAACCACCTTCTCCACATCCTCTACCACCTCTTGGGACACTTCTGGACGCATCGTACACCCACGTACATCTACTGTCCACTTAGTGTTTATCCACCGTACATACCAAGCACACACCACGCCCAACCCACATACAATCCCCGTCCGAAACCCGTCCGGGAAAGGTACAGACACCACCACCGTCTTGCGGTTTTTCGCGCAACTCCGATTTACCCCCACAGACACCACCTCAAGCCACCAACACCACCGGAACCGCCCCGCCACGTTTCAAACCCGAACCCCCGGTATATACCACTCTCAGACACTCTACCCCGCCACTTCAAACCCGAGACTGGAACCCCACCCACACCCCCTGCCCCCACATGGGGTTGCCTATTAACACAACTTGAATATCACACAGAGAACCGCTGTTCCGCCGACACCCGACAGGTAACACCACCCCGAACACACGAGAGAACACACACAGAGAGACACACCCCACCCGAGAATGGCTATGCGCGCCCGCTGTAGGTGCGCGCGCGGCCGCGCGACCCCCGGCGGGGTGGTTCCCCCACTTTCCCGCTCCGATTCCGTGACGATCTCGACCGGCACTCGGTACACACCACACGCGCGGCCCTACCCGGTCCGGCCCGCCTTGTAGTCCGATAGGTACTGCCGGATCGTCTGTGGACTCTTGTCCATCTTCTCCGCGATCCCCTCCGGCGCGTACTCCGCCCACGCAAACAGGTACGCCGCTATCGCTTTCTGCCCGTCCGTCGCCACGCAGATCGGCACGCAGTTACCCGGCCCCTGTGGGTCCCACCAGAAACCAGTCCGCTCGCTCAACCGCCCGAGCAGCACCGCCGCCCGTTCCTGCTCGCCCCGACGGCCGTACCGGTCTACCTCCCACCAGTCCTGCCACGTCTCACTGTCCGGTCCCTCGCCCGCTCCCGGCGGCACGTAGTACCACGCTCCCGTGAGCGGTTCGTACTTCCCACCCGCGTAATCGAACGACACCACGAACCCGCCGTCCTCGAACGTCTCGACCACCTCGGCCGTCCGCTCGCCCCACTCCGCACTCCCGACTTCGCCGGGCGTCTCCGGGAACGGTTCGGGTAACGTCTCAGGCATCTCGCTTGTCGAACCCATATACGATACGCATACCGCCACGATCATAAAGTTATGCGATTCGCATACCACCCCGACCCACCGTCACAGGTCGAACCCGCCCCGTCGCTCCCCGCCGCTCTCTACCGGCTCACGCTCCGCCTCTCGCTCCGCCCGCTCGGATAGGTCCCCGAGCGCCCGTGCCTGGAACCCCGCCCGCCACAGCCGGCTCTCGTCGCCCTCTCGCGCCAGCCAGTTGTCCGCCTCCAACTGCCGGAGCACTCGCCGCACCGTGTGTCTCGACGGCGGCCGTCCGAAACCTCGCCGCACGTCCTCGTTCCGAAAGCTCCCCTCCGTCATCGCCAGTTTGATCGCCCTCCCCGCGACCGCCGCACCCGTGTGTTCCATAACCGCCACACGCCACCCGGACGGATTAAGCTATGGCTCAGTAATGAACCAAACTCCCCGACAGGTCACGGTTCCGACGTACCGACTCTGGTAGGTCCGACTCACCCACCGACACACCGCCGCCCCTCGCACCTGCCTATCACACCGCCATCCCGTGATTCACGCGCCCCGTCGGTTTTTCGACTGTCGGTAGGGGTGACAGTCAAAACTCCAACTCCTGTTGACTCAGACACAGACACCGCCGTCTGCCATATCACACCACCATAGTATTCAGACTGGTATCTCCCCCGCCACCACGCACGCTCCGACCCACCGCCACGCCGCCACCCGGTTGAACAGTCACCCACTCTTTCCCTGTCGTCCGGCCGTCTGACGCCTTCTCTCACCGATACTGCATCACGCCGACCCTTCCACCACCTCCCGCACCACACCTCGCACCGACGGCGGGAGCGTCAGCCGCCCCATCACCTCCGGCACCGACGCCGCCGGCTGCCCCGCCACGTACTCCGCCACCCGCTCGGCTACCTCCGCCTCTACGCTCCCGGCCGGCCCGTCCCCGTCCTCGACCTCGCCGCCGTCCCCGTCGCCACGATCTTCCCCTTCCAGGTGGCGGTCCGGCACCGCCGCCAGGAACCGCTCGCGCGACAGCCGCGACTCCTCGGCCGGTGGGTCCGTCGGGGCCAGCCAACCCACGCCCACCTCGCCGTCCTCGCACCCGTGGTCGGCGTAGGCGCGGGGCGTGTCGTACGTCATCCCGCACTCTAAGCACTTGACCACACCCGGCCCTCGCACCGCCATTGCCGCCACCGACTCCGGCGCGTCCTGTAGCTTCAGGGGCCGTCTGTCCGTCCCCCCGCCGCTCGCCGGGTACTCCTCGCCGTCCCGCACCACCGCCACCGCTCGCCACGACGGCGGCCGCTCGAACCCCACCGCCACCGACGGCGGTGGGTCCGGGGCCTCCGCCGACTCCGGGATCGGTTCCATGTTCGACACCGCCCCCACCGACTCCGCGCAGAGCGCACACTGGTTCGGCTCGTCATGGTCGCACTCTTTGACCGCCGTCGGCCCACCCACCGACGCCGCCGCCCGTGCCGACGGCCACCGACTCCGCAGGTCCTCCTCGCGCGTCTCTGCCAGCGTCTTTGGCCCGTACCCCCGCCCACCATCTGCCGCCGCGCTCACGCCGCCCGTACGGGCCGCTGCCAGCGTCTGGTCCTGGTCGATACCCCACGGCGACCCGCACGCCAGACACACTATCCGCCGCTGCCCACGCACCCGCTCGGCCACCACCTCCTCCCCGTGCCGAAGGTCCTGGTCCTCGTCCGCCGCGTGGTACTTGTGCTTGCACCGGTCCGCCTCTATCGCGTGCGTCCGGCTGTCCGTCCCCGTCGCCTTCTGCGTCTCTGTCGCCCACATCGTCGCTGCCCACGCCAGGTACTCCGGCGACCGCTCCAGCAGGTCCAGCGACTCGTTCGCCAGGTACGCCGCCGCGTACGACGCCACCGACTCCTCTATCTCGTCCTCCACCTTCTTCACCTCCACCGTGTCCACCGCCTCCGCGTTCTCCGACCAATCGCCTACGTCGAGATCGTGCGCCTCCCGCCCCGCGCCCTCGCACTCCGCTACGTGCGTCTCGATCACCTCCCGGAAATCGCTCGCGTCCACCTCCCCGCCCGCCGCCTCGTCGAGGATGATGATGTCGTGGTTGTGGTCATACCCGGTGTTCGTCCCGTAACTCTCCCCCGCCCGCTTCGACGTGTGCGGCTCTCCCTGTGTCCACCGCACCCACTCGTCCGACTCCAACCCGAGTTTGTCCATGACGTACCGGAGCGACCGCCGCACACCGCCGTAGCTGAACGTCTCTGCTATCTCCCGGGCGTGGTCCGCCGGGGCCATCTCCCGCCCGCTCGCCGTCCGCGTGGTCAACACCACCACCGGCTCCTCGAACTCCCCACCGACGTACCGTGTGGGGTGCTCGTCCGGTTCCTGACACCACCGGGTATCACACTCCCCGCCCTCGCACACCTGATACCCGCACGTCTCCCGCTCCAGGGCTTTCAGCCGCGCTCGCTCCTGTTCTTGATAGGCAGCCATCCAACTGTTGTCCAAGTCCACCGTCAGAATCTCGTGGGAAGGGTCCCGCTCGCGTCCATACTCCAGGCGGAGCGACGACCGGTGATACTCCGCGTGCCACTCCAGCATATTCCCCACCGCCTGCCACAGTGGCACGGCCTCGCGGGACACCACCCGCTCCCGCTCTATCTCCTCCCCGCTCTCTGCCACCGCCGTGTACGTCTCCCGCTCCTCGCTCACGCACTCCGCACGCAGCTCCATCCCGTGCCGCTCGCTCACCGGCCGGTGGGCCAGCTCGCCCATCTCATCGAGGAACTCCCGCAGCCGATCCTCCGGCGCGGGCAGATCGTCCGGGAGCGACCCACTCGTTTCGTCCCGTTTCTCAGAATCCCGTCCGTTGGGGCCGCTACCACCGTTTGCGGAGTTAGTCTGTGGGGGCCGAGAACCCGACGACGACTCCGCGCTCATGCCGTCCCCCTCCGTTCCCCCACGATCACGCCGCCCACCGAACCCGCACGTCGAGCGTGCCGCTCACACAACACCGTCACCGACTCCGGCCGGTACGGGTGTCGCACCCGCACCACCGCACCCTCCCCACACGCCACCAACGCACACCGGCTCACCGCCACCACCCCGCGACCGCCGACGCGACCACGACCGCCACCGCATCACGATTGCCCCCTCTCCGCCGGTCGGGGGCGTGCGGAGCGGCTTGCGGGTCGGGGGACAAGCCCCCGCTTCCGCCCGCTCCGCTTCGGCAGGGGCCTCGCTCCGCTCTTCCGCTCCTTACGCCGTAGGTCCCACCTGTCACCGAACGGTGCCAAATTGCACCAGTTAGTGCAACTTTACACTTACAAGCGTAACCACCCTTAAACACCGATTCCAGCAGGTAGCGGCACGCAGACGCCGGAACCACAGGGAGCGAAAACCACTTTGCGGTTCGGGTAGAAGGACCGGGTACGGAACCTGCCTCCCACGGCGTTCGGTTCCTCCGGTGTGGGCCGCTGGTACGGCCCACCCGGGTCGTGCCCCGGCCCTTCTCCGGGGCGACATTCACGGTGTGTAGCTTTGCCTGTGTCTGTCGGTTTCACCCGTTTTAGTGCTATCGACGTTTCACACTCTACCGGTACTTTTTACGCACTTCACCCGCCGGTTTCAATTCGTCATCTCGGTTCCGGTGTTGGATACTCGTATCTATACTACCGATCTTCGACAGTAATATCTCCAATTGATGTTCAAAACCAACCCTGGAAGGGTCTATATCGGACACTTGATCAACCACCTTCTCCACATCCTCTACCACCTCTTGGGACACTTCTGGACGCATCGTACACCCACGTACATCTACTGTCCACTTAGTGTTTATCCACCGTACATACCAAGCACACACCACGCCCAACCCACATACAATCCCCGTCCGAAACCCGTCCGGGAAAGGTACAGACACCACCACCGTCTTGCGGTTTTTCGCGCAACTCCGATTTACCCCCACAGACACCACCTCAAGCCACCAACACCACCGGAACCGCCCCGCCACGTTTCAAACCCGAACCCCCGGTATATACCACTCTCAGACACTCTACCCCGCCACTTCAAACCCGAGACTGGAACCCCACCCACACCCCCTGCCCCCACATGGGGTTGCCTATTAACACAACTTGAATATCACACAGAGAACCGCTGTTCCGCCGACACCCGACAGGTAACACCACCCCGAACACACGAGAGAACACACACAGAGAGACACACCCCACCCGAGAATGGCTATGCGCGCCCGCTGTAGGTGCGCGCGCGGCCGCGCGACCCCCGGCGGGGTGGTTCCCCCACTTTCCCGCTCCGATTCCGTGACGATCTCGACCGGCACTCGGTACACACCACACGCGCGGCCCTACCCGGTCCGGCCCGCCTTGTAGTCCGATAGGTACTGCCGGATCGTCTGTGGACTCTTGTCCATCTTCTCCGCGATCCCCTCCGGCGCGTACTCCGCCCACGCAAACAGGTACGCCGCTATCGCTTTCTGCCCGTCCGTCGCCACGCAGATCGGCACGCAGTTACCCGGCCCCTGTGGGTCCCACCAGAAACCAGTCCGCTCGCTCAACCGCCCGAGCAGCACCGCCGCCCGTTCCTGCTCGCCCCGACGGCCGTACCGGTCTACCTCCCACCAGTCCTGCCACGTCTCACTGTCCGGTCCCTCGCCCGCTCCCGGCGGCACGTAGTACCACGCTCCCGTGAGCGGTTCGTACTTCCCACCCGCGTAATCGAACGACACCACGAACCCGCCGTCCTCGAACGTCTCGACCACCTCGGCCGTCCGCTCGCCCCACTCCGCACTCCCGACTTCGCCGGGCGTCTCCGGGAACGGTTCGGGTAACGTCTCAGGCATCTCGCTTGTCGAACCCATATACGATACGCATACCGCCACGATCATAAAGTTATGCGATTCGCATACCACCCCGACCCACCGTCACAGGTCGAACCCGCCCCGTCGCTCCCCGCCGCTCTCTACCGGCTCACGCTCCGCCTCTCGCTCCGCCCGCTCGGATAGGTCCCCGAGCGCCCGTGCCTGGAACCCCGCCCGCCACAGCCGGCTCTCGTCGCCCTCTCGCGCCAGCCAGTTGTCCGCCTCCAACTGCCGGAGCACTCGCCGCACCGTGTGTCTCGACGGCGGCCGTCCGAAACCTCGCCGCACGTCCTCGTTCCGAAAGCTCCCCTCCGTCATCGCCAGTTTGATCGCCCTCCCCGCGACCGCCGCACCCGTGTGTTCCATAACCGCCACACGCCACCCGGACGGATTAAGCTATGGCTCAGTAATGAACCAAACTCCCCGACAGGTCACGGTTCCGACGTACCGACTCTGGTAGGTCCGACTCACCCACCGACACACCGCCGCCCCTCGCACCTGCCTATCACACCGCCATCCCGTGATTCACGCGCCCCGTCGGTTTTTCGACTGTCGGTAGGGGTGACAGTCAAAACTCCAACTCCTGTTGACTCAGACACAGACACCGCCGTCTGCCATATCACACCACCATAGTATTCAGACTGGTATCTCCCCCGCCACCACGCACGCTCCGACCCACCGCCACGCCGCCACCCGGTTGAACAGTCACCCACTCTTTCCCTGTCGTCCGGCCGTCTGACGCCTTCTCTCACCGATACTGCATCACGCCGACCCTTCCACCACCTCCCGCACCACACCTCGCACCGACGGCGGGAGCGTCAGCCGCCCCATCACCTCCGGCACCGACGCCGCCGGCTGCCCCGCCACGTACTCCGCCACCCGCTCGGCTACCTCCGCCTCTACGCTCCCGGCCGGCCCGTCCCCGTCCTCGACCTCGCCGCCGTCCCCGTCGCCACGATCTTCCCCTTCCAGGTGGCGGTCCGGCACCGCCGCCAGGAACCGCTCGCGCGACAGCCGCGACTCCTCGGCCGGTGGGTCCGTCGGGGCCAGCCAACCCACGCCCACCTCGCCGTCCTCGCACCCGTGGTCGGCGTAGGCGCGGGGCGTGTCGTACGTCATCCCGCACTCTAAGCACTTGACCACACCCGGCCCTCGCACCGCCATTGCCGCCACCGACTCCGGCGCGTCCTGTAGCTTCAGGGGCCGTCTGTCCGTCCCCCCGCCGCTCGCCGGGTACTCCTCGCCGTCCCGCACCACCGCCACCGCTCGCCACGACGGCGGCCGCTCGAACCCCACCGCCACCGACGGCGGTGGGTCCGGGGCCTCCGCCGACTCCGGGATCGGTTCCATGTTCGACACCGCCCCCACCGACTCCGCGCAGAGCGCACACTGGTTCGGCTCGTCATGGTCGCACTCTTTGACCGCCGTCGGCCCACCCACCGACGCCGCCGCCCGTGCCGACGGCCACCGACTCCGCAGGTCCTCCTCGCGCGTCTCTGCCAGCGTCTTTGGCCCGTACCCCCGCCCACCATCTGCCGCCGCGCTCACGCCGCCCGTACGGGCCGCTGCCAGCGTCTGGTCCTGGTCGATACCCCACGGCGACCCGCACGCCAGACACACTATCC
>JGI12448J12851_1000891_pt1 | contig 10524 bp, 6 predicted proteins | sample A23M2SouthBayCA_FD_12851 | JGI IMG/M metagenome (IMG submission 12851) | reverse complement strand
TGGCCGAAGTACTGGAGCAGGAACACCGGTCCCTGGCCGGCAACGATATGCAGCAGCTGGAACAGGCGACCAGTGAAAAAAACGAACTGCTTGATGCACTCAGGGAACGGGCGAAACAGAAAATCCGCCTGCTTGCCCAGCTCGGATACAGGCCGGACAGTGGTCAGGCCGTCAGCGATTACCTCCGTGACCAGGCAGGCGCTGATTCACTCCTGATGCAGCGCTGGGAAGCTGCCCAGAAGCAGCTCAGCGAATGCCAGCACCGCAATGCCGTCAATGGCCGAATCCTCGGTCACCTTCAGCGCCGCGTATCCCGCATCTCGGATATCATCCGCGGAGTGGACCAACAGCAGGCGCTTTACGGAAGCACCGGCGAATCCCAGAGCCTTACCCACAGCCAGGTATTCGCCAGCGCCTGATGCCGCAACCGGCTCAGCGGGACCTGATGGTCAGGCTGGAGGCACTGGAGAAGCGGATGTTCCTCATGGTGATGTTCCCCATGGAATGGGAAGCGGGCGCACCCTCCACCCGGATGCCTTCCATACGGATCTCATGGATATGAGTCGGCATGGCCAGACTCACACCACCCTGTTCGCCAACGGCAAATCCGGGACCATCCGGCCCGAACTCCACGCCTGTCACCGTCACGTCCGCATCCAGAAAATTCATGGCAGGCAGGAAAGTGCGGGCGGTAAACTCAAGGGCATCCAGAGCCTGGTCTTCGGCTTCTGCATTGGAGGCCGGAATGGCGGACAGCTGAACCGCACCCGCGGGGAAGGTATCCCTCCCCTGGGCCACAACGCCCCCCATTTCACTCTCACTCAGAGGCTGCATGCTGGCGCTGTCGATGCGCACCTGCTGGCTGCTGGTCTGGGGCCCCTTGGCAGGCAGCGCCGGAGTAGGCGATGCCAGTGCAGCCACCGGCTGAAGTGGCGTAATCACCATGGCGGTCAATGCTGCCGCATAACGGTACCGGTTCTGGTGACGCAGCGTGCGCTGAAGCTCCCGCTCGGAAAGCCAGCCCGCCCGCAGGAGAATCGCACCCAGCTTGTCGCCGGATTCGCGCTGTTCCTCCAACGCCACCTGGAGCTGATAGTCGGTGATGTAGCCCCGATTGACCAGGATCCGACCGAGACGGCTTTTCTCAAGCTGCTGGGAGCTGGGCGTTGCCATGGATGCCACCCTCTTGTTGTGCAATCCGAAAATCCGGGATCATAGTGGCGCGGCCTGTGATCCGTGTACAGAAATTAAACTTTATGAAAGGTAACGGAACGTCAAATGGCCTCTCATGATGCATCGGATCCACAACCGGGCGTGATCATCGCCGGCGGCGGGGTAGCCGGAAGCCTTGCGGCACGCCGGCTTGCGGAGAGCGGCATAAAGGCAACCGTGCTGGATCCTGCCCCACCCTCTCCGCCGGACCCAGAACGCCGGGGCGCGCTCTACATGAAGCCGGCGGTGGACTACAACCCGGAAACCCGGTTTGCCCATCAGGCCTTCCAGGTCGCCTCGGAATTCTACACCCACCTCCAGACACAGCATCCGGAGATCGATTTCTGGTCACCAACCGGGACACTGAGCCTGGCCTGGAACCAAAGGGAGCAGCAACGGCAACAGAAACTCCTGGCCCGCAACCAGTGGGATCCGGACTTCCTGGAACCGGTCGACAGTGACCGGGCCTCGCTGCTGAGCGGGCTTGAGCTCGAGATACCCGGGCTCTGGTTCCCTGGCGGAGGGCATATACGCGTGGATGCGCTCCGCCAGGCCGCACTCGGCCATCCGATGATACGCACGATCACCGCAGCCGCGGACGGGAACCGGATTCAGGCCAGCGCGGATTCCTGGCAGGTAGCCCTTCCGGAAGGAGAGACCCTTGAGGCGTCGACCCTGATTGTCGCCACGGGCGCCCAAACCACCGAGTGGGCACCGGATCTGCCTCTGGGCCGTATCAGAGGGCAGCTCACCACCCTGCCCACCCTCTTATCCACTCCCCATGTAGCGTTGGCCGGGGCAGGTTATGCGCTGCCTCCATTCAGTGGCCGGCTGTGTGTGGGTGCCACCTTCGACCGGGATTCCGACCTGGAAACACCGGATCCCCTCAGCGATCAGGCCAACCTTGAGAACCTGGGCCACTGGCTTCCGACACTTGCAAACCAGCTGGAAGGGAACCGGGGCTCCGGACACTGGGTTGGCTTTCGGAGCACCACCCCGGACCATATGCCTGTGGCAGGTCAGCTCAATGGCCGGTTTGTACTTGCCGGCCTGGGCGGCAAGGGTCTGATGTACGCCCCCCTGCTCGCGGCGCATCTCGCGGCCCTTGTTTCAGGCACCCCATCCCCCCTTCCAGCGGACACGGCACAACGTGTTAGCCCTCAACGATTCGCCAGGAGTTAGCGCTGGTTCCTTGAATTTTCCGTGAACCGGCCGATAACCTTTGGAAACGGATCAATGGGGACGACTCAATGGCCATTCACATCGCAGAACCCGGCCGCCCGGTCGGCACCCGCCTGCCCGAGGCGCTGCGGGCGAGGCGTGTCCAGGGCACAGACGAAACCGATGCCATCCGCAGGACGGCATCGAATACGGAGCAGCCCGAGGAACCGGCCCGATTCCAGGGGAAGCCCGAGGTCCGTCGTGCCCTGCAGGAGTACCAGGAGGAGTCCAGCGGTGAAGGGGATGCGGAGTCTCCCTACCTCCCTTCAAGCCGGCTTGCATCCCAGGCGCTCCACACCATCAGTGCCAAAGCACCTCTGCGAATGGCTCTGGATGCCATGGCCCAGCATCTGGTCCATCACCTGGTGGTGACCACGGATGCCGGGGAAGTGGCGGGCCTTATCGATGAAACCTGGGTGCTGAAACAGATTAGGGAAGGCATGGATGAGAATGCACCCCTGTCCGGCTGTGAGCTTCCCTCCTTCATAACCGTCACCCCGGAGACGGATGCCCACCACCTGGCCCAGCAGATGCTCAGCCATGAACTCAGCGCCGCGCTGGTGATCAACCACAACAACCAGCCGGCAGGCATTGTCACGGGTACGGACTTCCTGCGCCTCTATGCAGACGGGCACCACCTGCATACCACCATCTGATCAGGTGGGAGCTTATTGCGTCAGCGGATTGCCGACCTGATCGTAAGGTCGGATCATCTGGCCGGCATCAGTTTCCAGCACCAGATAGAGCTTGCGGTCACGATAGTTATCCATGTCCACGATCCCGTTCGCACCATCGACAATGCCACTCCAGCGCTGCTCAATCGATGGTTCATCCCCGGACTGGGAACCGGTGTAACGCAGGCCCATTAGGTAGGCCCTGTCATCCCCGGTCTGCCCGGCGATGAAGGCGTCATTCCCGGAGACCGCAAGGGCCTGAATGTTACTGACCTGCCAATTCTGATCTTCAGGAATGTCCGGATGGATCGCTCCCTGCACGTTACCGTTGCTGTTGACGACAATCAGGAAAGGCCCGGCGGAACCGTCCGTGTCTTCCTCAAAATCCCCTGAGCCATCCTCCTGATAGGGACCACCCTCGTTGCCGGCCAGCCAGAAGCGGTTTCCATCCGCCCCAGCAAGATCAGCCCTGTCGTCCCCCTCCGTACCGAACTGGACCCGCTCATTCACGGCGCCACCATCCGCATTGCGCGAAAACAGATAGAAGTCCTCACCGCCGATGTTGGTACCGGGATCAACCGCGCCCTTGTCGCTTCCCAAAGCCACGATGCCGGCTGTGTCGGTGTCAAAGAGCCCGTTGAGCAGCGGGTCGGTGGCCTCCAGATTTTCCGTCCAGGCCGGGTCTGCAACGGGTTCCGCAGGGTCACCCTCCTCGCCAGTATCAATGCGCGTCACGCGCACAGAATCATTATCAAGAGCGCCCGCGTAGAGGGTTCCATCCTGGTTCACATCTAACACCTTCTGGTCCCATACCCCGTCAGCAACAGGGTTCATCTGCCAGAGGAACTCCTCGGCTTCTTCAGAGCGAACCGTCTCGTCGTTACCGTCATTATCGGAATCGCCCGTGGAAATTGTGGAGCGGAAAAGCTTCACCATCCCCTTATCGGAAGCCGTTGGATAAGCCACACCAAGGTAGCGGGTGACCTGTGGGGAGCCGGTCGTGCCAGTATTCTCACCCGCAAAGGCCAGCTGGATTGCGTCCGACGTCTGGGGCCAGCCACCACTGTCCACACCACTGTTTTCCCCAAGGGCCACCACATCACTCTGCGTACCCCCACTCACATCGGGATTGCCAAGCCGGTTGATGCTCTGAAGACGGATCGCGCTGGAGCTGTCAACGCCCGCGACATAGACCTCACCCAGCTCGCCGGCAACCAGGCTCTGAACGGGGAAGTCCAGCTGGCTCTGTGTTACATCGTCTGTCCATTCGTTGATATAGGTTTCAACGGTGCTGTCCGTGGTCGCCGCCGCAAACTCGCGGCCGTACTGGAAACTCTGATCAAACTGAAGCGTTCGCGTGCGCTCTTCCTGCAGAGGATTACCTGAATCACCACTCTCCTTGGCAAGCACATCAAAGGTCGCCTCGTCATCTCCGGTACCAAACTTAATAACGACCGATCCATCATCCCGTGCTTCACAGGAGGATGAATCCGAGCTGCACAACAGCTCAGCATCACCTGCCGGCTCACCTTCTTCGCCCAGGACTTCCACAGCCGCATACAACGTTTCACCAGTATCATTCGAGCGGCTCAGCGTCGCCGTCACCTCTCGGCTCAGGTTTTCACTGACGGTAATACTCTCCGCCTCAAAATCCGCCGTTGGCGTCTCATCCTCAATCTGAATGGTCCGGGTACGCACCGCGCCGTTATCATCCAGGCTGGCAATGCCCTCCGTTACCTCCTGAAGCTCAACGTCGAAGGATTCAGTGTTCTCGGCGAAACTGTCGTCGTGCACCCAGACCGGGATGAAGCAGGTGGTCTGTCCGGCTTCAAGATGAAGCAGCCCGGTGCCCCCTGTATCATCTTCAGCGAGATACTCGATGTATTCAGGCGGGTCCGGGAACCCGGAGCCGTAACGGGTGTTACCGTCCAGGACCAGGTCTTCCCCGTAGATCGCCTGATTCTGGTTACCCCCCTCATACTCACAGGGCAGCTCCTCCGCATCCGCCGGGTCACATTCCTGCTGACCCTCAATGCGGAAGCGCACCTTCAGGGGCTCCACCGAAGGCTGCTCCAGATTCACCCTGATCAGGGCAGGATAGGTCTGGTAAGGCCTGGAGCCACTGCCGTAATCGCCTGGCGCCGTAACCTCTGTATCCCCTGAAACAAGTTTCTCGTGATTGACCGTCACATCCGGACTCACACTCATGTCCGGAATCCCGCAGACCTCATCCGAATCCTTGCTGACGTCAGGTTCGTAGGGTTCCCCTTCGGTGACGGTGCCGGACACCACCTCCAGAGGATTGTGCCGGACCTCGACGCTGAACTCGCTGTCCCCGATCAGGTTGCCGTCATTGGTGGCGATACGGATGCTGTCGTACTGCCCCAGGTCGTCCTCGCCTTCACGCCCACCAGTAATACCGGGAACGCCTCTCAGGACGATGCCCTTGCGGGCCTTGTTGGTGGTCGCTTCCAGGGCCAGCCAGGAGGGGTTGTTGACCAGCGAATAGTTGAGGAGATTGTCGCCGCCCACGGCGCCGAAGTTGTAATTGTAGTCCACGCCCAGATAGGCCACCTGGGGCGGAAAGCCGAGAATCCGCGGATCCTCCGGGGAATTACTGGTATCCCCACAGCCCATCAGAAGCAGTGGCAGGGCCAGAAGCAGCGCCTGAAGGGAACGGCGCACTGGAACAGCGTTCGTGCTCAAACTCACGGATGACATTCTCCCGGGTCGGGGGCCGTCGGGTCTCGAAACGTCGTCCATGGTAGGGGATCCGCCATAAGGCGGATCCGTACTGGTTCTCAGATTCAGGGGGCGGCTGACGATTCTGTGACACAGTCACGCTTCGCCGAGCCACTCCAGGAAGGTTGCTTCATCAAGGATGGATACACCCTGCTGGCGGGCCTTGCTGAGCTTGGAGCCACCGCCCTCGCCCGCCACCAGGTAGTCGGTGTTGCTGGAAACACTGCCGGCCACCTTCGCGCCACGGGCTTCCAGAGCAGCCCGCGCCTGATCCCGGGAATACCGCTCCAGTGTTCCGGTCACCACCACGGTGGTACCCGAAAAGGGCGATTCCGAATCGTCCACCCGTGCCGGTGCCCGATAGCTCACGCCCGCCTCACGCAGCCGCTGAATGATTTCGCGGTTATGGGGCTCGGCAAAGAAGCTGCGGATATGGCCGGCCACCACCGGCCCCACATCCTCGATCTCCTGGAGCTGTTCCTCATCGGCTTCCATGAGGGCGTCCAGCTCACCGAAATACCGGGCCAGCCCCCGTGCGGTGGCCTCACCCACCTCCCGGATACCCAGGGCATAGATCAGCCGGTCCAGATCCGGCTCGCGGCTGTCGGCAATGGCATTCACCAGATTGGAGGCGGATTTTTCACCCATGCGCTCGAGCCGGGTCAGATCCTGGGTCTTCAGGTGATAGAGATCCGCCACGGTTTCAACCATGCCTTCGTCCACCAGCACGTTGACCCACTGCTCCCCCAGCCCCTCGATGTCCAGGGCGCGGCGGGAGGCGTAGTGCCGGATGGCCTCCTTGCGCTGGGCCGGACAGAACAGACCGCCCGTGCAGCGCGCCACAGCTTCATCCTCTGGCTGCTCAATGGCGGAACCGCATTCCGGGCAGGCCTCCGGCAGTTCAATCACATGGGTGTCATCAGGCCGTTTCTCGGTAAGAACACGCACTACCTGGGGAATCACATCGCCGGCCCGGCGGATCATCACCCAGTCACCCTCTCGCAGCCCAAGGCGCTCAATCTCATCCATGTTGTGGAGGGTGGTGTTGCTGACGGTCACGCCTCCCACAAACACCGGATCCAGTCGCGCCACCGGCGTTATGGCACCGGTGCGCCCCACCTGGAAGGCAACTTCGCGCACCCGGGTCATGACCTCGTGTGCAGGGAACTTGGTGGCGATGGCCCAGCGTGGCGCCCGGGAGACAAAGCCAAGCCGGTCCTGCAGCGCCAGATCATTGACCTTGTAGACGATGCCGTCGATCTCGTAGTTCAGTGATTCGCGCTTCTCGAGCATCTCCCGGTAATAGGTGATGCAGTTCTCGATCCCAGTGACCAGACGGATCCCAGGATCGATCCGAAACCCCCAGTCCCGCAGCTTGAGCAGCTGATCGTAATGACTGGCAGGAAGACCGGCCTCCTCAGGTACGTCCACGCTGTAGCCGCTGAACGACAGGGGTCGCCGTGCCGGCACCCGTGGATCCTTGTTGCGAAGACTGCCTGCAGCCGCATTGCGCGGGTTAACAAAGGTCTTCTCCCCGGCCTCCGCCAGCTGCTGGTTCAGGCGTTCGAACCCATCAAGGGGCATGTAGGCCTCGCCCCGCACCTCAAAGGCATCCGGGTAGTCATCGCCATAGAGTTGCAGGGGGATGGCCCGGATGGTGCGGACATTGGCGGTGATGTCCTCCCCGGTGTAGCCATCGCCCCGGGTGGCGGCACGGTGAAGCACACCATTGCGATACAGAAGGCTGATTGCCAGGCCATCGAGCTTGGGCTCGCAGGCGTAGTCGACTGGCTCATCCCGGCCCAGCCGTTCCCGGACCCTGCGGTCAAAATCCCTGAGCTCGTCCTCGTCAAAGGCATTGTCCAGGGACAGCATGGGCGTTTCATGGGGGGCTTCCGCGAACAGGGACTCCGGGGCCACGCCCACCCGCTGTGTCGGGGACTCGGGGGTTACCAGCTCGGGATGCTGCGTTTCCAGCTCCTGCAGTTGCCGCAGGAGCCGGTCATAGTGCTCATCCGAGACCTCGGGGTCGTCGAGCGCGTAATAGCGGTAGTTATGATGATCGATTTCCCGACGCAGGGCGTCGATACGCTGTTCAGGGCTGTCTTCCCGGGTCACGGGCGGCAATCCTCTCAGGCTCTGGCCGGGGAACGGCGCTTGCGTTCGAACTCGCGAATGCGCTGGCGGCAGTGTTCAATCGTCTGGCTGGTCATGACACTGCGGTGCTCATCACGCAGCTCACCACCCAGGTTACGCACAACTGTGTTGGCGGTCTCCAGCATGAAATCAAACGCCTGTACCGGCTGGCTGGGGCCGGGCAGGCTCATGAAGAAGCTGAGCCCGGGGGTTTCGAGGGTCTCGATCTCCTCCGGTGTCAGGGTGCCGGGCGATACCGCGCTGGCGACGCTGAACTGGACCGGTGTGCGGGTATCCGATTCCTCGTGCCGGTGATAGATGCCGAGATCCCCGTACTCCATGCCGCAGGCTTCCAGGATACGCTTGATCGTCGCGCCACTGTATTGCCCGTCATCGCGGCAGTGGGCATGGACCACGATCACCTCTTCCGCTTCCGGCCGATTGGCTCCAGCAACAGGCGGTTCCCCGGAGGTTTCGCCGAGCCCCGGCGCTTCCTGCTGCGAGGTCGCGTGGCCGAAATCCGTTTCCCCGCTTTCCGTCTCCTCCGGGGCCACCCCATCACGGATGCGGCTCCAGATCTCCCGGGCCCCGGCACTGATGCGGCTGGCGGCTTCACCGGCAACATCGGTCGCCTCCGCCGCGCGTTCACGGATGGCGGATTCACCCCGGACCCGGGCCGGGCCTACAATGCCGTCGTCATCCACGGCGGCCAGGGGCTCATCTTCCCGCTCCGGGCCCGAGGGCTGCTCCGGCTCCTGGTGCGCTGCGGGTTCGGACTCCCATGCGGGCACCGGTTCGGGCTCAGGCTCGGGGGCCGGTTCCGGCTCCGGCGTGGTGTCCGGTTCCGGTGCCGGGTCGGGCTCTGCGGCTTTCGGCTCAGCGCTTCTGACGGGCCTTGCGCCCCCGGTGGGGAGTTCCGGGTTGTACCCATCGTCAATCGGGGTCTGCCCGATACCGTCTCCGCCCATGCCGCGCTGGATTTCCAGCGAGTCCTGGCGGGCACGGCGCATGCGCCGCAGTCCGTCAACGACCACGCCGATGATCAGCAGCGCCCCAATGATGATCAGCCATTCTCTGAGACTCATGATCCTCTATCTGTCCTCAAGGGTTGTTCCCCCGGCGCATCCCGGTGCGCCCGTTTTGACTGCCACTTTAGGCAATGACCCCGGTCAAGACAATGCCAGGGCATTGCGGCTTGTTCATCAGCTGTCAGCCAGGACCGCCGCTTCCTCAACATCCACGGAGACCAGCCGGGAAACCCCGGGTTCATGCATGGTCACCCCCATGAGCTGATTGGAAAGCTCCATGGAGATCTTGTTGTGGGTGATGTAGATGAACTGAACGTGCTCGCTCATCTCCTTCACCATCTTCGCGTAGCGGCCGACGTTGGCATCGTCCAGCGGCGCATCCACCTCGTCGAGCATGCAGAAGGGAGCCGGGTTGAGCTGGAAGATGGAGAACACCAGCGCGATCGCGGTCAGTGCCTTCTCGCCGCCGGAAAGCAGATGGATGGTGGTGTTCTTTTTGCCCGGGGGCCGAGCCATGATCGCCACACCGGTTTCCAGAAGATCATCCCCGGTCATCTCCAGGTGCGCGCTGCCGCCACCGAAGACCCGCGGGAACAGGTTCTGAAGCCCCTGGTTGATGGCGTCAAAAGTCTCACGGAAGCGGGCGCGGGTCTCGCGGTCGATCCGTCGGATGGCGGACTCCAGTGATTCCAGAGCCTCCTGCAGATCCTGATCCTGCTCATCCAGGTAGGTCTTGCGCTCGCTCGCCACCCGGTATTCGTCGATGGCGGCCAGGTTGATGGCGCCCAGGCGCTGGATGCGGTTGCCGATGCGGGTGAGCTCCTGCTGCCATGCCTCGGCGGAGGCGTCCTCGGGAAGCCCTTCCTGTACGGTCTCCCGGCTGACCTCCAGTTCCTCAAGCTGCTCCAGGTACTGGCGGGCCTGCAGTTCAATAGCCTGAGTATCCATGCGCAGCTTCTCGAGCTTCTCCCGCGCCTGCTGGACGTCCTGCTCCACCTGGCCGCGGCGCTGCTCCCGGTCCCGGACCTGCTCATCGATGGCATCCAGGGCCTCACGCGCCTCGTTGAGCTTCTCTTCCTCCTGCACGCGACGCTCCAGAAGCCCTTCCAGTTCCATCTCCAGGTCCTGGATCGGGGCCTCGGCGTTCTCCCGGGTCTCGCGCTGAACCTCAATACGTTCATCCAGCCGCCCCTGCTGGCTCTTCATCCGTTCCAGGGTCTGCTCCAGGGCTTCCTTACGGTTTTTCAGGTCCTGCACCTGCAGCTGGAGCTGATGATGGTGATCCCGGGCATGGCGCGCCTGCTGGCGCTCATCATCAAGCCTGGCGCGCAGGTCGTCGCGTTCACTGAGCAGTGATTCCTTCCAGTCCGCGTTTTCGTTCATGCGATCCATGGCTTCCTGCCAGCTGGCGCGAGCCTCTTCCAGGCGCTCGTTCTCATCCGCTTCCTGGGCATCCAGATCCGCCAGGTCCTCGCTGATCCGCCGTGCCCGCTCACGAACCTGCTCCATAC
>JGI12448J12851_1000890_pt1 | contig 10526 bp, 10 predicted proteins | sample A23M2SouthBayCA_FD_12851 | JGI IMG/M metagenome (IMG submission 12851) | reverse complement strand
CTCGGCGACCAGCCGGCCCTCCTTCAGGATCAGTCCCGCGGGCCCGCCGCGGCGGTCGGGCATCGGCCCGAGCGTGTAGCCCAGTTCGCCCTCGGACTCGTCCCACGGCTCCTGGTTCGAGAAGTCGTACGCGACCTGTTCGGGCGGGGTGCCGGTCGTCAGGTGGAACTCGACGGCGTCGCGGACCGCGTCTTGGTCGAGGTCGACCGCGTCCGGGTCGACCGACTCGAACCCCTCGTCGCCGGCGTCGGGGAACTCCATGCGCCTGGGTTCAGGCGCCGGGACAAAAACCGACGGGAGCCGGCGGGCGACGCCGCGGTTCGAACCACGAGGGGTCGACATCCGTGCCCGACGGCCACGCCGCCGCGGGAAACGAGCGGACTTACAAGGACCCTCACAGAAGTGCGGGGACATGAGCGATCGCGACCCCAGCGACGACAGCGAGGACCCGAACGCCGAGGTCCAGTATCACATCGAGGTCGGCCCCGACGACGTGGCCGACACCGTCCTCCTTCCGGGCAACCCCGAGCGCGTCGACAAGGTGACCGCGCTGTGGGACGACCACGAGGAGGTGGCCGAACACCGCGAGTACCGCACCGCGACCGGCGAGTACGACGGCGAACCTCTCTCGGTCACCTCCACCGGGATCGGCTCCCCCTCTGCCGCCATCGCCGTCGAGGAACTCGCGCGCGTCGGCGCGGACACGTTCATCCGGGTCGGCTCCTGCGGCGCCATCCAGGAGGGGATGGACGTGGGCGACCTCGTCATCACCTCCGGCGCGGTCCGCCAGGAGGGAACGAGCAAGGAGTACGTCCGCGAGGACTACCCCGCCGCCGCCGACCACGAGGTCGTCTCCGCGCTCGTCGCCGCCGCGGAACGCCTCGGCTACGACTACCACGTGGGGATCACGATGTCGGCCGACTCCTTCTACGCCGGGCAGGGCCGCTCCGGGTTCGAGGGGTTCGAGGCCGCCGGCAGCGACGCCCTCGTCGACGAGCTCCGCGAGGCGAACGTCAAGAACATCGAGATGGAGGCCGCCTCGATCCTCACCATCGCGAACGTGTACGGGCTCCGCGCCGGCGCCGTCTGCGCGGTGTACGCCAACCGCGTCACCGGCGAGTTCCGCACGGAAGGCGAGTCGCGGGCCGCCGAATGCGCCAGCCTCGCGGCGGCGCTGTTGGCGCGGATGGACGAGGTGAAGCGCGAGGCGGGCGTCGACCGCTGGCACGCCGGCCTCTCGCTGGAGTAGTCGAGCGCGACGCGCTTCGGGTCCGTCGCCGGCCGCGCACGTCGCCGCGCGCCCGTTCGGGATCGCCCGACGCCCGAATCGCCCGTTGCTGGCGGTTTCAACACGCATTTATCCTCCGCCCGGGAACACGCGGCCATGAGCCAGCAGGTCGTCGTCGTCGGAGCCGGGTACGCCGGTGCCGGGACGGTGAAGGCGTTCGAGGACGCGATAGAACCGGGCGAGGCCGAGTTGACGTGGGTGTCGGACACCGACTACCACCTCGTGCTCCACGAGACCCACCGAGTCATCCGCAAGCCGGAGGTCGAATCCAAGGTCGCGATTCCCGTCGAGGAGATCAAAGACGACGACACGGACTTCGTCCGGGGTCGCGTCACCGAGGTCGACACCGACGAGCGCGTGGTCCACACTCGCGACGGCGACGAGATCGACTACGACTACCTCCTCGTCGCCGTCGGCTCGGCGACGGCGTTCTTCGGGATCGACGGACTGCGCGAGCACGCGCTCACCCTCAAGACGCTCGACGACGCCCGCGAGATCCACCAAGCCGTCAAGACCGCAGGGCAGGAGGCGACGACGACCGACCCCGCGAAGGTGCTCGTCGGGGGCGCCGGCCTCTCGGGGATCCAGTCGGCCGGCGAGATCGCCGAGTACCGCGACGACCACAAGGCGCCCATCGACATCGAGATCGTCGAGGGGCTCGACTCCGTGTTCCCGAACAACGACCCCGAGGTGCAGGGCGCCATCCGGAAGCGCCTCGACGGGAAGGACATCGGCGTCTCGACGGGGGAGTTCATCTCGAAGGTCGACGAGCACGCGGTCTACCTCGGCGGCGCCGAGGCGGAGTACTACGGCGAGGACGGCGAGGGCGACGCCCCCGCGAAGGAGGACATCGACTTCTCCGAGGACCTCGTGCTGGACTACGACGTGCTGCTGTGGACCGGCGGCATCACGGGCCAGCCCGAGGTCGAGGACTTCCACCTCGACGCCGACGAGCGCTCCAACCGCGTGTACGCCGAGTCGACGTTCGAGACGAGCGACGACCGCGTGTTCGCCATCGGGGACACCGCGCTCGTCGACCAGGGCGACGACGACGTCGCGCCGCCGACCGCGCAGGCCGCCTGGCAGGCCGCGGAGGTCGCCGGCGAGAACCTCGCGCGCGCAGTCCGCGGCGCGCCGCTGAAGTCGTGGCGCCACGAGGACAAGGGGACGCTCATCTCCATCGGCGAGGAGGCGGTCGCCCACGACGTGAAGGCGCCGGGATTCACGGTCCCGATCAACACCTTCGGCGGCCCGGCCGCCAAGGCGCTGAAGAAGGGGGTTGCGACCCGGTGGATCGCCGACGTCTCCGGGTACGGGCGCGCGCTCAACGCCTGGAACGACATGTGAAACCGGTCGAGTAGTTCGGCTCGGCCGCGCGATCCCCGTCCGTTCTCACGCCCCGCTCTCGCGGGGCGCGTCGCCGCTGTCGAGAGTCACTTCTCGCGGGTGTCGAGGTGCCGGCTCCGGGCGTGACCGCGCAGCACGTCGGCCACGAACCGCGCGGTCGCCCGCGTTCGCTCGCGGATCCGTTCGAGCCCGTCCGATCCCCGTTCGGCTGTCCGTTCGTCCGCCATCTGTGATCGCTTCGGGGCCGGTGCTCCCCGTCGGTTCGCGATCAGTGCTCGGGCGGTTCCGACGGCGCCTTCATCCCGTCGAGCTTGAGGATGAGCACCGATGCAGTGTCGTCTTTCCCGTCGACGGTCCCGTCGATGACGAGCTTCGACAGCGGCGTCGGCCCGACGCTGACGGAGTCGCCCTCGTGGAAGTCGCGTACCGACCCCTGGACGTGGATCTCCGCGCGGCACAGTTCCGGGTGGTGGACCGACGTGAGGTTGATCTCCTGGACGTTCACGTTCTCGAGGCGCTCGCCCTCGTGGAACAGCGGCGTCGACGCGGGCTCGTCGAGGTTCTGCAGGTCCAGCGCCTCGAAGGCGGTCGCGGTCGGCTTGTACCCGCCCTTCGGCCCCGGTACGCCCTCGACCAACTGCAGCGCCTTCAGGCTCTGCATCTGGTTCCGGATCGTGCCGGCGTTGCGGCCGACGGCGTCGGCGATCGTCTCCCCTTTGACGGCGTCCTCCTCCTCGCGGTAGAGGTTCACCAGTTCGTTGAGGATCTTCCGTTGACTGTCGGTGAGCTCGATGGACGACATTTGTTCATGGTCGTCCGGGAAACCGCTTAAAACCATGGACCCGAACTACCCGCGAGGGTGATCCGCACGGGGGCTGCCGGATCGACCGACGGAACGCGCGGCTCGGTCGACCTGAGGTCGACGCAGTCCCCCGATCAGAGGCCGATCCTCGGTCGGGCCTCCAGATCGTCGCTTCGGTGGTCTCGTGTCGAGCCTCGGGCGGAACATCAGTCAACCGACACCGCTTTTGCGCCGGGGGGACCCACGCCGGATATGAACGACGCACGCGTGCTGGTCACCGGCGGCGCGGGGTTCATCGGCTCGAACCTCGCGAACACGCTGGCCGCGGCCGGCAACGACGTGATCGCGCTCGATAACGGCTATCTCGGGACGCCCGAGAACCTCTCCGAGGACGTGGAGTTCGTCGAGGCGGACGTGCTCGACGACGACCTCCCGACGGACGTGGACGCCGTGTTCCACCTCGCGGCGCTGTCCTCGCGGCAGATGCTCGAGGAGAACCCCCGGCAGGGCGCCCGCGTCAACATCGAGGGGTTCGTCAACGTCGTCGAGCAGGCCCGCGACGACGGCTGTGACACGGTCGTGTACGCGTCGACCTCCTCGGCGTACGGGAGTCGGACGGAGCCGTCGCCGGAGGACATGGAACTGGAGGCGTCGACGGGGTACGACGCGTCGATGCTCGGGCGCGAGCGATACGCGGAGTACTACAACGACTTCTACGACGACCTGACGTGCGCCGGCGCGCGCTTCTTCTCGGTGTATCAGGGGTACGGTGGCGCCGAGGGGCACAAAGGCGAGTACGCCAACACCGTCTCGCAGTTCACTGACGACATCGCCAACGGCGAGTCGCCGGTCCTGTGGGGCGACGGCTCCCAAACGCGCGACTTCACGCACGTCGACGACATCGTCCGCGGACTGGAGTTGATCGCCGACCACGGGTTGACCGGCGTGTACAACCTCGGGACGGGCGATCCCCACTCGTTCAACGAGATGGTCGAGCTGATCAACGACGCGCTCGGAACCGACGTCGAACCGGAGTACGAGCCGATCCCGCTGGAGAACTACGTCCACGACACCTGCGCCGACATCACGAAGATCCGCGAGGCGACCGGCTGGGTGCCCGAGGTCGACTTCGAGGAGGGCGTCCGGCGCGTGTGCGCGCCGTATCTCGACGAAGACAGATAATCAGCGGATCCGATCGAACCCGTTCCGTCGACCGACTTATCGGGGACACCCGACTCTGTGGTGGTGGACGGTCTCGCAGTAGGTCGAAAATCGCTATTACGGCACAGAACGGACCGACATCCGGAGGAGTCTTCTCGGGGATTTTATATTTGTGGCGGATGGTATGAGTAGAGGACCCAGAATGGACGACGATATGGACGAGTGGCTCTCGCTTTCAGAAACCCCATTCGGCACTGTCGAGTTCTCTCGGTTCTGGTTCATCGCCACGGTAAGCTACGGAGTCGGCGACATCGTCACGACGCTTGCGCTCATTAATTACTCCAACACAGTTAACGAAGCAAATGCACTCATTGCGGCAGCAGTCAGCGGTTTCGGTGAGGTGGGTCTCGTTGCCGTGAAGCTCGCGGTGTTCGGTATCTGTCTCGTGATTAGTCTCTCAAGCGCCCGGGCGGGCGATCGATTCGGCTACTACCTTCCTCCGATCGTACTGGCGGTGGTCGGGGCGTTTACCACCGCGTTGAATATCCGCCTGTTAATCGGGTGAACCGAGGGAAACGTCACACAGCCGTACTCAGACGAGACCGTCGCTCGTCAGCGTCAGTTCCAAGTCAAAGCCCACGGTGTCGGTCATGATCGCGTTACCAGCGTCACGCGGAATGCGCCACTCGAGGACCACGTGTCGCGTCTCATCGCCGCTGAGGAAAACGCTCCCAAGGATCCTGTCGACCTCTCGTATGTGGACAAACCCGTCCGGTCCTCCGACGAGGTACGTCCGGTTGGACCCGTCGTCTCCGGCGACCCAGACGCGAAGCTCCAGCGCGTCGTACAGTTCGACGCGACGGGGAGCGTCGACCCCGACCTCGGGCTCCGCGAGGCCGTTTTCGCTGGCGGTCCGATCGGCGAGCGCGACCCGGAGGTCCCCGCTGGCGTTCCCTCGGTTGCGGACGGAGACTCGCCGTTCAGCGGTCGTTCCGGGCACCACCTCGGCGACGGAGAGGTCGCGGGCGGCGGTGCCGTCGACGGCGAGGTCGACTGCGCCGGTGTTGGTCACCTCAAACGAGTAGCTGCGGACTCGGTGAGCGCTCCCGACTCGCTGCCCGTCGTCGAAGAACACGGCCGTGACGGCGATCGACCCGGTCCGCGTGACGACGGTCGCGTTCGTCGGGTTGTCGTATGCCGAGGCGTTGGCCGCATCGAGATAAGTGAACGAGTCGCGCTCGACCGCGTTCGCGAGGGTTACGCCGTCGGCTCGGGCACTCACGCCCCCGCGAGCCACTTCCGTCCACGAGCCGTCCGGACGGCGGGCGCTGAGGACGAACACGACCGCGTCTACCTCGCCGGTCCAGGTCGCCCGCGCGGTCGCCTCACCACCGATAGCGCCGACAGCCCCCGCGTCGTTCTCTACGTTTGCCGGGTCCGAGACCGAGAGCGACACCGCGGGGTCGGCAAAGCGAGAGTCACCCGTGTGGCTGTCATCGCCGCCACTCCGATCCGGCGTTTGCGTCCCGGTTGGCGTCGTTCTGGTGGAGGGAGTTGCAGTTCCAGTTGGCGTCGTGCTGGTGGACGGAGTTGCAGTCCCGGTCGGTGTCGTGCTCGAAGCGGTCCCCTCGGCCGACCCTGATGTCGCGGTCTCAGGCGGCGTCACTGACACCGGCGGCGGCGCGGGTGTGGCAGTCGGCGTCGCGGTCACGGTCGACTCGGTCGTATTGACAGGGGCAGTGCCGATCCCGAACTCCGGCCCGAGGATACCCAGGCCCGCGCCGCCGAGCGCGACGGTACCGACAATGGCCAAAAGAACAGTCTGTTTGGTGATCGTGATATTGCCGAGGAGGTTGCTGATCACGTCCCATCACCTCCGGTTACCGTCGTATTCTCGGGTGTCGGCGTGGTAGTGGGTGTCGGCGTGGTAGTGGGTGTCGGCGTGGTAGTGGGTGTCGGCGTGGTAGTGGGTGTCGGCGTGGTAGTGGGTGTCGGCGTGGTCGCAACCTCATTTCCAGGCGTGTCAGTCGCCTCGCCGGCTTCGACAGCGACGTCGACACGCTCGCTGTCAGAGAGCGCTGCGTCGGTACCGGGGTCGCCGCTGACTCCCACGAATACCGCTGCAGCGAGTAGGAGCGTCACGGCCGCCACGGTCTTGAGTGAACTCTCCGACATCAGGGTTCGCCTCCGTCGCTATCTACGGTTGCCTCCTTGTAGAGGTCGTACAGCTCACCGACTGCCAGCCCCACTGCCGGGAGGATGACGAACGCCACGATACCCAGATCCGACCCGGCGAAGGAGATCACGTGGCCGATCAGCGGGACGTGAAACAGCACAACCCCAACGACATTCCCGGCTGGCACTGGCGTGGGGTCCGGGTCCTCGTTCGCGTCACCCTTCGTCCGGAACGACAGCGCTCCGTCGTCTCGAACCTCGATCACCCGATGGGTCACGAGTTGACTCCCGCCCGGCCGTTCGTAGGTGATCACGTCGCCAGTCTCGATACTGTCGACCTGCACGTCGTCGACGATAACCACGTCACCGGCGCGGATCTCCGGAGACATACTGTCCGAAAGCACGACGTACGAGTGGCTGGCGCCAACCGCTTGCGGTACCGCAAATACCACGAACGGCGCCACAACGACGACCAGTACGATCGCCGCGAGCGTCCGCGGCGTCGGTCTCTTCATCGCTCCTCACCCCGTGACCTCCTCGTCCATTCGTCGTGCGTTGGCTCCGTCATCTGTGTATCTCCGGCTGCAGTTCGATCTCGACCGTGCCGTCCGCGAGCGGTTCGGCCGGGTCGGAGTCGACCGACCACGCGACGTAGAGCACTGCGGTGTCGTCTCCGGCGTCGGACCCCTCGTCGCTCTCGTCGCCAGTGGGTGCGAGCGTTCGGTCGCTTCGGACCGTCCCCAGCGCCTCCACGTCCGTCGCGTGGGCCGGGCCGACGAGCGGGTCGTCGGCCGCGATCGGTTCGGCGTCCTCGTAGCCGATCGCGAGTGTGAGCGCCGAGAGGAGGGACGCGGACGGCCCGGCGGCTCCCCGCTGGCTCTTGCCGCCGCCGCTATCCTCGTTGTCACTCTTCGCACACGCGTTCGGGTTCTGCCACGTCCGATCGCCGACGCCGACGGCGGTGAGTTTGCCCTTCACCGATTCGACCTGATAGACACGTCCACCGTTCGTTCCCGCGGTCGTGTCGGAGCGTTCGACTGTCCGAGTCTCGACCGAGGTGGTTCGCCCTCTGACGGCCGTCACGCGAACCGTCAGTGGAGTGGTTGCGTCCGGCGCGAAGCCGATTCGCGCCCCTCCACAGCCAGCGAATTCGACGGACGAAACCGGACCGCCGCTCTCATCTCGTCCGCTGTCAGAGCCACCATTCGACCCAGACATCCCTTCGTCGTTTCCCGCCGGACGGGCGTCGAGGACGGTGAGGCCGAGCGTGCCCGCGACGGTGCCGTGGTTCGACACCGGAATCGTTGCGACGCCCGAATCACCCGGCCGGACGTCGTCGACAGCGAGCGTCGCGGTCCCGCCGTCGCCGACGCGGAGGTCGAGGGTTCCCGCGGTCACGCTTCCGGGAGTTCGATCGGTGTCCGAGAGAAGCGCCCACGTCCCGAGACCGCTGGCGGCGCTGGCGGTGCCGAGCACGCCGAGGCTCGACAGGAGGCGACGGCGGCCGATCGAACGGATTGAGTCTGGCATCAGTTCGTGTTCTTTGGTTGTCCGATACTTACGAGAGGTCCCTCATATGTCTTCGTCCTAAGACCGATAGTGAGGCCCTTGGAAGGAATCCTACTGGCTCGTCTCTTGCCCAAGTTCGAAGGCGAAGTCGACAGTTAGCCCGTCACTTTGGATCTCGTTTCCGACGCTCTCTGGGATCCGCCACTCAACTACGAAGTCCGCCTCCTGCTGTGAACCGAGCAAGTAGTCCGCGTCGTAGGTGAGGTCAGGCGAAACAGCACTAGAGAATGGCACGTACGTCGACGGTCCACCGACAACGTACGTCGTCGACCCATCGTCGAAGTATGCGCGGAACTCAAGCGCATCGTCGAGCTCTCCATCTCCAGGCGTCTCCAACGTGAGATCATCGTAGTAGTACTCTTTCGTCTTCGCGTTGTCGAAGTTCACGCTGTTGACGATCGGTCTGTAGATGACGTCCGTTCCAGAGCCCACCGAACCATCGACGTGGAATAGTTCGCCGTTCACGTACCAGCGATGTTCGTCACCATCCCGATTGAACACGTAGTCGACATCGACCCAGCCACCTTGCGTCGGGTCGAAGCCGCTCGGGAGACCCACGTCTGACCAGCCAGTGTCCGGTCCAGCGCCGTCGAAGTAGCGGAAGCGTGCGCTACCGCTGTCGCTCGCTGTGCTGTCCTGATAGTGAAGGATCGAGTAGTCAGTCCGGTCCGCGTTCACGTTGCCCGAGGTATCGGCGTCGCCGCCGACGATCCAGACGCCGGTTTCGTGGGCATCGCCGTCGGACTCCCAAGCCGAGTCAACGTAGAAGCGATAGCTGAGGCGCGTACCGTCGCCGGCGTTCCACTGTCCCAAGTCCGTTCCGGGGATGTACTTCTTTCCAATGTAGCTGTTGAACCCCTCCGCACTGCCTTGATCGCCGATCTCGATCCTGAGTCGATCGTCGCCGTCGAAGTTACTGATCTCCCAGCTCGTCGGTTCCACTCGGTCCGGAACCCATCCGGGTGACGCTGGTCCGGCGTCTGCGACGTCGCTCGACTGCGAGAACTCCAAGTCGAACGTCCCTCGACTTGCTCCGGTGGAGTCGGCGGACATCTCCGCTTCGCCGACACCGTTCTCGGGGTCGTACACCGACGTGACAGACAGGTCGACATAGCCGTCGACGGAGCCGTCGTTGGTTAGCGTCGTCCGGCCGTCACCGTTGTCGCCCGGCTTCACGTCAGCCGTGTCGATCAGCGTCACCGCCTCGTTTCCACCGTCGAGGGTGAGATCGAGAGTCCCCGCTTGCACGCTGTTCCCACCACTCGTCTCTTCATCGCTGAACAACGCGAGCGTTCCCGCACCCGCACCTGCCGATGCGACACCGACGACGCCGAGAGCTCCAAGCGCGCGCCGGCGCGTGAGTTTGATGTTTTTATCGGACATAGTTTGTGTCCCCGAGAGGGGAAACCCACCGGCGGAGTCGAACCGCCGCGAGGCGCCCGCGTGGGTCTGGTCGGTGGCCGCGGTGCGGATCAGTCGGGCGTCATCACGAGGGGGACGAACGTCTCGGTGCCGTCAGCGAGCGTCACGTCGAGCGTGACGCGGACCTGCTTGCCCGTCATATCCTCTTTGTTCCCGCTCTGGTTACGGAACGCGTAGAGGTTCACCGTCGCGGTGTTCCCGGCCGACAGAACCGCTTCCTGATCGGCGTTGTCGTTCCAGCCGTCGGCGCCGAGATCGACCCAGCCGGGCACGTCGAACTTGTTGCCGTCGCCGTCGACCCAGCCGTCGGTATCGCCACTCGGCGTCTCCAAGTGGACGTCCGAGTTGTAGCTGAAGTCGTCGTAGTTCGTGCCACCTCGCTGGTCGCTGAGGAGGATCAGGTCGGTGTCCGTCGGCTGGACGTGGACGTCGGTGATCGTCACCTCTTGCCCCAGCGAGTTGGTGTAGTCGAACTCGACGCCGGCGTCGTCGTTGTCGTCCTCGTGACCGACTGCGTTCGCCGACACCGTCTGTGTCTCGGGGAGCGTTATCTGTCCGGGCTCCTGGGTGAGCGCGAACGCAGCTTCGATCTCCACGCTGTCGCTTTGGATCTCGTTGCCCGCGTTGTACACGCGGTAATCGGTGACGAACTCGACTGACTGCCCCGCCGACAGCTGCAAGTTGCCGAGGTCGTACGAGCCGAGGGAGATCGTGGAGGCGAGCACGTACCCGTCGTCGCCGTTGACCGGCTCGTGACCGATC
>JGI12448J12851_1000883_pt1 | contig 10551 bp, 10 predicted proteins | sample A23M2SouthBayCA_FD_12851 | JGI IMG/M metagenome (IMG submission 12851) | reverse complement strand
CGAGAACACACGCGAGATCGAGGGAATCACGCTCGTTCCAGAACCCACTCGTGCGCGCCTCAGTGACCGGCAACAGATCGACTACGCCGACCACCGAGAATCAGTCATCGAATGGCTACTCTTCTTCGGAAAGGAACCCTCGCTTGCCGAAGGGTACGCCCGCGCAACCGTCAACAACACCGCCCAAAGACTCGATGCCTTCTATCGGTGGGTATGGAACGAGTTCGACGGTTACACCACCGACATTTCGCACGACCACGCGGACGCCTATGTGAAAGACCTCGCGCGCAGAGACGAGGGCAACTACTCACGGAACAACACCCAAAGCGCACTCAAGCGGCTGTTCAAGTGGCAGAAGCACGAGCGCGGTGGCGAGCTATGGGAACCCGAGATCGTCTTCACCGAGCCGTCAGGAACCGGTGAACCCCGGGACTACCTCACCCGAGAGGAACGCAACAAGATCCGGGAAGCCGCGCTCGAATACGGTTCCATCCCGTCCTACAACAACCTTGATCCCAGCGAGCGAGACGAGTGGAAAGCCTACCTCGCACAACGCTTCAGCAAGCACAAGAGCGAGGTGACGCCCAAAGATTGGGAACGGGCGAATAGCTGGAAGTTCCCGAGTCTGGTCTGGGCGAGCTTGGACGCCGGTCTCCGACCAATCGAAGTCGAACGGGCGCGCGTCTCGTGGGTTGACGTTGACAACGCCCTGCTTCGGATCCCGCGTGCGGAGAGTTCGAAAAACGACGGGAACTGGACCGTCAGCCTGCAAGATCGAACTGCGAAGGCGTTGGAACGCTGGCTGAAAGAGCGAGAACAGTACGAACTCTACGAAGACTCAGACAAGATCTGGCTTACTCGCTTCGGGAACCCCTACAGTACGAAATCGCTCAGGCAGGTTCTGGATCGGTTGTTCGAGATAGCGGAGATCCCCACCGAGAACCGTCAAGTGTCGTGGTACATCATCCGGCACTCTGTGGGAACGTATATGGCCCGCGAGGAAGGGCTGGCAGCCGCCCGAGCGCAGTTGCGGCACAAGTCGGTCCGAACTACCGCCCGATACGACAACGCGCCGCCAGAGGACCGCAGGAAGGCTCTCGAACGGATGGGTTGAATCCGGCGGGGAAGCTCACGGCGCTATCCGTTGGTGTAGGGCGATTATTGTTTGGCCGCCGTTATTACAGAAAGTAATACAGTAAGGGCCTGATCGAAAATTGGCCTTTCCGTCCACTTGCCGTGTGAGAAGTCACCCCGATCGGACTGGTTTTGAACACATCGAGATGAGGGAGAACCTACCAACCTCATATATTATATTGAAATCCGTCATATCTGGAGATCCTATGCAGAAATCCTGGCCAAGGTAGCTACAAACCGACCAACTGTCAATGAATGGGACGATGGGAAGGGGAGAAAGGGGGGATATAGGGGGGTTAGGGGAGATGGGTTCAACAGAAGCCGAATCCAGACAAGAACCATCCCCCCTGAGTAAAAGAGGGGGTTGTTGAGAATCAACAGAGGTTGGATCAGAGGGTCGTTGAGAATCAACAAGTCTTGGGGATAGCCTGAATCCGACGCTTAGACCCAGCCTGAATCCCATAATTCCCGATCTATCCGGTATCGGCTGTCTTGGATCAGGATAGGGGTAAGCAGAGACCTTGTGTCCGGCACGATCCCTTCTACAGGACCCGTCTGATAGGCTGTAGTCGGGGGTTCCTCGCGGCATTCAACATCCGATCCAATTCTCTCCCTTTGGTAGGTCCGTGGTGGACTTTTGTTCGTCAGACGATGGATCACCTTCAGTCAAAAAAGAAATGCAACTGGAGCGATGCTCGTTCGTCTGGTTGGATTCTGGTGGGATATCTGAGCCGAGATTGGTAGAGTTTCATCGGAGAATTCGCCCCAAAGCGGCCTTCTGACAATCAATGGTTTTTGTGTCTGTTTCCATACTGTTCAATGAAATATATCGAGGTCTGTTACTTTAGAGAGTGTCTTGACGTCGTAAACCGGCTTGGAATCAAACAGACTCGTGCCGGCAGAGAACCCTCACGCCGGCTCAAACTCGATCTCGGAGAAGCTGTGCGGAAACGGTAGGATCCTCGCAAACTTTTCGTTAGCAGATGCTTCAGCCAGTATCGTGCCATCGAGTGTTCCGGGTGGAAGATCGTCCGCAGTCACACCCTCGGGAAACCTGTGTACCCTGTAGTCTTTCAACCCCGCCAAGGCGGATCGAAGATCGGAATTGTCGCCGTTGTATTCCCACGAGAACGTCTCCCCGTCACTCTCGAAGTAACCGACAACAGTCCCATTTTCGACGATATTCATTCGGTCCACACATCCTGTAAGGGGTCAACCTGAATCTACTTTGCTCCGAAAACAGTAGGCCTTGTTCACTGACTGGGGCAGAGCCTTAGATTAGGCGGGGAACGCCCGCATCTTGTTCCGGATTCTGGGCGGGGGGTTTTGATTCGGACAAGAAGCCGCCCACTCCGATTAACCCTTGAATCAGGCCTGCGTTGTTGGTTCAGGACACGCCCTCTGGAACCCAATTCGGGAGTCTGGTTCGGAATTAGGCGGTGCGGGAACGGAGCGTGGGACTTCCTGTCTGGGTTCGACTCCGGAATGGATTCAAGAACGGCAAAACCGGTTCCGCAACTCCTGCATATAGAACCCATATATGTTCGAGTTTCGGAACTGGAACGGTTAGACCGACTGCGTTGGAATCTGGAAGCAGTCGTCGTTAACCAGGTATCGAACGGGCATTGGATTCGGACAGGAAGCCCCCCGTCCTGTTTCTGACTCTGATGTGTCTCAGAGACTAATTCTGTTCAGAACCGCTATTCGGATTGGCATGGTAGAAGCGGGGAGTGCTTCCTCGTCTGAATCCAGATTGGGCGGTGCGGAAGCGGGCCATGCTTCCTGTCCGAATTTGTATTACTTGGAACGAACTCCGTGTTCTACCCAAATTCGAATTTCTAAGACAAATATGTCAGATTTGGTATTGGATAGTCTGAGTTCAGGTTGTTCGTTCCTACTCACTAAAGATAATATACAGGGCTTTATATCACCCCCCTCTTTCCGACTCCATCTTGGACTGTACTTTGTGGTAGGTACTCACTCTCTCTGCCCTTGTAAAATCAAGGCTGTAGGCTACATCCCAGAATTGCTCAATCCTGTTCTCTGACGTTGATAACGGGTGTGCCTTTCGTTTGTCGCGCTCATCGGAGTGAACGAGATAGGCACAGATCGCCCAGGCGACCAATTCCTTCTGAATACCCCAAGTACGCAAGTCTTCTCCCAAGAAATATCGAATGGCACGTTCTTGTTGCCGGGGGAGCAATTCAAGTTGAGAACTGAGATTGGTGATCAGGTCTCTGTTGCTCCACTGAGTGAAGTAAGCTTGATTCCACCATGTTGGCCCATTCTTCAGGCCCGCGTCAATCTGGTCGAGATGTTGATAATAATTGGTGAGCTTGAGGTAGAGAAAATCGGCTTTCCAGAATTTCCCTGCTCTTTTCCAATTCCACCCATCCGTCGGCTGATTTCGGGGATCACTGAGGTCCCATCCGATGTAGGTCTCGCGTTCAGTATTTGGAGTCGCGATGCTGGTTGCTGTTGGAGTGTCACTTACTGTTGACATTGGTGCAGGAGAAAGCGTCTGCCTCTGCTTCCCCCATCCCATTCTAACCAGCCGTATTAAGTGTATCGGCGTCTCTGAACCCGATTTGGAAACTCAGAAGGGGCCTTACACGCGTGGGAAACTACACATCATCGCGAGGCAAGTTACGTCAGATCTGACTCCATGAATCGGACGGTGTTCTAACTATTGCTATGCTGGGGAGTATATAGACAAGGGGCTACTGAGTTATGGTTCTCTGTTATGACCCGTTTTGTTCAATCGCCGCTCTTTTTTATACCAAATGTACGTGAATATAGATGAGGGAGTAAGCAGGAAGACGAGGAACAAACTATTTGACATTCCTAAAAAATACGATAGTACTGATAGTGTGATCACGGTCATTTGGATCCATAGAGAAATTAAGTATGCGTCAGAGACCGTGATTGTTGGCTGGGACTTGTAGCGAGCGGTTGAGATAGTGCTGTAGAAATTTGTTGCAGTCGGAGCAAGTACCCCGTCGTCATGAACAGCAGAGTGACAATCCGTACAGAGTGTTTTCAAATTCGAGAGTGAGTGTGTCCCACCTTTGCTTTTTTGTACGATATGATGAGCGTTGAGTTTTGCATCCCCTTTTGGCCCGCCGACCGCACCGCAGTTCTGGCACTGATACCCATCTCTCTGATACACTCGTTTCCGACGAGTATTCCAATCTGAGGGATATGCCCTATTCACGCTTCTCTTCATCAGTATCTATAAAATCACAAATATAATAACATTGTCGTAAATACGTATGCAAGGACTTCACTTCAAAACGAAGCAAATCACTCACCAGAAATAGCTTGCAGCAGTAGATCGAGAGAGCGCGCAGCGGTAAGATCATCCAGTGAGTACAACAATTCTTCTGGCGTTATTATGCCGACATACCCGTCTGGAAAGAGGAATAGAATCTTCGGTCGAGATTCCCCATTGAGAACTACGAAGATATTGTCACCAGTCTCCTCAATATCACTGATTGGGACCTTCGTTAGAATCTTGTCAAAGAACTCTTCTCTCACATTCGGGTCCTCTTCATAAGCCCGCTCAAGTTCTTTCTTGTTGTCTCCATTCACAGTATAACCCTTCCCACTCCGACTAATAACACTCCAGTCGCGGAGAAAATCTTCTGCCAGACCCAGATCGACTTTCCCAACTTTCTCGACGTCCAGATGGGAGAGAGGGAATACTGGTGCAAGTGTCCTGACAGCCGTGTAAACCTCTGCTATGAATCCCTCAGGTTGGATATTTCCGCTGCCCCACTTCTCGTCCTTTGACTCGTTGGTTAGGTGGTACAAGACGGAATCTTCTGAGAACGCAAGTGTGAATCTCTGGTCGTTCCAGTCTGGAGTAATACTGTACCCACCGGTGGTTGTATTGAACCCGAGGGTATCATCCTCAAAGTGGACTAACACTGCGTCTTCACGCCGTTCAAAGTCAATATCGAGAGTCGGTTTGTCGTTGAAAATCCTCACCCGTCATCTTGACATAGGTAATATCATCTTCATAATAAATTAACCTTTCTCCCTTTGCTGGGGGAGAATCAGCGCCAGACGGAAGGAGTGAATTAGAACAAGGGCCTTACACGCGGGGGAAACTACACATCATCGCGAGCCAAGTTACATCAGATCCGACTCCGGGGCTTGAACAGTGTTCTAACCGGTTACCTCTACGTTCGAGGGTCTTCGACCAGCTCGTACACACCGCGCCCAATTTTCCGGCTTTCTGAACTACGACTACAGTGACCGGGCGCTGGTGGCCGAGAAAGAAGGCGGGGCGTTCCCTTCCGAGTGCGACTGTCCCGCAGACGGGTCCAGTGACGAGTACGACTGCAAGCACGGAGTTGCGCATGTGGCAGTTGGTGGCCAGACTGTCCTACAAGCTGCTGTTGACTACGCCATTGCTCCTGAGCAGGTTGCTGAAGATGTGGTGGCGGGTATGAGTTTGACGCCGATGGATTCCCCTAGTTTGAATGCCACGAATGGACGATAGGGGTTACTATAGCTGGCTAGATAAACCGGGTTATATTCGGAATATTGCTTGTGAAATGGTCAACAGAGTCTGGGTACGGATTAAGCGAAATGGCGAAGAAATAAACATACCCCAGTAGAGTAGACAATTATGGTAATAACTCAATCAACGCTCAAGGAACTCTGGGGAGCGTCAAAAAATGAGTGTGCCTACCCTGATTGTGATATGGCACTGGCTGACCCGGACGGAGACGGTGTTATTGGAGAGATATGTCATATCCGGGCCCAGAGTGAAGGTGGGCCAAGGTATGATGCATCACTTGATGAAGAAGAGGTTGATTCAGCTTCGAACCTCATTCTATTGTGCCCCACTCATCACACTGTGATAGATAAAAATCCCGAAAACTACTCTCCGGGAGAACTTGAGAGTTGGAAAGAGGAACAACTCACAGAGGATGGTGTAGAAGTGCCGGGAACGGATAGTTTGCTTGATGAGCTGGTCGCCAATACGGAAAGCATTAACGTCAAAGACGGGTCATTCATTATAACCAATAACCAGATGGGGGGACAGGTAGCAGATGAGATTACTAACATCGGCCAGCAACCCAGAAGAATTCCCCCTGCAGCAGAGCAAGAGATGGTTCAGAAATTGTCCCAGTATGACCCCGGACCAGTTTCTGTGGCTGGGATCATGGGAGACGGGGAGTCACTCAGATTGGCTGATGAAATTCTGGATGTTCTTGACGAAGCGGGTTGGGACGTAAGCGGCCCAAATCAGGTTATCCTCAATGGAGCTGTTCAGGAGATTCAACTAAGGATAGCAGAGGATAGTGAGGCAATCCGGTCCCTCGGCAATCTGTTTCTTCAGCTTGGATTTGATTCTGCAGGCTACCTTGACGAAGAGAGAGAAGAGATTGAGATCGTAGTCGGTACCAATATTTAGCTAATTGATTCGAAGAAGTCGGGAATTATCTCACGAACATGCTTTCATTCCTCTCAAGCGTACTTGTCACCACAGCCAGGCACGTAGGAGTTTATATACTCGCGGTCCTTCTAATAAACCGTCACGGTCGAAAGCCAGCAGCAATTCGGGAGCAGATCCCGGGTACGGCTGTTTGACTACGGTATCGCGGAACGTAGTGACGCGAGGCTTGCGGAGCCAGGGACCAGCGTTCAAATCGCTGTCCGGACGTTCACTTCGTTCACGTCCGACGTGCCTCACGCTCGCGTGAGACGCTGTCCAGGCGTGTTCCTCCGTTTCAGTTTCTCTAGAGTAGCCTGTGCGCTTCGCTCGAGCTGACATTTATATACGAGTTCGGCCCACCCGATTGTAGTGGCCGACTATCACCACCGGACGGCGATCACGCGCCTGGAGACCACTGATCGACAAGCGGCACGGCTAGAACACACGATCGCCGAATATCAGCGAGCAGCGAACATCGCCGTCGATGCCGGCCACGAAATCGGGGAACGACGGAAGACGAGATTACAGGCGCGTGTTTACGAAGACATCCGTGAGGGGACTGAGCTCGCGAGTCAACATGCAATTCTCGCGATTCACCAAGCCGCCGAGGCACTCCGCGGTGTCCATCAGTTGCGAGCGCACGGTCGCTCACCCTCGAAGCCGAAATTCACCAGCCCGACTGTAACCTACGATTCGCGTACGATGACGGTCGACAGAGACGACGAATCGGTGTCGTTGACTACCACAGATCGTCGAATCCAGTGTCGCCTCGTCTTGCCCACAGATGACGACGGATATCAACAGCAGTATCTCTACAGCGACGAGTGGGAACTAACAGAATCAACACTGACCGCGCGTGACGGCGACTACTTTCTTCATCTGGGTTTTCGAACGGAGGCTACCGACGATACCGCCGAGTGCGGAACGGTACTCGGGGTCGATCTCGGTATCGAAAACCTCGCCGTGACCTCAACGGCACAGTTCGTATCCGGTCGAGAACTGACACATGAACATCGAGAGTTCGAGAAAGTGAGTGGTGGACTCCAACAGACTGGAACACAGTCTGCCCACCGTACGTACGTCAAACGCGGAAGCGCCCAAGCGCGATTCAACAGGGACTATCTCCATCGTGTCTCGAACAAGATTGTGCACGAGGCAGTCGAATACGGGTGTACACACATCGCGTTCGAAGATCTGAGATACATCCGTGAAGGCATGCCCGGGAGACGAAAGTTCCATCAATGGGCGCACCGACAACTGGTCCGACGCGTCGAGTACAAGGCTAGAGCGGAGGCTATAGAAGTGGTCTTCGTCGAGCCAGCGAACACCTCACGACGATGCAGCGAGTGCGGATATACAAGCTCTGCGAATAGAATTGAGCGTGATCTCTTCGAATGCCAAGATTGCGGGAGCGAAGCCAATGCCGATTACAATGCGGCGAAAAACGTCGGCTTACGATACGTCCGTTCCGGGCAACAGACTTCGGGACGGACGGGCGACAGTCGACTCGCCCTGAAGTCGGGGACTGTGCATCCTGATTCGGGATTCGTCCAATACGGATCACAGGACACCGACAAGTCTACACCGTCGGAAGCGACATCGTGAGCGAGTAGGTGTCGACAGTCGATATCTCCGTCAGGACGTCTTTACAGACGACGGCCCCCGCACAGTGGTAACTGTACGAGCACGAAAGCACCATCCGGCTGGACCACCAACACCGGCGTATGGACGCCCATCTCCGGGCCGGGATCGCGATCTACAACACCGGGCACTATCACGCCGCCCACGACGCCTGGGAGGCCCACTGGCTGGACATGCCTCCAGGCGACGACCGGGACTTCCTTCAGGGGCTGATCCAGTTCACCGCCGCCGTCCATCACACGACGACCGACAACTGTGATGGCGCGCGTGGCCTCGCCGGGAGCGCCCAGACCTATCTCGACGGCCTCGGGGGCGTCTACCAGCAGGTCGCGCTCGATCCGATTCTGCGGTATCTCGCGGCCCTGGAACGCGATCCCGAACGCGTCGGCGCAACTCCACCCCCCCCGATCGAGTACGACGGGCGCGCGATCGATCTGGAGTCACTCGACCTTCCTGCGGCTGGCGTGGCGGCGACAGTTCTGGCCGAGGAGTTGGGGTACGACGAGGCGACGATCGAGCAGGCAGTCGGGTACGCTCGGGAGGACGTGACTGCTGGGGAAGCGACGAGTCCGTTCGTGACACTGGTGTTCGACTTCGTTCGTGACGACGAGCACCGGGCAATCGTCGCTCAGCGACTGACCGAACACGTCAGGCGGCGACAGCACCGAGAATCAGACGTCGAGAATCTGTTTTGATCGGGTGTGCGCGGGTCGCACCACGGGTCGGGATCAGACGGCCGGCGCGGGTTTTTTATTTGGGCTTTCCAGGCGCGTCTCCCTGGCGATTTCGAGCATCTCCTCGACCGAGGGGCAGTCCTGGCGGGTCGCGCCGCTGTAGATCTGCCCCACGGTGGGTTCGTCACCGTAGGTCTCGACGACGACGAGTGCCGGGGTCTGCGGGACCCACTCCTGAACGTCACCGAACGCCTCGAAACGATCGGGTGCGTCGTCGCCGGCGTCCGCGTCGGCCGGTGGATCCGCGAGCAGGGCGAACGGCGTCTCGTAGCGACGGCCCCACACCGACGCTCGATCGACCGTGTCCGGCAGGACTGCCACGACTGGCACGTGCTCGGACTCGAACTGGTCGATCCGCTCACCGAGGCGTCGAACCTTCCGCCGCGACAGCGGGCAGTAGTGATTGCGCAAGAGGAGCACGAGCGCGATTCCACTCCCGCTCTGTAGGTCGGCCGCCGTGTAGCGGTCCGACCCGTCCCCCACGTTCGGTAAGGTAAACTCTAAGGCCTGTCCAACTCCGTGGTGCGATTCGTACATCTGCACACCCCCACGTGGAGCATGTCAGACCGAGTATATAGGTATTTCGGCTGTCAGACGAGGAGTGTGTCGACCGGCAGTACAGCCGGGCAAGTCGCGAACCACTACGGGTCGTACGCGCTCGCGACGACCTCGCGGATCCGCTCGGCCGTCACTTCGCCGACGCCGTCGGTCGCCTGCAGTTCGTCTTCTTCTGCCGTCAGGACGGTCTCGACGCTACCGAAGTGTTCCAGCAGCGACTGCGCAGTCACGGGGCCGACGTCGGCGATCGAGGCGACGACGTACTCCTGCTGTTCGGCCAGTGTCTTGGCTGCTTTCTCGCCGTGGGCACTCACGGTTCGGTCGGCCTCCTCCTGTTCGCGCGTCGCCAGCACGTCGAGCATCTCGGTCGTGTCGGCCTCGTCGTCGGTCCGGACGACGCTGGCGCCGAAGTCCACCGCCAGCGAGGCCAGCGCCCCCCGGATCGCGTTGGGGTGGACGTTACGCTCGCCGTACAGTCCCGTGCCCTCGATGATCACGACCGGTCGGTCGTAGTAGCGGGCGTCGTCTTTGATCTGCTCGAACAGAGAGCGGTCACCGCCGGTGAGCGTATCCAGAAAGTCGCTGACAGTCTTGCGCTCGACGACCACGCGATCGGAGACGACGTAGTCGCCCACCTCCAGCGTCTCCAGGCGCGTCTCGATTCCGTCGCGCTTGGAGAGATCCCTGGCGATGGTCGAGTCTAACTCGCGCTGGTCGATCACGATCTCGACAGTATCGTCGTCGGTCCCGGCCGTGGCGACCGTGTCTTCGGGCTCGGGGTCGTCGGCGTCAGCGTCGGCGTCGTCGGGTTCGTCACCGGCGAACGCATCGAGACCGGTCTGGCCCTCGCCCTCGTCTGTGGTGTCGCGTTCGGGCGTGGCCGCGCCCCCGTCGGATTCGGCGGCCGTCAAGGCGGACGCTCCGCTGGTTCCGCTCTCGGTCGCCTGATGCGTTTCGCTCGCGGTGTCACCGCTCGCGGCTTCGGCGGACTCCCCACGGTCGTCCGCCCCCGTCTGGAACTCCTCGACGCTGGCC
>JGI12448J12851_1000871_pt1 | contig 10595 bp, 8 predicted proteins | sample A23M2SouthBayCA_FD_12851 | JGI IMG/M metagenome (IMG submission 12851) | reverse complement strand
CCGAGCAGCCGAGCTTCGAAGGGAGCCGTCGCCAGTTCCGTGGACGGATCGTTCGGCTTCTCGGTGAACACGACGAGATGGAACTGGACGCGCTCGGCCACCGGATTCGCGTGGACTACGCGCCCGGCGGCGAGCACGGGCGGGAGTGGCTTCGCGACCTCCTCTCAGACCTTTCCGACGACGGACTCGTCCGGATCGAGGAAGGGAGCGATCGGACGGTCGCCCGTCTCCGGTAGCCCGGTTCGGATCCGCGGCGCGGCTCCCGTGAGGGCCTAATCGACCGATTGCCCCGACTGCCGCTCGTCCGGTGTGAGTCCCGACGCCTCCTCCCCGGACGGAGCGGGCGGTTTCCCGGGCAGTCGGAGAACGACGGTCGTCCCGGCTGTCGGTGTCTGGTCGCGGCGTATCTCTCCGCCGGACGACTCGACGATCCACCTGGCTAGCCAGAGGCCGAGGCCGCTACCGTGGTTCAATTGGGAGATGTCCGTTTCGCCGGACACGACCGCCCACTCGCTGTCGGGGATCCCCGGGCCGTTGTCACGGACCCGGATCTCCGTCCAGTCGCTCTCGTTCGGAACGCTCTGAGCGCGGATTGTAACTGCCGGGACCTCCGCATCTGCGTGCTCTATCGCGTTTTCGATCAGCTCTTCGAGCGCACGGGTGATGTCCTCGCTTCCGTTCGCCCACAGCTCCCCTGGAACGTCTAGCTCGATGTCGGCGTCCGGGTGCTCCGTCCGCTGTTCGGCGACCGCCTTCCGGAGCCGCGGGACGAGGTCTATCACGCGGGTGTCGCGCTCGCGTCCGCCCAGGACGCGTTCGAGCTCTTGGGCTTTCTCGCCCAGCATCGCCACGTCTTCGGCGTTCGCGCGAAGCCGCTCTGCGTGTTCGATAAGCGCCGGGTCGTCGATCTGATCGGCCAGGTGCGCCGCCAGTCCCATCACGACGTTCATGTCGTTGCGCAGGTTGTGGCGCAGCACCCGATTGAGCACTTGCAAGTAGCGTTCGCGCTCTTTCTGGTCCGTGATGTCCGTGTACACCGCGAACGCGAACTGGTCGTCGTCGAGCGAGTAGGGAATGCTTCGAACGAGGAAGTCGCGACGACCGTCCGCCGTCTTCCGTTGGACGTCGACGCGGACCTGCTCGTCCGTCTGCGTGCTCTCGTAGAGGATACCGGCGTCCGGCGACCGTTCGTCCGGTACGACGAGCGCGTTCAGATTCGCGCCGCGAGCGCGCTCTTTCCCGTAGCCGAAGGTGTCGGCGAAGGCCGGGTTGCCGTATTCGACGACCGGCACCTCGCCGTCGAACCGCACCTCGACCACTGGGTCGGGGAGGTTCTCGAAGAGCTCTCGAAACCGCTCGCGCTCGGCTTCGAGTGAGGTCCGAGTTTCCGCGAGTTCGCTGATGTCGTGTAACACGGCCGCGATCGCCGCGTCTCCGCGCTCCGTCGTCGTCGACGAGAACTCGAACTGAACGGGCCGCAGTTCCCCGTCAGCAAGTCGCACCTCGGTCTCTACCGTCCGCCGGCTTTCGGGTGACGCCGCCCGCGCTTCTCGAAGCGCCGTTTCGAACGACGAGCCCTCGCTCCCGGACACGAGACCCGTGAGGGGCGTACCGGTGATTTGGTCGGGCTCGCGTCCGAGGTACGTTGCCAACGACCGCGTGACGAACGTGAACGCGCCGTCATCGTCCAGCAGGAAGACCTTCTCGTCGAGGTGGTCGAGGATCCGGTGGAGCTGTCGCATCTCGGTCTCCCGGTCGAGGCGGTCGAACGCGCTCGCCGCCGTGACCGCCAAGAGCTCGACGAGCGCGGCGTCTTCGTCTCCGAACGCGTTCGGCGCCGTCGCGCCGACGCCGAGCATCCCGTGATCGTCCAGCGGGATGAACATCGCCGATTCGACCCGTCCGTACCCGATGTCCGTCGCGTCAGCGAGGTCGTCGATGACGACCGGCTCCTGAGACTGGAACGCGCCTCCGATCGGTCCTTCGTCGTCGTCGAAGGTCGGCGGATCGGGGACCTGCGCGTGCGCTTGCGGGGAGTACCGCGTCGGGGGCAACGTCCCGGTTTCGGCGTCGTGAAGCCGGACCGACGTGATATCGTACTCGAAGACCCGCTCCAGCTCGTCGATGATCGCCGTGAGGAGTTCGTCCTCGTTCGCCGCCTCGATGAACGCCCGGGATGCGGAAACGAGCGCGTTGAGCGTCTGCTCGCGCTCCTTGGGCTCGGTTATGTCCCGGGCCGCGCCCCGGATCCTTACCACGTCGCCGCCGCTGTCGGTGATCGGCACCCCCTGAACACGGAGCCAGCGCAGTTCGCCCTCGGACTTCCAGTACCGGAGCTCCACGTCGAACGCCTCTTCGGATTCGATGGCCTCCTCGACGGCGTGCTCGACGGTCGGACGGTCCGCCTCGTGATAGACGTCGAGCGCTTCGTCGAGCGGTGGTTCCGTCTCGTACTCGACGCCGAGGAGGTCGAAGAGATGATCCGTCCAGAAGACCTCGTCCGTCGCCACGTCGATCTCCCACCCGCCGACCTCGGCGACGCGTTCGGTTTGGTTGAGCAGGTTCCGGAACCGTTCGAGTTCGCGCTCGTGCGCCTTGCGTTTCGTGATGTCCGTGAAATACACCGACAGCCCCTCTTCGTCGGGGTACGCTCGAACCTCGAACCAGACGTCTAGGGGTTCGAAATACTCCTCGAAGGAGACGGACATCTGCGTCTGGAAGGCCTCGTGATACTTCTCGAAGAACGCCGTCTCGACGGCTTCGGGGACGTTCTCCCAGAGGTGTCGCCCCACGACGCCGGCGTCGTCGCCGAGCCCCATCGCCCGGCGAAGCACATCCGCCCCCACGTCGTTGACGTAGGTGACGCGCCAGTCGGTGTCGAGGGTGAAGAACGCGTCGTCCACCCGCTCAAGCGTTCGACTGAGCCTGTCTCGCGTCGCCGCGAGCTCTCGGCGGTACTCGCGCTGTTCGAGCTGTTGACGCAGCCACTGCGCCATGATCTCGATGAGGGCCTGTTCCTCGTCGCTGAACCCGGATTGCCGGGGGTCGCGGTCCGCGAAACACAACGTGCCGTACAGCTCGCCGTTGACGTCGATACGGGCGCCCATATAGCAGCCCAGATCGAACGTTTCGAACGCGGGGTCGTCCCTCATTTCCTCCGGGGCATTCTGTAACGCCAGTGGCGAGTCAGTATCGGTGTCGATGGTTCGGCGACAGTACGTCTGCGACAGGTCACTGGTGATCCCCGCCTGAATCAGTTCGTGGTCGCCCTGTGCCGCCACGACTTCGAAATCGGCCGAGTCCTCGTCGGTGCGAGCGAGAAAAGCGATGTCCATCCCGAACACGTCGGCGCCGAACGCGAGCAGTTGGTGGACCCGGTCCGTGAACGTCGAGTCCGGGTCCGACGTGATTCGGTGAAGCCGCTGGAGGCTTTCCTGACTGGCCTGTAGTCTCGATTCGTAGTTTCGGCGCTCACGGACCTGCGAGACGACGGACTCGATCTGATTGGCGACGAACCCCTCGTGGACCTCGCCGTTCGTCATCTCGACGATGCCGGTCGCCGAGCTGTCGAGCACGTGGTCCGCGTGTGCCCTCCCGGTCGCGAGCAAAACCGGAATCTCCGGATGGTCGGATCGCAACGCCGAGAGCGTTTCCACGCCGTCTACCGTCGGTGGACTGTGTCGCGTCACGACGCAATCGACGCGTTCGTCGGAGAGAACGGTTCGCGCGTCTTCGAGCGCCGGGGTCGTCTGAATGATAAAGTCGTCTCGTCCTTCGAAAGTGAGTTGCGAGGCGAGGTCGGTCCCGCTTCCGACCGACGGGTCAATCACCAGAATCCGAATGGCCTCACCGTGTATCCCCTCAGACGGCATTTAGTGTAGAAAAATCGGTGTGAGTGTTCATAACTGTTCCGAGCGGGGAAGAGCGGATCGCGAACGCTGTTTCCGGTCTCGAACGCCCNTCCCTCGGACATCCGGCGAACACGGCCAGGAGCCGCGTCGCGGGCGCGTCGACGACCTCGCGGACGGCGGGAAATCGGCGGGGAACCGTCACCCGTTTATCGAGGGAGCCGGAACGATCGGCCATGAGCGAGACCGTCGACGCCGACCTCTACACGCGGACGAAGGCCTTACTGGAGCCGGGTGACATCGAACTCGCCGGGTGTATCGTCCACACGACGCTCGGCGGGGACGAGGACTTGGAGATGCACGAGCTCACGGTCGCGATCAACGAGGTCATCGCCGACCGCGCCGGCAAGGGCGAGGCGTACATCGAGGCCGGCAACGACGACGCGAACTTCTCGTCGAACCAGTTCCAGGGACTCACCCTCGACGACGAGGCGTTCGTCTGGGAGTGTCAACAGCTCCTCCGCGACGGCACCTTCGACCTCGTGTTCTACTACGAGGCGAACGTCGACCAGGAGGCGCTCGCNGGCGATCTGGTCGACCTCGACGGCGTCGATCGCGTGACGCAGGTCCCCTGACGNGGTAANCCGGTGAACCCGTGAGCGACACCGTCCTGATTCCCGGCGGCCGCGACGTGCGCGCCACCCTCGACACCGCCGCGAGNGGCAGCGGAGAAGGGGGCGACGCCGCCGCCATCGACGCCGCCACCGGCGACGGTCCTCGCGCCGACGCGGTCGTCGTCGCCTGCCCGCCGCATCCGCGACACGGGGGACACCGCGGCGACGAGCGCCTGACCGCCGTCAGCGACGCCCTGGCCGATCGGGGGATCGACTGCCTCCGGTTCGACTACGGCGACTGGGACGAGGGGTACGGCGAGACCACCGACGCCGACAACGCGGTCGGCTGGGCGACGGAGCGCTACGAGCGCGTGGGGCTGTTCGGCTTCTCGTTCGGGGGGACGATCGCGCTCGTCACGGCGGCGTCCCGACCAGGACTCGCCGGCGTCTGCGCGCTCGCGCCGGCCGCGCGGCTGAACCCCGACGTCGACGCGGTCGCGGCGCTCGACGATATCGGCGATCTCGGCGTCCCGGCCCGGGTTCTGTACGCGACCCGCGACTCGACGGCCGACTGGGAGCCCGTGGTGGAGCGGGCCGAGGAGCTGGGGATCGAGACGGTCGCGTTCGAGTCGGACCACTTCTTCGTGGGGCGATCCGGTGACGTGGGCGAGGAAGCGGCGGCGTTTCTCGGGCCGCGGCTTCGAGAGGGTGAATAGCGATCGGTCTGTCCCGGGGGCAGTCGACCGCGAGCGACCTCAGAACTTAATACCCATCTGGGTTGACTATACCGACATGGATTGGCGTGAGCGTTTGCACTCCGGGACGGACATGCTACGCCAGCGGGCGGTTCGAATTCCGCTTCCGGACGTGGAGGCGGAACGGGACCTCCACGAGAACATGATGCGGATCGCGGACGCCGGGGAGCGAAAGAGTAGGCTACTCGACGATCCGGACGTTCCGCTAACGGAGGTGTACGAGGACGAACTGGACGAGATGAGCCGGAGCTTCGAGTACCGCTTACAGCAGGTCGCCGGCGAGGACTACTACGACGTCGCGACCGCGTATCTCGACGGCGAACGCGACGACTGGATCGGAGCGCTCGCGGCGTACTATCTGGAGTGTTACTACCGCTTGCAGGAACGCTACACCGTTGACGAGCAGATTTTCTTGTTGGTGATTCTGCGATATCCGGATTCCTTCACGGTGAATCTCAGCTTCCTCACCGGCGACGTTGGCGCAGACGCGGTTCGGTACGAGTCCTCGACGCTCGCGGAAGAGGATCTCACCGACAGCGATCGGGAACAGCTCTACGCGGACAGTCAGTACTCACAGCACAAGGCCGCGGAATACCTCCGCGAGAACGTCGATTGCATTCGGGACGCGTTCCCGGACCCGGATTCGACCTCGGTTGCACAGCGACGGTACGGCGGGTTCGTTCATCTCACCGGGAGGCGAGGCCCGACGTTCGCGGAGGTGCTCGACTCCCTCTCACCGGACCCGGATCGGTTCGACGACGAGGCTTCGACGCCCGGTATCGTTCCGGAGGGGCCGGAAGCCAAACGGGCGAAGCGGGACCTCCTCACCGACGCCGACGTGGTGCTCTGACGGTCGTTTCCCGCTCTCGGCGACCGGTCGTTTCGGAAGGACCCGCGTGGCTGGTCACCGTCGACCAGATCAGTTGTACCCGCGCCAGCGGTGCCCGCACTCCTTGCACTTGAAGAAGCGCGTCGGCGGCTCGTCGGCGGCGCCGGTCTGTTTGATCGTGTACCACGCCTCGCCGTGGCCGCACTCGTCGCAGACGATGTCGTTGGCGGTCGGTTTGCCTTCGAAGTTCGCGCCCTCCTCGGTCTCGATCACCTCGTCGCCGGTCTGTTCGGTCGTCGACTCGAACTCGGCCGCGAGCCCCTCGTCGCGCTCGGCGGTGCCGCCGCAGTCGTCGTTCTGACACACCATCTCGCCGTCCCGAGAGACCATCATCGAACCGCAGTCGTCACAGAACTGCATATACGCGGACGAAGGGCGCCGAGCGGTTTAGCTCCGGTGACTGCGCTCGCCGGTTCGAGCCGGGGAGAAGACCGGTTCGGCCTCCGGAACGCCCTTGGGGTCACCGCGACCAACTGGGAGTGAACATGAACCACCGAACGCTCGGGAACGTCGGCGCGGTCAGCGAGGTCGGCTACGGCGCGTGGCAGATCGGGGGCGACTGGGGCGACGTGAGCGAGTCCGAGGCGGTCGACGCGGTCGAGGCCGCCCGCGACGCCGGCATCGACTTCTTCGACACCGCGGACGTGTACGGCGACGGGCGCTCCGAGCGCATCGTCGGCGACGTGCTCGAAGCCGACATCGGGAGCGGCGACGTGACGGTGGCGACGAAGGCCGGGCGCCGGCTCGACCCCCACGTCGCCGAGCGGTACACCGAGGAGAACCTCCGCCGGTTCGTGGACCGGTCGCGGGAGAACCTCGGGATGGAGACGCTGGATCTGGTCCAACTCCACTGCCCGCCGACGGACGCGTACTACCAGCCGGAGACGTTCGACGCGCTCGATACGCTCGCCGACGAGGGGCGGATCGCGAACTACGGCGTCAGCGTCGAGCGCGTCGAGGAGGGGCTCAAGGCGATCGCGTACCCCGGCGTCGAGTCGGTCCAGATCATCTTCAACCCCTTCCGCCAGCGCCCCGCCGAGCTGTTCCTCGACGAGGCCGCCGCCCGCGACGTGGGCGTGATCTGTCGGGTGCCGCTCGCCTCCGGCCTGCTCACCGGCGCGCTCTCGCGGGACACCGAGTTCGCGGCGGACGACCACCGCAGCTACAACCGCGAGGGCGACGCGTTCGACGTGGGCGAGACGTTCGCCGGCGTCCCCTACGAGGTCGGGCTCGACGCCGCCGACGCGCTCGCCGAGCGCGCCCCCGCGACCGACGACGGCCTCTCGCTCCCGCAGCTCTCGCTGCGCTGGATCCTCGACCACGACGCCGTCACGACGGTCATTCCGGGCTCGACGACGCCGGAGCACATCCGGTCGAACGCGGCCGTCAGCGACCTCGACCCGCTCGGCGAGGACGACCGCGAGGCCGTCGACGACGTGTACGACGGGTTCGTCCGCGAGCACGTGCATCAGCGCTGGTAGCGGATCCGGGCGGCGACGGAACGAGTCGCTTTTCTCCCGAGCCGGACCACGTCGAACCGACCCGTGACAGACGGACCCGGTGCCGATAGCGACGACGAGCGCGAGCCGGCGGACGGGGAGGCGACCGACGCCGTCCCCGACGACGAGCGCGAGGCGCTCCTGACGATCGCGGGCGGCGCGGTGATCACCGCCGGCGGCGTCTCCGGCCAGCGCGCACTCACCGCCGCGACGGAGTTTTTCCTCGCGAGGGGGCTCGGCCCGGCCGCCTACGGCGTGTACGCGCTGGCGTGGCGGATCGCCCAGCTCCTGTCTCGGCTCGTCACGTTCGGGAGCGTCCCGACGCTCCAGCGCTACCTCCCCGAGTACGCGGACGACCCCGACCGACAGGGGGTCGTCGCCGGGCTCGCGTACGCCACGACGCTCGGGTTCGGTGCCGCCGTCGCCGCCGGGATCTGGCTGGCCGCGCCGCGGATCGGCGCGCTCACCGTCGGCGATCCCGCGTTCCCGCCGACGATGCGCGCGTTCGGATTCCTCGTCGGACTCCTCGGCGTCGTGATGGTCGCGTCCGCGATCTTCCGAGCGGTCGGCTCCGCCCGCGGCGAGATCGCCTTCAACAAGCTCCTGCGTCCGAGCGTCCGGCTCGTGGGCGCGCTCGCGGCGCTGGCGCTCGGCTACTCGGTCGTCGGCGTCGCCGGCGGTATCGTCGTCGCGACCGCGGTGCTCGCGGCCGTCGCCGCGCCGCTCTCCGCGCGAGTGACCGGGGTCGTCCCGTCGGTTCGGGGAGTTCGAAAAGAGGCCAGGCGGTTCTACGATCACGCCGCGCCGGTCGCGATGAGCAGTCTCGGCAAGGTGTTCCAGAACCGCGTCGACGTGCTGCTCGTCGGGGCGCTGCTGACGGCGACCGCCGCGGGGGTGTACAACGTCGTCCTCGTGCTGATCGCGATCGCGTGGATCCCGCTGCTCTCGTTCAACCAGCTGCTGCCGCCGGTCGCCTCCGAGCTGTACGCGGACGATCGGGTCGAGACGCTCAACGCGGTGTACACGTCGGTGACCCGCCAGATCGTCACGGCGGTGATCCCGATCCTCGCCGCGCTCGTGGTGTACGGCCGGGAGCTGCTCGGGCTGTTCGGCGAGCCGTATGTCGCCGGGTACGTCCCCCTCGTCGTCTACCTCGGCGGCGTGTTCGTCGGGAGCGCGGTGGGCGCGACCGGCTGGCTCCTCATGATGACCGACCACCAGTACGCCCGGATGGCGCTCGATTGGCTGCTCGCCGTCCTCAACGTCGTCCTGACCTACGCGTTCGTGGTCCGGTACGGGCTCGTCGGCGCCGCGCTCGGCACGTCGCTGGCGATCGCGGTGCAGAACGCGATTCAGGTCGTTCTGCTGCGTCGCTTCGAGGGGCTGTGGCCGTTCGACCGCACCTACCTCACCCCGCTCGCGGCCGGAGCCGTGACGCTCGTCGCGATGCGGGCGATTCGGGAGGTCGTTCCCGGTCGGGCCGCGGTCGTCGTCGGAGCCGCGGCCGGGTTCGCGGTGTACGCGGGCGCGCTGCACGTCCTCGGCGTCGCCCCCCGCGACCGGCTCGTCGCGCGGGAACTGGCGAGGCGGTACCGCGCGGCCCTCGCGGACCTGCCCGGCCGGTAGGTCGCGGACCGGCGTCCCGGGCTCCGAACGGCGACACTTTATGCGGACCGGGGCGTAGTGCGCGTATGGAAACGATCGACCGCGGGTCGGCGGGCTCGGCCCGCGTCGCGATCGTCGGCGGGATCCACGGCGACGAACCCGCCGGCGAGCGGATCGTCAGGCGACTCGCAGACGAGCTCGGCGAGGCGGGACAGGGGTCCGGCGACGGGATCGTCCGGCTGATCATCGCCAACGAGCCCGCGTTGACCGCGGGGACGCGCTACACGGACGCCGACCTGAACCGCGCGTTTCCGGGCGACGCCGACAGCGACGAGTACGAGCGGGCGCTCGCGCCGCGGCTCGCGGCCGAGTTGGAGGGGATGGACGCGGTGCTCGCGCTCCACACCTCCCACAGCGCGCCGCCGCCCTTCGCGATCTACAGCGACCTCACGCCGTCGGTGCGCCGGACCGTGACCGCGATGCCCGTCGACTACGTCGTCGACGCGGGCGGGCTCCGCGGGACGACGCTGGACTCCACGATCCCGCACACCGTCTCGATCGAGGTCGGACGACAGGGCAGTGAGGAGGCGGTCGAGTTCGGCTACGAGGCGTGCCTGGCGTTTCTCCGAGCACACGGTGCGCTCGACGACGAGCCGCCGACGTTCACCGAGACGACGGTCGTCGCGGGCGACGAGGAGGTGCCGAAGGGAGACGGCGAGCCCGCGGTCCACTTCGCCAACTTCGAGGAGATTCCCGTCGGGGAGGTGTTCGCCGAGGACGACGTGTACACCCACCGCGTCGAGGAAGAGGGCGTCGTCCCGATCCTCGCGAGCGAGGAGGGGTACGAGGAGATATTCGGGATCTACGGACGGATGATGGGAACACTGGAGCCGCCCGCGGCGGCGGAAGAGACGGCGGCGAGAAGCGAAGCGGTCGACGAAGCGGAAACGACGGACTGACATCCTCCCACGGCTAAAGCCGTGGGGTTCCCCCACTGGGGGTTGAACCCACGGAAACGGAGAGGTTCGCAGGTTCGTCGTCGCGGTGAACAATGACCTGCGTTTCGGGCCGTGCCAGTCCGGCCCCCGCCTCGGACAGCGGTTTCGAGAACTTGCCCAAGGCTCGTTTGCCGATGTTCAGCGCACCGTTCTTGTCGGCGTTGTCGTCCAGTCCACACTCCGGACACTCAAAGCGTCCCTGCGTCTCTCGGACACCCTCGCAGGCACAGCGGTTGCACGTTTTCGACGTCTCGTATTCGTCGACCAACTGCACGTCGATACCCGCGTCGTAGGCTTTGTACTCGATGTAGTTGAGCAGGCGGGCGAACGGCATCTTGTGGGTCTTGTCGTTGACGTACCGTCCCTTGTCGTTGTCCTCGCGAATCC
>JGI12448J12851_1000868_pt1 | contig 10610 bp, 9 predicted proteins | sample A23M2SouthBayCA_FD_12851 | JGI IMG/M metagenome (IMG submission 12851) | reverse complement strand
CCGCGTCGTGACACGAGTCGACGAACGACTCGAAGTCCGCCCGGGTCCCGAGATCAGGCGCGACGTCGAAGTAGTCGACGATGTCGTAGCCGTGCGGGCCGTGCTCGGCGTCCTCGCCCTGGGCCGCGCTCCGGGATTCGAGGATGGGCGTCAGCCAGAGCACGTCGATCCCCAGCCACTCCAGATAGGGGACCCGTTCTTCGAGGCGCTCGAACGTGACGCCCGAATCGCCGACGAACGAGCGGACGTAGATCTCGTACATCGTCGCGCCGTCGAGCCACTCTGGCGGTTCGTTCGGCCGGGCGACACTGCCATCGGATTCGATCCGGACGGTGTCGCTGACGCCGGGACGCTGTCCGACGGCGGCGGCGTGGACTCGCAACTGATCGTCGACGGCGTCGAGCGAGCAGCGTGCCTCGTGGCCGTCGACTGTGAGGCCGTCGCCGGACACCTCACTCGCGCTGGCCGAGGCGCGTAGCGCCTCGCGATCCCGGTCGTCCACGTAGAACTCGACGTCCAGGTCCTCGGCGTCGCTGTGCGGTCCCGGCATGGCGTCGGCCTCGATCACGATCACCTCGTCGTCGGCACTCGATTCGACCCTCGCGTCGAGTCGAACCCGGGGTCGTTCGGGACCGTCGACGACGATGCTCCCCCAGTCCCCGCCCATGAAGTCGTCGCCGACGGTGATCGCGTAGTTGTATCGGCCCGGCGGCACGTCGTCCTCGTAGACGTAGGTGCCGTCGATCAGTTCGGGCTCGAGTTCGCCCACCCGAAAGTCGTTGAACGTCGTCGTCACCCACACGTCCCCTGGATCGTGCTCGGGCAATTCGGCGGCGTCGTATTCCAGGCGAAACGGGCGGGTGACGTCTTCGAACGCCCGAACGGTGAGTTCGTGCGTGCCGTCCGGAGCGCCGAGTTCGAGGCGATAGACGCCGGGTTCGTCGGGCACGAGGTGTTCGACCGCGCTATTGCCGACGGTCGCCTCGCTGTCGTCGGGGCGCTCGGCGATCGACCAGGCGAAGTCGGCGTCGGACTCGGGTCGTCGGGGCGCGAGTTCCACATCGTCGCCGACGGTGACGAACCGCGGGGGGCCGGGATGGTGCATATCCGTAGCTGTCCCCTCGGACACTTACCTTTTCCTCGACGATCAGCCGGCCGGGTTCGGCTCGAACTGCCGGCCGACCAGCACGAGACTGCCGAGCAACAGCAGGACCGACAGCGGAAGCAGGAACTCGAACAGCGTCAGCATGGTACTGGAGGCCTGAATCCCGAACGCGAGAAAGACGACCGGGCCACAGCAGGCGCTGCCAGACAGGAGCGCCGGCACCGACGCGACCAGCGGCGTCGAGCGCTCGCCGATCCCACAGGACGCGGGCTGGCGCCAGACGAGCGTCGTCAGCGCCATGTTCAAGCCGACGAGGACGGCGACGCCCAGTCCGATGACGGTGTTGAACGAGAACAGGTAGGTGAGCGGACCCAGTCGGACGCGCGCGACCGGCCGATAGGACAGCGGCCCCAGCGCCGGCTCGAAGAACTTCGAGAGCGGGTCCGCGACGACGAAGACATCCCAGCCGCCCAGGCCCGGCGCGAGGTGGCCGAGCGCGTAGAGATACGCCAGCAGGTAGCCGACGGAGGTCACCACCAGCACCGCGAGCCCGTCCCGCCTCCCTAGTGCTGCGCCGAGACCGGCCCGCGTCCGCGAGAGTGCGCCGGGCACCGCGCTCGGGGGAAGGGCGTGCTCAGGCATAGACGGTGGTCCAGGGGTAGAAGCCGCTCCAGGCGAACCACATCGCGTCGAAGGTGTGGATGCGTTCGAGCGGCAGCGCGTCCGGGTCGTACGCGTCGCCATCCCCGGCTCCCGTCTCTCGAACCGTCTCGCCCGCGTGCTCGAATGACAGTTCCTCGGGGTTTCGATAGACGTAGCCCGTGTCGAGTCGCGGGTCTGAGACCGCGAGAACGGGCGTCTCACAGAGCCGTCCCTCCATCAGTCGCTCGTCGAGCAACCGTTCCTTGCGGAACGCGACGGCCCCGTGGGGCGTGCGAGCGCCCAGGAAGACCTCTTTCGGGTGGAAGCTGTCGTTCTCGTTGAGCTCGGGAAAGAGCGTGTTCTCGCGCACGTAGTACCCATTCTTGGGGTTGTACGCGCCATAGGGATCCTGGGCGTAGTTGCGCGCGGAGCCCGTCTCGGTCGTGAGCACGCGCGTGTCTGGATACGCGCTCCGCCACTGCTCCCAGGTCGTCCAGACCACGCGGAACTCCCGCAGCGAAACGGCCGGCGGATCCTCGTTCCAGGGTCCCGGAATCGCCGTCGCCAGAACCTGCGGCCACCACGCCTCGCTCGCCCGATCGTACATGATCAGGTTGTTGTTGATCAGCCGGCCCGAGACGCCGAAGGTCGTCTCACCGCGTTCGAACCCCAGTACCGTGCCAGTCAGCGGGCAGTAGGTGACCGCGACCGGATTCCCGGCGATCCGGTCGTTGACGATCTCGTGATGGACGAGGATGTTCTGCGGATAGGCCTTCGCCTCGCCGTCTCGTGCGAGTCCGAAGACCGGATCGCCGTCATCGAGGAAGTCGATCCCGTCGACGCCCGCAAACTGGGGGTCGTCGATCGCGGGGATGCCGTCCTTCGAGGGGCCGCCGTGAGTGGCCTCCGACCGCAGTGCCGACGGGTCGAGTGGCAACGGAAGGGGATCGGTGGCTGTCGGGACTGCCACGTCGCTGGCAGCGCCGACCGTTCTGGGCTCGACACAGCCGTTCTCGTCGCTCGCCGTCGGCCCGTCGCCGTTCCCCCCGCCGTTCCCGTTCTCCCCGCCGGGGTCGTAGTTGCCCCCGCCGCTGTCGCCGGTCCCGCAGCCGGCGAGTGCGCCAGCCCCGGCGACCGCGAGGTACCGCCGTCGCGTGAGTCGGTTCATCGTCTGTACTGAGGGCGAGCGCGAACCTAAGCGTTCAGCGGCCGTGCGAACGTGACACACGATCACAGGCACACGAGAGCGCGCCAACGGGGCACACGCGAGCGCGCCAACGGAACTGATTTAGGCGCGGGCGGGGCAAGAATACGCTAATGAGCGACCTCAGCGAGGAATACCGGCTCGACTATTTCGAGGAGCACGGGTTCCGACGCGCCGAGTGTCCGGAGTGTGGGGATCACTTCTGGACGCTCGACCCCGAGCGTGAGACCTGCGGCGAACCGCCCTGTGAGGAGTACAGTTTCATCGACGACCCCGGCTTCGAGGAGGACTTCGAACTGGGCGAGATGCGCGAGGCGTTCCTCAGCTACTTCGAGGACCGCGATCACACCCGTATCGACCCCTACCCCGTCGCCGCGAATCGCTGGCGCGACGACGTCCTGCTCACGCAGGCGTCGATCTACGACTTCCAGCCGCTGGTCACGAGCGGGACGACTCCGCCGCCGGCCAACCCCCTCTGTATCAGCCAGCCCTGCATCCGGATGCAGGACATCGACAACGTGGGTAAGACGGGCCGGCACACCATGGCCTTCGAGATGATGGCCCACCACGCGTTCAACGCCAAAGAGGAGGTCGGCGACGAGTACGCCTACGAGGGCGAGGTCTACTGGAAAGAAGAGTGTGTCCAGTACTGTATCGAGTTGTTCGAGGAGCTGGGTGCCGACCCCGCCGACGTGACGCTGATCGAGGACCCGTGGGTCGGCGGCGGCAACGCCGGGCCGGCCTTCGAGGTCATCTACAAGGGCGCCGAACTGGCGACGCTCGTGTTCATGCAGTTCGAAGAGGATCCCGACGGCGACTACGAGATCAAGGGTGACACCTACTCCGAGATGGACACCTACATCGTCGACACCGGCTACGGCCTCGAACGCTGGACCTGGGTCTCCCAGGGCACGCCAACAGTATACGAGTCGGTCTACCCCGATATGATCGACTTCCTCACCGACAACGCCGGGATCGATCTGAGCGACGAAGAGGAAGCCATCGTCCACGACGCCGCCCGTCTGTCCGGCAATCTCGACATCGACGACGTCGACGACGTCGAAGCTGCGCGCGGCGACATCGCCGACGAACTCGGCGTCGAGGTCGAGTCCCTGCGTGACCTCGTCGAACCGCTCGAAGACGTCTACGCCATCGCGGATCACTGCCGCACGCTGGCGTACATGCTCGGGGACGGCATCGTCCCGAGCAACGTCGGGTCGGGCTATCTGGCGCGGATGGTCCTCCGCCGGACCAAGCGGCTGGTCGACAACGTCGGCGTGGACGCACCGCTTGACGAACTGGTCGACATGCAGGCCGAACGGCTTGGCTACACCAACCGCGACACGATCCGTGACATGGTTCGGACGGAAGTCGAGAAGTACAGGGAAACCCTCGACCGCGGGAGCCGCCGCGTCCGCCAGCTGGCCGAGGAGTACGCCGGGAAAGGTGAGCCGATTCCCGTCCGTGAGCTGATCGAGCTGTACGACTCCCACGGCATCCAGCCGGACATGGTCGAGGAGATCGCCGCAGAGCACGCCGTCGCCGTCGAGACGCCGGACGACTTCTACTCGCTCGTGGCCGAGCGACACGGCGGTGGGCAGGCCTTCGAAGAGGAGGACGGACTCGAGTACGTCGACCGCATCGCCGAACTCCCCGAGACTGACAAGCTCTACTACGACGACCAGCAGCGCACCGACTTCGAGGCAGTCGTCCTCGAAGTGTTCGAGCGTGACGACGAGACCTTCGACGTCGTGCTCGACCAGACGATGTTCTACCCCGAGGGCGGTGGCCAGCCCCCGGACCACGGGACCCTCTCGACGGACGACGTCACCGCCGAAGTGAGCGACGTCCAGATCTACGACGGCGTAGTCGTTCACACCGCCGACGAAGACCCCGGCAAGGGCGAGTTCGTCCGCGGGCAGATCGACGCGACGCGACGCCGTCGCCTGATGCGACACCACACCGCCACGCACGTCGTCATCCACAGCGCCCGGCAGATCCTCGGCGAACACATCCGTCAGGCCGGCGCACAGAAGGGCACCGAGTCGGCGAGAATCGACGTCAGCCACTACGAGTCGATCACGCGCGAGGAGGTCAAAGCGATCGAACACCGCGCCAACGACCTCGTCATGGACAACATTCCCGTCAACCAGTCGTGGCCCCACCGCCACGAGGCCGAGGAGGAACACGGCTTCGACCTCTACCAGGGCGGGATCCCGCCGGGCGAACAGATCCGCCTCATCCAGGTCGGCGAGGACGTGCAGGCCTGCGGTGGCACGCACGTCGCCCGCACTGGTGACATCGGCGCGATCAAGATTCTCAATACGGAGCGCGTCCAGGACGGCGTCATCCGGATCACCTTCGCCGCGGGCGACGCCGCTGTCGACGCGACCCAGCGGACCGAAGACGCCCTTTACGAGGCCGCCGAGACGCTCGACGTCAGTCCCGAGGAAGTCCCCGAAACCGCCGAACGGTTCTTCGAGGAGTGGAAGGCCCGCGGCAAGGAGATCGACGACCTCAAAGAACAGCTCGCGGAAGCCCGCGCCAGCGGCGGCGCGGACGCCGAAGAAGTCGAGGTGGCGGGGACGACGGCAGTGATCCAGCGGATCGACGCCGACATGGACGAACTCCGCGCACAGGCCAACGCCATCGTCGAACAGGGATCGATCGCCGTGCTCGGCGGCGTTGCGCGCAGCGCAACGGGCAGTGCGAGCGGGACGGAGTCCGGCGAGCAGGAGGGTGCGGACGGCGCGACGTTCGTCGTGGCGGTGCCCGACGGCGTCGAGGTCAACGCCGGCCAGGTCGTCGGCGAACTCGCGGGGCGGGTGGGCGGCGGCGGTGGCGGCCCGCCCGATTTCGCCCAGGGTGGCGGCCCCGACGCCGAGAAGCTCGACGACGCGCTGGCCGAGGCGGGAGAGATTCTGCAGGGACTGACCGCCTCCGAAGAGTAGCGGGATTCTGAGCGCCGCGCGGAACCTCGAAGCGAAGAGCCTCCGAGAGAACGGTCTACTGCTCGTCCAGCACTACGGGCACTCCGGACGACGCCACGTCGGCCGCGAAGGCCTTCGAATCGATCTCCTGGGTCGAGAAGGTGTTGTAGTGCACAGGCAAGACGAGCCGCGGATCGATCGTCGCCGCGAGTTTCGCAGCCTCGTGGCGGTCCATCGTGAAGCGCTGGCCGATCGGCGGACAGAACAGCGAGCAGTCGATCGTTCGATGGCCGGGCAGGACATCGGTATCGCCGGGGTAGAGCACCCGCGTCCCGTCGACGTTCAGAACGTAGCCACAGCCGAAGCCCTCCGGATGATAGGGCGTGCCGTCCGGCCGGGTGTTCGGCCCGTCCGCGACGTTGTAGGCGGGGATCGACCACACTGTCACGTCGCCCACTTCGAGCGAATCTTTCGTGCCGACTCGGCGAATCTCGTAGGGCAGTTCTTCGAGCGTCGGGAGGTCTCGACCCGGGGCCTGGGCGTCGATACCCTCGTAGGCAACGATCGTCGCGTCCTCGCTGGCGACACGTTCGATGCCGTCGGGGTCGTAGTGGTGGATGTGCGTGACGACGACGACGTCGCCGTCCTGGGCGCGGTAGTCGCGACTCGGTGGGTGGCGAATGTCTTCCGAGTCGGGTTCCCACTCGCCGGTGAGGACGCCATAGCGGCCAGGATCGATGTAGACGACGACGTCCTCGGCAGCGAGTCGCAAGGTGGCGTAGCCGAGCCAGTCGACGGTGAGACCCTCGTGTCGGACCGTCATTGTACACGATACAGGCTCGCAATCACATAAGTCGGCTGTTTCACTCGACGTACGTCCGGTCGATGTATGCCAGCACGTCGTCGACGACGGCCGCCTCGAAGGTCCAGAATCCCTCGTACTCGTTGTCCCCGGTCTCGACGGCGACCAGTGCGGCCTTGCGATCGTCGTCGCCGTCACCGTCGTGGACGACGAACCACGTGTTGGGTATCTCGCCGTAATCACGAGCGTGGACAGTCACGTCCTGACCGAAGGGATCGTCCCAGTCACCGTGGCCGTAGACGTGGACGTCGACGCCACGATCGACCAGCTGGCGGTAGGCTTCGGTCGTGCCGCGCTCGTCGGTGATCCGGGAGAGTTCCTGAAAGCCGGTGTGGAGGACGCCACCGCCGGTCTCGTGAGCCATCGCCTCGACGTGGCGGGAGATGTGGATCAACAGGAACTTGCGCTTGCCGGCGACCGAGAAGGTGACCTCGTCGAGATTGGCGACCACGTCGGGCGTGTCGATGTCCTCCAGCGTACGGGTGCCGGTGACGTACAGATCGGAGTTGACCATCAGCAACGACCGTTCGACGTCCTGCAGCGGCGAGGTCGCGATCGCCGGCTGCTGCTCGTCGTGAAGGAGCATCACGTCGGCCGGCCCGGCCGGATCGCCGCTCGTCTCGGTGACCTCGACCGAGTCGGCGTCGAACATCGACTCGACCATCCGCTGGATCGGGTCGACCTCCGCGCGATTGATCACCGTGAGAGACTTCTCACGGTCCTCGACCCGGTCGACGAACCTGGCGAAACTGTCCGCACGAACCATGCGCGAGTAGGTCGACGACTCGGCCATAAATATCTTCGCCGCCGAATCTCGCTTACGAAACCGGAATTCACAGGGTCGCCGCCCATCTATCGCCAGACATGCCGACCGCACACAACGGCGACGTCGCGCTCCACTACGCGACCGCCGGCGATGGCGAGCCGATCGTCTGCTGTGGAGCCGCCGGCCTCGGAGCCTGGCAGTGGAGTTATCTCACGACGCCGCTGGCCCGCGAACACGAAGTCGTGGTGTGGGACTACCGCGGGACAGGCGACTCCGACGCGCCCGGCGGCGAGTACACCGTCGAGGACCTCGTGGGCGATCTGGACGCCGTCTGCAGCGACCACGGCGCCCGATCGATCCACCTCCTCGGCGCCGGACTGGGCGGGATGGTCGCCGTCGAGTACGCCCGCCGGTCGGGCCGGGTCGAGTCCCTCGGGCTGGTCGGGACGCCGATTTCGGGCGCAAACGTCGATCGCGACGCGCTCGAACGCTTGCGGGCACCCCGGGACGACTCCGACGCCCTCCGCGAGTCGCTCCGAGCCGGACTCACGCCCGAGACGATCGACGCCTATCCCGAGGAGATCGACCGGATCGTGGGCTGGCGACGCGAGGACGACGCCTCACAGGTGGGGTGGGACGGCCAGGTTGCGGCCATGCTTGCCGGCGACCTCGACGATCTGTACGAAGTGACGACGCCGGCGCTGGTCTTCGAGGGCGTCGCGGATCGGATCGTCGACCCCGGAACCGGCGAGCGACTCGCGAACGAACTCCCGCGCGGGGAGTACCGCCCGGTCGAGAGCGGCCATCTCGTCCACGTCGAGGAGCCACAGGTCGTCGCCGACGAACTGCTTTCGTGGCTCGACGCCCAGCGAGAGTGAGCACTGGCCGGCCCGCACGACTGCGGGCGTTCTCGGCGTCGCATCCGAGAGCACGGCAGGTACTGCCGCCGGCTGGAGGGTTTTTCAGTGGGGAAGACATTGCAGTGAGTGATGAGTCGCCCGCGAATCGCGTTGCTCAACGCCGCCCACGACGGGGCCGACAACAGCCGGAACTTCCGGCGGGAACTCGACGCCGAGGTCGTCGAGTTCGACGTCGTTTCCGGTGAGCTTCCCGACGGCTTCGGCTTCGACGCCGGGGTCGTCACGGGCTCGCGAGCCTCCGTCTACTGGGACGAACCGTGGATCGCCGACCTGCAATCGTGGGTCGGCGAGGCGATCGACCGCGATCTATCCTTCCTGGGCGTGTGTTTCGGCCACCAGTTGCTTGCGGACGTCTGTGGCGGCACTGTCGAGGCGATGGGCGAGTACGAGATCGGCTACCGGACCGTCGAACACCGCGGCTCGCGGCTGTTCGAGGGGGTCGATTCGGAGTTTACGGTCTTTACGACCCATTCGGACAGTGTGGTCGAACTCCCGCCTGGCGCGGAACTGCTGGCCGAAAACGACTACGGCGTCCACGGCTTTCGCAAAGGCGAGGTGTACGGCGTCCAGTTCCACCCCGAGTACGACACCGCCACTGCCGAATCAGTGACCCGTGGCAAGGACCTCGATCCCGAGCGCAAACAGCGCGTGCTCGAGGGAATCGATCCCGCGACCTACCGACGGGCCTGTGCGGCCAAGCGGTTGTTCGAGAACTTCGTCACGATCGTCGACGAGCGGACGGTGACCGCTGCGCCTCGTGCTGCGGCCGACGATTGAGGGCCTACCGGTTGTAGATCGCGAACGCGAACGGGAGCGACGCGAACAGCGTGATGATCCCGAAGATCGGTGAGAGCAGTAGCACGAAGAGGTTCATCACGGCGACGATCCCCAGCGCGAGGAGTTTCTGGCCGAGCGAGAGCATACGTCCAGACCCACGAGACAGTCAGATGAAACTTTCTATTCTCCCGGCTGGACTCGCGTGCCGAGCGGCCGAAGTGGCTGGGTGAGCCTGTGTGCGACCAGCAACGACGCGACGGCGAGGACGATGACCACACCCTCGATCGGGGTGGTGAGCAGACCGAGCGAGACGATCAACGTCGTCGCACAGGCGGGCGGATGTCGGGTGTCGGTCGCGACCATCCCGACAGCGGTCAGCACGAGTGCGAGCGAACCGCTGGCGACCAGCGCGAGCGCGGCCGTCGACCCGCCGACCCTCGTCGCGACGGCCCCGTCGGCCAGCAGGTGGTAGGTCGCCATCCCGGCCAGCACGCCGATCGCGTGCCCGCCGAGGACGCGCCGTGGCGCCGCCGTCGCCGAGTCGGGAGACATCGCGAGGACGAACGCCGACGGGCCGAGACTCGGGAACAGAAACGGCAACCCCGTCAGATAGACGAACGCACCGGGGACGACCAGGAGTGCACCACTGGTCGCTCCGACCGACAACGACGCGGACAACCGCTCGTTCATCACTCCTGGTCTCTCGAGTCCGACCGAAAAGCCCGTCGGATCGGATCGGGACGAGTTCTCTCAAACGACCGATCTCGGGCTTCCACAGCCCGCTATCTCGCCCTTCCGATTCGATCAGTCGTTCGGATCGACGACCAGGAGACTGTCGTTCGACAACTCGTTTCGACGTCTCGACCACAGATAGTCGACGATCAACACCGAAGACGTGAGATCGACAACCGCCCCTCGAAGGGGGCACGTCGTTTCGGCTCGACGTCCCTCTCGGCCAGCAAACTTACTTTACTGATGCCCGAGATGTCATGCACGAACGATCATGAGCGACGAGGACGAGACAACCCATCCTTTCGAGGAGGCGGCGGGAGACACAGACGACAGTGACGACACCGATCCGATCGGGAGCGCCACGGTCGAATCCGACGACGAGACCGATCCGATCGACGACACCGACATGACAGACGACGGGGAGACCGGGGGAATACAGACGAAATCCGACAGCGACGACGACCGCGAACGCGAACTCGAAAAGTGGGAGGACCGGCTCGATCAGCGTGAAGAAGGGCTGGATCTCCGGGCCGAGAAGCTCAAAGACCGGGCCGAGGAACTAGACCAGCGCGAGTCCGACATCGAGACCGAGCGTGCGAACCTCGAAGACTGGCGCGCTGACCTCGACGACTGGGAAGCCCAGCTCGAACAGCGCGAACAGGATCTGGACGA
>JGI12448J12851_1000852_pt1 | contig 10742 bp, 7 predicted proteins | sample A23M2SouthBayCA_FD_12851 | JGI IMG/M metagenome (IMG submission 12851) | reverse complement strand
CGCGGCGGCGGTGTTATACTTCCCCTGCCAGCCCCCGGCGGCCTGGCGGGGCGGCAGGGGGCCGCAGGCCCCCGTCCGGTGGGGTGCGGCCCGGACGCCCCCCGCAACCGCCCCGGACCCGGCCGGCCCACCTGCCCACGGCCAGCAGCGAGAGAAGAGGGATCCCGGTCGAGGGCGACTCGGCCAGCTGGCGCTCGGCGGTCCTCGTCGAGAACCACGACCGCGCCGCTCGCCTCCTGGAGGACGTCGGCGACCCGGTCACCCGCGGTGCCGAATCTCGCGTGCTTCGTCCTCTGTGTAGTCGTGTTCCTCCACGAGGTGACGCTGGTAGTCGTGGGGAGAGGTGCTGACGCCGGTCTTCTTGTACTCGCAGTCGGGGCAGTCGTAGGTGGGTTCGAGCGCCATGGTGGTGGCTCAGGGCGTGGCGTCTTCAAACCGATGTCGGCGCGTCTCACACGCACCCCAAAATTCTCCCATCGGCCGCCTTACGGTCTCTCTCGCCCGGTCAGTACTTGATGCGGTCCTCGCCGTTCCCACCGCCGACGAACCGGACGTACTTGTTCAGCATCGAGACGTCGCCCCACCCGCCCCAATCGCGGACTCGGAACCGATTGCACTCCGAGCGGATGCACTGGCACGCCCACGACCCGCGGAGGTCGTGGACGTAGATGTCGGGGTAGAGTTCCGGGTCTCGGGAGATCGTCCGCTCCACGAGACCGCGCCCCTGGAGTTCGTGGATCTTCGTCTCCTGAGCCAGTTTGTAGACGATGTGGCGGACCTTGTTGCGGGACATCGCCATCGGTCCGTTCAGCTTCAGCCAGGAGCGGAGCAGCGAGGGTAGCTCGATCTCCTCTCGTTCATCGAGGTAGTGGTTCTGGTAGTCGCTCGGGACGGGGATCACTCGGGCACCGTGCTCGGTCTTCGGCGACCAGAAGCCGGGAGGTGCGCCGTTGTCGTCGTCTCGGCACTCCTGGCACCCGCCGTCCTTCCAGCACTTCGTACGTCGCGGGATGCGCACCTGAAGGCCGTGAGGGCCGTCTTCGAGCCAGTCTTCCTCCATGTGGCCGAGTTCCTGATTCCGGATGCCGAGGTGGATGAGCGCCTGGCCGGCGACTCGGAACTCGGTGTTCTCGTGTTCGTGGGCAGCCTGGTTGAACTGGTGGAACCCTTCCGCGGTGAGCGGGAGTTGTTCGCGTTCCATAGTGTCAGGGATTCGGGAGTGAAGTGCCTTAATGAGTTGCATTTCTACCCCGGCCTGCGCTCCGAGTATCGACCGGATTCGAGAGGCTGAGATTCGGAGGGGCGGCCGACCCCCCGGTTCTCGTAGCACTCCTCAACGTTGTGCGCTGCCAATGAAATGTTCGTAATCGAGGGGTGCCGCAGGAATCTCGGGCCGCCCGTCGGCTCACGGCGAGGACTCCGGGGCAGTTCGTTCGAGCGAACTCACGAGGGAACACTTTTCCCACGAGCGTTTCCACGTGGGAACGTACATGGTAGACAGCGAAAAAATCGAGTGGTGTATCCGGTCGCACTCGGACCCCGTCGTCACAGTCGGTGACGTCGTGGAGGCGCTGGATGCGGACGTGAGCGACACGCACGTCCGGCAGCAGATGCGCGTACTGGAGGCCGCCGACAGGCTCGGGTCGAAGGACGTCGGAGCCCGCGCCGTCGCCTGGTGGCACACTGACCGCGTCACCGGGACGAGTGAGCGGCCGGGCGACCATCCAGACCAGACGGCGCTCGCAGAGGCGGACAGCCAGGAGCAGGCCGACGTTGCTGCTCTCGACCCACCCGGGAACGAACGCCGGGTCGAGCAGCGGCGGGAGGCCGCGCGGCTCGCCATCGAGTTCCTTCAGGAGCACGGCGAGGCCCGGGCCAGCGAGATACGCGAGTACGTCCACGAGCGGGAGTCTGGAGGGTACGACACGCCGATGAGCCTGTGGAAAAACTGGCTGTCTGATGCGCTCGGGGAGCTGGAGTCAGCCGAACTGATCGACGGCCACAGCGGGACGTGGGCCGCTCGGTGACTACAACATCTCGTGCATCGCTTCCGAGAGTCCCTGGCTGCTCTGCATCCAGAGGTCTCGGGCGACGTCCTCCACGGTCTCGTCTTCGTCCTCTCGCGGTTCCGCTTCGAGATCGACAACCCATCCGGGCTGGTACAGCGAAAGGAGGAGAGCCTTCTTCTGCGTGCCGAGAACGATGTCCTCGGTGGTCTCGTCGTCGCCATCGCTGGTGCCGTCGTAGAACCAGCCGATACCCCGGGCGAACGTGATGCCGTCGCTGTCCTCTATCGATTCGAGAGCGCTTCGAGTGAGCGGCTGTGCCGGAATCGATTCGAGAACCCGGTGATGCGTCCCGCAGTCCGGGCAGATCTCTCCGATATGGGAACCGTCGTGAGCCATGTGCTGACCTTCGCTCGAATTCATGTAAGTTTTCGCACCGATTCCCGATATCGGCCCACCCCCGGGTGGCTGAGTCTACACGGAAATCTCCCCCGCTAACCCCTACTAGTATAATTATATGCTCCGTGGGGGGTGTAGCGAGGGTGTCTGGAGGGGGGTTTGAGGGTGCCATTTGAGGGTCTGTGAGGGGTGATTTGAGGGTCCGAACAGAGGATTTGAGGGTGCGTTTGAGGGTCTGTTAACGGTACTTGCCGTGCAAACTTGAGGGTAAAACCTTTGAGGGTGCGGCATACAGTGTATCGGTATGGCGACAGGAGAACTGGATTTGGACGCAAAAGGGTTCGACGTACTGGAGGCCATCTACGAGCAGGGAGGAGAGGCTACGACGTCGGACGTGAAGGAGTACACAGGCATCGAGAAGAACGCCATCATCCACTACCGGTTCGACAAGCTGGAGGAGCAGGGCCTGGTGACGATGTCCGTCGCGGAGGACCGGGCGGACGGGAACCGGATGCCTCCGAAGATGGCTGTGCTGACCGAGGACGCGGGCCAGCGCATCGGTGACGGGTTGTTCTCCGATGAGGAGCCGACCATCGTGGAGCGCATGGACCGGCTGGAGCGCCGGTTCTCGGCCGTCGTGGAGGAGATGCACAGCCTGAGCGACGAGTTCAGGCGCTGGCGGTACGACGAAGAGCAGGACCGGGAGGTGGACATCACCGACCTGATGGAGAAGGCCGAGAAGATGGAGCGGGTGCTCGGCGACGTCGAAGACGACGACCTGGACAACATCCTCGATCTCGAACGCCGGGTGGACCGGCTGGAGGGGGAAGACGAACCCGACCTGTACAGCGACGGTCTCCCGGTGAAGGCGAAGTGGCTGCACCACTCAGACGCGCTCCCGGCAGGCGGGAGCGGCATCCATCAACTGACCGGGCTGGACATCATCGAGGCGTTGCGGAACTTCGACAACGACCTACAGCGGCTCTCGAAGGCGGTCGAGAGCGTCGCTGGCGACGAGATGCCCGGCAGCGAGTGGAACGACCTGGACTACCCGCACCGGGAGCGCTCTACTCCTTCGATGGAGGCGCTGGAACCGCCTGAGAGCGTTGAGGAGTCGGAAAACTAGGATTTAAGGAGTATCGACATGAAGACGAATCTAAGCACGGTATCGCCTTCTTCGTCTGAGAAGGCCGGTGCGGGAACACCGACCGTGCTGTCACGGAGCAACCCAATGACAGCAAGCGACTGTACGCCCGACGACGGGCATGAGTCTGGCGGTAGTACCGAGAACACGATCACCCCGTTCGAGCAGTTCGCTCGCCGGGAGATAGCGGTACTCCTGCGGATGCAGCCGACGTACATCGAGGAGGCATCCCGGAGTCTCGCGGACGACATCGAGGAGAACAGAGAGATCGACCGGGAGGACGCGGTGGAGGTTCGGAAGCAGGCGCGAGAACTGCTCCGGCTCACCGAGGGCGTGGTGCTGGCGTCCGGGAATCAGGACGTGGACGTCGGTGACCGGGAATCGCTCTCCTTGTCGGCCCACGGTGCCGGGCAGGACGTCCATGAGGCGGTGCTGGATCTCGACCGAAAGGTGCTGAACGAGGAGGCCATCGAGCGCCGGGACCTCGAACGGGTGTTCGGATACATCGAGAAGCTGGAGCGGGCGGTCGTGGAGATCGCCGAGAAGGTCCCTCGGGAGGACACCTAATGCCGTACTCCCGACAGACGGCCCGTTTGATGATGCAACACGGACGTTCTCGAAAACATTTGAGGGTCGGATTCCCTCATTTGAGGGTCTGGAGACTGCTTTTGAGGGTGCTTAGGTTTATCAAGCGACGGGACTTTCGTGGAGGTGACTACAGAACGTGAACGACTCCCGGGGAGAAAACCCGGGTGACGGACGACCTCGGCGGGAGGTTCGCACCTTGTCCCACCAAGGTGCACCCGCCGAGGAACCTGTGAAACGGGATTCGTCCTCACCCGGTTGTTCTCCCGCCGACCGCCTAAGCGTTTCGCTGACCGCGAGTCGGCAGGTTGACGCATCGTCCAAGAGCCAGCAGAGCGCCGAGAACGCCCCGTGTGGACTGCCCCATCCATCGGAGGGGTACGCGACGGGGATTCTCTGGCTGGCTCCTGAGACGCCTCTGTTCCTCTGTGACGACCACGCCACCGAGTACGCCGGTCTGCGCTTCGCTCGGTCCACATCGGCGGGTCCGGACGACGTCGGGCTCGCTCGGGAAGCGGCGTACGGTATCCTCATCGAGGAGCGCCCGGAGTGCGTGGAGTGCAATCACCCGGGGATGGTCGAGAGGTGGTCGCCGTGAGCACCCGGTCGGTCTCGAACACAGCGAGGGACCGCACCCGACAGAAGGGCGCGATCTGCTTCGAGTTCGAGCGGGACGGCGAGGAGGTTCGGACGAAGGTCCATCGGGACCGGCAGTTGGACAAGATCGAACAGATCGAGCGGGACAATCGGGAGTTCGGCGACCCGCTCCCGGCACTGGACATCCCCGGAGCCGGCGAGAAGCGAGAGGACTGCGGGGACGCCATCCCGGCGCTGTTCTGCGAGTGCTGTGCCGACATCCACGACCGTGGGCGGACCTGCTACCAGCCCTCCTGTCCGCGCTGCTGGCCGGCGTGGGACTACCGGCGGGCAACGCCGGTCGCGGCGAAGTTGCAGGGGTACATCGGGTACCAGCACGCCATCGGTGACGCCGGGCGGGAGATGAAGGGGCACCACGTGGTGTTCAACTTCCGGCCGGAGGGCGAGGGCGTCCGGTTTGACTCGTCGGATTCGCTGGAGAGAGGCATCGAGACGGTGAAAGAGATGGCTCACATGGTGAACATCGACACCGGGTTCCTGATCTACCACCCGTACCGCATCAAGGTCGAGTACCGGGGCGACGTCGTAGACCACGAATCGGGGGAGGGTGACATGACGTGGGCCGACCTGATCGGCGAGGACGACTGGAAGGAGTACGTCGTCCACGAGCCGCACTTCCACGTTCTCGCGCCCTCTCCGTTCGTGCAGGGCGGGGAACTCACCAAGGAGATTCAGGAGGTGACGGGGGTGAACATCGAGCGCATCACGAAGCCGGACAGCAACGTCTCGATGTACGACCTGGAGGACTTCGCGGCGGTCGCGGCGTACTCCCTCTCCCACGCCGGAGTCCGGGAGACGGAGAACGGAGACAGCGAGGTGGTCGCTCGGTTCTTCGGGGAGTTGCACAACTTCGAGGCGACGGAGGCCATCGAGATGGCGGCCGACCGGGAGGTCCGGGACGCGGCCCCCCGCGTTCTCGGGAAGGCGTTCCCGGCGAGGTCGTGCAAGATGGAGACCACTGAGCGGTGGTCGGAGTCCATCGAGGTGACGCGCTGGAAGCGTCTCGCGCCGGTCTCAGCGGCGTTCAGAGAGGCGGGGAGGTTCGGGACGGCCAGCGAGTCGTACGAGGAGGAAGAGGGGACAGCAGAGGCGGAGATCGAGGAGGAGGCGACGTGCGGGGCGCAACTCGTCTCGATGGCGGACGCCCCGGAGTATCTGAACAACTCGGAGTGGGTCGAGATGGTCGGTAGGGACGCCGCCAGGGCACTCGTGCAGACGTACAACGAGGCCGACTGGATAGGGGAGGTGATGGCTCCACCGTAGGGAGAAATCCCACAGCGGTCCGCACAGGCGGCGAGAGGCATCAGTGTCGTTTTCTCGGTACGTATCAGTTTATTGTGTTTCGTTACCGATAGGTTCCGGCGAGGGGGTCGGAACTATCGCATTTTCTATGTGTTTCGACGAGGATTCGCATCGAGATCGAGGGCGTCACCGGCGGTTCGAGCGGACCCAAGGACAGGGTCATCGCAGGTATCCCCGATACTTTCCTACAGTGGGGGTACTGCCGTGTTCGCGGCGGTTCAGGTAGGGGGGCAGGGCTAGCGCTCGCTGCGCTCGCTGCGGCGGTGCGGTCGCGGCGGCGGTGTTATACTTACCCTGCCAGCCCCCGGCGGCCTGGCGGGGCGGCAGGGGGCCGCAGGCCCCCGTCCGGTGGGGTGCGGCCCGGACGCCCCCCGCAACCGCCCCGGACCCGGCCGGCCCACCTGCCCACGGCCAGCAGCGAGAGAAGAGGGATCCCGGTCGAGGGCGACTCGGCCAGCTGGCGCTCGGCGGTCCTCGTCGAGAACCACGACCGCGCCGCTCGCCTCCTGGAGGACGTCGGCGACCCGGTCACCCGCGGTGCCGAATCTCGCGTGCTTCGTCCTCTGTGTAGTCGTGTTCCTCCACGAGGTGACGCTGGTAGTCGTGGGGAGAGGTGCTGACGCCGGTCTTCTTGTACTCGCAGTCGGGGCAGTCGTAGGTGGGTTCGAGCGCCATGGTGGTGGCTCAGGGCGTGGCGTCTTCAAACCGATGTCGGCGCGTCTCACACGCACCCCAAAATTCTCCCATCGGCCGCCTTACGGTCTCTCTCGCCCGGTCAGTACTTGATGCGGTCCTCGCCGTTCCCACCGCCGACGAACCGGACGTACTTGTTCAGCATCGAGACGTCGCCCCACCCGCCCCAATCGCGGACTCGGAACCGATTGCACTCCGAGCGGATGCACTGGCACGCCCACGACCCGCGGAGGTCGTGGACGTAGATGTCGGGGTAGAGTTCCGGGTCTCGGGAGATCGTCCGCTCCACGAGACCGCGCCCCTGGAGTTCGTGGATCTTCGTCTCCTGAGCCAGTTTGTAGACGATGTGGCGGACCTTGTTGCGGGACATCGCCATCGGTCCGTTCAGCTTCAGCCAGGAGCGGAGCAGCGAGGGTAGCTCGATCTCCTCTCGTTCATCGAGGTAGTGGTTCTGGTAGTCGCTCGGGACGGGGATCACTCGGGCACCGTGCTCGGTCTTCGGCGACCAGAAGCCGGGAGGTGCGCCGTTGTCGTCGTCTCGGCACTCCTGGCACCCGCCGTCCTTCCAGCACTTCGTACGTCGCGGGATGCGCACCTGAAGGCCGTGAGGGCCGTCTTCGAGCCAGTCTTCCTCCATGTGGCCGAGTTCCTGATTCCGGATGCCGAGGTGGATGAGCGCCTGGCCGGCGACTCGGAACTCGGTGTTCTCGTGTTCGTGGGCAGCCTGGTTGAACTGGTGGAACCCTTCCGCGGTGAGCGGGAGTTGTTCGCGTTCCATAGTGTCAGGGATTCGGGAGTGAAGTGCCTTAATGAGTTGCATTTCTACCCCGGCCTGCGCTCCGAGTATCGACCGGATTCGAGAGGCTGAGATTCGGAGGGGCGGCCGACCCCCCGGTTCTCGTAGCACTCCTCAACGTTGTGCGCTGCCAATGAAATGTTCGTAATCGAGGGGTGCCGCAGGAATCTCGGGCCGCCCGTCGGCTCACGGCGAGGACTCCGGGGCAGTTCGTTCGAGCGAACTCACGAGGGAACACTTTTCCCACGAGCGTTTCCACGTGGGAACGTACATGGTAGACAGCGAAAAAATCGAGTGGTGTATCCGGTCGCACTCGGACCCCGTCGTCACAGTCGGTGACGTCGTGGAGGCGCTGGATGCGGACGTGAGCGACACGCACGTCCGGCAGCAGATGCGCGTACTGGAGGCCGCCGACAGGCTCGGGTCGAAGGACGTCGGAGCCCGCGCCGTCGCCTGGTGGCACACTGACCGCGTCACCGGGACGAGTGAGCGGCCGGGCGACCATCCAGACCAGACGGCGCTCGCAGAGGCGGACAGCCAGGAGCAGGCCGACGTTGCTGCTCTCGACCCACCCGGGAACGAACGCCGGGTCGAGCAGCGGCGGGAGGCCGCGCGGCTCGCCATCGAGTTCCTTCAGGAGCACGGCGAGGCCCGGGCCAGCGAGATACGCGAGTACGTCCACGAGCGGGAGTCTGGAGGGTACGACACGCCGATGAGCCTGTGGAAAAACTGGCTGTCTGATGCGCTCGGGGAGCTGGAGTCAGCCGAACTGATCGACGGCCACAGCGGGACGTGGGCCGCTCGGTGACTACAACATCTCGTGCATCGCTTCCGAGAGTCCCTGGCTGCTCTGCATCCAGAGGTCTCGGGCGACGTCCTCCACGGTCTCGTCTTCGTCCTCTCGCGGTTCCGCTTCGAGATCGACAACCCATCCGGGCTGGTACAGCGAAAGGAGGAGAGCCTTCTTCTGCGTGCCGAGAACGATGTCCTCGGTGGTCTCGTCGTCGCCATCGCTGGTGCCGTCGTAGAACCAGCCGATACCCCGGGCGAACGTGATGCCGTCGCTGTCCTCTATCGATTCGAGAGCGCTTCGAGTGAGCGGCTGTGCCGGAATCGATTCGAGAACCCGGTGATGCGTCCCGCAGTCCGGGCAGATCTCTCCGATATGGGAACCGTCGTGAGCCATGTGCTGACCTTCGCTCGAATTCATGTAAGTTTTCGCACCGATTCCCGATATCGGCCCACCCCCGGGTGGCTGAGTCTACACGGAAATCTCCCCCGCTAACCCCTACTAGTATAATTATATGCTCCGTGGGGGGTGTAGCGAGGGTGTCTGGAGGGGGGTTTGAGGGTGCCATTTGAGGGTCTGTGAGGGGTGATTTGAGGGTCCGAACAGAGGATTTGAGGGTGCGTTTGAGGGTCTGTTAACGGTACTTGCCGTGCAAACTTGAGGGTAAAACCTTTGAGGGTGCGGCATACAGTGTATCGGTATGGCGACAGGAGAACTGGATTTGGACGCAAAAGGGTTCGACGTACTGGAGGCCATCTACGAGCAGGGAGGAGAGGCTACGACGTCGGACGTGAAGGAGTACACAGGCATCGAGAAGAACGCCATCATCCACTACCGGTTCGACAAGCTGGAGGAGCAGGGCCTGGTGACGATGTCCGTCGCGGAGGACCGGGCGGACGGGAACCGGATGCCTCCGAAGATGGCTGTGCTGACCGAGGACGCGGGCCAGCGCATCGGTGACGGGTTGTTCTCCGATGAGGAGCCGACCATCGTGGAGCGCATGGACCGGCTGGAGCGCCGGTTCTCGGCCGTCGTGGAGGAGATGCACAGCCTGAGCGACGAGTTCAGGCGCTGGCGGTACGACGAAGAGCAGGACCGGGAGGTGGACATCACCGACCTGATGGAGAAGGCCGAGAAGATGGAGCGGGTGCTCGGCGACGTCGAAGACGACGACCTGGACAACATCCTCGATCTCGAACGCCGGGTGGACCGGCTGGAGGGGGAAGACGAACCCGACCTGTACAGCGACGGTCTCCCGGTGAAGGCGAAGTGGCTGCACCACTCAGACGCGCTCCCGGCAGGCGGGAGCGGCATCCATCAACTGACCGGGCTGGACATCATCGAGGCGTTGCGGAACTTCGACAACGACCTACAGCGGCTCTCGAAGGCGGTCGAGAGCGTCGCTGGCGACGAGATGCCCGGCAGCGAGTGGAACGACCTGGACTACCCGCACCGGGAGCGCTCTACTCCTTCGATGGAGGCGCTGGAACCGCCTGAGAGCGTTGAGGAGTCGGAAAACTAGGATTTAAGGAGTATCGACATGAAGACGAATCTAAGCACGGTATCGCCTTCTTCGTCTGAGAAGGCCGGTGCGGGAACACCGACCGTGCTGTCACGGAGCAACCCAATGACAGCAAGCGACTGTACGCCCGACGACGGGCATGAGTCTGGCGGTAGTACCGAGAACACGATCACCCCGTTCGAGCAGTTCGCTCGCCGGGAGATAGCGGTACTCCTGCGGATGCAGCCGACGTACATCGAGGAGGCATCCCGGAGTCTCGCGGACGACATCGAGGAGAACAGAGAGATCGACCGGGAGGACGCGGTGGAGGTTCGGAAGCAGGCGCGAGAACTGCTCCGGCTCACCGAGGGCGTGGTGCTGGCGTCCGGGAATCAGGACGTGGACGTCGGTGACCGGGAATCGCTCTCCTTGTCGGCCCACGGTGCCGGGCAGGACGTCCATGAGGCGGTGCTGGATCTCGACCGAAAGGTGCTGAACGAGGAGGCCATCGAGCGCCGGGACCTCGAACGGGTGTTCGGATACATCGAGAAGCTGGAGCGGGCGGTCGTGGAGATCGCCGAGAAGGTCCCTCGGGAGGACACCTAATGCCGTACTCCCGACAGACGGCCCGTTTGATGATGCAACACGGACGTTCTCGAAAACATTTGAGGGTCGGATTCCCTCATTTGAGGGTCTGGAGACTGCTTTTGAGGGTGCTTAGGTTTATCAAGCGACGGGACTTTCGTGGAGGTGACTACAGAACGTGAACGACTCCCGGGGAGAAAACCCGGGTGACGGACGACCTCGGCGGGAGGTTCGCACCTTGTCCCACCAAGGTGCACCCGCCGAGGAACCTGTGAAACGGGATT
>JGI12448J12851_1000849_pt1 | contig 10759 bp, 5 predicted proteins | sample A23M2SouthBayCA_FD_12851 | JGI IMG/M metagenome (IMG submission 12851) | reverse complement strand
CGCCGGCATCGCCGCGACTGCCGGCTCGCTGATCCTCTCGCTGTGGGTCGCCCTCACCGTCGCGACCGGTGACGGTGGCTACAACGAGACGCTCTATACCTTCGTCGAGGGAACGGGCACGTTCTCGCTCGAACTCGGCGTCCTGATCGACCCGCTCTCGGCGCTAATGTTGGTCATCGTCTCGCTCATCTCGCTGCTCGTCCACGTCTTCTCGCTGGGCTACATGAACGACGAGGGTGAGACCGGCCTGCCACGCTACTACGCCGGGCTCGGCCTCTTTACGTTCTCGATGCTCGCGTTCGTGTTCGCCAGCAACATCCTCATGGCGTTCATGTTCTTCGAGCTCGTCGGTCTGTGTTCGTACCTGCTGATCGGCTTCTGGTTCCGCGAGGAGGGACCGCCGAGCGCCGCGAAGAAGGCGTTCCTCGTGACCCGGTTCGGGGACTACTTCTTCCTCGTCGGCGTGGTCGCCATCTTCGCGATGTTTCCCGCGACCGCGGGTCGCTTCGCCGGCGAGGGTTCGTTCCCGGCGGCGGCACAGGCCGCGATCGAATCCGGCCAGACGTTCTACGGCTTCGAGGCCCAGACCGCCATCACGATGGCCGGGCTACTCGTGCTCGGCGGCGTGATGGGCAAGTCCGCGCAGTTCCCGCTGCACACCTGGCTGCCAGACGCCATGGAAGGCCCGACGCCAGTCTCGGCACTCATTCACGCAGCAACGATGGTCGCGGCCGGCGTCTTCCTCGTCGCCCGGATGTACGGCTTCTACGCGCTCAGCCCAACCGCCCTCGGAATAATCGCCTTCGTCGGCGGGTTCACCGCGCTGTTCGCAGCGACGATGGGCGTCGTCAAACAGGAACTCAAACAGGTGCTGGCCTATTCGACCATCTCCCAGTACGGGTACATGATGCTCGCGCTGGGCGGTGGCGGCTACGTCGCGGCGGTCTTCCACCTGACGACCCACGCCGTGTTCAAAGCGCTGCTGTTCCTGGGTGCCGGGTCGGTCATCATCGCCATGCACCACAACGAGAACATGTGGGACATGGGCGGCCTGAAAGACCGGATGCCCGTCACCTACTGGACGTTCCTCGCGGGCTCGCTCGCTCTCGCCGGCATCTTCCCGTTCGCGGGCTTCTGGTCGAAAGACGAGGTGCTGTTCGAAGTGCTCATCCACGGGCTGGGTGACAGCCCACTGCTGCTCGGCGGCTACGCGATGGGGCTGCTCGCCGTGTTCTTCACTGGCTTCTACACTTTCCGGATGGTGTTCCTGACGTTCCACGGCGAACCCCGCTCGGATGTCGCAGAGGACCCCGAGCCGGTTCGCTGGAACGTCAAGGGCCCGCTCGCGGTCCTCGGTGCGCTCGCGGTCGTCCTCGGGGCGATCAACATGGTCCCGATCAAGAAACTCACGGGCGCGAAGATCGACTACCTCCACCAGTGGCTCGACATGGCGCCCGAAGGATTCCTCACGTCGGTCGAGCATTACGCAGGGAAGACGGGGCTGCTCCACGACTACGCGGGTTACACGAAGGGCTATCTGGCCGGTGAGACGGGGACCGTGCTGATCGGTGCCGCGATCTCGCTGGGACTCGCCCTCGCGGGCGTCCTGCTGGCCTATCGGCTCTACAACGTCCCGCGTCCCGAAGAACACACGGACAGACTCGGTCGCGCGAAGACGATCCTCATGCACAACTACTACCAAGACGAGTATCAGGTCTGGCTGGCGACCGGCGTCACGCTCCCGGTCGCGAAGGCCGCAGACACGTTCGACCAGGGTATCGTCGACGGTGTCGTCAACGGCATCAGCAGCGTGAGCCGGTTCTCCGGTCGCGGGCTGCGCCGTCTCCAGACGGGCGTCGTGAGTAACTACGCAGCACTCCTCACGCTGGGGCTGGTGCTGCTCGTCGCAGCCTTCGGTCTGATGGGAGGGTGGTTCTAGATGCTGATCGAAGCCCTCCTCGCACTGACGCTCCTCGGTGCGGGCGTCGTCTTCTTCGCGCCTGACGAGTACGCCGGTAAACTGGCCGCTGCACTCAGTCTCGTCCCCCTTGTGGGAAGCGCCTGGATGTGGCTGAACTACGAGGCGACGGGCAACGCCTTGCTCGGTGGCGACCTCGCGTTCGAGACGACCGCCGAGTGGATCGATCTCGGACCCTACGCGATCCAGTGGCACGTCGGGCTCGACGGCGTGAGCATGCCGCTGATCGTGCTGACGACGATCCTGACGACGATGGCGATCGTCTCGGCCTGGACGCCGATCGACGAGCGCCAGAGCCAGTTCTACGGCCTCGTGCTCCTGCTAGAGTTCGGCCTCCTCGGTGTGTTCGCGGCACTCGACTTCTTCGTCTGGTTCGTCTTCTGGGAGGTCGTCCTCGTGCCGATGTACTTCCTCATCGCCATCTGGGGCGGTCCGCGCCGGAAGTACGCCGCGATCAAGTTCTTCGTCTACACCAACGTCGCGAGCCTGATCATGTTCGTCGGGTTCCTGACGCTGGTGTTCTCACTCGGTGATGCGATCACCGCGATCGATCTACCACAGATCGCACAGGCGCTGCAGGTCGAGGGGGCGGTCGAACCGATCAGCGTCTTCGAGTCGGCCTCACAGGTCAAGCTGTTCGCGTTCGCGCTGATGTTCTTCGGCTTCGCGGTGAAAGTCCCGGTCTTCCCGGTCCACACGTGGCTCCCGGACGCCCACGTCGAGGCCCCGACACCGGTGTCGGTCCTGCTGGCGGGCGTCCTCCTGAAGATGGGGACCTACGCGCTGCTGCGATTCAACTTCACGATGCTGCCCGACGTCGCTGCTGATCTCGCGGAGATCATCGCGATTGTCGCGGTCCTCAGCGTGATCTACGGCGCGATGCTGGCGCTGGCCCAGCAAGACCTCAAGCGGATCGTCGCGTACTCGTCGATCTCCTCGATGGGCTACGTCATCCTCGGACTCGTCGCCTACACGACCCACGGCGTCGGTGGCGCGACCTTCCAGATGATCAGCCACGGGTTCATCTCCGGGCTGATGTTCATGGTGGTCGGCGTCATCTACAACGAGACCCACACCCGGATGGTCGGCGACATGTCCGGCATGGCCGATCGGATGCCCTGGACGGTAGGCATCTTCGTCGCAGCTGCGTTCGGCTACATGGGACTGCCGCTGATGAGCGGGTTCGCCGCGGAAGTACTGGTCTTCCTCGGGTCGTTCGGCTCGGAGACGATCGCGTGGGCCCCGATCTATACCGGGGCGGCGATGTTCGGTATCGTCATCGTCGCGGGCTACCTGCTGTGGGCGATGCAGCGGACGCTGTTCGGGGAGTTCTCCCTGTCGACCGACTACGAGGTCGGTCGTGCGCCGCTGCACGACGTGGCGCCGCTGGTCGTCCTGCTGGCCTGTGTGATCGTCCTCGGTGTCAACCCGGACATCTTCTATGGGATGATCCAGGAGGCAGTCAATCCGATCCTTGAGAACGCGCCCGACGTTGGAGGTGGTCTGTGATGGCTGAACTAGTCCAACTACCCGAGTGGGCCGCGACGGCGCCGACGCTCGCGCTGGTCGCAACCGCGCTCGTTTTGTTCCTGATCGACAGTATCGAGCCGAAATCCGATTCGGTCAGCCGGACGACGCTCACGGGCGTCGGNTTGCTCGGCTCGCTGGCCTCGCTGGTGCTGTCGGGCTGGTTCCTGATCGCCGGGACTGGACAGGTCGACGGCGCAGTGCGACTGTTCGACGGCAGCATCGTCGTCGACGGGATGAGCCTGTTCTTCTCGTTCCTGGTCGCCAGCGTCACCGCGCTGGTCGTCCTCGCGAGCCACGACTACGTCGAGGGCGAGAACCACCAGGCCGAGTACTACTCGCTGGTCTTCCTGGCGGCGACCGGGATGTCGATGGTCGCCTCGGTCAACAGCCTCGCGGCGGCGTTCGTCGCCATCGAACTGGTCTCGCTGCCCTCCTACGCGCTAGTCGCGTACCTCAAACACAACCGCGGCTCGGTCGAGGCCGGCCTGAAGTACTTCCTGATCGGTGCGCTGTCCTCGGCAATCTTCATCTACGGGATCAGTCTCGTCTACGGGGCAACTGGTGCGTTCCGCTTCGACCGGATCGCACAGGCGGTCGGCACGACGCCGGTCGATGGCGTCCTCGGCCTTGGAATCCTGATGGTCGTCGGCGGCATCGCGTTCAAGACTGCCGCCGTGCCGTTCCACTTCTGGGCCCCGGAGGCCTACGAGGGCGCGCCCGCGCCGATCTCCGGGTTCCTCTCGTCGGCCTCGAAGGCCGCCGGATTCGTGCTCGCGTTCCGCGCGTTCACGACCGCGTTCCCGCTCGACGCCGTCTCGGGGACCTTCGACTGGGCGCTGGCGTTCATGGTGCTCGCCGTGGTGACGATGACGCTCGGCAACTTCGCGGCCGCGACCCAGGAGAAGGTCAAGCGGATGCTGGCGTACTCCTCGATCGGTCACGCCGGCTACGTCCTGATCGCGCTGGCTGCGATCACCGGGACCGGAAACGACAGCCTCGTCCTCGGCGCGGGGATGATGCACCTGCTCGTCTACGGCTTCATGAACACGGGTGCGTTCCTGTTCATCGCGCTGGCGGAGTACTGGGGCATCGGCCGCGAGTTCGAGGACTTCAACGGGCTCGCGAAACAGGCCCCTGTCGCCTGCGTCGCGATGACAATCTTCATGTTCAGCCTCGCCGGCCTGCCGGTCGGGGCAGGGTTCTTCTCGAAGTACTTCCTGTTCTGGGGCGCGCTCGGGGCAGGCCTGTGGTGGCTGGTCCTCATCGCTGCCGCCAACAGTGCGCTGAGCCTCTACTACTACTCGCGGGTCGTCAAGGCGATGTGGGTCGAAGAACCCGAGACGCCACACGAGATCGAATCGTACCCCACCGCGCTGTACGCTGCCGTGATCGCCGCTGCGGTCGTCACGGTCCTGCTGATGCCTGCGTTCGGGATCGTCTCTGACGAGGCAATCTCGGCTGCTGACGCGCTGTTCGTTCCCTGAAACGGATCGCAGTCGTCCGTTTCGGTAGCCATTTTTTGCCTGCCGTCGAAGCGCTTCTCGTGAGTCCCTATTTGCCAGACGAGACCTGGGAGACAGTCGTCCGCTCGGTCCCGCTGGTCTCGGTCGACCTGGTCGTCCACTCCGACGGCGGTGTCGTCCTCGGAAAACGAACGAACGAGCCAGCCAAAAATGGTTCGTCCCCGGCGGAACGGTCCGGAAACACGAATCCCTGGAAGACGCTGTCCAGCGCGTCGCCAACGAAGAACTGGGCGTCGGAGTGACGATCGAACGACGACTCGGAGTCTACGAACACGTCTACGATGTGGCCGACATCGAGGACGCAGGCGGGAAACACTACGTGCCGATCGGATTCGAGGTTCGGGCCGAGAGCGACTTCCTCGATCCGGACGACCAGCACGCCGACCTCCAGGTGTTCGAACCGCCGTTCGAGATCGACCTCCATCCGTACGTCCGGCAGTATCTCGAAGACGCTGGCGTTATGGAGAACTGATGTATCGACGGCCGACTCGCGAGCGCTCTTTGGCGCGAGCAGTCCAGCCGGGAGAGGACTGACTGTATCGACGGCCGGCACGGCTGCGCGTTCGTGCGCAGCCAGTCCAGCCGGGAGAGGACTGACTGTATCGACGGCCGACTCGCGAGCGCTCTTTGGCGCGAGCAGTCCAGCCGGAAGAAGACTGACAGCTATCGTCACTACCGAGCGCCTGAAGTGATTTGGGCCCGTGGAATCCGTCAATGACTGATTCAGGCGGCCCGCTCTCGCCGGATCGACCCGACGCCGAACATCCCTTCGAGGTCGACGCGCCCTTCGATCCCGCCGGCGACCAACCCGAGGCGATCGAGCAACTTGCCTCGGGGTTTCAGCAGGGCATGGACAGGCAGACCTTGCTCGGGGTGACTGGCTCGGGAAAGACCAACACTGTCTCGTGGGTCGCCGAGGAGATCCAGCAGCCGACGCTGGTCATCGCCCACAACAAGACCCTCGCGGCACAGTTGTACGAGGAGTTCAGGAACCTCTTTCCGAACAACGCCGTCGAGTACTTCGTTTCGTACTACGACTACTACCAGCCCGAGGCCTACGTCGAACAGACCGACAAGTACATCGAGAAGGACGCCTCGATCAACGACGAGATCGACCGGCTGCGTCACTCCGCGACGCGCTCGCTGCTGACGCGCGATGACGTCATCGTCGTCGCCTCGGTGTCGGCCATCTACGGGCTGGGTGATCCGCAGAACTACGTCGACATGTCCCTGGGGATCGAACGTGGCCAGCAGATCGATCGCGACGAACTACTGGGCCAACTCGTCGATCTGAACTATGAACGCAACGACGTCGACTTCACGCAGGGCACCTTTCGCGTGCGCGGGGACACCATCGAGATCTACCCGATGTACGGCCGGTACGCCGTCCGCGTGGAGATGTGGGGCGACGAGATCGACCGCCTCGTCAAACTCGATCCTCTCGAAGGCGAGATCGTGAGCGAGGAACCCGCGGTTCTGTTACATCCCGCAGAGCACTACTCGATCCCCGAGGAGCGCCTGCAGCGGGCGATCGGCGAGATCGAGGAGCTGATGGATCAGCGCGTGAGCTACTTCGAGCGCCAGGGCGACCTCGTGGCAGCCCAGCGGATCGAAGAACGGACGACCTTCGATCTGGAGATGCTGAAAGAGACGGGCTACTGTTCGGGAATCGAGAACTATTCAGTGCATCTGTCAGATCGCGAGTCCGGGGAGGCTCCCTATACGCTGCTCGATTACTTCCCCGAGGACTTCCTGACGGTGATCGACGAGTCCCACCAGACTGTGCCCCAGATCCGCGGCCAGTATGCCGGCGACAAGTCCCGGAAAGACTCACTGGTCGAGAACGGCTTTCGGCTGCCAACTGCGTACGACAATCGACCGCTGACCTTCGAGGAGTTCGAAGAGAAAACCGACCAGACCCTCTACGTCAGCGCGACGCCCGGCGACTACGAGCGCGAGCACAGCGACCAGATCGTCGAACAGATCGTCCGACCGACCCATCTGGTCGACCCCGAGGTCGAGGTCAGTCCCGCAGAGGGGCAGATCGACGACCTCATGGATCGGATCGACGAGCGCGTCGAACGTGACGAGCGCATTCTCGTGACCACCCTGACCAAGCGGATGGCCGAGGACCTGACGGAGTACCTCGAAGAGGCGGGGGTCGCCGTCGAGTACATGCACGACGAGACCGACACCCTCGAGCGACACGAACTCGTCCGCGGCCTTCGAGCCGGGGAGTTCGACGTTCTGGTCGGGATCAACCTCCTTCGGGAAGGTCTGGACATCCCCGAAGTCTCGCTCGTCGCGATTCTCGACGCCGATCAGGAAGGCTTCCTGCGGAGCGAGACGACGCTCGTCCAGACGATGGGCCGTGCAGCGCGCAACGTCAACGGTGAGGTCGTCCTCTACGCGGACGAGCCGAGCGACGCGATGAACGCCGCGATCGAGGAGACCCAGCGTCGCCGACGAATCCAGCAGGCGTACAACGAGGACAACGGCTTCGAGCCGACGACCATCGAGAAAGAGATCGGTGAGACCAATCTCCCCGGAAGCAAGACCGACACCGGCGGGACGACCGACATGGATCCCGACGACGCCGACGCGGCCGCCCACCTCATCGAGGAACTCGAAGGCCGGATGCAAGACGCGGCGGACAACCTGGAGTTCGAACTCGCCGCGGACATCCGCGACCGGATTCGCGAGCTCCGCGAGGAGTACGACCTCGCCGGCACCGAGGCCGAAGAAGACGGCGTCGTACCAGAACCCGAGTTCTGATCGGCGAGCGGTACAGCTAAATCGCCCCGGGCGCTGGCCACGAACATGACAGAGGATCGAACGTGGTCGCGGAGAGGGGTACTGGCGACGGTGGCCGGGACGGCACTCGCGGGGTGTTCTTCGGGGAGCGAACAGACGACTGGAACGACGACGAACGGGGAACCGTCGACCGAGCCGTCGACGACGACGCGCTCGAGAACACGTCCACCCGAGAACACGCCGCTTCCGACACCCGGAAGCGAGGGCGTGGTGCGAGACGTCGTCTTCCGACGGACACCGGAACGCGACCTGAAACTCGATCTCTACGTCCCCCAGGAGGGCGGGGAACACCCGTTCGTCGTCTTCGCGCACGGTGGAGCCTGGATCATGGGTGACAAGGGAGAACGGCCCATGTTCGACGAGATGGTCGCCGAGGGCTACGCAGTCGCGGACATCCAGTATCGACTGGCTACCGAGAAGAAGTACCCCGCGGCAGTCCGGGATACCGCGGCCGCAGTCAAGTGGGTCCGGGACACCGCACCCTTCGGAATCGACGGAACGGCCGGGGCGCTCGCCGGCTACTCCGCTGGCGCACACCTGGCCGCGCTCGTGGGGTTCGCACCGGAGCACGAGACCTTCCAACCGGTCGAGTTCAAACCTGAGGTCTCGGCGGCCGTCGACGCCGTCGTCGGGTACAGCGGCCCCTACGATTTCACTACCCCCGAATCCGAGGGCAACGAACTCATCGCCAACTTCTTCGGCGAGGACGCGAGCGACGAAACCCTCGCGGAAGGATCGCCAGTGACCCACGTCGACAGCGAGGACCCGCCCGCACTGCTGTTGCACGGCACGAACGACGTGGTCGTTCCGACTCGATCGACGACGGTGCTGGCTGCGGCGCTCAGAGACGCCGGCGTCCCCGTCGAGGAGTTCATCGGCGACGGTGCAGGCCATCGGATGATCAACAATCCCGAGTGGCGCGAACAGACCCTCCCGCTACAGCAACAATTTCTCGACGAGCGCCTCCAGACGTAGCGATGTGCACCCTAAAACAATTGAAATTGTATTAGATAAACTCCTATTGGAAACCTTTTTGTACGTGCCGGGATTCAGCCAGGGACACGCCACGACGGCCCAGTCCCGGCCACGTCCGGGGGTGGGTGTACCGTGGGACCATCCCACGTAGAGTGGCAACACTGTCCACAACCATGAGCCAGACGACGCGAAACCATACCGAGACGATCCGTTCGATACTCGATCACGCCTGTCGAAATCACGACACCGTTCTGACCGAGGCGGTGCGCGCGGACCTTACCGAGGCCGCGGCGCGCAACTCCTATCGGGACGCCGGCAGGGACGAACTGTACGACGCACTGGTCGGAACACTGACCGCCAGGAGCGACCGCGACCCGGCCTACGACGCCGTCGCCGCAGACGTCGCTCTCCAGCGCCACTATCGCGAGGTGACGGGGGACAATCCGCGTTCCGAGGACGCCGACCGACGCTATCGAGACACCTTCGCCGCGAACGTCGAGGAGGGTGTCGAGGCAGGTCTGCTCGACGAGCGACTCCTGAAATACGATCTGGAGGCACTCGCGGACGCACTCGTGCTGGACCGGGACCAGGAGTTCGACTACATCGCCGTCGAGACGCTGCGCCAGCGGTACTTCCTCTCCACAGTAGAGGACGAGCCACTCGAACTGCCACAGGCGTTCTGGATGCGCGTCGCGATGGGAATCGGACTTCGTGAAGACCCCCCGGAGCGCCAGGAACGCGCCCTCGAGTTCTACGAGGCCCTCTCGACACGCCGGTTCGTCCACTCGACGCCGACGCTGTTTCACGCCGGGACGGCCCACCCACAACTGGCCTCTTGCTACCTGACGACCATAGAAGACGATCTGGAAAGCATCTTCGACGCCTACAAAGAGCACGCGAAACTCTCGAAGTGGTCCGGCGGTCTGGGCAACGACTGGACGAACGTCCGCGCCACGGGGTCGCTCATCGAATCGACCGGTGTCGAGTCGACCGGCGTGGTCCCGTTCCTGAAGATCAGCAACGACGTGACCGCCGCGATCAACCGCTCGGGGAAACGTCGGGGGGCAGCCTGTGCGTACCTCGAATGCTGGCACCTAGACTACCCCGATTTCATCGACCTCCGCCGTAATACTGGCGACGAACGTCGACGCACCCACGACATGAACACGGCCGCCTGGATCCCCGACCTGTTCATGAAGCGCGTCCGCGAAGGCGGCCAGTGGACGCTGTTCTCCCCCGACGAAGTCCCCGAACTCCACGAGACCTACGGGGAGGAGTTCGAGGCGATTTACGTGGAGTACGAGCGCATGGCCGAGGCGGGCGAACTCCGCCAGTCCGAACAGGTCGACGCCCAGGAACTCTGGCGCGAGACCCTCACTCGCTTGTTCGAAACGGGCCATCCCTGGATCACGTTCAAAGACCCCTGTAATATCCGATCGCCACAGGATCACGCAGGCGTCGTCAACTCCTCGAACCTCTGCACGGAGATAACGCTCAACACGAGCGACGAGGAGACGGCCGTCTGCAACCTCGGATCGGTCAACCTCGCCAAGCACGTCGACAACGACAGCATCGACCGCGAGAAACTCGCGGACACGGTCGAGACGGCGATGCGAATGCTCGACAACGTGATCGATCTGAACTTCTACCCGACCGAGAACGCCGAACGCTCGAACATGCGGCATCGTCCTGTGGGCCTCGGGATGATGGGCTTTCACGAAGCCCTGATGACCCAGGGAATCGCGATGGTCGACGACGCTGCGGTCGAATTCGCCGACGAGGTCACGGAACTGCTCGCCTACCACGCCATCGACAACTCGGCGAAGCTCGCGAAGGAACGCGGGACGTACGATTCCTACGAGGGTAGTAAGTGGGACCGCGACATCTTCCCCCAGGACACGGTCGACCGACTCGAAGACGAACGCGGCGTCGAGATTCC
>JGI12448J12851_1000833_pt1 | contig 10877 bp, 7 predicted proteins | sample A23M2SouthBayCA_FD_12851 | JGI IMG/M metagenome (IMG submission 12851) | reverse complement strand
GGAATCCGCCAAATAGGGCTCTATGCCACATCTGGAGGGCGCCTGTGATTCGGACGACCATCAACGTGCGTTTGATGAGGACGGGGATTACGTCTGTAGCCACGGCCAGCTCTCCATGCAGACGATTCGGGACTACCTCGGCCACCGATCAAGGAAGTACGGCAAATTGGTGATCTGGGTAACAAATATTCTCGCAGTTGAGGAAGGTATCCTACTCTCTATCGCCGGCCACGCAGATGAGTCGGAGCCGACCGTCGAAGGACGGGAATTCGTGTTTGGACGGTCGGCCCTTACTCTACCGACGAAGTCGAAGAAGCCCCTTGGAAGATAGTCCGGGCTAGAATAGTTTTGATTGGGCTTCACTACTGGTCCCACTGCTCTAACTCTTCGTGGAAAGGGGTCACTCCTCGTCGAATCAGTGTTAGATCTTCTGTACCTTCTCAACGACAGCGTCTGTCAGGCCATTAGCGAACCTTGGCGCGCGGATTCGCTCAAGGTGAAGAGATGTATACCTAGGAAACATTCACAGAAAATAACTACTCTTAACAAACTGGTGGTACTACTGGCATTAGGTCATAACACCAAATCGCCCGCTTTATAACACGAGCATGAAGGAAACTCATCTCAAATGGGCTATGTTGGATAGACTAGTCCCAAACCTAGACAGAGGTTCAGTTACCCCATGTATTGTGACAATATGTGCGATTGTATTTTTCATAGTATGTTCGGCGGGGGGTGCAACAGGAGCGCCGACCGTACAAACTCCACATCAAGGGGTTCAATCAGATATTAGTGAGTCGTCTATTCAAAATGGGTCAGAGAATGTCGGGAGTCGCCGGGTCTCTCACTATGGTGGTTATCATGCCCAACTAAATGCAGATGGTTCATCTCCTCCAGTACGTATTGCTAATGTGAAGTTCACCAGAGTATCTGGTGCAATCAATGAAGGTGGTCGGCGAGACTGGATTGTTGGAGATACCGTCCGTTTTCGAATTATAGTTACACCACTAACTGACAGGGAGTATCACGGAAACGTGACTGGAAATATAACGTTCGTCGATTCAAATGAGAAAAGCTCCCAAGGAGTGCAAGTTGCCTGGGGGGAGGAGGCGCGTGATTTATATGCAGTTTCATTCGACCAAAAAGTGGATCTCTATTCTGGCGATGACCAGTATATAATCGAAAAAGAGGTCCAAATTGGAAGCACATTTGATCAAATGGTCAAAACAGATGGCCAATCGGGAACACTCACACTAACCGATCTGGTCCGCGTTTCTGCTGGTAGTGATGTAAATGTCATTGACAATATCAGAATTCGCTCATCCACCACGCAGTTAGCCAACGTTGGGCTCACATTGGCAGCAGCCTATACCGGATATACGTCCGGTTCTGTGAAACAGGCTGTTGCACCTGGGAAGGAAGATGTTCTGGTGATGGGTGCAGAGCAAGCAGTAAATTTACGGCGAGCCCGAATTGCTCTCGTTGAGGGGCATTACGATACTTATGAAACTGAACTAGAGAATCTATTTTTAAACCGTGGGTTTCAGAAATCGACTGCAGATACTCTTGCAAAACAGTTGAAAAGTGCGTCTATTGCCGGGAAGAAAGGGAAATTACTTGCGACAAGTATGTATGTTGTCAAATCACTATATACAATGCATACTGACGCAGAAGTAGACCAACTCTATCAACGGCTCTATTTGGTAGCTGATTATATGTATTCAACGATAATCGGCACCTTCGAAGGTGGGGCCAATATTTGGGATTTACTAGGTACTGCCACCGAATCTTCGGAGACGCTTATTCAGCCGCACGAAATGGACCCTGAGTATGGGACCGAATCTGATCAAGAGGATGTATTTAATCGTCCGTACGTGGATTCTGTTTTCCATAGGCTGTCAGGGACAGTATATAAAAGGAGTGGAGGACCTCTTCCATCTGCAACTATTAAGATATATGATAAAGATCCGAGGAGGTGGTCACCGATCGATCCAGTCTTGACTGTTTCCTCTGACGAATCTGGAAGATTCAAAAAAGAGAACGTGAGTATCGAGGCCGACGTGCTCTGGTACCGGGTGTATAAAGACGGACAGAAGCTCACTGATACGCCCCGGACAAGAATTCACAAAGATGGATTCAGGGCATTAGGTGTAGACGGTCAATATGAGATTTTCGTAGACCAGGGGGATGATGATCCAAAACCTCAACTCAATACGACTATTGAGAAACGGGTTACCTCCGACGATCAAGTAGAAATCAAGGTGACTCTCAAAGTAACGGATGGACAGGCCGACGTTACTGAATGGAACTCGGCTGGGGGGGTTCACCTTCGAATCAAGAATGGTACCTTCACCAATGTGTCGAAAGGGTCGTTTGATCACCAATATTCGGCGGATCGATTCAATTCCTCTGCAAAAAATAATATAAAAATTATAGAACTTTATACAAACAAAGCAATATCATCTGGAGAAAGTTTGAGCACGGGGTGGATAAAGGTTCAGTCCGATGAAAAAGATGTACAGAGTGTCTTATCGTATCGAGGTTGGGTCTATGATGTCGATTCCCCGAGAACTATCGACGGGGAGTCTCACCCATATATTGCACGTGACCCTTCTGGAGCAACCTATAATAGACATGTTGCTCAACCCACATTCACCTATCTAAATTATCCGGTTAATGTAGCCAATATATCGTCAACAGAGGATAAAATTGACGGAGAGAATATATCCGCGTTCGAGGTCTCAACTCCGTCTACAAACCGGCTTCAGGTTCAGATAACATCAGGCTCACCGTTATCCACTTTGAAGGCAAAGGTGATTGATAGTTCTGGAAAAACAGTTACAACGCTGACTAGAAGCGACTTCATCGAATCAGGATCGGATCCATATACCTACACTTGGTCACGGGATCTCATAGATGGTACATATTCAGTAATGTTATTGAACCCCGATGTGGATACCAGCGAGATCAAGACCAAGAAAATCACTGATGTCGGTGATCCTGTTGTTACAGGGTGTTCGGATATCGGGGTTCGGATCGAAAGTTTTGTCTTTCCAACTCGAGATAGACTCGAGCTCAATTTGCTAACAACACGAATGGACGATCCAAGGAGCTATAAATTCTCGATTGATCTCTTCACGCATGAGGACTCTAATACTTTCATCTTCACCCGGAGTAATAATACTGAAGATTATAATATAACAATCCATCAAAAAGATGTCGCAGTTGATCTAGAAAAAATTAGAAAAATCCGTTATCAACCCTACGGATGCAGGGATTTCTACTCTTCTAGGACGTTTGATCCGCTAACAGCCCCCCAAGCAACATACAATTTCACCCCGACCAATCCCTCAATTGGTGAGACTATCGTCTTTAATGCGTCAAACTCGATGGACCTTGACGGTACAATTCATTCGTATAAGTGGGACTTCAACGGTGATGGCACAATAGATCAGACAGGACCGATAGTATCTCATAGCTACTCGAAAGAGGACTATTATTCTCCCCAGTTGACTGTCACTGATGACAGAGGAGTTCCCAATACATATCAGCAAACGATTGTTGTCGATCGTCCCATTGTAACAGGGTGTTCTGGAATTGGCGTACGTATCAATGATTACCGGTACGTTGCAAAGAATCAGCTCAAATTAGATCTTCTCACTACTCGAATGGATGATAGAAAACGATACAGGATGTCCGTAAAGCTATCAACAACAACGAAATCAGATACCTATGTCTTCGTCCAAGACGGATCGAACGGGGACTACACCGAAAGAGTGCACCAAGACAACGTCACTGTGGACCTCTTGAATGTCACTGAACTTAGATTCCAGGCCTATGAATGCTCAAAATTTTATTCCACCCGTAGTGTTAACCCGCCCACATTCCCTACTGCAAGGCTCACTTTCACTCCAGCAACCCTCACCGTTGGTGAATCCATCCATTTTGACGCTTCTAATTCATCAGACCCCGACGGATCTATTCAAACGTACAACTGGGACTTCGATGGTGATGGTCAATACGAAAAATCCGGTGTCTCTTCCGTCTACACCTATTCCCATGAGGGCGACCGAACTGTTTCTCTTCAAGTTGTGGATGATGGTGGGAACACTGCAACACACTCTGTGAATGTGACAGTGACCTCTAGAAATGGAGGCGAAGGAAGATTAATAGGAGAACCAGTGGGGAAATTCGAAAACCCGCCCACTGACACAGATAACAACGGTAGGTTTGAGGATATCAATGGGGATAGAAAATTAGACTTGGCCGATGTTCAGGCAATGTTTGAAAACCGAGATGGTTCAGTAATAAGAGGCCACCCTGACAAATTCGACTTTAACAATAACAGTGAAGTGAATATCGTAGACATCCAGGCACTCTATGTGAAGGCTGTAGGCGACTCAGATGCCGAGTCGTGATCCGTCTGGATTAGCACATACACCAGCGTTGTGACGCATGGGCGGAAGATGCTGAAGTTAGCGTGTGATGGGATGATCTCGGAGGTGTGTGACTGATAGTTGTGGAGGCAAGAGTAGCTCTTGAGAAGGTAGCCGTAATCTGGCGTGTTTAATAAACCCCAGCAGTTTATCACATCAGCGCACTACGGATTTTAGTATAGCACCATACGATTCATTCCCCACACGCATAAATCCCCACAATACACCGTTGAGTGATGAGACTCATATCAGTCTCAAGAGGCACCAGATTTATCGGGTATTCGAGTGTACCGCTCAGACAGCCGAATTCCGTGCTCTCAGATCCAGTGACCGAACCAGCGAGCGGGTTCCTCCCACAGATTCAGTCTGAGTTGGGGGTCCACCCGTGAGCGACGTCGAATCTACGCCCACGAAACCTACCCCTGGGGGAGCGCGGCGGATGTTCCCTGAATCCTCCTCGACGATGAGGGCCTCCACCTCGCCTACTAGGAGTTCGTCGCGCCAGGACTACGAGAGTGACTCGACGAGAGGACCGCTTGCATCGCGCACCTCGCCCAAATACATCCACGTCCACGGTATGATCGCGACCGTCGCCTCGATCGTCGCGGTCGACCCTGAAGGGACTCACCAGAAGCCTAAGCCATCGGCGCCTGCTGGGACTCTTTCGCCCGCCTCGACCAGCTCGTGTCCTCTTGGACCCTCATCGCATCCACCGTCAGCGGGTAGTACACGATCTCCCCCAGCGCCGGCGTGCAACCTGCAATCCGACCGGACGGCCACTTTCGCCTTATCCAAGATTAAGCTCGATTCAGTGCCGGGCCCAAAGTATCTCGCAGCCATCGGCATTCGTAATGTGGTAAACGACCCTAGACATCTCGTTTCCAATTCCCCAAGATGAACTAGACCTGGTTGAGTTACGCATTGCACTGGACGAAGTGTAGCGAGGCTGTTCGGAACCCGAAGGACTCGATCTCATGGAACTTCGCCCGGCATCGATCCTCGATACCACCGTCCGTTCTCGGCACCACACTCTGTGCAGTAGCCGACCTTCATCGCCTGTCCGTCTTCCTCCTCGCGCTCAAACCGACTCTGGGTCATTTCGTCGCAAGCCGAACAGTACCGTAACTTCAGCCTCCTTCCATAGTCGAGAGGCGCACCCAGCGCAAGGGCGATCACATGCTCCTCACCACGATTCCAGCCGCGCTGAAACTCTTCACGCCCAAAGCGGATGATCTCCCCTGCGCCGACCTCGACAGTCCCGTCCTCGGTTTCGAAGGTGGCCGTCCCCGACTGTATATAAAAAACCTCCTCCTGAACTTCGTGATTATGGTAGGCGAACGAAAAGCTATCTCCCGGCTCCAACTCGTAGTAGTTGATCGCAAGGTCGGTTAAGTCGAGCGGTTCTGTGAGTCGGTACATCACGGCCGCCGGCTGGACGCGATTTTCTAGCTCCTCAATCTCGACAATCTCCATATCCGCATATTCGGCTGTATCCGTCTAAATGTCCACGAAAGGGGCAACAGCGACAGCTGGTTCCCTGTCGGCTTTGAGGTTCGACAAGCGTGTGATATCGATCTTATTGGGCTCTTCGCGAATGGGCATCCGAATTCAATGACTGGATCGAGGTATTGTAATCATCTCATGTCAGGTCACCTGGATGGTGGTTGGAGAAAGATACCAGCAATCCCTGCAAGCAGTCCAAGGATCCCACCGATCGCAAATGTCGTCGTCCAGCTAGTAGCAGAGACGAGCCAGCCAGTAATCGTCCCGCCGAAGACTCCCCCCCACATTTTCCCCGAATAGAGCAACGCGTAGTTTGCCGACGAATGGTCGTGGCCATAGTAATCACCAACAATGCTCGGGAACAGGGTGTATTGTGGGCTCCAAAAGAACGTCGCCAGGATCACCGCTGCGACAAACCCTAGCCCTGATCCCAGCCGTCCAAACCCCACCGTAAGTAGGACTCCGAGACCACAGAGAATGAATGTCGTAGCCATTGCCCGCTCTCGATTGAATCGGTCCGAGAGATCACCTACGACGAGTCGGCCGACGCCGCCAGCCAGTGGCAAGACAGTGGCAGAGATAGTCGCCACGGCCGCAGCCAGCCCGAGGTTCTGTGCAAACGAGACAATCTTTGCGGTGAGCATTAGGCCAGCACTGCTGACAGCGATAAACATCCCGTACATGAGCCAAAATTGCCATGTACGTATCATCTCTCGCCAAGTGTAGGAGGTGTTTGTACCGTTTGATGTTGACCTCTTCTCGTTCTTGGTGGGAGTATCCGTTCCCGATAACTTGTTCTCCCCACCGTCTGTTTCCTCAACGCTGTCAGTCACGACCCAGTCGGCAGGTGGATCCCGCAGAACCACAGCACCGACCAGAATACCGATTCCGATCAACAGACCCATGTTTAGAACGACCGACGGATAGCCGCTTACGGTAGCGTTTGCCCGAACGTAAGGGACGACGAGGGCGCTTCCGCCAGCGAACGCCATCGTCCCGATTCCAGTCGTGAGACCACGACGATCAGGGAACCATTTAAGCGCGGTATTGACTGCGACGGTGTATACAATTCCGACACCGATGGCCCCGAGCGAATAGAGAACGTATACCTGCCAGATCTCTGTCGCATATGCCAGACCCAGGTAGCCCCCGCCAGCGAGTACGCCAGCAAGCAGCGTTACGAACCGAGGGCCGTGTCGATCCCGCCACCAGCCAACGGGGAACTGTGACCCGGCTTGGAAGATCACGAAGAGGGTAAACACCGTCCCAAGGGCTGTGAGTGAGATATCAAGTCGCCCTGCCAGCGGCCCCTCGATCGATGACCAGACGTACTGATATGGACTTACCAACCCCATCATGACCGCTGCGGCCGCAACCTGCCACCATCGCGAAAACCCGAGGATATCTCTCGCCCGATCGTCGTACTCCTGCTGGCTGGACATTACTCCCTGTGTCTCACCGACACGTTATTGTTTTACTGATCCAGACCACTCAGAAAGTGTACATATGCCGGTGAATTTATGATCGTCTGTCAATCACTACCACTATGCAAATTGCTGCATTAGAGGAGCGAGCCGTCTCTCCCGTAGGATACCACGCGCTGGACGATCGCCCAGGGTTCAAAATGGATCTTCAGGTGGTCGACGATACGTGGTATCTGTACCTCTCCCACTTCTGGCACAGTGGTTGGTCTATCGTCGACGTGACCGATCCAGCCAATCCCACGCTGGAGAATTTCATCTCCGGGCCCGAGAACACGACGACGAAACAAGTACAGGTAGCTGATGGGACAATGGTAACGTCCCTCGAACGGCCGCGAGCAAACGGGCCGATCGACGGCCCCATTTCGGATCCGTCCGAACCGTATGCGACGGGGGCCTACATCTGGGACGTCGAAACGAATCCTGCTGAGCCGGAGTTGCTCGGCCACTACGACACCGGCGGCCGTGGCACTCACCGCAACTACTACGCTGGAGGTGACTACGCCTTCATGTGCGCGAGCCCGGAGGGATTCGAGCCAACAATCGAGGACGAATCCACGAAACCGGTGAAGAACTTCTTCCTCACCATCGTCGACGTCTCCAATCGCGAAAACCCGGTTGAGGTATCGCGGTGGATGTTACCTGAACAGAACCCTGACGAGCGGACTGACGACGTTGAGAACTTCTATCTCCACGGGCCAGCCTACGTTCAGGGAGAAAGCGCCTATCTGAGTTATGGGCGTGCAGGGATGGTGAAGATAGATGTCTCAGACATCGAAAGCCCGGAATTGGTCTATCGAATGGACTTTGGGGAGGGGCTCGGTGCCTACAACGGAGTCCACTCGTTCATTCCCCGTCCCGAAACCGATATCGCAGTGGTGAACAGCGAGGCGGTCCTCGAGGGGTCGCCCCTGGAGAGAGAAGGCGATCCGCTCCAGTACACCTTCCTGGTCGACATCTCGGACGATTCCCCCCCGGGTTTCGACGGGGTTCACCACCACGGGCCACGCGTTGTGAGTACCGTTCCAATGCCGACACCAGAGGATAGCCTTCCGTACGACAGTTACTATGAGAAACACGGGCGCTTCGGACCACACAATCAGCATCATCCGCGAGGTGAGGAATCACGGCTTCAGGCGGACGATCTGCTGTTCATGACCTACTTCAACGCCGGACTTCGAATCTTCGATATCTCGGATCCCCTGGTCCCTCAGGAAGTGGGCTACTTCGTCCCCGAAGCCCCCGAAAAGCGCATCAGTAACTCCCGTCCTAGTAGTGGTCTCGTCGCCCAGTTTGAGGACGTCGTCGTAGATTCCCGTGGGTACATTTACTGCACAGAGCCACAACGAGGCGTCTCGATATACGAATCGCCGCTCGTTGATCCCGAAGCCTGATTCCAAGCGCCAGTTTCGTCTGAGCGAACTGAACTCCTAATCCTCCACATTCCGGGTGCGTCGCCGTCAGTCCGCGGTCGTCAGTTCTTCACTCCGCCAGTACTCGTGATCTTTGGCGACGCGGAAACAAGCGGCATCGTGATCTGCGCCGACTTCGAACTCCGGTGGCTCCCGCTGTCGACACACCTCCCGTGCTTCCGGACACCGCGTGTGAAATCGACAGCCGTCCGGTGGGTTTCGTGCGGAGGGAACGTCACCGCTTGGGACGGAGAGCGAACGCGTCTGCTCTTCTGGTGAGGGACGAGGTACACTCTCCAACAGCGCCTCTGTGTATGGGTGTTGGGGGCTGTCGAGGAGCGTCTGGGTTGGACCGCGCTCGACGATTTTTCCGAGATACATAATCGCGATCCGATCGGAGACCTGTTTGATGACTCCCAGATCGTGCGTGATGAACAGATACGTGAGGCCGAACTCGTCCTGTAAGTCCTTGAGGAGATTTAGCACCTGTGCCTGTACGGACACGTCGAGTGAACTGACTGGTTCGTCGAGGAGGATAAAGTCGGGGTTGATCGAGATGGCGCGCGCGATATTAACGCGCTGAAGCTGCCCGCCACTCAGCTCCGATGGATAGCGATCGAATTGGTCCGTCGACAATCCGACCCGCTCCAACAGTTCGTTGACCTTTTCGTTACGTTCCTTGCGGGTGCCCAGCTGATGGGCATCGAGCGGTTCTCGTATGATCCGGCCGACGGTCCATCGGGGATCGACGCTAGAAAAGGGGTCTTGAAATACCGCCTGGGCTCGTTTTCGGAACTGCTTCGAGTCCACGTTGTCAAGGTCGCTTCCGTCAAACTGGACGCGGCCATCAGTCGACGGCTGTAGTCCCAGAATCGTTTCCCCCACCGTCGACTTTCCACACCCGGATTCTCCTACGAGACCGAGCGTCTCTCCCTGGTGGATGTCCAATGAAACACCGTCGACGGCCCTCACCCGCTCGCGCTCTCGTCGGAGAAATCGATCCAAGATAGATGTGTTCTCTACGAAGTGCTTCTCAAGGTCCGTGACCCGGAACAGCGGTTCAGTCATCACTCACCCCCGAGTTGAAGTAGCCCTCCGGGAGTTCCTCGTCGGTCGTCATGGAGTCGTCTGCGAGATAACACTTCGCCAGGTGGGTACTGTCGCCGTTCACCGGGTACTCGTCGGGCTTCGAGAGACAGACATCCATGGCGTGGGGACAACGGTCCGCAAAGTAGCACCGCTCCTCCATCACTTCGTCCCGGAGACTCGGGACGTTCCCTTCCATGGGGGTGAGACGCTCTTGAACTTCTGACAGGCTCGGCAGGCTGTCGATCAGCCCCTGGGTATAAGGGTGAGTCGGATCGTTGAACACTGCCCGCAGCGATCCCCGTTCTACGATCTCTCCGGCGTACATGACGTTGACTCGGTCACACATTCTCGCGATCACTCCTAGGTTGTGAGACACCAGTATGATGCTCATCTGGCGTTCCTCCTGGAGGCGTTTTAGGAGGGCGAGAATCTGCGCCTGTGTCGTAACATCCAACGCCGTCGTTGGTTCGTCGGCGATAAGCAACTCCGGCTCGGAGGCGAGGGCCTGAGCAACCATCGCGCGTTGTAACATTCCGCCGGAGAACTGATGTGGATACTCATCGGCGCGCTGTCTGGCGTCGGAAATCCCGACGTCTTCGAGTAACTCAACCGCACGCTGCCTACTCGCCGACGTGACGAATCGTTTGGACGGCAGCACGAAACTGGCGAGGAACGAGGTGAAGCCGTATCCTTGATCACTCGATCGGGTCGCCTCTGGATTGTCTGTGGCCCGCCTGTTGGCCTCCACTGCCTCCGCGATCTGCTCACCGACGGTTGCCGTGGGATCAAAACTGCTCATCGGATCCTGAAACACCATACTAAATGCGGTTCCACGGAGCCACCGTCGGAGGCTGGGAGAGAGCTGGCGGACGTCGACGCAATCTTCCTCGATTGCATGATCGTATTCCGGGCGTATGTCGTCGACGAAATCCTCGTCTCGGTACCAGACCTCCCCG
>JGI12448J12851_1000830_pt1 | contig 10890 bp, 12 predicted proteins | sample A23M2SouthBayCA_FD_12851 | JGI IMG/M metagenome (IMG submission 12851) | reverse complement strand
GATCGACCTCCGTGAGTCGGCGCCGGCGCTGGCCGGCGGCTCTGTCGAGGCGGTCGACTGCGACGTCAGTGTGGGCGACGACGAGCGCGTGACGGCGTTCGCCCGCGACGACGGCGAGCAGCGACTCGTCGTCGTCCTGCACTTCGGCGAGGGAACGGCCGAGGTCGAACTCTCCGGGCCAGTCGGCGAAACCGACCTCGTCACCGGCGAGCCGGTCGCCGAGGGGACGACGATTTCGGTCGCAAACGCGGTCGTCCTGGCGGCGTGAGCGCGTGGGTCGCTTTGCCAGTGAGGCCACCGAGAGGTTGATGGCTACCGACCCGGTATCGTGAGGCTATGGAGCGGCGTCCGGGTAGTCGCGTCCTGTTGGCCGTCTTCGTCGTAGGGATACTCGCGAGCGCGGCCCTGCCAGCCGGGGCAGCGATCCGGCCGTCCGAGCAACCGCTGTCGGGTGTCGACCAGCAGTCCCCGGCGACAGCGGCGGCGGATCGACAGTGGTCGTCACCTGTCGCGACGACGGGTCAGGCCGAGAACGAACTCCACGTCGAGATGGAGCTCTCAGTCGCGCCCGACAACACCGGCACTATCACTGTCGAGGCGACCGTCAGGAATCCCGACGACGTGGTATTACTCGGGATCGACGCCGGTGGTCCGGTGACCGTGTTGGAGACCGAGGGATTCGAACGGCGCGGCGACGAGTACCGCTGGGACGGCCGGACCGACCGGCCGAGTTTCACCTATCATCTGGCTGTCAACGAGTCGACTGACGCGTTCCTCGGGGCGGGCGTCACGGCGGCAGACACGGGCGAGTGGGCGATTCTCTCGCCGCCGCGTGCGCCCGTGAGCTACGCACCCGGCGTCACGCGCATCAGACACGGACAGACGGCTGTCGTCGAGTCCTACACAGTCGCGGGCGAGGGTGTCGTGACAGACGGCTTCGTCTATCTCGGGCCGTACCGCAGTTACGAGAAGTGGGCTGGCGACCAGACCATCCGGCTGGTCGTCCCGCTGGCGGCGGCAATGGCCGACGATCCGCGACGCGTGCTCGAGACGCTGACTAACGCTTCCCGGGAGATCAGGATTGGCGGCCGAGACGAGACTGTCACGGGGCTGGTCGCACCCTCGACAGTAGACTGGGCGATATCGGGGACGGCGACCGGGCCGCGGACGTTCTGGGTCCGGGACAGCGCGCGAGTCCGGACGGCCGGCAACGTCTGGATCCACGAGTACGTCCACACTCGCGAGTCGATCGCCACAGGCCGGAGCATGGCCTGGCTCACCGAGGCGCTGGCAACCTACTACGCGGCCGAGGCCTCGCTTCGCCAGCGGCTGATCGGTTTCGACGAGTTCCGGTCGACGCTCGAACAGGGGACCACCCACACCAGCGTCCGGCTCGCCAATCGAAGCACCTGGAACTACGAGTCGGACTACCAGAAGGGCGCGCTCGTACTGGGGAGACTCGACCTGCGGATCCGCGCCGCCAGCGACGGGACCCACACGCTCGCCGACGCGATTCGACGATTGCAGCGACACGACGGCACTGTCGACGCTGAGACGTTCGCCCGGGCGGTCGCGAACGTGAGTTCACCCGGCGTGGGCGAGGCGGCCCGACGGTACGTTACGACGACAGCGACTCCGGAGCCGTGGACACAGTCTGTCCACGAACGCCGCTTCGGCTACGAGACGGCCCGGTTCGAGTACGAATTTCGGAATCCACGGGCCGTCGGCCCGAACTGGACGCGGAATCTCACTGCCGAGGGATCGCCGCTGCAGTTGCTCCCCGGCGAGCGACTGGTCGTCGACGGGTTCGTCCGCAACGACGGCGACGCACCCGGCGAGTACGACGTCACCTTCCGGACGACGCCTCGCGAGGCGGCTGACAGACGGCGCGTCTCGGGATATCTCCCGGCTGGGTGGACGTGGACCCATCCGTTCGACGTCTCCGTCGGGTCGACGAATCGATTCGTCGCCGTCTTCGGCAACAATCCGACCGCACAGTTGTCCGTCGCGGTCGTCGAGCCCGTCCGGAACGTGACCGTCGAGTCCGTCTCCGTCCCATCATCAGCGGTCGATCCGGGCGCGACGGTGTCGGTCACTGCGACGATCCACAATCCCGCCGAGCGGCCAGCCAGGGCGACCGTGCCGATCACCGTCGACGGTCGGCGGGTCGGTACAGAGACTGTCGTTCTCGGCAGCGACTCCACGACCGAGGTCACGACGACCGTCACGGTGGACGCGGCGGGTATCTCCGAAGTCGGCGTCGGTAAGGCCACGGTGTCGGTGCGGGTCGGCACGGTCACGTCGACCACCACGCCCACTGAGACGTTCTCCGAACCGAGGACGACGGGTCCGGGTGGGCAGGGGAGCGGCCCGGGTCTGGGTGCTGGGGCCGCGGGACTCGCCATCTGGTTGGCCGCCGCGCTGCTGAGCACCAGGGACGGCGTTGGCGATCTCGAGTGACGAGCAGTCCCGCCGATAGCTCTACTGCAGACCGCCAGCGAGGGTTTATATAGAATGCGAGAAAATTTTTCGTAAGGAGAATTGGCGAATGTCATACGAAGCAACCGTCACGAGCAAGGGACAACTCACGATTCCCAAAGAGGTTCGCGAGCAGCTCGACATCGAGCCGGGCGAGAAAGTCCTGTTCCGCTTCGACGAGGAGGGGGGTGTGCGTCTCGTCGGTGTGCCGGCTGAGCCGATGGATCGACTCGATGCGGCACAGCAGCGTGCGGCGTCGCTCGAACTAAACGCCCAGGAGTTGATCGAACGAGAGCGAGAACAGTGGAAGCGTCTCCCGTGATCTATCTCGACTCGTGGGTCTGGCTGGAGTATGGACTTCGGGGTGACCAGTGGACAGGTGCGCGCAAGAGCATCGACGACGCACTGGCCGATGGTGGTGCAGTGTCGACGATCGCACTGACGGAGATCGACTACATCCTCAGCCGAGAGGTCGACCGAACGACTGCGGATCTCGTCACGAGTGCGATCGAAGACTTCGATGCGATCCACATCGTCCCCGTGTCCGCAGAGATTGCGTTGTACGCGTCCCGGCTCCGATCAAAATACTACGAGCGGCGCGACAACGAACTCTCCTATGCTGACGCGATCCACATCGCCACAGCCGGGTTACTCGACTGCACTGCACTCCACACGGGCGACGCTGATTTCGAATCCGTTCAGGAAATCGAGACAGTCGTCCACTGATCACTCGTCCAGCGCTAGCGACGCTAACAGTGCTTCTAACTGGATCCGCTCGTTCGCACCCTCGGTGATCCGGTAGTCGGCCTCGCCGACGCGATCCAGAATCCGGACGGCGGCCCGATCGTCGACGTCGAACTCCCAGACAGAGCGGTGGATCTGGTCGAGCACGTCGCCGCCGGCAATCCCCTGGTCGGTGAGGAGCGTGTCGAGATCCGAGCGCGCGGCGGTAAAGTCGCCGTCGATGGCCTTCTCGACCATCGCGGTGATCTCTTCCGGGCGTGCAGTCGAGGTGATCTCGAAGACGGCGTCCTCGTCGACGACACTGCCCGTCACCGACGCCGCTTGCAGGCCGTTGATCGCCTTGCGCATGTCCCCGCCGGCGACGTAGACCAGCGCGTCGACGCCGTCCTCGGTCACTTCGATGTCTTCGGCCTCTGCGATCCGGCGGACCTGTTCCTCTATCGCCTCGTCGCCCAGCGGCGAGAACCGGAAGACGGCACAGCGCGACTGGATGGGATCGATGATCTGACTGGAGTAGTTACACGAGAGGATAAAGCGGACGTTGTTCGAGAACTGCTCCATCGTCCGGCGGAGTGCTGCTTGCGCATCAGACGTAAGTGCGTCTGCCTCGTCGAGGAAGATAATTCGGTACTCGTAGCCGCCAAACGACGTGCGGGCGAAGCTCTTGACCCGATCCCGGACGACGTCGATCCCGCGCTGGTCGGAGGCGTTCAGTTCGAGGAAGTTGTCCTGCCAGTCCTCGCCGTAGAGTTCCTTGGCGATGGCCATGGCGGAGGTGGTTTTACCCGTACCTGCAGGGCCTGAAAATAACATGTGGCTCAGGTCGTTGCGGTCGACGTAGCTTTGCAGGCGCTCGATAATTCCTTCGTGGCCTGCGACGTCTGCCAGTCGCTGGGGGCGGTACTTCTCGATCCAGACTTCCTCCCGGCCCGCCCGCGACTCAGAGTCGGCCTCGCTCATGGTCAAGGTGAGGCCCCGGTTGGGTATAAAGCCCGCGAGGACGACCGCAGGGGGTCCTCGGGGCGAGCGAGCGGTGACGAAGGAACCGTGACCCGCGAGGTAGCGAGACGCGACCAGAGGGAGCGTCTCGAAACGGGCGAGCGGGGAGGGACGATCCGCGAGCCAGCGACACGCTCATACCTGCTCGTGCGTACCGTCTATCCATGCGCGTGACCGTCGACGTGATCGGGGACACGACCTACGAGATCGAGGTCGACGACGAGGCGACCTACGCCGACCTGCTGGAGCCGACCGACTACAGCCAGCACCAGGTGTCGTTCATGGTCGACGGCCGTCCCGTCCCCGAGGACCAGCCCGTCGAGGTCGAGGAAGTCCGGGTCGTGCGACTGGTCCAGGGCGGCTAAGGCAGCCGCACTGGTGCGACTGGTCCAGGGCGGCTAAGGATCTTGTATCCGGGGCCGCTAGAGAAAGCCGATGTCGCCCCCACTTCCCGACGTGAGCCTCCCGAACGTCGGTTCGGGCCCCGATCCGTTCACCTTCGGCGAGTTCGTCGCCGCGAAGAACCTCGACTTCCTGCTCGTGTTGCTCCAGCGCGACTACTACTGTACGAACTGCCGCAAGCAGGTCCGGCAGGTCCGGGATCGTTACGAGGAGTTTCGATCTCGAAATGCGGCCGTCGTCTCGATCGTCCCCGACTCCCCCGAGGAGGTCGCGACCTGGCAGGCTCAGTACGACCTCCCCTTCCCGTTGCTGGCCGATCCCGAGGCGACCGTCGGCGACGCCTACGATCAGCCCGTCCGATTCGGTATCCTGGGCAAGTGGAGTGACTTCCTGGGCCGGATGCCCGAGGCCGTCCTGCTCGACGTTCGCGACGATCCTGAGATCGTCTGGACCCACAGCGGTCGCTCGACGTTCGACCGACCGAGTATCGACGACTTTCTGGACCGAATCGACGAGGCACAGTAATGCAGACCCGGACGGCGACTCGCGACGATATCGACGACGTCTTGCAGGTGCTCGACGCCGCTGCACTCGAAACCGACCGTGAGCTGGCCCGCGAGAGCGTCGCGAGTGGTTGCGCGGTCGTCGCCGTCGAGGAGAGACGACTGCTGGGGGCTGCGGTCTGCGTACCCGCGGAGTCGGGCGTTCGAATAGAAGCGATCGCCGTGCGCAAGCGCCGGCAGGCCCAGGGGATCGGGACGGCGCTGGTCGAGGCACTGCTGAACCGCAACGACCGCGCAGTCGCCGAGTTTGGTGATCGCGTGCGGCCGTTCTACGAGTCGCTGGGATTCGAGATTGAACCCGTGACTGCCGAGCGCTACCGAGGCGTATGGATAGTCGAATAACAGAACCGAATCAGACCAGCGGCTCGACCAGTTCGCGCCCTGCTTCGAGCAGTTCTTCGACGCGGTCGAGTGAGTCGGCCTCGGCGTAGACCCGGAGTTTGGGTTCCGTACCACTGGGTCGGATGAGCAGCCAGTTGTCGTCGGCGAAGGTGATCTTGAAGCCGTCGACGGTGTTGATCCGGTCCACCTCCGCGCCGGCGACGATCTCGGGCAGCGAGCCGTCGAGCTCGTCCAGAACGGGCTGCTTGCGATCGTCCGGGCACGCGACGCTGATGCGGTCCTGGTGGACTTTTCCATGGGCGTCGTGGATCGCGGCGATCCGGTCGTCGAAGGACTGTTCGGCCTCCGCGGCAGCGGCCAGCAGCCCGATCAGGACGCCGTCTTTGTTTCGCAGGTGGTCGGTCAGGCCGAATCCACCCGATTCTTCCCCGCCCATCAGGGCGTCGTGCTCTTTCATGGCCTGGGCGACCCACTTGAAGCCGACGGCGGTCTCGACGATTTCCTCGCCGTGGGCGCGCGCGACCTTGTCGATGATACTGGACGTCGAGACCGTTCGGACTGCGGGTCCCGAGTCGTCTTCGAGCAGGTAGTCGTACAGTACTGCGTACTGGAGGCTCGGGTCGAGGAATCCCGCCTCGGGGGTGACGACGGCGATCCGGTCTGCGTCGCCGTCGTTGGCGATCCCCAGATCGGCCTCGCCGGCTTGGACTGTGTCGATCAGTTCTTCGAGGCGTTCGGCCTCGGGTTCGGGCGGCGTCCCGCCGAACTCGGGGTCGAGCGAACAGCGAAGTTCGGTGACTTCGGCACCGGCGCGTTCGAGCAGGTCCGGGGTCGCCTCGCGGCCGCTGCCGTGCATGGCGTCGTAGGCGACTGTGAGCCCCGAGAGGTCGGTATCGACGTACTCGAGAGCGTGTTCGAGATAGGGTTCGACCAGATCCTCCTCGGTGATCGTGCCGTACTCCGATTCGTCGACGGGATCGGGTTCGGCCAGCAGGTCTTCCAACCGATCGGTGTCCTCGGGCAGGGCGGGTGCGCCCTCGTCAGGCACGAACTTCACGCCGTTGTACTCCGGTGGGTTGTGACTGGCCGTGACCATCAGCGCGCCCGCGAGGTCCCGATCGCGGACGGTCCAGCCTACCACGGGCGTCGGGCAGTCCTCGGCGCTCAACAGGACATCGAAGCCATTTCCCGCCAGCGTTCGCGCGAGTTCCTCGGCGAAGCCGCGCGAGGTTTCGCGTGCGTCGTAGCCGACGGCGACGGGCGCGCCCTGACCCGTCTCTTCGAGGTACGTCGCGACGGCCTGTCCCACCATCCGGACCCGCGGTTCGGTGAAGACGTCCAGTGTCGCCCGCCAGCCGTCGGTCCCGAACGTGATCGCGTCAGCGTCGTCTCCCATACTCATACGTGCTCCGTCCGCGAGCAAAAAGCTGCCGTCACTGACTCGTGACCCACCCCCACCTGCCGCCTAATCCGTCGTTCCCGCACTGACGCGGGCTTCGCTCTCCGCCTGCTCGTCCTCGACGAGCCGTCGCATGGACTGTTCGATCTGGCCGATCTCCTGGACCTGTTCGCCGTTTGCGTCGGCGATCTCGCGGATCTCGTCGGCCGTCTCGTCGGCCATCTCGGCGATGTCGTCCATCATCGAGGCGACCTCCGCGGCCGAAGCCGCCTGGTCGTCGGTCGCGCTCGCGACCTCTTCGATCCCGGTGGTCGCGTCCCTGATGGTCTCGGCGATCTCGTCGAGGGCGTCCATCGTCGACTCGACCTCTTCGACGCCCGTCTCGATCTCGTCGGTCGCCTCTTCGAGGCTCTCGACGGTGGTCTCGGTGTCTTCTTGGACGCCGTCGAGCATCCGCTCGATCGTCTCGGCGTGGTCCTGGGCCTCCATCGCGAGGTTCTTGACCTCGTTGGCGACGACGGCGAACCCGGAGCCGGCCTCGCCGGCGCGTGCGGCCTCGATGTTGGCGTTCAGCGCGAGGATGTTGGTCTGGTCGGCGATGTCGTTGATCAACTCGACGATCTCGTCGATCTCGTCGACGCGCTGCTGGAGGCTGCGGACGTCTTCCGCGACTTCGGTGGCGGCTTCGTCGATGTTCTCCATGGCGTCCATGGCGCTCTCGGCGGACTCCTGGCCGGTGTCGGCGGCGTCGACGGCCTGTTCGCTGGTCTTCGCGACCTCGTCGGAGGTCGAGGCGATCTCTTCGACGGTCGCCGACAGCGTCGAGACCTCGTCGTTGGCCTGTTCGATCCGCGTGGTCATGTCCTCGGTCGCGTCGGTGATCTCCGCGGAGCTGTCGGCCACCTGTTCAGATCGCGAGCGAAGCTCCTGGATCGACCCTTCCAGATCGTGTGCGACGTCCTCGCGGCGGTTGACGTCTGCCTGGATGGAGTCGATCATCCGGTTGATCCCCATCGCAATCTCCCGGAAGTCCCCCTCCAGATCCGCGGCGTCGACGCGGACGTCGAGGTTGCCCTGTGTGACGGCGTCTACAGTCGTAAAGATCCGCCGCCGGGTGACGATCTGCTCGACGGCCTCGGTGAGGTCGCGCTCGGCGCGCTCGCCCGGCCAGGGCCGGACGAGGTTCGAAACTCCCGCGTCGAGAGCGGTCTCGACGATGTCTTCGTTGCCCGTCTCGGAGATGAGGACGAACGGGACGTTCTCTTCGCGGTCGGCGACCCGTTCGTAGAATTTGATCCCGCTGATCCACTCGTTGCCCCGCTCGTCTCTGACTTCGATGAAGGAGACGATACAGGTGACCTGTCCCGTTTCGAGAGCCGATTCGGCCTCGGGGATCGACGAGACGGTCTCGACCGGAACCGTGCCCGTCGCCGGTTCGATCGTCTCGAGGACCTCCCGTTCGTTGTCCGGTCGGCAGACGACCAGAACCCGTCCAGTGCTCGCGGCCATTGGCGGACGTTGCACGCCACCATACATAAAGCGTGTCCGTGATTATCAGGTCTGATCGGCGGTGGTCGTTGATTGTCGGCCGGTTAGCACCGGGGCGGGAACCAGAATCGATACTGGCACGGCAACGCTTATTCGTTCGCTCGGAGAAGGCGAGCGTATCCGCGGAATGAAAGTCGACCAACTCACGACGAACGACGCGCTGGTGCGCAGTGTCCGCGAACAGCTGGAGTCGGCCAACAGCGAGGTGTTGATCGCGACCCAGCCGAAGATGTTAGAGCGGATCGAGGACAGCCTCGAACAGTGCTATCAGAGCGGCACGTTCATCGCGCTCTGTCTGTACAGCGACCCCGAGGCGGCTGCCGAGTACGACTACGAGACCACGGCGACGCTGGTCCGGGCGTGGGAGCAGGAACTCGATACTATGGTCAGCGTCGACCACGAGCGCGGCGTCGTCGGCCAGCTGTTAGAGCCCGACGAGGAGGAAGACGTCGTCGGCCTGGAGTACGATACCGAGCGTCTCTACGGGATGGCGATGTTGCAGTTCATGTCCCAGCAGTGGGACAACGGCGAGGAAGTCTACGTCACGCCCGCGCGAGACCTACCCTACGAGTGTGCCAATCTCCGGGATGCGGCTCTGAACGCGACGCTGCATCTCCGCGAAGAGAACAAGATTGGTTTCGATGCGGACGTTCGAGAAGCACCTGCCGAGGAAGACGACACCTGGGAATCCCTCCAGGGACAACTCACCGCGACTCGCCAGAGCTTCGTCGATCCGAGTACGAACTCCTTCTTCGGCGAGATCGGACTCATCGGCTACACCGACGACGGCCGCGTCACTATGGGCGGGACCGGCGCGTACTTCGAGGACTACGAGGCCCGTAATATCACGCTGACGTCACTGGAGTAGGCGTCGTCACTGGGCGTCGATGTCGCTACGGTTCCTACTTCGACTCTACGAGTCGCTCTTTCTGGGCGCGTGAGAGCTGTTTGATCTCGTATTCGCGGGACATGGCGTCGCTGCGGCTCGCGTAGGATTCGACGTGAACGAGTTCGACGGGGGTCCGGCCACGTGTGTACTTCGCTCCGTCACCGGCCTCGTGCTCGGCCAGACGTCTGTCGACGTCGGTGGTGTATCCGGTGTAGAGCGTCTCGTCCGCACATTCGAGGACGTACACGTGGTGGTCCCCCGTCATCGATTCACGCCTCGCGGGTTCGCTCTCGCGATACTTCTGCGATTCCGGCGTTCGCTGAGCAATTCGGGCACGCGCGAACGTCGCCGAATTCGTCGGCGAACACGCGTGCGAACTGGTCCGACACGTGCGCGCCGCAATGATTGCACTTTGGCATTCGTCACCACCGGACGTTCCCGGCACGTTTCTTTGGATACGTATCGGGAATACCGTTGCCCCAACATAATTGGGTATGCGAACGCTTCAGGATCGAGAACGAGTGACACAGACGATCACGACTCCCGGGCGTCGTCGAGCTGTCTGGCGATCAGGCCGGCCTGTGCGCCCGCGGTGAACCCCGCGTCGACGTTCACGACCGAGAGCGCAGTGCAGGACTGTACCATTCCCGAGAGTGCAGCCTCACCTTCGCCGCCGTGGCCGTAGCCAGTCGAGACTGGGAGTCCGATGACGGGGACGTCCACGAGGCCGGCGATCACGGTGGGTAGTGCACCTTCGCGGCCGGCTGCGACGATCAGAACGTCCTGCTCGCGGAGCACGCCGAGCTGGTCGAGCATACGGGCCAGCGAGGCCACGCCGATGTCGTCGATTCGCTCGACGGACGCACCCATCTCTTCGAGGAGCGTCGTGGCTTCTCCGGCGGGGATCGCGTCGCTCGTGCCCGCGGTGACGACGCCGACCGTGGCGTCGAGATTCGGGCTCTCGAAGTCGGGAGCGCGCGCGACGAGCGTTCGCGCGCGCTGGTCGTCCTCGATGGTTGCCCCGGGGTGGCTCTCGTCGAGGTGGTCGTGGACTGCCTCGCGGTGGTCGGGGGTGAGGCGCGTCGCGATCGCGCGCCCGGTCGTCTCCAGGCCCGTCGCTATCAGATCGGCGACTTCCGTGGGTGTCTTGCCCTCCGCGAGGACTGCTTCGGGGACGCCGCTTCTGGTCTCGCGGGTCGCGTCGAAACGGCCGGACTCGCCGACGACGTAGCCCTGGAGCTGTGCCTGTGCCGCCTCGGGGCTGAGCTCGCCCGCGGCGACGGCTTCGAGGAGGTCGCGCATTCGTGTTGGGGCCACTCCGCCCCATCGCTTTTTATATTTTCCGGCAATCGGGGGTCGCAAACCGCCGCGAGCGGCCCCGAGAGCGGGGACAAACGGGAACGTTTATAAATCACCCTCTGGAATAGCTGCCCTGTATGGCAGACCTAATCGTCAAAGCCGCCGTCAAGGAAGCGCTCGATGACATGAACGTCGCCTCGGACTTCTACGATGCCCTCGACGAGGAA
>JGI12448J12851_1000823_pt1 | contig 10925 bp, 8 predicted proteins | sample A23M2SouthBayCA_FD_12851 | JGI IMG/M metagenome (IMG submission 12851) | reverse complement strand
AGTTCGACGACGTCGAGACCTTCGGCCCGCCTGCCGGCGAGCGCCGTGGCGGGCTCGTCTCGTTCAACATCGACTCCGTCCACGCCCACGATCTGTCCAGCATCATCAACGACTACGCCGTCGCCATCCGGGCCGGTGATCACTGCACCCAGCCGCTCCACGACAAGCTCGGCGTGGCCGCGACTGCGCGTGCGTCGTTCTATATCTACAATACCCGGGAAGAAATCGATGTGCTGATCGACGCGATCGACGATGCAAGAGAAATCTTTGGGTAACGTACGCGGCCGAAGGCCGCGTTTCACCGGTCTCGAACGCAGTGAGAGACCGGCTTTTTGATCCAGCTTTTTCGAGGCGTGGTGGCCGCAGGCCACCCAACGAGAAAAAGGTGGTCTCACAACACGCGTGAGGAAATCGATATGCTGATCGACGCGATCGACGACGCCAGAGAGATCTTCGGGTAGCGACATTCCGAGCGGATTGGGGACTCTCGAAGCGACGCGGGGAACAAGACGACCCACCCGTTCGCTCGTGGCCGCGTCTTCTCTCACCCACCCAGTTCGAGAAGTGCTCGGCCAGAATCTGAACCCGACTGCGAGACGGTCGCCCTCACGCTGTTCGGGCGCTGCGACTCGCGTGGTTCAAATTCCTTCGAGAGATATCAGTCGCTCACGATGTTGTTCGCGACAGAATGCTCGGTCAGGGATTTGAACCCTGGTCCTCGGCTCGAAAGGCCAAGATGATTGGCCGGACTACACCAACCGAGCGTCCGTGTCCGACATCCGGGACGATGGCTTGCGGGCTTATAAATCACACCAATCGGATCGGCTACGGGTCGTGCTACACTATCTCCCAGTCGATTCGTCGTCGGGCTCGCCGGCGTCCCCGAATTGGTCCTCGGCGACCGCTTCCAGTCCGAATTCGCGAGCCTGCGAGCGCCAGAACTCCTCGAAGCCTTCTGCGCGGCGCTCGACGGTACTCTCGCCGTCGCGGACGTGGTCGAGTTTGAGGTTCACTTCCTGGAGGAGTTGCCGGCCCGTGTCGTCGTTGACGACGCCGGTTCGGATCGAGTCCATGATCGCGCTCTTTTCCTGCTGGAGAATGCGGCGCTCGCCGGTCAGCAGTTGCTCGTGTCGAAGCTCGGGATTCGACGAGAGCAGTTCGGAGATCGAATCGTTGAGCGCGGCTTTCTCCTGTTCGTATTCGGCGGTGAAGTCCCGATAGACTTCCGTGGGGATGCTGCCGTCGTCGTGGAGATCGCTGGCCGCCTCGATCGCGGCGTCGACGGCGCGGGCCCGCCCGATCAGCAACTCGAACAGCTCTTCGGCCTCCGAACGCGTGACGATGTTCAGCCGATCGATCACCGTTCCCACAGTCAACCCCTGCACGACGAGGCTGAACGCGGCGACGCCGAAGACCAGCGCCCGAAGTTTCGTCTGGAGCGCCGCGTCGATCAGCCCCTCGGTCGGGAGGCCGAGAACGAGCGCGATGGGGATCGAGCCGTGGAGACCGCCCCAGATCATGACGTGCTGGTACTCCAGCGGAATCGTCGGCTTCGTGAGCCGGTTCGAGAGCATCGCCAGCGGGTAGACGGTCACCGCCCGGGCGAGCAGGGTCAATGGGATCGCGATAGCGATGAGTTCCCAGTTGTCGAGCAGATCCGGCAGCGGCGTCTTGACACCGATCATCAGGAAGATGAAGGTGTTGACGATGAACGCGCCGGTCTCCCAGGTGTTGAAGATCGCGATCTTCGTCTGGGGACTCATGGCGTACTCCGCCCCGCGGTTACCGATGAGCAGCCCGGCGACGACCGTCGCGATGACACCGCTGACGTGGAGGTAGTGTTCGGCCAGCAGGAAACTCCCGTACGCGAGGATGATCGTCAGGACGATCTCGGTCATGTGCTCGTCGAGGTTGACCATCACGCTGTAGACCGCGTACCCGGCGGCGAACCCAATCGCCGCCCCGCCGAGGCTCACGACACCGATCTCGAAGACCAGATCAGCGAGCGACCCCGGTGCGGTGACGGCGGAGATGTCGGCTCCCTGGGTCGCCGGGACGAGCAACGCCGAGAACAGCACGACGCCGACGCCGTCGTTGAGCAGACTCTCGCCTTCGACCAGCACTGACAGTCGATCTGGTGCGCCCAGTTCCTCGAACAGCGCCAGCACGGAGACGGGGTCGGTCGGGAGGATCATCGCCGCGAACAACAGTGCGATCAGCGGCGACAGTCCCAGTGCATACGTCGAGGCCACACCGAGGACGGCCACGGAAACGATCAGTCCGACGACCGCAAGCAGCAGGATCGGCAGGGCGTTCCGCCGGAGGCGTTCGAGATCCGTCGTGGCGGCCCCTTCGAATAACAGTGGCGGGAGCAACACGAGCAGGATGAGATCGTGCGACAGGGTGATGTCGACCAGATTGGACGCCCCGAGGACCGAGGCACCGAACCCGGCAAGCAACAGTGCGATCGTGTAGGGGAACCGGCCCACCTTCGCGACGATGATCCCGACGGCTGCCGCGATTATGAACACCGCCAGCAGATCGACGAGGACTGTGATCGTGATGCCCGCTTCGGCCATGCCGGGTGATCGGGTAAGGCCCCAATAAATACAATTGGATTCGGCTGACACTCGCAACATCCATACCGCCAAGGAGCCAGAGGCGAGTATGGGACTCCTGGATCGCCTCTTCGAGTCACCGAGTCGCGAGCCCCGCGTCGCGCTGTTCGTCGACGGCCCGAACGTCCTCCGCGATGAGTTCGACGTCGACCTTGACGACGTCCGCGCGGCGGCCGCCGAGCACGGCCGGCTCGTCGTGACGCGGCTGTACCTTGACGAGCACGCCACGCCGGGACTGATCCAGGCCGGGGAAGCCCACGGCTACGAAGTGATCACGACCAGCGGCGACGTCGACGTGAAACTGGCTGTCGACGCGACTGCGATCGCGACGACTGATCGGGCTGATGTCCTCGCGATCGCCTCGCGTGATACGGACTTCAAGCCGGTACTCGAAATCGCCGGGAGAGAGGGGCTGCGGACGCTGGCGATCGCGCCCGGCTCATACGGTCGCTCGGACGCGCTCCGGAAGGCCGCCACCGAGGCCGTCACACTCGACGAGAGCTAACGCTCGCGACGCGGATCTGGTTTCTGACTCGTCAGTGTCTCGCGCTCGTGGATGTCTGGAATCGACTCTTCGCGGCCCGAGTCGATGAATACCGGCCCGACGTGGTACGTCACCGATGGCGCGAACGACGCCCCGTCGAAACTCGACCAGAGGCCGGTGAGAATGTCGATTGGCTCCGATTCGACGGCGATCTGTGGAAGCGCGTCTTCGGCTACCTGTCCGGGAAGCGCAGCGGCGTCAATGCGAGCGTTGTCGTGGAAGACCTGCATGGCCAGCCCGAGCAGTCGTTGCTGAGTGGCGCTGCGTGCGCTCTCTTCTGTGTCTTCACTCCCGGGATACGCCGTTACCAGGTACTTGAGGTCGAGCGCTAGCGGCGGATCTCGGTGGTTCGTCCCCTCGGTTCGCGTCCGATCGGCGTTTTTCATCGTCGGGTTCTCGGTGACGCTGTAGAGGTAGATCCCCAGTCGGACGTCGCTCTCCTCGCCGACCTCGTCCGGCGCGACGAGCGCGACCGAATCGGGGTCGACGGTACCCACGTCGCCGCGCTCGCGGATTCGATCGCTGAGCAGCGTCACCAGCGCCTCGCTCACGCCCGCGATGATGCCGTAGCCAGCCACGGCTCACCCCCATCCTGTCTACCCTGTTCGATCGACTGCTGTCGGTGCCACCCCATGCTCGCCGACAAGACGACCACGCCCCTTAATTCCTCACCATTTCTACCGCTCTGACCGTCGAACGAACCGATACACGTCTTAAATAGTGATTTCCATCGACAGGAATTTAAACATCGGTTTCGAGGTGAAAATCATGGTTCGTGGGGTTGGGCCCTCCAGCGGGGGGTCGAGTCGTAGGGGTGGCAGTGGCCTGTCACCCGCCTGTCAGTGTGGGGTGAGCAGACGGTGAAGGGGATGTTCAAGAAGAAAGCCAAGACGAAGGTCCTGTTCAAACTCTCGAAATACCTGCGGATACTGTTCGCAGCAGCCTTCGTCGCGGGTGTGCTTGCGTTCGTGCTGACGCTCGTGGGCGCGGACGGGTACGTGCCGTCGGTGACGCTTCCGTTCGTCGGGACCATCGGTTCGATGGTATTGATCTTCATCGCATTGTTTTCGGTTGTCCTGTTCGTAGGCGCGCTCTACATACTCTCGCGGAAGCATGGCGAGGTGGCTACCGAGAAATGGCTCTCGCTGCCGATCTGGGCACGAATGGCTGTCGTCGCCTTCTTCGCGGCGTCGCTGGCGACCGAGAGCGTGCTCGTGACCGAAATCATCTGGGAGCCGCTGTCGCTGGCGTATCCGGTGACGGTATTCCTGCTCTCGTTCCCGTTCGTCGCGTTTCTGACGCTGCGGTACGCCCGTCACGAGGCCGAGAGCGAGTGGATTCAGGCGCTGGTCGCCGGCGGAGCCCTTGCGGGGCTGGTGGCCGGGTGCGTCGTCGCCTACGACACCTACTACGTGGCCGTGCCGGACTACTATGCGACGGTCGCGTTCCTGGCTAGCTGGCCGATTCTGGCGTTGCTGTTGGTTCGGACGTTCCACAAACAGACCGGGGACTCCGATCCGTTCGTCGCGACAGTGCTGATAAAGAGTGGATACACGCAGCTCGAACGGCTCGAATCTCGAACCGTCGCAGTCGTGGTTGGATTCGTCGTCGCGCTGGCCGTCGGGGTCGGGCTCTGGCAGTGGGGGATCGATCTGGCCTACGCGTCTGCAGTTGCGCTGGTGTTGTGGCCGCTGGTCGCGCTCGCAGTCTTCGGTCACCTCGAAAAGAAACGGGCGACGCTCGAGCGGAGCGATCTGGTCGTCGTCGCCGTCTCCGACCGCGGGGGGAGTGACGCGCGCGAACTCACGATCCGAAACGATGGCGACGAACCGATCTCGCTGGCGAAAGCCAAGATCCGGGACACCGAATACGACCGCTACCGCCTCGGCGTCGACGTCACGATCGGCGTCGGTCAGCGCTGCACGTTCGACATCCCGCCGTCGTTCTCACTCGAACCGAACGATGTCGGATACGCGCTTCCGCTGGGCTACACGCTCAAACAGGGCGCGATCGCACCCGTTATCTACACCCGGGATGGCGACGCTTTCGCCCTCTACAAAGAGGATGTCGACGCCGAAGAGATGACGAGTCAGGAGTTCGACTGGTACCGGACGGAATCGGCTTCGGCTGCCGGTGGGGGGGACCCCGCGTCCGGGGACCCAGCCAGCCAGGATTGACTGTTCTGGATATCGTGACAGGTGGACCGATTTGCACACCGATCGCACTGTGCTCGTGTGATCGGGTGTACAGTCACTTTCGATAGCTACGATAGTTCTATTTTGAACGGATACGAGCGCCGTGGATGTTCCAGCCTGCGGCCGAACCGGCCGAATCGCCAGACTGACACCACCTTTTATATTCTCTCCGCGATTCGGTATGGGTTGACATGGCGACAGACCAAGGTCCACTGTACGGGTTCTACCAGAACCGAATCGGGGAGCCAGACACAGACGACGAGGTGCGGGGCTACTGGGTATTCTTGCTCGGCCTGTTGTTCGGGGCAATCGGCGTGATCCTCTTTCTGCCGAGTGAGTCAGCACAGGGTGCCGGCGAGTTCACCCTTCGAGAGGGGAGTATCATCTTCATGGCCGTCGGGCTGGCGATGCTGGTGGCGGGACCGATCATTCGACTCCCACTGAAATCGTGGGCTAACTACGCGGCCTATCTGGGCCAGGCGATCTGTTTCGCCGCCGTGATCTGGTTCACGGTTATCTTTCCCAAGGAGTGGGATGTGCTCACGGGTAACCAGCCGGTTATCTTCCTGTACGCCGCCGGTTTGGCGATCATCCTGCTCGGTGGCGTCGCCGGATCGCTCATCGGTGGCGCGACCAGGGAAGCGCTGGCAGCCAGTGAAGGACGCACCGCGGAACTGGAACGGGAGCTAGAAGAAGCACGTCGCGAACTCGAAGACGAACGCGAGGAGAGTGCCGCGGGCGAGGCTGCCCAGTCGGCACTCCAGACCGAGGTCGACGAACTTCAGGCGTTGAACGACTCGTTGCACACGAGTCAGGCGCAGTTCGAACTGTACGAGGACCGGGCCAGCGAATGGCGCTGGCGGCTGCGCCACCGCAACGGCAACGTGATCGCCGACAGCGGCGAGGGCTACACCCGCAAGCACAACGCCAAGAAGGGGATGGCAAGCGTCCGGCGCAACGCTCTCGGGGCGACGCTGCTGGAAATCGTCCCTGAACCTGACGAAGAAGTCGAGGATGCACTGGAAGAGACGCCGATCATTCCCGAGGTGGCCGACGAGAGCAAGGCCGAGTTCGAGGTGTACGAGGACGAGGGTGGCAAACACCGCTGGCGGCTGGTCCACGACAACGGGAACATCATCGCCGACAGCGGCGAGGGCTATTCGAGCAAGCAGAAGGCCACGCAGGGCATCGAGAGCGTCAAGACCAACGCCGGGCCGGCCAGCTATCTGCGGTTCGATCCGGCGTCGTTCGAGATCTACCGCGACAGTGCCGGCGAGTGGCGCTGGCGGTTCGTCCACAAGAACGGCAACATCCTCGCGGCGGCCAGCGAGGGCTACACCCGACGCCGAGACGCCAAGCGTTCGGTCGATTCGATCCGCGAGGACATCGCTGACGCCGAGTTCGAGGTGTACGAGGACAACCGCAGTGAGCACCGCTGGCGGTTGGAAGCAGCCAACGGCGAGATCGTCGCCACCAGCGGCGAGGGCTACAGTTCTGCGTCCAGTGCTCAGGAGGCGGTCGATCGCGTCAAACGACTCGCGCCCGAGGCGGACGCGCTGGATGTGGGACTCGCGGCGTTCGAAGTCTACGAGGACAGTGCCGAGGAGTGGCGCTGGCGGCTGCGCCACCGCAACGGAAACGTCATCGCTGACAGCGGCGAGGGCTACGCCGAGCGCAACAAGGCTCACAACGCGATCGAGAGCGTCAAGCGCAACGCGCCCGGTGCAGCAACGGCAGAGAACTAGACCGAAACCACCGACACGAACCCGTCACGTGGCCTTTTTCGGGAAAATGCAGTTTCGCGATCTTTTTAGTGCCCGGGAGGGTTACAGGTAGGTATGGATCTCTCGGTCGTCGTCCCGACGCTCAACGGCCGGGACCAACTCGCTCGGACACTCGACTCGCTGTCGGGGGCGGCTCCCGACGCGGAAGTCGTCGTGGTCAACGGGCCCTCGGCAGACGGGACGACCGGGATGGTGCGCGACCGTGACGATGTCGATATCCTCGTCGAGATCGCCGACCGGACGGTTTCGGTCGCTCGCAACGCCGGAATCGAGCGGGCAAGCGGCGACGCGGTCGCACTGGTCGATCACGGACTGGCCGTCAGAGACGGCTGGGAAGAAACAGTTCGAACGGGACTGTCCGAGACCGATGTCGTTACGGGGCCGACGCGTCGGTCCCTTCGGGCCGGTTCGACGACCGACACTGTCGAGTCCCGGACGATCGTCGGCCGCAAGGTGACGTTCTTCAACAGCGGTAACGTCGCGTTCCGGCGTGCCGTTCTGGACGCGTTCGACGGCTTCGACGAGTATCTCGACGTTGGTAGCGCTCGCGACCTGGCACATCGCGTCGCCAGCGGCGACTACACCGTCGCGTGGGACAGTGAGATGGCCGTCGAGCAAGCCTACGGCTCGGATGGCGGCGAACCCGAGCGCGACTGGGGCTGGAAGTACCGCTCGCTGGGCTATCGCCTGAGCAAGAACTACGGTGTTCGACCGACTGTCATCGGACGGCTAGCCTCTCACGCCGGCAGCGATGCTATCAGTGCACTGGGTGATGTCCTCCGACGGAATACCGACCCTTCGGAGTGGTTCGGGACCGGCCGCCGTGTCGTGAGTGGGGCGGCGGTCGGCGTCAAAGACGGATTGAAAGCCCGAACCAGTGATCGGAGCGCAGCGCGCAATCCCAACGGCGCGGCCGACCGGACTGACCGTGCGGTCACTGTCTACGACTGGCGAGACGCCAGTCGGCCCCCTCCCTAGAACGACCGTGGCGCGAGTTCGTCGAGGACTCGGGCAGCATTGTTCGAGAAGACTTTTCGCATGGCGTCTTCGGGTACGTCCAGCGTCAGTATCTCCATGATCGCGACGTTGGGGTGGGCGCTCGGTGCACCACTCCCGAAGAGAATCCGGTCGGGGTGTTCCATGAGTGCGCGTTCGAGTGGCTCCCGAAAGCGAACGTAGCTGGGGTCGAGATAGCAGGTATCGAACTCCGATAAGAGCTCGATTGCGGCGGCCATGAGGTCCTGCTGGAGAGGATAGCCGCCGAAACTCGCCAGAATCGTCTGGATGTCGTAGGGCAGGATCGTTCGAGCGAGCGCAGACGGCGGGAACTCCCGGCTCGCGTGGACGAGTACGGGCAACTCGACGTCGGCCAGAGCTGACAGAACCTCCTCGTCGGGGAGGCCGTCGTGGGCCGGGTGGAGGACGAACCCCTCGAAGCGGTCGTCGTAGGCGTACTGCTCGACATCCTCGGGGGAGGTGTGGTGCCCGCGCCGAGAGGTTGCGAGATTTTTCACCTTCGCGCCCGCGCCTTGCCCGGGGTCGAGTGCGCCAGTAATCCGGGCCAGCGGGACGAGCGGCCGGCCGACACTCATCCGGGCGACGGCGTTGTTGGCCTTGAGATAACCCTCGTTTCGTCCCGTGGGGTAGACGACAGAACGGACGATTCCGGCCTGATGCATCTCCCGTTCGAGGCGCTCTGGACCGCCGGTCCCCTCTCGCGGCCGGCGATCGGCGTCGGGCTCCAGTCGCGCGTTGACATCGACGACCCGGAACCCGTGCTCCAGTTCGAGCATCCACCCTGGTATGTGCGGCAATCCGTAATAAAGCGTTGGGCCCCTATCGCCAGCTCTATCTCGGGGAATCGGAAACATTGATCCAGTACTTTTATATAGAACCGCTAACGATGATTCAGGTGAGGATCACAAATATGTCTCAGAGTGGCCAGCGACGCATGGGCGGACAGCCCCTTTTCATTCTCAACGAAGACGCCGATCGGACGAAAGGAAAGGACGCACAGAGTTCGAATATCTCGGCCGGGAAGGCCGTTAGCGAGTCCGTACGGACCACACTGGGTCCACGCGGGATGGACAAGATGCTCGTTTCGGATGACGGTGACGTCGTCATCACCAACGACGGGGCGACCATCCTTCAGGAGATGGACATCGAGCACCCCGCGGCCCAGATGATCGTCGAGGTCGCCGAAACCCAGGAAGAGGACGTCGGCGACGGGACGACCACCGCGTCCGTGCTGGCGGGCCAGTTGCTGGCGAAAGCCGAGGATTTGCTCGACGACGACGTTCATCCGACGACGATCGTTGAAGGCTACCACGCGGCAGCTGAGCTCGCTCAGGAGGCTATCGAGGACGAGGTGTTGGCCGACGAGCTCGACGACGAGCAGCTGCTCAAAGTGGCCCGGACCAGCATGACCGGCAAGGGGACCGGCGACATCGCCGGTGACGTGCTGGCACAGGCAGTCGTCGACGCAGTCCGCGCCGTCGAGGGTGACAGCGGTGTCGATCGAGAGGCCATCGCCCTCCAGACCCAGATCGGCGCGTCCTCTTCAGCGACGGAACTCGTCGAGGGCGTCGTCGTCGACGAGGAGCCGGCCCACGAGAACATGCCGAGATCGGTCGAATCCGGTGCGGTCGCCGCTATCGACGGCGCGATCGAGCTTCGCGAGAGCAGCATCGACGCCGAGTACAACGTCACCAACGTCGACCAGCTCAACGCCGCACTCGACGCCGAAGAAGAGGAGCTCCAGGGCTACGCCGAGGCCCTCTCGGATCTGGGCGTCGAGATCGTCTTCACGAGCGACGACATCGACGACCGCGTCGTCGCCCACCTCGCGAAGGCTGGTATCCTCGCGTTCGAGAGCGTCTCCGATGACGACCTCTCGGCCGTGATCGCCACAAGCGGTGCGAGCCGCGTCAGCGGCGTCAACGACCTCGACTCGGACGATCTGGGCACGTCGAGTGTCAACGTCAAGAAATACGGCGACGAGGAACTCGCGTTCGTCGAAGGGTCCGAAGCCGAGACCGTCACCGTCTTCGCCCGTGGCTCGACCGAGCACGTCGTCGACGAGGTCGAGCGCTCCCTCAAGGACGCGCTGGATGTCGTGACTGCTGCCCTCGACAAGGGTGGCGTCGTCCCCGGCGCGGGTGCGACCGAGGTTGCGATCTCTTCGTACGTCCGCGAGCAGTCCGCCTCGGTCGAGGGCCGCAAGCAGCTGGCCGTCGACGCCTTCGCCGACGCCGTCGACGTCCTCCCGCGAACGCTCGCGGAAAACACTGGCATGGACCCCATCGACGCGCTGGTCGATCTCCGCGCCGAACACGAGGGCGGCGATCTCGCCGGCCTCATCTCCGAAGGCCAGACCGGCGTCGTCGCCGATCCGCTTGAGTACGGCGTCCTCGACCCCGCCGCTGTCAAGCGTGAGGCCGTCGACAGCGCGACCGAGGCCGCGACGATGATCGTCCGTATCGACGACGTCATCAGCTCCTCGTAAGACGATAGAACCACACCTGCTTTTTTCGTGTGTGACACTGCTCGATAGTCGCGACTCTCCCTCGAATAGCTCCTAGCATACACAACAGCGCAGCCCGCCTCAACACCCTCTCGAAAGCCCTCACCACGCTCGCGGTCGCTACGCGGCATATCCTCGGTCGCTTCACTCCCTCGGATAGGGGCCGACGTAGCGACTCCACCCACTACGTTCCACGCGACCGTGGTTCGCCCTTTCATTCCTCCAGGAACCGCACTGCCTTATTGTGTCCCCACTCCTCCC
>JGI12448J12851_1000814_pt1 | contig 10984 bp, 10 predicted proteins | sample A23M2SouthBayCA_FD_12851 | JGI IMG/M metagenome (IMG submission 12851) | reverse complement strand
GCCGTCGTGCTGCTGGAGGCGGTCGACGAGTTCGTCATGCGGTGTCGACTGCCGGTGGATGTCGATGGTGGCGCCGAGGTCGTCGAGGATCTGGTAGAGCGTCCGAAATCGGGTGTAGTTACGCCAGCAGTTGACGTAGGTGGCCTCGACGTCGAGCACCTCCTCACGTAGGCGTTCGGTGACGAACTGCGAGATGCAGGTCTTGCCGGCACCGCTGGGTCCCGTGACGATGGCCGTATCGGCGGGTTCACCGTTCGTGATGGGCTCGAGGACGCTGGATAGGTGGTTGACCTCAGCGTCGCGATGCTCAACTTCCCGAGGAACGAACCCGGCCCGGAGAACGCGAGCATCGCGAATCATTTGATTCTGATAGACTGATTTTCGGCCAGGTCATAAAAGCCTGACCGGGTTGTTTCCGGAAAGGCGCAATTATGGCTTTCGAGGCCCGGTTCAACCGAGCGGAGTCATTTGATTTCTGTTCTCAGAGTCCACTACTTCCGGGAACACAGTAGCCCTGTATCGGTTGTTCATCGAGGGCCTAACACGGAACATACCTGCCGGTTGGTTTCATATCTTCTAAACAAGACGACATCGAGAAGGCATTTGTATCGAATCAGTCGGAGAGGAATTTTAGGCCATCAAACCGATTCAGAAGTCCCTCTTCAATAATATAGCTGGGTGTTCGTGGTAGGAGGAGACATTGTTCACAAAAGCCCGAGCAAACACAGTCATCCAGAGATGCCCTCGTCTCCCATAGAAAATCCTCCAAGTCTTGATAGACTGCATGGGACAATCCTGCTCCGCCTACGTCGGCGTCGTGGACAATTAGCTGCACAAACCTTTGCGACATTGTCACGGAACACTGAATATCCAAGCTGTCGACACCGAGCTTTCTAGAGATTATAGATCTAAGTCCATATCCGGCCGAGTATGCAGCTGTAATTGCCTTCCTGTTATCATTCGATCCGAGCTTCGATCTGAGATCTTCAATCCTATGTAGAAAGACGATACCATCGGTCGGATGTTGATGGCCGGGAATAGCGTGATCCCATTTCACTTCACCATCTTCAAATTTCAGAATATCCCCTTTGGCGTCTTCGACGTTACTATTTGAAAAATAGCTAATTTCGACTTTAGGCACGGTACTTCGAACTTTCAGATTAGATACGAAGCGGATGTGAAGATCGTTGAAGTCTGTCTCATCCAGAGTTTTGGCATCCCTTGTCAGACCTCCCTCTATCTCATCTTCGTCCAAGTCAAGTGCTTCTTCGAAGTTCTCAGAGAACTTAGTCAAAAGTCAACACCTCGCATTATCAGTGGCCTTGTTCTCTTTCTGGATCTGGATGATTTGAGCACCGCTCCTAAGTATTCGTGAACGCTGATTTCCTCTAAGTCATCTCCACAGAGCGGGCAGACTTCTAAGTCAGGGTATTCATTGTAGGGAAGAGTGCATGATTGGTTTGTGCAAACACTAGTGGAGAAGATTTCATCTCGACTAACTTGTGCACTGACAACTTCGTAGTCGACTCCTCCATAGGTGTCCATTGCTTCAGGATATGATTCTCTCAATGCTTGTGAGACGCTCTTGGATTCGTAGCTGAGATGGACTTGACTGTCTGTCTCACTTTCCTTTTCTCGGAAGAGCGCTACTGAATCCTCGGTGGAACGGTATTGGCTGATCATTCCGGCACTGGATAGCAACATTGGGAGGTAGCCAACTTCTCTCTCCAACTCCTGAAGAATTTCCTCTTGGATGACTCTCCGCCTTCTGAGACCCTGAGCACCCTGGCCGGTTTCATTTTCCAATGCCCGGAAGGTTGTGTAGAATTTGAAAAGTCGGCGAAGCACACGCTGTTTTACCTCAGACGGGCTCTCAAACAGATCTTCTAATGCTTGCTCAAGGTCCTCTTTATCGGATTTAAATGCTCCTTCCAAGTGTTCCTTGATGGAATCTTGATGTTCATCGACAGTATCCAGTAATGCTTCTACGCCGTCGTAGACTTCATTAATCACTTCGTCAATATCCTGGCCCGTTTGGAACCGCTCAAATCGTCCATAGTCGAGATCGTTCAGATTCAGATATGTGAGTACCTCAGACATCACCTGTGTCTTCAGGATATCGTAATTGAGGTGGTTGATCTGTACCGGTTTGGAAGGTGCATTGAGGAATCTACTTTCTATATCTTCGAAATAGAAGTTATCCACGGCGTTGTGAGGACGAGCAACCGTGAACACCATTGAGGACTGGTCTAAGCTACGTCCAGTACGACCAGCTCGCTGGACATAGCTTGTCTTCGTAGGCGGAATACCCAGCCCGGCGATACAATCGAGAGTTCCTATGTCTATGCCGAGCTCCAGGGTGTTTGTAGCTGATACTACGTTGATCTTGGGCGGATTTGCGCCGAATCCTTCTTCTATTTTATTCCGAGTATCGGTCTTTATACCGGCCTTGTGCACTGCACTTACGAGAGGATCAACTCCGTGACCGAGGACCACCTTTCCCCAGTGGTCTAGTGAGTACTCTCCCTGGTCGGATTCGACTTGATCGTATGAATCCCGGTCCACTTCGACTAAGTGCTCGCCACAGTCTGGACAGTAACTTCTATCCCAGAATGGCCATCCTGAATAACAGAATTCGCAAACACGGGCTTCTCTTTGAACATTTAACTCGAGGAAGTTCCTTCTCAGGGTGAGGATAGTTACGACTTCATCGCTAGACCGCTCTCTTTCTCGGCTAATGATGTCCGCTTGCTCCAAGACGGAGAGTGCTTCGTCAAGTTTCGCGTCAAGATCAGGTGCGGAATCGAAATAGGTCGGAACCGAGTTTGAGAGTTTAGATTTCAGAGAATCGATTTTGATGCTATTACTTTGATCCAGATCAGTATGGGGTTTGAACGCCAGAATTTTCACGATCTCGTTCGCTAAGAGATTGATTTCATCGTTTTCTGACTCGGGTCTAACACTGAGAATCCCTGCGTCCCACAATTTCCGATGGTTGCCTTTGTCGAGAGGATTTGCTAGAGCACCTAGCTGTGAGAAGAGGCCTTGCGAGAGCGTTTCGTCCTCCAAATATGTGTAAGGTTGCTTTACGTAGTGTTCCTTCAGCTCTTCGTATAGATCTTCTCGGAGATTTGAGACGGAGTAGAATTGGTCGTCATCCTGCTCTTCTAATAATGATACCATCATTCTTTCACTTTCCAACGAGTAGTCGAGTTTGATCATTAGAGAGCCGACTCCTTCTGCGTCTCCCCTCCGATTAGAGAAGACTAGGACTTTGCCTGCTCCGAATTCCTTCATATCCCTACCGAGCTGGGATAGGAAGTAGGACAGGAAAGTGGTTGTCTGCATTGGTGGCTCAGTATAGCTACGTCTGGAGCAGGAGCAAGGTTCTCCGATTGCATATTCTTCGCCTCTGTCTACGTAATATGGTGTGTGGCAGTTAGAGCAGAATTTGACTTCTCGGAGAGAATGGGATTTCTCTGTTAGCCTTGCGCAAAATTTGTTTGGGAGTTGGAATGAGTCACTAGCAGCTGCTGGGTTAGAGCCGCAGTTCGAACACGGAATCCCCGACGATACTCTTCTCGATGAACTCCGGACGCTCGTCGAGGCACTGGGGAAGGTCCCAACAGCGAGCGATATGGACGAGTACGGTCGGTTTTCTTGTCGGTGCTATTTTGATCGATGGGACGGCTGGCAGGCCGCAGTTCGAGCTGCTGGCTACGAGCCAGTTGGTCGTCCATCAGGCCCTGCCAACGGCAACTGGAAAGCGGACTCAAAGGATGAGCGACGATACTACGGGCCGAACTGGAAGGCGCAGCGAGCGAAGGCGCTTGAGCGAGACAGCTACGTATGTCAAACGCCGGGGTGTGACTGGTCACAGACTGCCCATCGGGAGGCCTTCGGGAAGGGGCTGCACGTTCACCATATCCAGCCGCTCAGTTCATTCGAGGACAGGGGCGACGATGTGGACTTCGAGCGGGCCAATCGGCTTGAGAATCTCGTGACGGTGTGTGTTCAGCATCATCGCCTATGGGAACGAGTCTCCCCACTTAGACCAGATACGAGCCGGTCACCTTGAGACTAAATTAGATCCACATTCGAGAGGGCTCAACTGGGGAACGTCGATGGTCCCGTAATCACCGTAGTGAGTGGGTTTTTCTGCCCTCCGAGGGGCGGAGGGCACAGCGAAAGTGTGCCCCTGAGTAAGTATGTCCAAGGAAACCTCACTCACAACCCGAGAGCGACTTCGAATTCATCTTCAAGAAGCGAGACGGGCGACCACCTCTCCCGTCGTCGGGGCACAGTTAGAGGCCGCATTAGACGTCTGGGAGGACCTGCCGCCGACGCCCCTTCAGGAGTGTCCGATCTGTGGGAAAGTCGGATTGCCGGAACGAATTCAGCAGCACAGGTGCGGGAAACAAGGCACAGACCGTTACTGAGACACCGTTATTATTCTCAAAACATCTTTTCTTGACGTTCTACACTATCTATGAGGTGATCTTCGGTTTCTTCGGCGAACAGTCGGACAGAGGATGGGAGTGAAGGGTCTTCTTGCCAGTCGCGGAGCATCTCTATCTCGTCTTCCTTCTTGCTGACCCCGGACAAACTCCGGGTACCGAGGGCGTCTGTGTATAGAGCTCCATGAATCACGCTTGAAACGGATTCTGCATCTCGGATGTCGTCAACGCCTTCGGTCACAACTTTACGGTAGATTTTCTCTATGTTCTCGGTTACGGGGAGGAACTTGCAATACCAGATGACTTGGAGCAACTGGTCCTCAGAGCAATCTGGGATTCTTGCTACGAGTCGTTCAGCGATATCAGCTATGGGGAAGCATGCGGTGAGATCTGAAAACGCCATAGGGGTGTAGTAGTCGGTGTCGAGAATTCGTTGGCAGACTTTGTTTACTGCGGCGTTGTAGCTGTCCGCTTCTTTCATCCGGTCTGTTTCTACATCCGGGTGTGTCGGTAGGAGTGAGACGCCGGTGTATTCGTTTTCCAGTCGTTGGAGGGTGAAGTTGACGAACTGTTCTGGGTTTCGCTCAGCGACTTCTGCAATTACGAGTTGAATGCTGTGTGGTTCCGAGGCTAGGTTTTCTCTTTTCTGGCTCTGTTGAAACCCTCAGGAGATGATATATACCGGCGGTCGTGCTGAATACACAGCACAACTTGGTCACGATGACACTTTACGAATTTCGATCGTCGCAATCCGCAGATACAGATTCTGCGGCTTTCAACATGGCTATTTTCCAACAACGCATCGAACGATGCTTCGCCAGACATTACTATCCGGAGAGAATGCCCCTCTCCTGACCAGAGATGGTTCAGCCCCAACAAAGAGAACCGAGAGCCTGGTTATGCAGCCGGATCAGGCGCGCTTGTGTCGGTAGCCGCTGGTTCCGCCCTCCCTGTCCACAGCAGGTAGCCCAGTGCTAGATTCGCCACCACCAGGACTGTGACGACGCCGATGACCTTTCCGAGGTAGGGAAGGACGCCGGCAATCCCCGTCCCGACGTTGAAGAGGAACGTACAGACGAGTAGCAGGAAGAGCGCTCCTACCGTCGTCGTATACGTCCCGAATCGGAGCGTCGCTATGCCGAACGAACCGAATCCGAAGACGATGCCGATGAAGATGCCCGGTAGAAACAGCGGGACGTAGTCCCCGTACCCGCCACTGAGGAGATCGGCGAACGTGCTGAACGAGATTACTGCCATGACCACCATCGCGACGAACCCGACGACGGAGGCTATCCCACCGATCCGGGTGAGCCACCGACTTCGTTCGGACAGACTCGGATAGAACCCAAGCAACCCGAGGAATCCAACCGCCCATGATCCCCCGATCAACGCCTGCCCGAGGTCCATGAATTGGTCCTCCGTCCCTGCCGAGAAGTTGAACAGCAGGATCACGAGGTTGGCAGCCATCAGCACCCCCGCGATGGTGAACGCCAGTGCTCGCCGCTCTTCCATGGATTTCAGAATCTGAGTGGTAGTTGCTGACATGTAATTGGAAGTCATAACGGGTTGTCTTAACAATTATTTAATTCTCATTACACGTTATGGTTGGAGTTGTCGCCGTGGGAGATACGAGTACTGATCCGAGAAGACAACCCGGCGGAGCGAGGCGACGGGAGTGGAGAACGGCAGAATTGCACGGTCGAACTGACCAATGGGCTGGAGTTGTTAGCGGGACTACTCGAACCGAATTGACGCAAGTGAAGGCTGACCGCTGCATCCATCCTCGAATATTCAGCAGCCCGTTCCTCTCAGAATCACTGACATTCGTCCTCCTCGGGTGCAATAGCGAGCCCTCGTTCGAGGTTGTGAACGACACACTTGATGACGAGTTCGCGGAACTGCTTCCACCAGAGGCGTGACCGCACGAAGGCTCCGAATTTCTGCTTGATCGCCGCGTTGACTGTTTCGTTCATGTTTCGGCGATGGTAGAGATCGCTGTCGAGCCGTGCATTCCACGCTTTGTGGAGTGAGGTGAACTCACGGTGCTTGATGAGTGGTCGAATCTCGTGGTCACGGGCAAGCCGCCGGAGCTTCTGGTCGTCATATCCCTTGTCACCAGTCAAGACCGTGATGGACGCTGCGTTCCGTTTCACTACTTGTGGCCCGATCTGTGTATCGTGTTTCCGCGTCGTCGTGACGTGAATATCGAGAACGGCGTTGGTAGCCGTATCGACCAACAGCGTCGTCTTCAATTTCTGGATGGTGAGGTTCGTTCGCTTCGTGTAGTGCGTTGATGCATGAGCCCGCTCGAATCCGGACGCATCGATACCGGTGACACCGTTCAGCGGTAGGTCCGCGAGTGAAACGTTCAGCAAAACTCGCCAGACTGCCATCTCCAAGCGGTCGAACGCTTTGCAGAGTGTCGAGGGTGCAGGGATCGAATCGAGGTCGAGGGCGTCTCGAATGCGCGGCATCTCGATGAGTTCATCAACGAGGTCGCGGTACGTGGTCGTCTTTTTCACCTTGAGACAGAGCAGGACGATGTGTTGATGAAGTGTAAACCGCTTTCGTGAATAGCGAGTCGAAAACCGTGCTGTTGCACGGCGAGCCAGTACCAAAGCCCGTTCATCGAATCGAAGGAGTCGTGACTTCGGGAGAGCATCCATCTTCCCTCCAGCTACTCGCCAGTCATGTTTGTCAGCAAGGGTTTCAACAAGGCCGGAAATGTACAACATCATCTCGAACCGCGACCGGCCGTTCGAGGAGCAGGTCGAGGCGCTCCTCGAATTGGGCCGCCAGGAACTGGATGTCGCCTACGGGACGCTCTCACGGATTCAGGGCGACGACTACGTGTTCGAGATTGTCGATGCTGATGACGACGCTATTCAGGCGGGTGATGTCGTGCCCGTGTCGGCGACGAACTGTGAGATTGCAGCGAGTAGGAGAGAAACCCTCGTCCTTGGGGATGTTGAACGGGATGCGCCTGAGGAAACGGATCGGGCTGGCTATACCGAGTGGGGGATCGCCTGCTACCTCGGCGCGCCCGTCTTCGTCGATACCGACGTGTATGGAACGTTTTGCTTCTATGGGACTGAGCCCCGTGATGGACAGTTCTCCGAGTGGGAAGTGACGCTCGTGGACCTCATGAGTCGGTGGGTTGGCTACGAACTCCAACGACAGCAAACGAACGACCGCCTCAAAGCGCAGAATGAAAAGCTGGAGCAGTTCGCCTCGATCGTCTCGCATGACCTTCGGAACCCGCTGAACGTGCTTGAGGGATCGATTCAGCTTGCTGAAGAGACGGGTGATCCGGATCATTTCAAGCAGTGCCATCGAGCGATTGACCGAATGAACACACTCATTGATGACCTGCTATTGTTGGCTCGCGCAGGGACGATCATTGACGAAACGGAACCCGTTACTCTTGAGTCGGTCGTGAGGGAGTGTTGGCAGGGGGTCGAAGTGGCACAGGGCACGCTTCAGCTTGAATTCGATGCAAAGACCATCCAAGCAGATAGAAGTCGGCTCAAACAACTCCTTGAGAATCTCATTCGGAACGTGTTCGATCACGGAAGCAGCGATAGGACTGTTACTGTGGGTAGTCTCGATGACGGGTTCTACGTTGAGGATGACGGACCAGGGATTCCAGAGGGCGACCGAGAGACGGTATTCGAGAGCGGGTATTCGACATCAGAAGACGGGACAGGGTTCGGCCTGGCGATTGTGAAGGAAATCGTCGAAGCCCATGGGTGGGAAATTCGCGTGACTGACGCAGAGACTGGCGGTGCACGATTCGAGATCACTGGTATCGAAGCTGCATGACGAATATGCGCGGTGTATACAGCACGACCTCGACAACCCATCAGCAATGAGGCTTTCAACAGACCCAAAGTTTGTAAATACCTATAACCGTATCTATGTATATCTGCTTTAGAGCACAACGTAAACTGGTCTACCCTCAGCATCTACATTGATCCATGGACGTTCAAAACCACGACACATCTGAACTCGGCATCATGTTGCAACAACTCATGACAGCCGATCAGCCATCCGAACAGAAAATCCAGCGCGCGTTGGAACTTGGCGCGTCGTATTTAGGCGTCGATACCGGCCTTGTCGCACAGACGTTTGAAGAGGGTGGGACATGGGAAGCAATCGTTAGCACCACTGAAGACGACAGCGAGTTCTCTGAGGGAACAAAGCTCGATCTGTCGAACACGTATTGTCGCCGTGTCGTCAAAGACGACTCCTCATTACAGGTTCACGACGCGACTGAGCAAGGATTAGAGGATGACCCTGCCTATCAAACCTTCAATGTCACTTCGTATTTTGGAACACCGCTGTACGAAGGCGATGAGATTTCCGGGACCGTCTGTTTTGTTGGACAAGACCCTCGTGACCAATTCAACTCCGAGGAAGCACTCTTCTTGGAACTCCTTGCCCGATTCATCGAAAACGAACTCGTCGAGTCCCAGTACGAAACAGAGCTCGACGAGTCCTTAGAGATAGTATCCGCGTTAACACGGGTTCTCCGACACAACATTCGCAACAAACTCACCGTCGTGAGAGGCTATTTGAACGCCCAATCCCAGGACACCAGTGAGGGCCTGTCATCAGCAGTTGCGATCGACGCTGTGGATTCAGTAGTCAATCTCAGCGAGAAAGCACGCAAGCTCGAACAAATCCTGCAACAATCATCCGACCGACGGACTGTCGAGTTAACACACGACATCGAACAAATCGTCGCTACCGTAGAAAACCAAGTCCCAACAGCATCCATCACGGTAGATATTCCCGAGTCACTCGATTATTTTGCACGACCAACACTCCCACTCGCGCTTCGAGAAATCATCGAGAACGCAGCCAAGCACGCCGGAGACACACCCGAGGTCACGATCAAGGCAGCTCAATCCGATGAGGGCGTGATAATCAGCATTCAGGATGATGGGCCAGGGCTCCCAGAAGACGAACAGACCGTCATCACTGAAGGCACCGAAACACCACTCATTCACAGTTCTGGGCTGGGTCACTGGATCGCTCACACGATCGTCACGAAACACGACGGTGACATCGAAAACAGCGTCTCCGACGAGGGAACAACGGTAACTATCTCACTTCCTCGGACAACGCCGCGTTTGCCGACAAGCGATTCCGACGACCAGCTCCAAACGGAGTACGACAAGTTCAGACAGGCCTTCGATGACGCATTCGAGACGATGCTGATCGTTGACGACGACGGCCGAATCATCGAAAGTAACGAGCGGACTGCAGAAGTTGTAGGGGTCGAATCGCAGGAACTGGTCGGACGCCGCGTGCAGGAGTTCATCATCTCCGATTCTGATCAGATCGATATACACGATGAACTCCTCGGTGAGGAGCAAGAACTTCTCGAAATAACTGACACGCAAGGGCAGACACATCTGATAGAATATTCTGCGACACCCGATGTCGTACCCGAACAGCATCTACTGGTCGGACGAGATGTGACCGACGACCGCAATCGCCAACGCGAACTCAAACAGACGAAAGAGCAAATGGAGTTCGCACTCAGTGCGACCGATACCATCGTCTGGGATTGGAACATGGATTCCGATCAGGCGACGTTCTATCCATCTGAAACAGAGCTGTATGGGACGACTGTCGAGACCCGCGAAGACTTTCTTGAGGTGGTCCATCCTGAGGACCGCCAACAAGTCCGTGACTCATTACAGCAGGCGGTAGAAACTGGCGAGGCCAAACACGAGGAAGTCCGGATTGAAGTCAACGGCGAGGTCCGGTGGATCGAAGCACCAGGAAAACCCGTCGTTGATGCGGATGGAACTACGCGGATTATCGGTGGGGTTCGTGATATTACGGACCGAAAGGAACGCGAACAGGAACTCGAACGAATGCGGGATTTCTTCAGAGAAGCTGAAGATCTCGGGAATCTCGGTGCTTGGGAGTTCGACGCAGACGGTAACCTTGTGTGGACGGACGGCACCCGTCGTATTCACGAGGTCGGTGAGGGATTCACTCCAACGGTCGAACAAGCCATCGAGTTCTACCATCCCGAGGATCGAGAAACGGTTGAGCAGGCGGTCGAGACCGCACTTGAGACTGGCGAGTCATTCGAGCATGAAGTTCGTCTGATCACCGCTCAGGACACCCAGCGGTGGGTTCGAGTGCGGGGCGAGGTCCTTGATAACGAGGAACCGCGGACGGTTCGAGGCTTCATTCAGGACATCACCGACCACAAAGAGCACGAACAGGAACTTGAACGGACACAGGAATTACTCGAACACACGGAGCGGATTGCCGACGTTGGGAGTTGGGAGATTGATACCGACACGATGGACGTGTTCTGGAGCGAGAATCTCTTTGAAATCCTCGGAGTTGATGCCGACGACGAACCCCCATTGGATGAGGCACTTGATGTCTATCACGAAGACGATCAACCGGTGGTCGAATCAGCCATCGAAAATGCACTGGAAACCGCCGAATCATTCGATGTTGAAGTACGGTTCCAGCGACCGAACGGCGGGATTCGG
>JGI12448J12851_1000791_pt1 | contig 11103 bp, 10 predicted proteins | sample A23M2SouthBayCA_FD_12851 | JGI IMG/M metagenome (IMG submission 12851) | reverse complement strand
ATGGCTGCCAGTTCCGACCAGCCCTCCTGCCGGAGCGCCCGGTCATTGCCCGCCTTGCTGATGCCCTTGAGCACGAACTGTTCGGCACGCGCCGGGTTTCCTTTTTCCCGGTAGACCCGACCCAGCGCGTAATAGAACCCGCCGCCGCATCCGGCGCGATACGCTGCGCCCGCTGGATCAGGTCCAGAGCCCGCCCATCATTACCAGCCTCCAGAGCCGAATCCGCTGAGGCCAGCAGCCCGCGCGCCGCATCCGGAACCCTGCCTCCACTTTCACGCTGGCGGTCAACACTGGGCGGCTCATCCTCGGACGGTTCCTCCACCTCAGCAGACTCCTCCGTCCGCTTACCGATGGGCTCGACCTCGGTTCCGGTGTCTTCTTCCGGCGGCTGGAACCGCACGCTGCAGCCCGCCAGAAGCAGGACCGCAAGAGCCATGCTGCCCCACCGGATCCAGGGTTGAATGGTCATCCTGTCTACCTCCGTCAGAAAATCTGCTGGAACCACCGCTGGATCCGATTGCCCATACCGTCGCTGCAGGGCACCTCTTCCTGGGGTTCCGAGCCCTGTATGAAGGGAATCCGCCTTGCGCCGTCACAGCCCTTCGCCGTAATCCCCCCGGTCTTTGAGTCCACCCAGTGGTAGTCCACGGAGCCGGGCACCACCGGCGAAAACGCCCTGGTGGAGCTGTCGGCCATAATCCGGCCCCAGATCTGCAGCGCGCCCGAGCCGCCCGTGAGCGTGGTGGCATCGTAATCGTCACCACCCACCCAGACCACCCCGAGATGATCCCCGGTGAACCCAGCAAACCAGCTGTCCCGGCCTTCATTGGTGGTTCCCGTTTTACCGGCCGTGTGCAGCCGTTCCGGGATGAGATTGTACACCGAGCTGCCCGTACCCTCGCGCATCACCTCCTGCATGGCGTAGTGCAGAAGGTGCATCGGCCCTGGTTCAACCACCTGCTCCATCCGCAGGTCGTAACGGGACAGCACCTCGCCCTCCGGCGTGGTGACACTGCGGATGCTGCGCAGTGGCACCCGGAACCCGCCGGAGGCGATGGTCTGGTACATCCGCGCCACTTCCAGCGGTGTCATCTCAACGCTGCCCAGGAGCAGGGAGGGGTACTGTGGCGGCTCATCCTCCATGCCCAGCCGCTGGAGGGTTTCGGTCACGGCCGGCACCCCAAGATTCAGCCCGAGCCGGACACTGGCCTGGTTGTAGGAGTGGGAAAGGGCCCTGTGCAGTGGTACCTGACCGTGGGATTCACCACTGAAATTGGCTGGCGACCAGGTATCACCGTTATCAAACTCCAGGCGGAAGCGCTCATCCTTCAGGGGCGAGATCAGAGTATAGCGGGCCGGCTTTTCCAGGGCAGTAAGATAGGTTGCCGGCTTGACCAGGGAGCCGATCGGCCGGCTGGCGTTCATGGCCCGATTGAAGCCTGGGAACCGCGTGTCGCGCCCGCCCACCAGCGCCTCTACTTCACCGCTTTCACGCCCGGTGATCACAACGGCCCCCTCCAGGGTCCCTGCTTCCTGCCCCTGTTCCAGGGCAGCCATCATGCCGCTGGCTCTCGATTCAGCCGTTGCCTGCAACCGCGGATCCAGCGTGGTGAAAATGCGCAGGCCAGCGGTTTCCAGATCCTCGTCCCGGTAATCCCGGGAAAGGTGCTCACGCACCAGGTCCATGAAGGCGGGGTAGCGGTGGGTATCCTCGTCCGGCGCTGCCGCCACATCCAGAGTCCGCCTCTTGAGGGAGGTCGCGCGTGATTCGGTGATCAGCCCCCGATCAGCCAGCAGCTCCAGCACCAGGTCACGCCTGGCCCGGGCCTGCTCGGGCCGGGTCCGTGGATTGTAGTAGCCGGGACCGCGCACCATACCCACCAGCAGCGCCGTCTCATGGAGTTCCAGCTCACTGAATGGTTTCGCGAAGTAAAAGCGGCTGGCCAACCCAAACCCGTGAATGGCGCGTGTTCCGGACTGCCCCAGGTAGGCCTCATTCATGTAGGCCTCCAGGATCGCCTCCTTGGAGTAACGGGCTTCCAGCAGAATCGCCATGATGGCTTCGTTGAACTTGCGCCAGTAGGTCTGCTCACTGGAGAGCCAGAAGTTCTTGACCAGCTGCTGGGTCAGGGTACTGCCACCCTGCACCACCCGCCCGGCCTGCAGATTGGCGATGAAGGCACGGGCGATGGCCGAGGGCTCCACCCCGTAATGGGACGGGAAGCCCCGATCCTCAACCGTCAGCAGGGTCTCGCGGAAGAGCTCCGGCTGGTCGTCGAGCTGCACCAGGACACGATCCTCACCATGGCCGGGGTAGATGCTGGCAATACGGCGGGGTTCCAGCCGTGCAAGCGCCGTCTCCCCGGGAGCCTCGAACCCGGTAATCGTGCCGCTGTCCGCCATCACCCGCAGGTTGCGGGCGGGTTCCCTGCCATCCGGAAAGTGGAACCCGCGCGTCCGGATCCGGAAGCGTCCGCCCTGACGCTGGAACTGCCCGGCATCCCGCGGCGCACCTGAAACCGGCTGATACCCCAGGGCCTCCAGCTCCTGTGCCAGCGCTTCAGCCCCCACCGGCGCCCCTGCGTAGAGCTCAAGAGGCTGCGCATAGACCCGAGAGGGAATTTCCCAGCGATGATCCTCGAACCGGGAGGTCACCTGGACATCCAGATAGATGGTCCAGGCCACCAGCATCAGAATCCCAACCAGCCCCAGTCGCCAGATCAGCCCGATAAAACCTATGCTGCGGCGCTTTTCCTGCTTTCTTCCTGCTTTTCTACTCATGGCTGCCGATTATAGCGCTCTCACACGCCACGTCATGGGCGGTTTCATGTTCAAAACATGACGTCCCCGTTATGATGTTACTGAATACCTCTGCAGGAGCTGTGGAATGGAATCAGGGCTGATCAGTGCCTTACAGACCCCGGAATGCTACCCCCACCCGGTCAGCGATATCCGCCTGATCGAAACGCACATCTCCTGGGTGCTGCTGACCGGCAATTATGTGTACAAGATCAAGAAGCCTCTTGATCTGGGGTTCCTGGACTTCCGCGAGCTCAGCGCCCGCCGGTATTACTGCGAGGAGGAACTGCGCCTCAACCGGCGGCTGGCGGAACCGGTCTACGAGGCGGTCGTCCCCATCACGGGCAGCCCGGAGTCACCGNCGATCAATGGTGATGGCACGCCCATCGACTATGCGGTGCGCATGCGCCAGTTCGACCCGGAACAGACCCTGGACCGGCTGAGCGAGCGGAACGAGCTGACACCGGGGCAGCTGGATGAGCTGGCTGAACGCGTCGCCAGCTTCCACGACTCAGTCCCGTCGCTGCCACCGGACAGCCCCATGGCCAACACCGATGACCTCAGGGACGCGATGGTGGACAACGTCACCACCGCCCTGGAGCACCTGCAGGAGGCCGGCGACCGCCAGCAGGCACAGGCCCTGCTGGAATGGATCCGTGACACCTTTGAGCAACAGCGCGAACGCCTGCAGCAGCGGCTGGCCGACGGACGGATCCGTGAGTGCCATGGCGACCTGCACCTGGGCAACATCGCCCTCTTCCAGGGCCGGATCACCGTATTCGACTGCATTGAGTTCAATCCCGAATTCCGCTGGATTGACACCGCCAACGACCTCGCCTTCCTGCTCATGGACCTGGAAAGCCGCGGCCATCCCGCATGGTCGGCCCGGGTGCTCAACCATTACCTGGAACACAGCGGCGACTATGAGGCCCTGCCACTGCTGCGCCTGTTCAGCGCCTACCGGGCCATGGTGCGTGCCAAGATCGCACTGCTCAGCCCCGCGGATTCCAGCGAGGCCGAACAGCAGAACCTGGACCGGTACCGGCGTTACGCGGAGCTGGCCGAGCGCTACTCCATGATCCCCCAGCCCTGGCTGGCAGCCACCACCGGCTTTTCCGCCAGCGGCAAGTCGCGTTTCAGTTCCGCGCTGGCGGAACAGTTCAGCATGATCCGGCTGCGCTCCGATGTGGAGCGCAAACGCCTTTTCGGGCTCGGGCCAACCGAATCCAGCAACTCCGCGCAGGATGCCGGCATCTACACCCAGGACGCCACACGCCAGACCTACCAGCGGCTCCAGGCGCTGGCCCATCGCGCGCTGGCGACCGGCTACCCGGTCATCGTGGACTCCGCGGCGCTGCACCAGAAAGAGCGGGATGGCCTGTCGGAGATAGCGGAATCGCTGGGTGTTCCCTTCGTACTGATCGCCTGCGAGGCACCGGAATCCGTTCTGCGTGAACGCATCCGCGAACGGGCCCGCCGCAGCGGTGAGGTTTCCGAAGCGGACGAAGCGGTCCTCGATCAGCAGCTGGGCAGTGCGGACCCCATCGGTGAAAGCGAACGCAGCCACACCATCCATGTCCACACCCACACCCCGGGTGCGCTGGAGGCACTGATCCGTGCCCTGGACCCCGGACCACGCGGCCACTGATCACCACGCACGTGGCAGCCAGCGGGCAAACAACTATACTGGGGCCAGAAGCCCGGATAACACTGGACGGACAACAATGGAAGAAGATCTGGCCCGCAGTATCGACGACCCGCTCTATCAGGCGCTGCGCGACGAAAACATCCAGGCCTTCAATGAGGCCCGGGACAAGCTGGAAAAGCTTCCGAGCTTCGCCTATGGCGATTTCCGCGGTCTCGACCTGCGCGGCCTCAATGCGAAGGATCTGGATCTCCGCCACGCCTATTTCCGGGGGGCGGATCTGCGCGGCATTGATTTCAGCGAGACCGCCATGGAAGGGGCCAGCATTGCCCACACCAAGATCTCAGGCTGTTTCTTCCCCCGAGCCATAGCCGCCGATGAGATCGTGATGTCGCTCAACCACGGCACCCGCATGCGCTACAACACCAGGGGCTAGCCCGGAGGCGGCCATTACCTTCAAGCCTGGCCTGGAAACGCCTCCTGCAGAAGGGAGAGCACCCACTGCTGCAGGGGATCCTGGTCGGTACGCGGATGCCAGGCCGCAATAACATCGAAACAGGGCGGTGATTCCTCCAGATCGATGGGGGTTACCAGCGGATGGGGAAGAATCCTTGAGGGCAGGAAGGCGACACAGTCGCTGGATGCAACGCAGGTTGGGGCCGCAGAGAAACTCGGGACGGACATAACGATATTCCGTCCGTACCCTTTGCTGGCAAACCAGCTGTCAGCGGAACCAATCAGGTTGGCCCGCGTCGGCGAGACAATGAGCTGTGGCAACTCAGCCACATCTCCGATGGTCAGCTTGCGCTCATGCAATGGCGAGTCATTCCCTGCCACGCAGATGTGATACTCCGAGAAGAGCAGCTTGCTCTGGCAGCTTTCCGGCGCGAAGGCAGGGAACGTCAGGGCCAGGTCCAGCTCACCGGAGGCCAGCATGGCGTGCAGACGGTCGCTCTCGAACTGACGAACGATCAGCTTCAGGCCCGGCGCCTGCTGTCTGACCCTGGCGACCAGCTCAGGCAACACCACCTCCACCGCATAGTCAGTCGCGGATATGACATAGGTCCCCTGCACACTTGCCGGATCAAACCGCTCTGGGGGAATCAACTGCTCAATACTGTCAAAGACAGCCTTCACCCTCGGCTCGAGCTCCTGCGCCAATGGCGTTGGTACAACACCCTGGCGTGAGCGCAGGAAAAGGCGATCCTGGAAAACCTCCCGCAACTTGTTCAATTGCGCACTCACCGCCTGCTGCGTCATCCCCATCTGACTGGCGGCCCGCGTCAGGCTTCTCTCTTTAAGCAACGCCCTCAGCACACGCAACTGCTTCAGGTCGATATTGCCAATACCACTCATGTTTGTATTTCTCACCAAAAATTACTGTTTCTGTTTGTGATCATACGCCCTTAGTCTTGTGCCCGTCATCGCAGCCATCCAACGACGACTCGGCGTTCCGCGCCAGGTCCGGAACAAACAGGACATCGGCAGGGTCGAGATGCTGCTGCGTCAATGTACCTTCCACTGAAAAGGCCCAGAACCATGAATACTGAATCGCTTTTTGAATCAGTGCGCCTCGGTGATCTGACACTGAAAAGCCGCATCGTGCTGCCACCGCTGACGCGCTCCAGAAGCACCCAGCCGGGCAACATCCCCAATGACATGATGGCGACCTACTACGCTCAGCGGGCTTCCGCCGGCTTTATGGTCTCGGAAGGCACCCAGGTCGAGCCGCGTGGCCAGGGGTATGCCTGGACGCCTGGTATCTCCACCCCGGAGCAGGTTGAAGGGCTGGAAAAAGGTCACCGAGGCCGTTCACGCCGAAGGAGGTACGATCTTCTGCCAGCTCTGGCATGTGGGCCGGATATCGCACCGTTCGCTGCAACCGGAAAGGGCAGCTCCGGTGGCGCCGTCCGCCATCCGCAACGAAACCGTTAAGGTGTTTGTTGAAACAGGGCCCGGTGAAGGCAAGATCACTGATTCCGACGACCCCCGTGCCCTGAGCACGGATGAGGTTGGCGAAATGGTTGAGTTATACGCCCGGGCGGCGCGCAATGCCATGGAAGCCGGCTTTGACGGCGTGGAGATCCACAGTGCCAATGGCTACCTGGTCAACCAGTTCATCTCGGAACACAGCAACCAGCGCAGCGACCAGTATGGCGGCAGCCTGCGCAACCGGTTGCGCTTCCTGGAAGAAGTGGTCAGTGCGGTCTCCAAGGAAGTGGGCGCCAACCGCCTCGGCGTCCGGTTCTCACCGCTGTTCGAAAGCACGGACGAAGAGCGCGTCTATCTCGGGCTGGTTGAATCCGACCCCCATGAAACCTATGTGGAAGCGGCACGGATGCTGGACCGTCAGGGCATCGCCTACATCTCGATTGCCGAGGCGGACTGGGATAATGCCCCCGAACTGCCAGACAGCTTCTGCCAGGCTCTGAGGGATGCGTTCAGCGGCGCTCTGATTTTTGCCGGGCGCTATACGCCGGAAAAGGCCCTGCGCATGTTTGAGGCGGGCTATGGTGATCTGTTCGCGTTCGGCAAGCCCTTTATCGCCAACCCGGACCTGCCCCATCGCATCTGGCATGAACTGCCCTGGAATAAAGTGGATCCGGCGACGATGTACGGAGGCAGCGCCCACGGCTACACCGACTACCTCACTTACGCACAGCAGGCCCAGCAGAACGCCCCGGAACCGGAAAGTGTTTCCTGACAGGCCCAGCCGCGCGCAGGAGTGGCTCCTGCGCGCGGCAACCCCTATAGAACAACACTCACCTCCCCGCCCGGCTCCAGGGCCTCGGGGGTCATCGTCATCCGCCAGGCCCGACACGCCACGCCCTTATCAACCACCTCGCGCAACAGCTGCGCATACACCGGATCGATACCCTCGGCCGGCCGCACTTCCCGGGCACCGGAATGGCTGACACAGAACAGCAGCATGGCCCGGTCCCCGGCTTCCACCCGCCCCTGCAACTCGCGGAGATGCTTCTGCCCCCGCGCCGTAACCGCATCCGGAAAGTACGCAACACTCCCCTCCGCCAGGGTCACGTTCTTCACCTCGATCCAGACCGGTCTACGCTGTCCGGTGCTGTCCTCCAGAAGCCAGTCGATCCGGCTCTTCTCACTGCCATAGCGGACTTCCGGGCGCACACGGTCATAGCCGGTCAACACCCCGGGTCGCGCCCCATTCAACAGCTCCCCCATCACGGTATTGGCGCGTGCGGTATTGATACAGGCAACCTCACCGCCAGACCCTGTCTCCACCAGCTCCCAGGTCCAGGACAGCTTGCGCTTCGGGTTATCGGAATGACTCAGCCAGACCCGGCTTCCCGGCGCATCGCAGCCCATCATGGACCCTGTGTTCGGGCAGTGCGCCACCACCGTTTCCCCGGAATCCAGCGTCACATCCGCCAGAAAGCGCTTATAGCGACGCACAAGGATTCCGGGCGTCAGTGGTGGATCGAATTCCATGGGTAGCTCCCCCAGATGTTATCTGCTACGTTTCGCAATCTTGCCTGCCATGCCCCGCATCTTCTATAAAGAGCGGATGGCGTGGCCAATCCGGAATTGCGGCAATGATGCCGAAGGTCAGTCGCCGGCGCCAGGCCGGCTGCGACTCGAAAGGGGTAACCATTATGTCGAAGAATGAACCCGCTGTTCAGAACGACTTTGCCGACTTCAAGCCCTACCAGCCGGGCGATGATGAAGAGTACATGAACCAGGAGCAGCTGGAGCATTTCCGGAAGATCCTGCTCGGCTGGAAACAGGAGCTGATGGAGGAAGTGGACCGCACGGTACACCACCTCCAGGAGGACGCCGAGAACTACGCGGACCCGAGCGACCGTGCCACCCAGGAAGAAGAATTCAGCCTGGAGCTGCGCACCCGTGACCGCGAACGCAAGCTGATCCGCAAGATCGACAAGACCATCGACCGGATCGACAAGGACGATTACGGCTTCTGCGACCAGTGTGGCGTGGAGATCGGCATCCGGCGGCTGGAGGCGCGCCCGACCGCAACCCTGTGCATCGACTGCAAGACCCTGGCCGAGATCCGGGAAAAACAGACTGGCGTCTGATCCATCCCAGGCGCTGTCATGGCCTACCGCGGCCGTTTTGCCCCATCGCCCACAGGGCCACTCCACTTCGGCTCGCTGGTCGCGGCACTGGCGAGCTGGCTGGACGCGCGTGCGCATGATGGCACCTGGCTGGTCCGCATTGAGGACATTGACCCGCTGCGCGAGGCCCCCGGCGCCGCACAGCGCATTCTGGATACCCTCACGGCCCACCAGCTGGTCCCTGATGAGTCCCCCTGGTACCAGTCCCAGCGCAGCGAGGCCTATGACGCTGCCCTGATCCGGCTCCGGGAGGCCGGCAGACTCTACCCCTGCCCCTGCTCCCGCAGTGAACTCAATGCCCATGGGGGCCAGCACCCCAGGCAGTGCCGCGAGCGGCCGGACTGGAACCAGCCGGAGCCCTTTGCTCTGCGCTTTCCGGTAGAGGCGCATGACGGGCACTGGTATGACCGTGTGCTGGGCGACCAGCCCCTGAGGCTGGTGCGGGAAAAGGACGATGCGGTACTGCGGCGCAAGGAAGGCTTCTACGCCTATCACCTTGCCGTGGTGGTGGATGACATTGCCCAGGGCATCAACCAGGTGGTCCGGGGGCAGGACCTGGCCGAGCTCACCCCAACCCACCTCTGCCTTTACGAAGCTCTGGAAGAGACACCGCCAACCTACCTGCATTTTCCGGTGGTCTGTAACGAGCGGGGTCAGAAGCTGAGCAAACAGGCGGGCGCATCCGCCATCGATGACACCATGGCACCGCGGAACATCAGCCAGGCACTCACCGCCCTGGCGCACCGCCCCCCCGGGAATCTCAATGAGAGGCCCGTGGAAGACCAGCTGGCGTGGGCCATCAGCCACTGGGACCCGGACAGGCTCCGGAGGGCATGACCATGTACATCTATCGTCTGGTCTTCCTGCTGGTACTGGCCATCTACATTTTCTCGCCCGACATCATGGACTGGTGGGTCGATCCCGGCAGCGCCTGGTACCAGCCGTTCGGGGTCTGGCTCGCCCTGATCGCCCTCGCCTTCTGGCTCGATCACCGGAGGGACGGCGATGAGCTTTAGTGTGCCAACGCTGCTGCTGATCAGTGCCCTCTACCTGGCGATTCTGTTCGCCATTGCACACGCCACGGACCGCAACTGGCTGCCCCGGCACTGGACCCATCACCCACTGGTGTACGTGCTGAGCCTGGGCGTTTATGCCGGAGCCTGGGCGGTCTTCGGGGCTGTGGGCATGGCCTACAGCTTCGGATACGGGTACCTGGCCTACTACCTGGGGCTCTGCGGCGCCTTTCTGTTGGGGCCAGTGCTGCTGCACCCGATCCTCAGGCTGGCGCGCGGCTACCAGCTCAGCTCGCTGGCGGACCTGTTCACCTTCCGGTACCGCTCCCAGTGGGCGGGTACGCTGGTAACACTGTGCTCCGGCATCGCCATCCTCTCACTGCTCAGCCTGCAGATGCAGGCCATGGCCGGCGCCATCCAGACCCTGGCCCCCGATGCCAGCCGCTGGTTCAGCGCCACCCTCTTCGCGGTTCTGGCAGCCGTGTTCACCGCACTCTTCGGTGCCCGCCGCAGCCAGGGCGTGGAGCGCAATGAAGGGCTGGTCATGGCCATGGCCTTCGAGGCACTGGTCAAACTGCTTGCCCTGGGCAGCATCGCGGTCATCCTGCTGTTCAGCGTTTTCAACGGTCCGGCGGGACTGGAGACCTGGCTCCAGGGCCAGAGCCACCAGGTCAGCGCCCTGGAGCGCCGCCTCAGTGACGGCAACTGGCGCGCCCTGCTGCTGATTTCCTTTGCGGCCGCCCTGGTCATGCCGCACATGTTCCACATGACCTTCACCCAGAACCCGAGCCCCCGTGCCCTGGCGCGCGCCAGCTGGGGGCTGCCCCTCTACCTGCTGCTCCTGGCCCTGCCGGTTCCCATCGTCCTCTGGAGCGCCCGCGCCCTCGGGGTCGCTGGCAGCCCGGACCTGTTCGCCGTCAGCCTGGGCGTGGTGCTGGAGTCACCGCTGCTGGCCACACTCGCCTACCTGGCCGGCCTGTCCGCCGCCAGCGCGCTGACGATCGTCCTGACCCTGGCGCTGTCCGGCATGCTTCTCAACCACCTGGTGCTTCCGCTGCGCTCACCACCGGAAAACCGCAGCATCTACACCTGGCTCCAGAGCGTGCGCCGCCTCCTGATCCTGGCGATCATCCTGGCGGCCCTGCTCTTCCACGCCCTGATAGGCCGCCATCTCGCGCTGGACAGCCTGGGCCTGATCGCCCTGACCGGGGTGCTCCAGCTCCTGCCGGGGGTGCTGGCCGTCATCTACTGGCCCGAGGGCAACCGCAAGGGCGTGATCAGCGGCATCATCGCGGGCATGCTGGTCTGGTTCGCGGGGCTGGTACTGCCGTTCACCACCGGCATTGCCCCCGGAGACTGGCTGGGTCTCCACCTGATGCAGCCCTCGGACATCGACAGCTGGCACGTGCCCACCTTCATGGCGTTGAGCATCAATGTCCTGGTGTTCGCGCTGACCTCCATGCTCACCGGTACCAGCAACGGCGAGGCCCGCGCCGCGGAATCCTGCAGCATCGGGGCCATGGCACGCCCGCCACGGCGG
>JGI12448J12851_1000790_pt1 | contig 11110 bp, 7 predicted proteins | sample A23M2SouthBayCA_FD_12851 | JGI IMG/M metagenome (IMG submission 12851) | reverse complement strand
TAGATCACGAGCGTCCCGGCCGTCATCGAGCCCGCGAGGCGACCGAGGCCGACCGAACCCGGGTCGCGCAGATCGCCCGCGCCGTGGACGCCCGCGCCGACGACGGCGGCGGCGAACGGGTACGACCACAGGTACCCTCCCCACTGTCCGAACAGCGTGCCGAGCCCGGCGGCCCCGTAGGCGAACACCGGCGCGCCCACGGATCCGGCGACGACGTAGACGATCATCGACGCGGCGCCCCACACGGGTCCGAGGAACACGCCCGCGAGGAACACGCCCAACACCTGCAGGGTGAACGGCACCGAGGTCACCGGAAGCTGAAACGAGATGTACGCGAACACGCCGGTCAACGCCGCGAACAGCGCCGCCCGCGCCACGTTGGCGACGACCTCGTCGCCGACGAGGTCGACGTCGTCCGTTGCGGTACTCATGTGCCCTCGCGTAAACCAAGCTCGTTGTTAGACTTTACGAGATGCTCGGGCGACCGCCGGTCCCCGCTACGGCGTCGAACCCGGTCGTCGGTCCGACTGTTCGCCGGCTTGCCGTCGTTCAGAACTGTCCGCCCGAACCGGTCGTGTCGGGGCCACGCTTATAACTGCGGACCGTCGATTCCGAGACATGTCGGACGACGCTCCCCGCCGCGATACGTCCGGGTCCGCCGCCGAGGGGGAGACGCCGGCAGTCGTCCACGCGGATCGCCAGTCGCCCGAGGACTCGTTCGCGGTCGTCGGCAACGAGACCAGACTGTCGATCCTCCGCGAACTCCACGAGCGCGTCTCGGTCGCCGACCGCACCGAGTACACCGTCCCGTTCACCGAGCTTCGCGAGGCGGTCGGCGAGGCCGACAGCGGGAAGTTCAGCTACCATCTCAACCAGCTGCTCGGGGAGTTCGTCGAGAAGCGTCCCGAGGGCTACACGATCCGATACCCCGGCAGGGAGCTCGTCAGAACGGTGAAAAGCGGCGCCGTCGCCCCCGCCGAATCCGCAGTCTCCGATCCGACATCCGCGTCGTGTTACCTGTGCGGAGCGCCGGTGTGCGTGGCGTACACGAACGGGTTCGTCTCGGCGCGGTGCACCGAGTGCCGGGGAGCGCTCGGCTTCGACTACATGGCGGAGGGGACGCTGAGCTCGATTCCCATCCCCGGCGGCGCCGTCGGCGACGACATCGAGGACGCACCGGAGGCGCTCTTGGACCGCGTTCACAGCAGGTACTGTCACCGCGCTCGGACGTTCGGGGACGGAAGCTGTCCGCGCTGCGGCGGCCCGACCGAGTCACGGCTCCGCGAGTGCGGCGATCACGACGCGAGCGACGGCCCGTGCGCCGAGTGCGGCACGGGTATGCCCGCGACGATACGAGTGACCTGCGAGGTGTGCTCCGAGGGCGGGATCTCCCCCGCGGCGTGCATGGCCAGTCACCGGACACCCTTCCGCGAGGCGCTGGCGGCCGCGGGGATCGACGAACTCGGCTACGACGCCTTCGCCGTCACGGCCGGATGGCCGATGCGCGTCGTCGACGGCGGCGAGCCGGCCGTCGAGTACGACCTCCCCTCGGGACGGGCTCGCGTGATCGTCGACGGCGACCTCCGGGTCCGTTCGATGGGGTGAGCGGACGCGGCTCCAACGACACGCCGACGGTCGATCCCGACGGTGTGCCGACACTGTGCCGACACTGCTCCGACGCCGGAGCGACGCCGCAGTCGGTCAGTAGCGCGCCGCCAGCGCCTCGAACCGATCGAGGTCGTGGCCGTAGAGCACGTCCGCGTCGGTCCGCCGCTCCAACTCGCGGAGCGTCTCCAGGCTCTCGCGCCAGTCCCGCTCGCTCCACAGCAGGCCCGGGCCCAGCGGCGCGCCCTCGGCGTAGTTGGCGTCGACGTAACACTCGTCGCCGGCGACGAGGAGGGTCCCCTCCGACGTTTCGATCCGGGCACCGAGGAGCCCCGGAGTGTGGCCCGGGAGGTGGAGCAACTCGAACCCGTCCGCGAGCGTGTGACGGTGGCGGTGGACCACGCGCCAGTTCAGGTCGCCGTCGAAGTCCGACGCCAGATAGGCGATCGACCCCTCGTCCGTGTGTGCCGAGTAGAAGGCGAACGGCAGTTCGTCCCGGTGGACGTACACCGGAGTGTCTGTGCCGGCGAACGCGTCGAGTTCCCCCGCGTGATCGAGGTGGAGGTGGCTCATCACCACCGCGTCGATGTCGGCGAGTTCGTACCCCGCGTCAGCGAGATCGCCCTCCAGGGAGTGCTCAGTCGCGTCGTGTGCCTCGAACGCCCCGTACAGCGGGGCGGGCCAGTACTCCGCGGCGTCGGTGGGAACGCCCGTGTCCCACAGGTACGTCCGGCCGCCGGCCTCGATCACGGCGTTCCAGACGACGAACTCGATGCGGGTGTGCTCGGGATCCGGCTCGGCCGCGCTGGCCATCGACGCGCCGTCGACGACGTACGCTTGGTCCGCGCGGACGCGACCGCGGTCGACGAGGGTGACCTCGGGCATGTCCGTTCACACGCCCGCCGGGGGCTTCAACGTACGGCCGGGGTCGCGGTTCCGCTCCCCGGCGAGACCGTGTTACCGAGTCCCCTCGCTCGCCGGCCTCACACCATCGCGTCCGGCGTCACCTCGGGGTTGTCGCGGACGTACGCCACCAGAGTCTCGACGTACGACTCGAACGCCGGCGGCTCGATCCCGGTTCCGGCGAGCGCCGCTCGCGTCGCACCCTCGACGTACTCGGTCGGGTGCGTGAGGTACGGCACGGTCTCCGGCTCCAACCCGAGGACGTCGCCGATGAGCGGCGCCTCGCAGGCCGCCCTCGCCACGCGCGCCGATGTCGGCACCGACACGATCCGGCGCCCCGTCGCATGCCCGAACGCCCGGTACAGCCCCGCGATCGTCGGGGGGTTCGGGTCGCACAGCTGGTAGGTGCCGCCGACGGTGTCGGCCATCCCGCTGAGCGCGTCGATCGCGTCGACGACGTAGTCTCGCGGGACGAGGTTCAGCGTCGTCGCCCGCGGGTCGCCGATCCGCGGGACGAACGCGACCCGTCGCTGCCGGCGCACCAGATCGAGCAGGTAGTAGGGCCCGTCGTACTTCTGCGTCTCCCCCGTCGTCGAGTCGCCGACCGCGATGGCCGGCCGGTACACCGTCGCCGGGAGGTCGCGCTCCGTCAGTGCCTCCCGGACCAGCACCTCCGCGCGGTGTTTCGTCGCCTCGTAGTGGTTGTTGAACGGGCCGGCATCCGCGAGCATCCCTCCCGTGAAGGTACCCTCGTATCGGCCGCTGACGTAGCAGGTGCTCACGTAGTGGAGGCGGTCGAAGCCTCCGGCCTCGCGCGCGTCGGCGCAGAAATCGAGCACGTGACGGGTCCCATCGACGTTGACCGCCTCCGCGAGCTCGCGCTCGACGCCCAAGTCGTACACCGCCGCGAGATGGTACACGAGGTCCGTCCGGGCCGCGAGCGCGTCCCTCCGTCCCTCGGTTTTCGACCCGTCGAGTCCCAGTCCCAGATCGGGGTCGGTGATGTCGCCCTCGACGAGGTCCACCGTCGGGAGATCGGCGGTTTCGGTCGGAGCGCGTTCGCCCCCGACGCTCGCGAACAGCGCGTCGCGGCGACGTTCGGCCGCCTCGCGATAGCGCGGCTGCACGAGGAGCACGAGCGCGTCGCCGGCGCCGTGGCGGTCGAGCAGTCGCTCGACGAGCGCGGAGCCGAGGAATCCCGGGAACCCGGTGAGCAGGACGGTCGTCATCGTGACCCCCCGCGACCCACGAACGGCAGGCTGCGGACGATCCGGGAGAGGCGATTGGCGCCGCGAAGGAGCGCGCTTCCGACGCGGACGGCCGGCCCGCGCCACGGCGGACCCGGGAGCGCGAGTTGGCCGGCCCGGGAGACCGCGACCGTCTGCGCCTCCGTGTACTTCAGCAGTCCCTCGCGACCGTGACGGCGGCCGACTCCGGAGTTTCCCATGCCGCCCATCGGCGCGTCGACCGCGCCGTACGCCGAGACGTACGCGTCGTTCACCGAGACCGTCCCCGTCCGGATCCGCTCGGCGACGCGCTCCCCGCGCGCGCCGTCGCGAGTCCAGACGGACGCGTGGAGTCCGTACGCGGAGTCGTTCGCCCGGTCGATCGCCTCGTCGGCGTCGGCCACGCGGTGGAGCGTCGCGACCGGGCCGAACGTCTCCTCGCGAGCGATCGCCGCGTCGTCGTCGACGGCCTCCAGCAGCGTCGGCTCGTACACGTACGGTCCCACGTCCGGGCGGTGGCGTCCGCCCGTGAGTACCCGTGCGCCGTCCGCGACCGCGTCGTCGACGGCGTCGCGGACGCGGTCGAGTTGATCCGGGCCGATCAGCGAGCCCACGTCCGCGTCGTACGAGAAGCCGACGCCGAGATCCAGCGCTCGGGTCGCCGCGACGAGTCGGTCGCGGAACTGCTCGTAGACGGCGTCCGCGACGTAGATCCGCTCGAGGGAGACGCACAACTGACCCGCGTTGGGGAAACAGCCGGCGACCGCGCCGTCGACGGCGGCGTCCAGATCGGCGTCCGCGAGCACGACCATCGGGTTCTTCCCGCCGAGTTCGAGCGACGCGCCGACGAGACGGCGTCCCGCCGTGGCGGCGATCTCCCGGCCGACCGCGGTGCTTCCGGTGAAGCCGACGAAGTCCGCACGCTCGACCAGCGTGGTACCGGCCGTCTCGCCGGTCCCGGGGACGACGTGGACGCACTCGGGCGGCACGCCGGCATCGAGCAGGAGTTCCCTTCCCGCGAGCGCGGTGTACGGCGTCGCCTCCGCCGGCTTGATCACGACGGTGTTGCCGGCCGCAAGCGCCGGGAGGGCGTCTGAGACGGCGAGCGTGAGCGGGTAGTTCCACGGCGTCACGAGGCCGACGACGCCGACCGGGTGGCGATGCTCGGTCGTTCGGGTCGCACCCGGGATCGCAGCGGCGCGGCGGGTCGACGCCAGCAGTTCCGGCGCACGCTCGGCGTAGTACTCCGCGTTGGCGGCGATGTCCCACACCTCGTTCACGGCGCCCTCACGCTCCTTGCCCGTCTCCGCCTGGACGATGTCCGCCAGCGTCGCTCGCCGGTCGAGCACCAGATCGGCCACCCGTTCGAGGACGGTCGCCCGTGCGGACGGCGAGCGTTCGCTCCACGAGCGCTGCGCCGTCCGCGCCCGGTCGACCGCCGCGGCGACGTCGTCGACGCTCGCGGCGGGCAGCGGTCGGAGCGGCGTTCCGGTGTGGGGAGAGGGCTCGCGCAACAGGTCGCGACCCTGGTCGTCCGCTGGGTCGCGGTCGTTGACGTCGAGGCTGTCGCCTGCGTCCGTGACATCGTGGCCGACGGTGGGATCGTCCGCAGGAGCGACATCATCGCCGACGGTGACATCGGTGGCATTGTCGCCGACGATGGCATCGTCGCTTTGTTCGTCGGGGAGGGTCCGTGTCGCGAGGGCGCCGAGTTCGGCTAGGCGCGAGCGTGAGAGACGAGAGCGAAGGCGTCGAGATCGCCGGTCAGCGGCGGAACGCGTCATCGTCCGTGACACACGGCGAACCGTTGTAACTGCACGGGTGGCGGGGTGAGTCGGTCGGTTCGGTGCAACGGAACGGGTCCGAGGAGACCGATCCGTCCGGCGTGAACGCGGCGGACGGCGGACACGCAGTCGCCCGACCAACGTCAGATCGACGGCGGAGTCGACGACTGGAGGAGAGCGGCGACAGCGGCCTCGAAGCCGGTGTCGGCGTCGGCAGGGATGCCGGCGCCGATAGCCACATACCTCCTGCGGCCGCGGTCACCTCTATGTCGGGAGATCCCGCCGCAACTGTTCGGCTCGTCCGTCACGCAACGCTCCTGGTCACGGTCGGTGACACGACGCTGCTCGTGGATCCCATGCTTGCGGCTCAAGGTGCCGACCCGCCCGTCGAGAACACGCCTAACCAGCGCCGTAACCCGCTCGTCGACCTGCCGCCGGTCGACCTCGATCACGACGCGGTGCTCGTCACGCACCGCCACAACGACCACTTCGACGACGCCGCACGCGACCGACTCGACGCTGACGTGCCGTTGGTCGTCCACCCCGAGCAGGTCCAGGAGTTCGAGTCGGAGGGGTTCACCGACGTCCGTCCGCTCGAACGCGAACTGGCCGTTGAGGACCTGCGGCTCTCGCCGACCCCCGCTCGACACGGTCACGGAGATCTCGCGTCGGCGATGGGGCCCGTGACCGGGGCCGTCGTGCGCGGGTCGGATGGAACTCCTTCGATCTATCTGACCGGCGACACCGTCTGGTACGAGGGAGTCGCGGAGACGCTGGCGGACGCCCAACCGACCGCCGTGATCGCGAACGCGGGCGGCGCGCGCTTCCGCGAGGGNGGAGCCGATAACGATGGACGGCGACGGCGTGAGGCGTGTTCGCGAGGCTGCTCCGGACGACGCGACGGTCGCCGCCGTGCACATGGACGCGATCAACCACTGTCTCGTGACACGAAGCGACCTCCGTGACGCCGTCGACGGTGTCACGATCCCCGGCGACGGCGACGTGCTCCGGATCGAGTGATCCCGTCGGCGTCCGCCGGGGTTCGCCGACAGTCGGGTCGTGCCGGCGATCCCAGTCCGACGCCACTCGAAAAGCACTCGAAACACGGTGTTGACTGCCACGAACGTGTCGACAGGGAGACGAGACGCCGCGGTGGCGCCGCTTCCGCCGCCCCACTCTGTGAAGCACTCGCAAAGTGGTGTGGTACGGGGACTCCCTGACACCAGTTTTCGTGTGCTTTCCTCACGACAGGGTGGGGTGGGTCCGGAGCGAGGCGTTCTCGCGTATAATATAACGTTATCGATCCTAGCTAGAAGAAGAAGAAGAACAGCCGTGTACCCGGCAAATTCGCTCGCCTCTCGCGATAGAACGTAACCGTTTGGAGACACTAGCCCTCCATTTATATGTCGAGATATCACCGATCTCTGGTCGAGTAGCCCGGACACACACCCGACCGATCCAAGCACTCGAAATACGGTGTGAGGGAGGTCGGCGAATCGGTCCCACGGATCTGTCGGAGTTCTCACGGTTCTCAGCGTGGATATCATCCAGAACCCCGTTAGTCTCCTGAATACGCCAGATCTAGCGGTTCCACCTGACTCACGCGAGTTTCGAGCGACGGGAGCATACGAAATCCGGTGTCGCACTTCTCGGTCGCCGGGTGACTCGACACCTCGTCGGCCGGTCGACCCGAAAGCACTCGAAAACCGGTGTGTGTCCGTGGCCGTGACCGGGGTGTTCGTGGTCGCGGTGCGTTCCCAGCCGTGACCGTTCCGGAAACGTGGATCGTCCCGAGAAGCGCCCGTACGCGCCCGTGCATCTCGAACAGGTGAGTATACACCTGCGTGTCCCAGTACCCGGCGCCTGTCGACGCAGCCGGAACCAGTCGGACGTTCGAATCGGACCCTCGCCGTCGACGCCCGACAGTCGGCGCTCGGTCGTGCCGGGACGCTCCGACCCGCCGGTTACACCGAACCGCTCCGATCATCCCGCTGGAGCACTCGAAAACCGGTGCTGCTCTCCGTGTCGACAACCGGAGCACTCGCAGTCACCTGCAGTCACTCGCAGAGCACTCGCAACTACCCGGTGTAACACTCGAAAGCACGCGAAAGCACTCGAACTTCCATAGCCTTATCACTCGGGTGGCCGGACAGGGTGGTGCGACATGGGGTCGAGTTCGATATTCGAGGACGACGTGGAGATCATCCGAAACGCGGATCTCTTCACAGAGGAGCACACCCCGGCGGAGATCCTCTGCCGCGACGACGTGATGCAGGACTACGTTAACGCCCTGAAACCGGTGTACAAGGGGAGACCCCCGAGAAACGCCTTCCTCTACGGCGACACCGGCGTCGGAAAGACGGCGGCGACGAAGTACCTGCTTCAGGAGCTCGACGCCGACATCGACTCGCGCAACGCGGAGGCTCCCGGCGACGAACGGGGGTTCACGTACGTACGCGTCAACTGCCAGAACCTCGCGCCTGCCGACGGAACCGCCTCCTCATATCAGGTCGCCATCGCACTGGTCAACGAACTGCGCGACGGCGAGACCGTCTCGTCGACGGGGTACGCCGCCCGGGAGGTGTACGAGATGCTGTACGACGAGCTCGACGCCATCGGCGGCACCGTCCTCATCGTGCTCGACGAGGTCGACCGCGTCGGCGAGTCCGATACGTTGCTGTACGATCTCCCGCGTGCGCGCGACATCGGCTACGTGGAGAACACGCGCATCGGGCTCATCGGGATCTCGAACGACTACACGTTCCGATCGAACCTCTCTCCGAAGGTCCGAGATACGCTGTGTGAGACGGAGATCAAGTTCCCGGCATACACCGCCGAGGAACTGGAGGAGATCATCGAGGCGCGCGCCGAACGCGCGCTTCATCCCGACACCTACGGGAAAGAGGTACTCTCGCTGTGTGCCGCACTCGCCGTTCGCAACTCCTCCGGGAGCGCGCGCCGGGCGATGGACCTCCTCAAACAGGCGGCCGAACACGCCGAGAACGAGGGTCACGTCCCGATCGAACCCGACGACGTGTACGCGGCGAAAGAGGAACTCGACTACGGGGATATGGTCGAGTCCGTCGCCGATCAGGACCAGCACAAACAGCTCATCCTCTCGGCGGTCGCACGCCTCGACGCCGACGGCCGAACGCCGGTGCGGACGAAAGCGATCCACGCGGCGTACCGCCGCCTCGCACAGGCCGCGGGCGACGACCCGCTGAGCCAGCGCGGGATGTACAACCACCTCACCCGACTCGACATGCTCGGGTTCCTCCACTCGTACCAGAACAACGAGGGGCTCCGCGGCGGCCAGTACAACACCTACGAGCTGTCGGAGGCGCTCACCGTCGAACAGGTCCGGGACGCCATCGCCGAGTCGGAACTTCCACTCGATGGCGTCTCCCTCGACATCGAACGGATCCTCGGCGATGCCGGACTCATCGACACCTGATCCCCCGTCGTCCGCTGATCCGGCCCCATCAGGCTCTCGTCTACCCCGTTCGGCATCCTCCCGACACCAACACCGGTTTTCGAGTGCTCTCGGCGAGACCTGACAGTTACGCTCGGCTCGCACGTACTCGCTCCCCTCGGGCGCTCACACGCTCGCCGAGGAACCGACAGCCGCCCGCTTAGCATGAGTAGGTCCGAACCCGTCTCTCCTGAACCGGTTCCGTTCCGTTCGATCGAGTCGGTCGAGACAACTCGTGCACGGTGAGCGTCTCGATGCGGGTCCGGTGGCCCGTGTTCCATCGCGTACACAGCGCGGACGCGAACCGGCCGCGAAGCGTGTCGTCACCGTTCCACCGGACGACCTCCAAGTACTTGCGCCAGCGCGCGCTGGGATAGCTACTCCACCGACGATCCGATCGCTGCAGACTCGGCTCCCCGCCGTGGATCACGTCCACTTCCTCACCGGATTCGAGTGTCCCGACGGCGACGTACCACACGTCCTGGGTCGGCGGCGACGGGGCGAACATGTCCCATCTGGTCTCCTCCGGACTCACCTCGATAGCGCCCACCTCGGGTGCGTCAACGTACCCCAACGCGGCGCCGTTCCACAGTACGACGACAAGCAACAGCGCCGTCGCGACGCCGCGGCCCGTGCGCCCGACGGCCGCGGCGATCCACGCGCGATCGACGGACCCGAGAGATCGCTCTTCCCCACGTCTATCATCGGCGGTGACCCAACCCGGGGCGGCTCTGCCCAACGCTGATAGCGCCGAGCCGAGTGCCACGATCTCCGCTCGTACGATGGCACTACGTCCGCGTGCGAGCCGCTTCCCCGCCTGCATCGTCCGGCCTGTCGGGGTTCCTCCGGGAGTCCATCCCGGTTTGACCGCCCGAATCGTCCTGACCACCCACCCCGTCCCGGCCGTCAGAACGCTCCCAGTCGTCCGAACGCCCCGGTTCCATCGCCTTTCGGTTGACTCCCACACGGCTGGGGGAAGATACGGGAGCAACGCGGCGAGACTGACGAGCGGGAACAACCCGACCCCGAGCGTAAACGCCATCCCCGTGTGCGCGGCGGCGAACGCGGCGACAACGGCCGTCCGTCTCGGGCCGGTCGTGAGCACGAGCAGCGGCGAACAGCACAACAGGACGACCCACGCGGCACCGAGGCCGGCAAGCAGACCCGGATACGCGGCGATCTCCTCCCCGAGGAGGACGGTCAACGAGTCGATACTGAACACCATCTGCACCGCTCGTCCGCTCGGCCACGCGTCTCCCCGGAGCTTGATCACCGCGTTGACCAGATAGAGGACCACCGGCTGGATCAACAGGGCGACGGCAGCCGGATGCCGGCTCCGTGTCTGATCGTCGAGAACTAACCCGGAGCCGAGCGGGAGGAAGAGACTCCACAGCAGGGTCCGCCGAAGCAACGAGTCGCCCCCGTTCAATACGAGCGGGTTCCGTGCGTGAAGCGAAACGAGAAGGACCAGCGAACAGATCGCCGCTACCTTGGTACGATAGCCGAGCGCGAGCGCGAGGGCGGCGATACCGGCGGCCACAAACAGGAGTGCAACCCACCAGAGGTCTCCGAACCAGGCGTGCACTGAGAGGGTCGCCGTGATCGGGTAGCGGGTGAACAGCATCGACCGCGGAAGGGCGCCCACATCCGTGTAGAAGAACGCCAACGACCGTGCGCGCAACAGGAGATCCGCGAGCAATAACGACCCCAACGCGACCCTGAGGGCGACGAGCGCCCGCCGGTCGACGAACAGCCGGCGCGCGAGTGCGGACCGGACACCGCGACCGACGGCTGTGAGATGCGTTCGGAGGGCCATGTGGCCGAGATTTAGTCACCAAGCTGAATAGTTTGTGACGGACCGCTCGTCGGAACCGTCCGCCACTGGACGGGGCCGTGAGATACGTACCCACGTGGTGTAGTACCTCGCCGACCCCGAGACGACGGGCTTATACGTACCACTGCCATTCGATGTGATGTGAAGCGCGCCGCGGTCGGCGCGGCGACACGCTATGAGGATTCCGCCCCTGCGGTCCGCCGCAAGACGGTATCTGATGTGAGCCCCGATAGTTCGGTGACATCTGGTCGGTTCCACGATGTCGCCACGATATGACCCGCCACCC
>JGI12448J12851_1000763_pt1 | contig 11290 bp, 13 predicted proteins | sample A23M2SouthBayCA_FD_12851 | JGI IMG/M metagenome (IMG submission 12851) | reverse complement strand
CGAGATGATGAACGGTGAGCTCAGCGTGCGCAGCCAGCCCGGTGAGGGCACGACCTTCCGCGTGCATCTGCGTGATGTGGAAACAGCTCTGGCCGCACCGGATGTGAATGATGAGACGCTGGCGGTACGTTATCGCTTCAGTTGCAGCCGGGTCCTGATCGTGGATGACAACCCGGTGAACCGCCAGCTGGTGCGGGATGTGCTTGAGCCCGAAGGGCTTGCGGTTGAAGAGGCTGAGAATGGTGTTCAGGCGCTGGAGAAGGCGCGTGCTTCCCGTCCGGACCTGGTGCTGATGGATATCCGCATGCCCGAGATGGACGGGTTTGCGGCGCTTCGGGCCTTTGGCGAGGATCGCAAGCTCAGTGATATCCCGATCGTGGCGCTTACTGCTTCGGTCATGACCAGCGAGGCCGCGCGCATCCGCGAGGCCGGATTTGATGGCTATCTGCACAAACCCGTGAGCCGGGAGATCCTGCTCGGGGAGCTGGCGGATTACCTCACCCATGAACGCATTGATCTGGAACAGACGGATGAGGGGAGTGAGCCGGAGAATCTGACAGCCTGGAGCGACCTCAGCGAGGAGCAGCAGAAGCGGGTGATGCGCGCGCTGCGTTATTCCCTGATCCCGCAGGCCACGTCTCTGGTCGACAGCGGCGACCCGGAGGCGCTCCAGGCGTTTGCCGAAGAACTGCAGTCACAGGCGCGGGACCAGGGCGTTGAGGAGCTGGTGGCCTTTGCCGACCAGCTGGCGGAGGCCGTGGCCGGCTTCGAATTGGACCGGGTGCAGCAGCTGCTGGAACAGTTCGCGGGGGAGGCTTTTCTGCCGGAACCGGAGTAGGGCTGTTCAGAGGCAGTCGTACTGGTATTGGCGGTCGAAGGCGACGGACACCATATGCACGCCCCGCCGGGACAGATCCTCCACCAGGTCCCGGTTGGTGAGTATGCGGCTGCAGATGTGATGGATACGCTCCTGGCGCTGCTCGCGGCGGCTGAGGTTGTCGCCCTCAAAGTCCAGAAGCAGATAGGTCTTGGGGTGTCCATCCTCGGGGACTGTGGCCTGCTCGTAGCCCTCATAGCTGGCATGTACCTGCTTCAGGGTCGAGGCCAGGCGGTCCTCGAGACGCTCGCTGGCGCCAGCCGTCGCAGCCGGGGTGAGCAGCAGCGTGGTTGCCAGAACGGTGAGCCAGTATCCTGTTGAAACTCGCAGTATCATCGCATTCAACGTAACAGAACGTAACGGCTGTATTATCCTCGGCTGTTCCGGATAATGCAGCCGGTTTGACAGCTTTTTAATATTCCAGCGTTCGCTCTGCTACAGGGCTCACAGGCGTCATGTGCGCTATGCTGTGAAACAGACGCAGGCAAACGACGGGCAAACGCTATGTATCAACTGGTGTTTCGCGGGGAGTGGGAAGCAGGCCTCGACGAACAGTCGGCGCGGGAACGGGCCAGGGGGCTATTCAAGGCCAATGATGCCCAGCTGGAGAAGATGTTCTCCGGTGAGCGCGTGGTGATCAGGAACCGGCTTGATGAGGCCACGGCGCACAAGTATCAGGCCGCCATGAAGAAGAACGGGCTGGTGGCGCATATTGAGCCCATGCAGCAGGCCGGGACGGTGGAGCAATCACAAGCCCGCTCGGATGAGGGCCGTGACCCATCGCCTGCAGGCGGCGATGTGGCCGTGGAACCGGGTGACCGCCTGCCGGTGGCGGGTGAGAAGGTGGATTCCATTCTGGCCGGCTCGGATCTCAGCCTGGGCGCTCCGGGCGAGCGGCTGGGGGACACACGGGAGGAACCGGAACCCGTGTTCGAGCACCTGGATGAATGGTCGGTGGCGCCGCCCGGCGAGGATCTCGGAGCTGAAGAGGAAAAGCCCGAGCCGCCGGCGCCGGATGTTTCGCATCTGTCATTGGCTGATAGCGATGAATATGAGACTGACCGGGCCTGAATATTGGAGAACTCGGGCGTACACTTGATAACTGATGAATCGGGGCTTTTCTACGTCTGTGACGGCTGGGCGTCCCTGTTCCGGCCTTGCTGGTTCCTGGCCAGCTCATGGGGGGATGCGGCAAAGTCTGTCACATCCGGTGGCAGAGGTGGGGCCTGGTTCCTTGAAAGCATCCATGGTCCGATGGTGCTGCGGTACTACAGCCGTGGCGGGATGGTGGCCCACTTGTCCCAGCAAACCTATATCTATACGGGTATGGAGAAAACCCGACCGGTTGCTGAGCTTACAGTCACCCGGGAGCTCTTCCAGGCTGGACTGCCCGTTCCTGAACCCATTGCTGCGGCCATATGGAGAAAAGGGCCCTTTTACAAAGCTGCCCTCCTGATCCGGCGCCTGTCGGAAACGGTGGCCATGGGAGCGATTATTAATACCATGTCCCTGACGCGCTGGCGGGATATAGGTTCCACCATCCGGCGTTTTCATGATTACGGCGTGGATCACGCGGACCTGAACTGTTTCAATATCTTGTTGTCGGATACTGCAGTATTCCTGATCGACTTTGACCGTGGAAAGATCAGGAATCCCTCCGATGGGTCCCAGCAGTGGCGGGAACGAAATCTTGCCCGTTTGAAGCGTTCACTCATAAAACTGTCTGATTCAGATGGGAACACCTTGAGTCAGGGATGGGAAGCTCTGATGGAAGGATACGGAGCAGGTTAAGGGTTTCATGCTCCCCTGTGGTGTGTATGGGCGCGAACTCTCAGCAGTGCTACCATTATGATTTTTAGGTATCTGGAAGATGTTCCGCTCTCTACGCTTCAGTCTCAAACTGATGTTCTACCGGTTCGCCGCCAAGGGATGGATTCCCGCAACATGGTTTGAGTCCCGCGTACCTGCTCCCTCCGAGAGAGCGGCCCGGGAAGGTCGTTTGACCGTGGAGATTGTGAGCCACTGCTGGCAGTATTCCCATTTTCTTGCCTACCAGCTGAGCTCCTTGGTGAACGCTCCACCGAGTGATACGGATGTCATCATGACAGTTTTCCATTGCCCGGAAGATGAAGGGACAGCGGAACTCCTGGAGTATTTCAGTCAGTATGATATTCCCGGCGTGACCTGGAACTGGTGGCCGCTTCGGAGGCAGGAGCTATTCCGCCGTAGTATCGGGCGAAACCGTGCGGCACTCGCGAGTCACGCGGATTGGGTGTGGTTTACCGACTGCGATGTGATGTTCCTGGAAGGTTGCCTCGATTCACTCAGTAAAGCGGTACAGGGCTCGCAGGAAGCCCTCGTATTTCCCAGTGAGGAGCGTGTGACTGAGCTTCTGCCAGAGGACAATCCAATGTTGAAACCCGGAAGTGGGGTGCAGCTTATGGATATTGATACCAGTGCGTTTACTCCCAGATACCCATCCCGGGCCACGGGGCCGCTCCAAATCACACATGGTGATATCTGCCGGGAGGTGGGGTACTGCAGTTCTATTCCTCTTTATCAAGAGCCAGTGGAAGCATTTGCCAAGTGTCATGAGGATAGGGCTTTCCGTTGGCTACTCGGCAGCCAGGGCATACCTGTAGCGGTTCGGGGGCTTTATCGTATCCGCCACATTGAGAAAGGCCGTTACACAGGCTCAGATATTAATACCCGCATTAGAACGTGGCTCCGTACCATTCAGGACCGCTTTTTCTGAGTAGAAACAAAATAGGCAGAGTTTTGGGCGCTGTTGTTAACTCCAGTTTTTCAGTATCCGTGCACAAATGGATGCCAACCGTATTTGCGGTCTGGCTTCTTATAACGGCTGTGGGACCACACCAGGACCTGTATAAAGCGTATTTTCACGCTCTTGTTATTCCGCTTATCTTGATTCTGCTTGTCTCGGGCGATAGCCGAATAGAATGGAAGGACCCCTTTCTCCTTGCTGCCATGGGTTTGATTGCCTATACGGGGATTTCTACGCTTTTTGTCGGTAATGGTCCTCTGGATAATCATATTGAAGCCCTGCGATGGAGCATTGAGGCATCCTTCGTCGTTATGGCCCTCTTTATATGGATGCCGGATCTTGTTCGCCGGCCCTATTTCTGGGGTAGGCTGCTCCTCCTCTGCGCGTTGTTGGGGGCTGCTGGGGGGATCCTCTACTACCTGGTTTTCATGCCAGCCAATGATCGACTGGAGGGATACGGGGCCCTTTACCATACAATCAGGGCTGGGTCTGTGCTCTTGGCATACCTGGCTCTCGGTTTTCTGATTTTAACCTTTAGTGGCAGGACGCTCACCGTTAAGGATCATGCATTGGCGGGAGCGGCCCTTGTCTTCGTTGTCGCTGCGGTCCTGCTTACGAAAAGTCGTGGACCAATTCTGGCAATGCTGATTTACCTTCTTTTCCTGGTCGGGCTTGGAGTGACTGACCGGCGATACCGTGTCTTCTCATTAGCTGCGTTGATTGTAGTCAGCTTGGTAGCAGTTGTTTCTGCCTGGTATTTAGGTGTAGGGCAGTACCTTGAGGGGTTGTTTGACCGTGGCACATCCAAGCGCCTGATAATCTGGGAAGCATTGCTTCGTTATCCGCCGGAGAGTCTCCTGTTTGGAGTGGGTGCAGGAACAGAGCTTGAGCATACACCTGCTCAGCAGGCCTGGAACCAACTGGGCACTACGTATGGTCATCCTCACAATCTTTTACTGGGTACCTATTATATGAACGGGCTCATCGGGTTTGGACTGCTTTGTCTGCTTCTGGGGTTGGTGATTCACAGAATCATGAAGGTTGGCACTTGGCGTCGGGTGCTGCTTCTTCTCAGCATTCCTGGATTAGTTGGCATGTTAACCTTTACGAGTTCATATACGTTGGTGAGTTCTGCAAAAGCAATCTGGCTCTTTGGTTGGCTGCCACTCGTATGGGTGTGGTGGCAGGCAACGGTCTTTCAGAAGAAGGATGCTGATGATTTTCTGAACATCAATCATGAGTGATCTATGAAGCGGTAACCCATCAGGTTGATTTCCTCGCTGAAAAGGTCAGCAATGCGGTTGCGTTCGGCTTGGTTTAAAGCCTGACTGTAATGTCGTTTATCCTTCCGGATTCCTGATTTTGCCTTGGGTAACTGGAGCTGTTCCGGGATTCCAAGGTGCTGGCGTACCTCTTCAAGGTCCTGCTCCAGCGACTCGTACCGGCATATGCGGTCCACCGCTACCTGATTTCTGATGGTATAGAGTCTGTAACCCTTTCGCTTCAGTGAGCGAACGTCCTTTGACTCCAGGAAGTCCGAAACACAGGGCATGCTATTATTTTCAAGATGGCGTTGACGCCAGTAATACTGTGAAATAACCCTGTCCCAAGGATTCCGTTCGATGCAGAACTTGTAATAGTTATTCCAGACTTCCGGGTCAATCCGGTTCTTAATCTTTCGGGCCGGCATATGGTTGTAGTAATAAAGCAGCGGCTTCTTCTTTGTCAGATGTTTCCATAAATCCGTCGGGCTGTGACGCCATACTGGGGCCGAGTAATTCTGTGGTCCCCATCCCCCTAAAGTGCGGCGTGTTTCCTCGTCATCTGACGAGATGGGAGTAATGATGTCATCCGGCCCACAGAAACGGGATAAGGCGATTTCTACGGATGTTCCCGCTGTTTTGCTGGTTTTCAGGAAAATGAAACGGTATTTATGGGATATGATCATGATCGGCACCTTCTCAGGGATACGCCCAGTGCTGTCTTTCGGTAAGTCCGCATGATACGATCCAGACACTCATGAGATCGAGCCCTTCCCAGTCTATGCATTTCTGCGTCTTCTCGTTCAATCGCGGTCCTTTCCTGAAGAACTGTGTTGAATCGATTGAAAAATGCTGCCCGAGCGCTCGTATAACGGTTTTTGATGATGACAGTGATGACCGGGAAACGAGGCAGGTTCTCGAAGAAATTGCCGGGACGCACCGGGTGGAACAGCCAGGCCACAGCTCAGCTCACCGTCTTGGGGGGCTATATGGCAACATGCAGTCGGCACTGGAACTGTTGGAGCACGAAAGCACCCTTTGTTTTCTTCAGGATGATACTCAGATTGTGCGTCCCCTGCTGGAGCCGGATTTTGAGGACATTGAAGCTGCCTTCCAGCGCAGGCCTGAACTGGGCTTCATAAGCCCGTGTTTTATCCGTGGCAGAACTCTTGACCGGGGGGCTCAGTTTGAAGCGGAGTCTGATTTGAATCTGTATTTCCGTAGGCCTGATCAGCGAAGTAGTGGTTGCCATTTCTCGGCATTGCTGATAACCAAACCATCAAGGCTCATCAAGGCGGGCTGGTCTTTCAAGGGGTCTGAGCCTCTGAATGATGAGCAGGCAAGTCGGTTGTTCGGCCCCATGGGTTATCTACATGCCCCTTTCGCTATGTGGTTACCGGAAGTGCCAGCATTCAGAGGCAAGAAGAAGACCTTGGGCTTGAAGCTGGCGGAAAAAAAACGCCGTTGCGGTTTCTATCCATTTGAGATTCTGGATGAAAGTGAGGCGAGTGCACTTCGGCAAAGGGAATTTTCCGTCCTGCCCCGTGCAGAGGATTTCCTGTGTTGCACGCCGGAAACGCCACCAAAACCATGGGCCTATAACCCATTGACTGATACCGGATGGATCAAACTTCTCAATCAGATGGAGGTTGCGCTCCGTAAGACCCTAAAATTCTAAAACTTCAGGCTGTAGCACTTTGGAAAGGAAGTTCTTGGAGTGTGTGAGGGAAGAGTTCTCCCTTAAGGTGAAAATGAGATTGAAGGTGGCCTCAGGAGGCCTTTCTGAGCGCATGCGTCTCGTGATTAAGGCTGTTTTGCCGGCACTTCATCAGTCGTGGGGAGTTGTTCTATCCCGTGGTCGGTTCTGATCTTGCCGTCCTTCTCCCGGGCAACACGTAACGCCTTATTCGCTGCCATCATCTCCGGGTCCTTGTAACCACGCCCGTGATCGAGATGAATTACAATGGCGTTGTATCGTACATGCTTGGCTTTGGTTCCGGCATTGTTGAGTCGAACGCCTATCTCACGGTCCAAACCGCCCCAAGCCATCCGCTCATCGAAGCCGTTTACAGTCAGTAGGTCTTCGCGCCAAGCGGAGGCGTTGGACCCCTTGAAGTTGCACTTGGTCGGAGTAAGCCAGTTCAAGATCCGCGCCTGGTGTGGTGTCGCGGTCAGCTTGCTGTTCTTGTAGCTGGCCGGGAGCCCGTGGTGTTTGAGCCATTTCAATTCAAAACAGCGGCCGGAGAGGATGTCGTCTTTTGTAATGGCCTCGCTCGTTACCATGGGGAGTTTATGGTATCCCCCCGACAGAAATCGCCCCTTTTCCGCCTCGGCAACGTGAACTGCAAGAAAATCCCGGCGCGGGATACAGTCACCATCGGTAAAGACAATGTAAGGTGCGTCCGCCTGCAGGATGGCCTTGTTGAGGATACGGCACTTGCGGAAGCCGTCGTCCTCCTGCCAGATATGGCGGATCGTCAGTCCGCTTTCCCGACGCATGCGCTCAATCAGGTCGGTGGTTTCCGGGCCGGAGCCATCATCGGCAACAATGACCTCGAAGTCGCCGTGGGTCTGTACGCTGTAACCCCAGAGTACCTTCTCAAGCCAGAGAGGCGAGTTGTAGGTCGTCATAATGACCGAGACTTTCATGCCTTTCCTGCTCCTTCTGCCGCTGGTTCCGCAGGCTCAGACTCTTTGGGGTGCGAGGCCTTTTTGCGCGGCAGAGTCATGGGGTAGTCAAAGGCCTCGAAATCGGTTCGGTACAGGGCTTCGACACGTGCTTTGTTGGTGTCATCAAAATAGGTGTCGATCTGGCTGGAAGCCCCGGTGGCGTTGCCCAGGGCGGACAGGATGCGCGGGTCGTCCAAGGTGGTAGTGATGTGGCTCAGAACTTCTTGCAGGTCCCGGTCCAGGTGTTCGGTTTTGCCGAAGAAATCGAATTGCTCAAACGGCAGCAGAAGCAGGGAGGTCTGTGGCGCCCAGTGTGCGTTGGAGTAGAGACCACCATTTTCCAGGTAGTCAAGAAACTCGGAGAAAGACGCTTCCTGGCCCTTTCGTTGGGCGCGGCGGTCTACCTTGTCGAGGAAGGCCGAAAGTATCCGGGTATAGGGGTTCCGGACAAAGGCGAAGGTATAGAGTGAGCTCAGCGAGTCCAGCTCTGAACGCTTCAGTTGCGAGGGCGTCCGGAAGAGTCGTTTGGCTTCCTTGGATGGGATCTCGCGCCCAAAGCGCCGATAGGCCAGGTTGACGATCACAGAGGAGTTGGCTGCTTTGGGAATCCGGTTGCAGAAGATGCCCAACTCAAAGTCCACGAAACCGCGGTCATCCGCACTGCTGATGGAAACTCCGTTGCGGTAGGGGTAACGACGGTAAAAGGGTGTCCAGGGGATGGTATGCCGGTTCCGGATGAGTCGTTTCATGAAGGGCTCCGCCTGCTGTTTCTGCCGGTGAACAGGCCCACGAACTTCTGGCCCAGCGTTTTCTTGGGCTTGTTGGGGTTGTTCGTGCTGTTCAGTATTGCACGGATGGCTTCCCGGTCGCCTTCAAGGCTCGCGGTTTCCATAAAGGTCAGAAAGTCCTGTTCCAGCGTCTCGGTGTTGATCACGGCATAATGCGAACGCCTTCTGAGGAAGGCGTTGATGTTGTCCTCCACTGTCTGGACGAACAGCTGGGCACTGGCCAGCTTTTCGTCTTCCGTAGGTTTCTCATTCCGGCACATCAGGATACCGTGATAGAAAGCCCGGACAATGGAGACGGTGATATGCCAGCGCTTGATATAGCTGCTTGCGACCTGCTCCGGATCTCGCCTGAGGAACACATAGAAAGTGTCGGTATCGTCATAGAGGCGCTCCAGCGAACCCAAAAACCAAGCCAGGCGGTTGTCCACCTCGATGTGGTTGTTCGGGTAGTCAAGCCGCTGTTCAATCATGCGGCGGCGCGATTCGTGGGCAGCGCTCATGCCCTCAATGTGCTCACAAGCCAGGGCCACCGTCTGGGAAGCGGTGCGGCCAGCGGTCAGAACGAATATTCTCATAGCTTGTTGTTAATTCCGCAGTTATCGCGTGGCCCTGTCCAAGAACCCAGAGCGTAGTATATAGACCTGAACGAAGGTTGTAACGGCCCCCAAGAGAGGGACCTAGCGGCATCAGGATGCGCTGAGGATTAAGCGTGACAGCCACGCTTAGTTGTGAAAGAGAAGAGGGCAATGCGGACTCCGTTCAATCAGTGGGTTCGAGTGGCTGCATTTCCTGCACTCGAGGATCTCCACATGATATCGGATCAGGTATCTCGAGAACGACCTTGAACTCGTCGCCTTTCTGGACCTGCCTGTCGGCCGTTGAAGCTGAAAATTCCGTATCGCCGGGATAGAAACGGAAACGGGACCGGTTTGAGTCAGGCATCGTTTCAATCAGCTCCGCAACGCCACGTACCGCCGCCCATTCACATTCAATGCCAGCAGTGTCAGCTTCCGGCTCCGAAGGAGTCTTTTTTTCAGGCTGGACCAGACTGCAGCCAGCCAGCAGCAGTATCAGCGTTGTGAGCAGCAGAACCTGGTGGCGTTTCATGAGCCGGTCGCTCCCTGGGACCCCGATCCTTCCGTGTTGTCCGGCAGGCATGCAATCACCTGCTCACACTGCTTCATCGCGTATTCATGGACGTTCTGCACCAGCCCTTCCTCATCACGGGCGCGCAGCAGGTCGAGCGATTCACGCATGTGATTCAGATTGTCCTCCAGCACCCGGTTGCCCTGGCGCAGGGCCACGAAGGCGCAGCGCTTGGCCGAGGGCCAGAGGTCATTGATGGCGGCGGTGATGAAGTAGTTGTTGGCGTAGGCCAGCGAGGCCTGGGTGTACTCAATGCCGGTATCCAGGAATTCCATAAGCTGGCCGTTACGGAAGGACTCGCACATGCTTTCGTAGAGCGATTCCAGGCGCTCCATATCCCCGGTTTCCCACTGGCGGACGAGCTTGCGCCCCGTGTGGCCCAGAAACAGACTCATTGCTTCGTACAGGCTGCGTACGAAGTCCTCATCCAGCGTGGTCACAAATGCCCCCTTACGGGGCACGTTGCGCACCAGGTGGCGTTTCTCCAGCATCAGCAGCGCCTCCCTTACGGCGCCATGGCTCACGTCCAGCTCTTTGGCCATGTTGCTTTCATGGATCCGATCGCCTGAACTGAGCTGTTCAAAGGCGATCATGTTCTCAAGGTGACGGGCAACCTGTTCACTCAGGGTTTCGCGGGGTTTGAACGACTGCATTGCCGGAACTCGGGTTCATTTTTATGGGAGGATCGTATCATGTCATCGTTGCACAAATCAGCGGTTGTGCAAGTCGGCCCTTGATTTCTCTCAAACTGATCCCAAAGTGGTAACGTAGACCCCAACGAAGGGGCTCGGTTGACTTTGTCGGCACCGAGGGGTCGAGCCCCCAATACTGAAGGCCGTTAAGGAGGAAACACTATGGCTTTTGAACTCCCCAATCTTCCCTATTCCTACAACGCACTCGCGGAAAAGGGGATGTGCCAGGAAACGCTTGAGCTCCACCACGGCAAGCACCACAACACCTATGTCACGACCCTGAACAGTCTGGTCGAGCAGGACAGCAACCTGCAGGGCAAGTCGCTGGAAGAAATCGTCAAGCTCGCCTATGGCCGTGATGACCTGCAGAAAGTATTCAACCAGGCTGGCCAGCACTGGAACCACAACTTCTTCTGGGAAAACATGTCCCCCAACGGTGGCGGTATTCCGGGCAAGCTGGAGCAGAAGCTGGTCGAGGACTTCGGTTCCGTGGATGACTTCAAGGAGCAGTTCAAGACCACCGCTGTCGGCCAGTTCGGTTCCGGCTGGGGCTGGCTCGTGCTGGGCAACGACGGCAAGCTGAAGGTCACCAAGACCCCGAACGCCGTCAACCCGCTGGCAACCGGTGAAGGCAAGGTTCTGCTGGCACTGGACGTCTGGGAGCACAGTTACTATCTGGACTTCCGCAACCGTCGTCCGGACTATGTCATGAACTTCCTGAACAACCTGGCCAATTACGAGTACGCCGAGGAACAGCTCAACAAGGCGTAAACCGGCCCTGGCCGCCCTCTTGTAAGGGCGCGCTTCAACCCCCGCCCGGTGCGTCCGGCCGGGGGTTTTCTGTGTGTGTCAGTGAAGGCTGGCCACCAACCCCCTGATGCGCTCCTGGATCCATTCAGGGTGCGTGACCGGCGCCCAGTGATTGGCCGCCAGCCGCTTGCAGCTCACCTGCTGGCAGTAACGGGTCATGGCCTCGCACACTGCTGGTGTCGCGAAGGCGTCCTCTTCCAGGATCAGTATCTGGCTGGGCGTTCTGATGCTGCCCGGGCGTGGCGTGGGCGGCGGGCTGA
>JGI12448J12851_1000762_pt1 | contig 11298 bp, 3 predicted proteins | sample A23M2SouthBayCA_FD_12851 | JGI IMG/M metagenome (IMG submission 12851) | reverse complement strand
AATGTGTACCGCCAAAGCGACGCCAATGTTGTTAATACAGCCAATGCCATAACTGAACAAATAGATGGGCTGCAAGACATTCTACCAAAAGATATTGGTGTCGACGTTCTAACCAACAAAGCTGAATTTATCCAGAGTGCGATTGATAATCTGCTCTGGACAGGACTTCAAGCTGTTATACTTGTCGTACTAATTCTTCTGGCGTTTCTGCGCAGTGGTCGCTCGGCGCTCATCATCGCTATCTCTATCCCGGTATCCATTATTTCGACCTTTAGCATTATGGATTGGTCGAATCTTAGTCTCAATATCATATCGCTTTCGGGACTTACGCTGGCCGTAGGTATGGTGGTGGATGATGCCGTTGTTGTGCTCGAAAATATCTTCAGATTTAAAGAAGAAGGATACAACCGCGAGAAAGCCTCCGTATTCGGTGCCCAAGAGGTTGCTGTACCCGTAGTTATTTCTACCCTAACCACCTTAGTTGTATTTATACCGATACTATTTGTACCGGGCATTGCCGGATTTCTTTTCCGTGATTTAGCTCTGACGGTATCTTTTGCGCTTGCCGTTTCCTCAATTGTAGCCTTGTCATTAATTCCTATGATGAGCTCACAAATTTTAGACACAAATGAAGACAATGAGGAATCTAATTATTCCTATCTAAAACAGCTATTGGATTGGAGTCGTGAAAATATTTACAAACGCATCGCTGCAATCCCACTTCTTTTGCTTGGAGCACTGGCCTATCCACTGTTTTGGCTATTTAAATTTCTAAAACGAAAGCTAGGGCATTACTTCAGCAATGTCATCGCTGAGTCCATTAGCAACTCTTTAGACCGCATTGAAACAAGATATAACCAGACCTTGGATAAATATCTTCGGAAAAGTGGGTGGGTTGTGGCATCAGCAGTGCTGTTATTTATGATTTCATTGCCATTATACAACTTTCTCGGTGGCGAATTTTTCCCTAAAGTGGATGACAACGCCTTTACCCTTGATGTACAACGAGAACCAGGTGTCAGTCTTTTGGAACTTGAACGTACAGTCGGAAAAGTGGAATCCATTATTGCGAAAGAGGTGCCCGAAGCGAAGCTCATTGTATCTGATTTTGGTGACAAAGACGGTATCGAAGGCGCTGATAATCCCGGTGGATATCAAGGAACGGTTAGCGTGGAACTAATTACCCAAGAACAGCGGCAACGCAACGAATCCCAAATCGTTTCTAACGTACTCGAAGAATTAGAAGTTGTTGCTGGCGCTGATATTAAAGAACTACAGCAGGATCCGCTCTCACCGGAAGGCGAAAGCGGACTCGTTGTCCAAATTTATGGCTATAACCCTGATCAAAAAGAACAACTTGCACAAGGCGTTAAGGAACAACTGAGAAATATTGACGGCATTGTCAATGTGTTTAGCAGTGCCGATCAGGGACGTCCAGAATTGCGTGTAACAATGGACAGAGAGCGTATTTCACGACTCGGTATGAGTACCTCAGACGTTGCAAATGCACTCAGCAACGCCGTACAGGGGAATCTTGCGACCACTTACGTAGATCAGGGCATTGAATTTGAAGTAGTTGTACAGCTCGAAGAAGCCCAGAAAACAGCGGCGGATGACCTCCGTAATCTCCAGGTCCAAACCCCAAATGGAGAGTGGGTACCACTATCAAACTTAGCACGGATCGATCGCTATCAGGGACCAACTAACATTTTACGAATCAACCAAGAGCGAGTAACGGAAGTAACAGCTGATCTCTCAGGTATAGATCTTCGGGAAGCCACCTCTGAAACACGAAATCAGCTTGCAAATATTAACTGGCCCGAAGGATACCGCTATGAGATAGCTGGTTCTGCTGAAGACCAGCAAGACTCTTTCTATTATCTTATGATTGCTTTTATGATTGCCGGCATCCTCACCTACATGGTAATGGCTTCACAGTTCGAGAGTCTCGTTGAACCATTTATCATAATCCTAACAATTCCGCTCGCATTAACCGGTGTACTATTAATACTCTGGATAACGGGCACGTCAATCAGCGTGACCTCAATGGTCGGATTGATCTTGCTCTCGGGAATTGTTGTGAATAATGGTATTGTGATGATTGACTATATTAAAATATTACAAGCTCGAGATCATTCTAGGCACGAAGCAATTGTAGAAGGTGCAACACGAAGGCTGCGTCCTATTTTAATGACTGCTCTAACGACCATCTTGTCGATGGTACCACTGGCATTAGAGCTAGGATCAGGCTCTGAAACTTGGAGCCCAATGGCTCGCACCGTCATCGGAGGACTTGCCATGTCAACGATCCTGATGCTTTTTGTTGTGCCGTGCCTCTATAATCTGATTAACACAATGGTCGAGAAGCTCGGTTTTGATTCTGTACATAAGGAAGATCCGCTGCTTCAATCTGAAGTTTCGTAATTTGATCTCATTATGAAGAATTTTTCTTTAGCCGGACGCATCTTACGACGACCAATCACGGTAATCATGATTACCACCGTGATCATAGGATTTGGTGTGTTTTCTCTTTCCAATCTAAAGATCACGATGTACCCGTCGTTTAATATCCCTGTGCTCGCCATTCAAACAACGTATGGCAATGTGGCTCCCGAAGATATGCAGAAACTTGTCGTAGAACCGATTGAAGGAGCCGTGTCGGCTGTGCAAGGTATCGATGAGATGAATTCCAATATCGACAAGGGAAGTGCCTTTATCATTCTCAGGCTTAAAAATAGCGTCAACATTCGTAATACGGAACAGAAGGTACGAGAACAGCTATCTCGAATCCGTAGCGAGCTACCCTCGGAAGCCTCCGAGCCAGTGATTTTCCAGTTTGATCCCGAAAATCGACCGATAATGCGGCTCAGCCTGAAAGCCGGAAATAAAGGCTTGGATGAATTGCGTCAACTTGGAGTGGACTTTATCGAACCTAGATTAGAAAGGTTACCGGGGGTCGCATCAACAGATACTCGTGGCGGACTTGAACGCAAGGTTTTTATAAATGTTGAGCCGATGTCGCTGGCACAACATCGGCTAGTCCCTTCCGAAATTGAATCGGCCATTCGTTCAAATAATCAAGAAGTACCCATTGGCACAATCGTATCAGGAACAAACAGCTATAGCGTACGTGCCCAATCACTTTACCAGAATGTTGATGAAATTCGTCAGACTATCATCAAAACCACCGACAGCGGGGTACCTGTACGCGTAAAAGATGTAGCAGAGGTAACCGACAGTTTTGCCGATATAAACACATTGGTAGAAATTAATGGCAAAAACAGCGTGTCGCTCACCGTACAGAAAAAATCCGATGCAAACACGGTTGATGTAGCCAACGCGGTCATTGATGAACTTTCTACCATCAATGCAAACCTACCGGGTGGCGTAAGCCTTGAAGTGTTAACCAATGACGGAGAGAACGTAGAGAATTCTATATCAAATCTTACCCAATCGGCTCTTGCAGCCCTAGTTGTAGTTGTTATTGTACTGCTTATTTTTTTGGGGGGATGGCGCATTTCTCTCGTCGTCGCCGCAACCATTCCAGTTTCCGTCACGGCCAGTTTTGCCGCGATGTATGCTGCTGATCTTACGCTCAACATTTTAACAATTACGGCACTGGCCCTTGCTGTAGGATTACTTGTCGATAACGCAATCGTTGTATCTGAAAGTATCGCGCGTAAGCTTGAAGAGGATCTATCAAAAGTTCAGGCCGCTCTTGAGGGAACGAATGAGGTTGTTGGTGCCTTGCTTGGAGCTACATTAACTACGTTGGGGGTATTTGTGCCTGTGATTGGCATTTCTGGAGTGCAGGGTCAATTCTTTTCACAGTTCGCATTAACCATCAGCATTGCCATAGGCATCTCCTTTGTGGCTTCGATTATTCTTGTACCGGTACTTGCATCGCTTTTCCTCAATAAGAAAGAATTCAAACAGCACAGTGGATCTTTCAAGGCTATAAAGAAATTAGAAAACTTTTATGAACATACCCTTCGCTGGGTGATGTACCGAAAGTGGATCGTCGTTCTTTTTGTTGGATTCTTGCTTGGAGGTACCTACTTACTGTTCACAAATATTGATTCCACCTTTTTCACTGATTCTGACTCTGGCCAAGTTTCTATTGATGTGGAACTACCAACGGGAACTAAACTTGTCAGAACGGCTCAAATTATTCGGGATTTCAGTGATACCATCCAACAGAAAGAGCCCGTAAAAACAGTTATTACAGAAATTGGTCAAAGTGGATGGGACAGCCGCACAAATATTGGTCAAATTACAGTCAATCTGGTTGAACAATCGAAGCGCGACATCAGTACGGATGCTTTCTCAGCGAATCTACGAAATGAGCTTGAGGCACCAGGCGTTGAATTGAATATCAGTGGAACAGGCGGCGGATTCGGTGGTTTCTCATCGGGCATCAGATTAAGCCTAATTGGTCCAGATATCGAACGATTGCAAGCCATCTCCAACAAAATCGAGATGGTCATGATGGCCGACTCAAATGTCATTTCTGTCGATAATGGCCGTACCAATCCCACTCCTGAACTTCAATATCATGTGGATCGACAACGCATCAATAGAATGGGCAGCTCTCTTCGAGAAGTTGCCACATCACTGAAAACACAAGTTCAAGGTACACGAGTAGGTTACCTTCGGGATCAAGGCCGAGAAGTTCCTATTGAAGTGCGAGCACAAAAGAATGCACTCAAAAGCAGGGAACAACTATTTGATCTTCAACTTATTGAAGCGGACAGCCAACGCGTGCCGGTTGCAGCACTTGGGCATTTCGAAAGCGTGAAAGGTGTGGATGAGATCAGTCGTCGAGACCGCGAAACTGTACTTGATGTAAACATAGAAGTAGATGGAAGTACGCAAAAATATCGTGAAAAAGTCATCAATGTTATTCAAGAACAAGTTGTACTGCCCGAGGGCTATCGGTACGAATTTACCGGCGGTACTCGTGACGCGGAGGAAGGTGCGAGTGAAACAATGTGGTCGCTGCTTTTTGCGGTATTGCTAACCTACATGATTATGGCCTCATTATTTGAAAACTTCCGTGATCCGTTCATTATCTGGTTTAGCATACCACTGGCATTTTTTGGAGCACTTGCCGGGCTTTGGATTATGCAAACACCACTCAGCGTTACCGCTTACATTGGAATGTTTATGCTCGTGGGTATTATTGTGAATAACGGTATTGTGCTAGTGGATTATATGCACTTGTATTCTAAGTACAATGAACACTCAGACTCGCTCTTTAATAACGTTATTGAAGCCTGTAAGCGCAGGTTACGTCCTATTTTGTTGACGGCTCTCACAACAATCTGCTCGATGATTCCTTTATCTTTAGGCATAGGAACCGGAGCCGAAATTTGGGCTCCGCTTGCTCGTTCTGTAATAGGCGGCCTCTTCTTTGGCTCTATACTTACACTTTACGTGGTACCTGTATTTGTTATGGGCATCAGTAAAAAACGGCGTGAAGCTATCAAAGCCCACAAAACAAATAAATAATATATCTTTCAGTTTTTAAATAAGTAGAGGATATTGCATATTAAAGCAACAAAATTCACGTTAATAAAAACAGTATCTAACTAATTTCACTTATTTGATAAAACAGGCTACAGGAGGCAGGAGTTTATTATGAGCAAATCAAAAGACTTTACACTTGGTTTAATTTCCGGAGCATTAGTAGGTTCGGTAGTAGCATTACTTTATGCCCCGGATAAAGGAAGTAATACCCGCGATGTAATCTCATATCGTTTAAGTTCTTATCTCGATGAACTTACACACCTAATTGACCGTCTTTCGGAAGAAAAGGAAGCTATTTCAGAGGCTAAACGTCAAGGTGATCTCGTGGTTGAAGATGCCCGGCACCGAGCTGAAGATCTTATCCGGGAAGCAGAAGATCTATTAGATACGATTGATGATTCAGAGGGTAGGAAAGAAAACAATTCTACCCAGCATAAAGCTGATAAATCTTCCTGATTTCAAAATCCCGAATTCTTTTTGGCAGAGCTACATTTTCCTTTCAAAACTAATTAAATAAAAAAAGTGCCCGTCATCTCTGGCGGGCACTTTTTTATTATACAATTATTTGCACGTACTGATTAGGATTCGTCCTCCTCTACATCAGCTTCTGCTGCTGGTTTCGCTCCTTCCCCATTACCTTCGGATCCGGCAAGCTCATCGAATACTTTAGCAACTTCTTGCTCTTCTTCGTCAAGCTCTTCTTTCTTACCAACAATCAAGTCATCATACTTACGGAGACCGGTACCGGCAGGTACTTTATGTCCAACAATGACATTCTCCTTGAGTCCCTGAAGAGTATCCTTCTTGGCCTCAATAGATGCTTGTGTGAGCACTTTTGTAGTCTCCTGGAAAGAAGCGGCAGAAAGCCAACTTTCCGTAGAGAGTGCAGCACGCGTAATACCGAGAAGTATCGGCTTAGAAATAGCTGGTTCGGCTTCACGTGTCTCGATCTCGTCTACGCCTTCTTTAATCAGTTCATTATTAGTTTCTCGAACTTCGCGGCGGGTAAGCAGTGTTCCCTGCTTAAGATCACTTCCGCCCGGATTAGTAACAACATATTTACCGATAAGCTCATCGTTCTTGTTATTAAGCTCAAATCGGTCAACTTTATCTCCCTCAAGATACATGGTATCGCCGGGATCAGTTACCTCAACCTTCTGCATCATGGTGCGAACGATAGTCTCAATGTGCTTGTCATTGATCTTCACACCCTGAAGTCGGTAAACCTCCTGAATTTCATTCACAAGGTACGACTGAACTGCATATGGTCCGAGAATATTCAGAATTTCTTCGGCCGGAATGGTACCGTCAGACAGTTGCTGACCAGCTTCTACATAATCATTTTCCTGCACAAGAATGTGCTTGGACAAAGAAATGAGATAGGTCTTTTCGGTCTTTCCGTCTTTACTTTCAACGATAACTTCCTGCTTTCCTCGCTTACGGCCACCCATCTTAACAACACCGTCAATTTCTGATACAGCAGCTGGATCGCTTGGCGAACGTGCTTCAAAGAGCTCCGTTACACGCGGCAGACCCGCTGTAATATCTTTCGATTGACCGGTAGATCGTGGAATCTTAGCGAGAACCTGTCCGGCAGCAACCTCTTGTCCGTCTTCTACAACAATATGTGTGTCAACGGGGAGCGTTTTCTCCCGAACTCTGTCGTCATCACCTTTAACCAATAATGTTGGTATCAGTGAACGATCTTTAGAATCAATAACAACCTTTTCACGGTGACCTGTTTGAGCATCCGTTTCTTCTGAAAACGTGATATCTTCGAGGATATCTTTATACTCAACAGCACCGTCGATCTCAGCATAAATATTAGCATTATAAGGATCCCAAGTACAAAGTGGTACTCCTTTAGGAACCTCATCGCCTTCTTCGACTAAAAGCTCAGAACCGTAAGGGATGTTGTAGGAAATAAGTTCTTTTCCTTCCTCATCCTTAATCTTGATTTCTCCGGCACGACTGAGTACGACATCATGAATTTCTTCACCGTCATCGTATTCTACAACGCGGATATTTTCGAACTCAACCTCACCTTCAAACTTCGCCTTATGCATTGATTCTGACTCAACGCGAGAAGCCGTACCACCAACGTGGAAGGTACGCAACGTAAGCTGAGTACCGGGCTCACCAATTGATTGTGCTGCAATAACTCCTACAGCTTCACCAACCTGAACCATCGTGCCTCGGGCCAAGTCTCGACCGTAGCACATAGAGCATACTCCGCGTTCTGTTTCACAAGTAAGTACTGATCGAATTTCAACTTCTTCAATAGAAGTTTCGGCAATACTTTGTGCCACACCTTCGTCAATCATCTGATTAGCTTCGCAAAGAAGTTCATCAGTAATTGGGTCATAAATATCATGCAATGATACACGACCAAGAATACGATCTTCCAGGCTCTCAATAACATCCTCATTATCTTTCAGAGCCTTCATCTTAATACCACGCAGCGTTCCACAGTCTTGCTCATTGATAATGATATCCTGAGAGACATCAACCAATCGACGTGTCAGATAGCCGGCATCAGCAGTTTTAAGAGCCGTATCGGCTAGACCCTTACGGGCACCGTGCGTAGAAATAAAGTATTCAAGAACCGTTAGTCCCTCTTTAAAGGATGAGAGAATTGGATTTTCAATAACCTCATTTCCTTCCTGTTGGGAACTCTTCTGCGGCTTCGCCATCAGTCCACGCATACCGCCAAGCTGACGAATCTGCTCTTTTGAACCACGAGCACCGGAATCAGCCATCATAAATACCGGGTTAAATCCATCTCTGTCTTCTGTCAATGCATTAAACAACGATTCAGAAACACGGTTTGTGGTACTTGTCCACTTGTCAATAACCTGGTTGTAGCGTTCGTTATCGGTAATAAAACCCATTTCGTAACGCTCATCGATTTCAGCTACCTCATTTTTAGCTTTCTCAAGCAGCTGGTCTTTTTCATCAGGCGTAACAATATCTTCAAGGCTAAAGGATATACCACCCGTTGTAGCTTCCTCGAAACCTAGACGCTTCATGTCATCAAGGAATTCAGCTGTACGCGCTGTCCCTACCTCATAATGGATATCGCCAATCAAAACACGCAGCTCTTTCTTGCCTAGCGTCTTATTTACGAATTCCATCGGTTCAGGCAGAATCTTATTGAATAAGACGCGGCCGGTAGTAGTCTTAATAATCTCTTGAACTTGTTCACCATCTTCATTTTCCTTAGTGATACGGAGATTAATCTTGGCATGCATGTCAATGCGATCGCGATCATAAGCGATCAGTACCTCATCCATGTTAGCAAAAGTTTTACCTTCACCTCGCTTGTCGCTGGCCATCTTGGTCATATAATAGATACCAAGAACCATATCCTGTGATGGTACTGCAATAGGTCCTCCGTTAGCAGGACTCAACAGGTTATGTGATCCAAGCATAAGTACGGATGCTTCTAAAACAGCATCATGGCTAAGCGGCAAGTGAACAGCCATTTGGTCACCGTCAAAGTCAGCATTGTAAGCGGTACATGCGAGAGGATGCAATCGAATTGCTTTTTCCTCGATCAGTACCGGTTGAAATGCCTGAATACCAAGCCTGTGCAGTGTCGGCGCACGGTTAAGGAGCACAGGATGTCCATCAATGACATTTTCAAGTACTTCCCAAACAACCGAGTCACGTCGGTCAACTACTTTCTTCGCTGACTTAACCGTTTTCACATATCCACGCTCAATTAAGCGGCGGATGATAAATGGCTTATAAAGCTCAACCGCCATCTCTTTGGGCAGACCACACTGGTGCATTTTCAGCTCAGGTCCAACTACAATTACTGAACGGCCGGAATAGTCAACTCGCTTTCCGAGCAAGTTCTGTCGGAATCGTCCACTCTTACCCTTCAGCATGTCACTGAGAGATTTCAGGGGACGATTGTTATTACGTACCGCATTGGATTTGCGAGAATTATCATAAAGCGAATCAACCGCTTCCTGCAACATGCGCTTCTCGTTACGCAGGATTACATCAGGCGCCTTGATATCAATCAGACGCTTAAGTCGGTTATTTCGGATGATAACCCGGCGATAAAGATCGTTGAGATCCGAAGTAGCAAATCGACCGCCTTCCAGAGGTACAAGTGGTCGCAATTCCGGCGGAATAACAGGAATCACACTTTGGACCATCCATTCCGGACGGTTTTCGGTGTGTTGATTTGCTGCACGGAACGATTCAATTACCTGCAGACGCTTTAGCTTTTTCTTCTTACGCATCTGCGACGTCTCATTACGGGCTTCGTAACGCAGACGATAGGCAAGCTCATCCAGATCCTGAGTTGCCAACAACTCTTCAATAGCCTCAGCACCCTCTTTCGCTCTGAACTTGTCTTCATCATCGTCATCCATCTCCCACTGATCTTCGGGAAGCTGCTCCTGAATATCGTAATATTCTTCTTCAGAAATCAGGTCTCCCTTCTTGTATCCAAGATCGCGGGCAACGCCGGGATTCATTATCACATAGGTCTCGTAATACACAATCTTCTCAAGATTCTTAGAAGAGTATCCGAGCAGATATGCGAGTTTGTTAGGCAGTGATTTGAAGTACCATATATGTACGACGGGTACGGTAAGGGAAATGTGTCCCATACGTTCACGTCGAACGGCTTTTCTGGTAACCTCTACACCACAACGGTCACAAATAATCCCTTTGTAACGGATCCGTTTGTATTTGCCACAGTGGCATTCATAGTCTTTAACCGGTCCGAAGATCTTTTCACAGAAAAGACCATCCATCTCCGGTTTAAATGTTCGATAGTTGATTGTTTCGGGAGTTAAGACTTCGCCGTGCGACCGAGACAAGATAGTCTCTGGTGACGCAAGGGAAATACCAATTTTATCGAAGTCTTTCGAAACTGTTAATGTGTTAGTAGTCGGCAAAAAAGTACCTCCGGATTGACTTTATTTAACAGTATAAAAATTCTGTTGTTCTAGTTAGTCGATGTGAATATCAAGGCCAAGACCCATCATTTCTCGCAGCAGTACCTTGAATGATTCAGGCACATCACCTTCAGGCAAGTTTTCGCCTTTTACAATAGCTTCGTAAACGCGAGAACGACCTTTCACATCATCACTTTTTACAGTAAGCATCTCTTTGAGGATACTGGAAGCGCCATAGGCATATAATGCCCACACCTCCATCTCACCAAGACGCTGACCACCAAACTGTGCTTTACCACCCAGTGGCTGTTGCGTAATAAGAGAATACGGTCCAATGGAACGGGCATGCATCTTATCCTGAATCAAGTGATTCAACTTCAGGATATACATATATCCAACCGTCGATTTCTGATCCATTGGTTCACCGGTTCGACCATCATAAAGTGTAACACGGCCATCTTCGGGCAAGCCTGCTTCACGCATTTTCTCTTTTACCTGTTCTTCGCTGGCACCGTCAAAAATGGGCGATGCAAATTTGACACCCAGTTTTTTGCCAGCCCATCCAAGAATCGTCTCATAAATCTGTCCGAGGTTCATACGCGATGGTACACCCAGCGGGTTGAGACAAATATCAATAGGCGTTCCGTCAGACATATAAGGCATATCCTCTTCCGGTACAACCTTAGCAATTACACCCTTATTTCCGTGACGTCCGGAAAGCTTGTCACCTACTTGCAACTTACGCTTTTTGGCAACATATACTTTCGCTTTCTGGATGATTCCAGGTGGGAGATCGTCTCCAACCTGAATCTGATATTTTCTTCGCTTAGCTTCAGTATCAATTTCTCTT
>JGI12448J12851_1000755_pt1 | contig 11359 bp, 5 predicted proteins | sample A23M2SouthBayCA_FD_12851 | JGI IMG/M metagenome (IMG submission 12851) | reverse complement strand
GGCCTGGAGGCCTGGATCCGGAGGCTCTTGCACAAACCCTGCCGGGATCGGCTCGAATCGGACATCGAGAGGAGTCACTGAGGCCCGCCGGTCTCAACGGCGACGAGGTCCGGCAGTTGGTTGCGTTCCTGCGCTCCCTGGATGGAGACCTCCCCGACGAACGGCTCATGGAAGCCCCGAATTCGCCGGTCCCTCCCGGGGCACGGGACTAGCGGTTGCGCACGGCCTCCAACTCGTGTGATCCTTGCGACCAGATCTGTGTGTCACTGATGTTGTCGAGTCGATGGGCCAATCGCTCTCCATCCCCTGCGGACCTTTTCGTTTAAAACGCCCCCTGGGTTCCGGGGGAATGGCCGAGGTATGGCTCGGCGTCCACGTCGAGACCGAATATCCCGTCGCCATCAAGCTCATCACCGAGGCCGAAGATGGGAATGACACCCGACGACGCAGCCTGAGACGGGAGGTTCAGGCCGAAGCGGCGCTCAGCCACCCGAACATCGTGACGGTCTTTGATTTCGGACACACCGACCAGCGGACCGCCGAAGGCACCCAGGGCCACATCCCCGCGCAGACCCCGTACATCGCCATGGAGCTGGCCGATGTCGGGAGCCTCGCCGACAGCTTCGAGATCAACACCTGGGCCCGGCTCCGCGATACGCTCTACGAGCTGCTCGACGCTCTCGCCTACGCGCATGCTCGCGATGTGGTCCATCGCGATCTAAAACCGGGAAATGTGCTCGTCCAACACACCTCCGCCGACGACTCCAACTCGGCGGCGGTGACATTCAAGCTCACTGACTTCGGCATCGCCCACGCCCTGACCCCGGCCCGAGATACCAGCCGGATCTTTGCCGCCTCCGCGGGCACCCCATACTACATGGCCCCGGAACAGTTCGAGGAACAATGGCGGGACTTCGGCCCCTGGACGGACCTCTACGCACTGGGGTGTGTCGCATTCGAATTGGTCGACGGACGCCCCCCGTTTTTGCGGGAGCGCCCCGTCGATATTGCCTACGCTCACATCGAAGAGGATCCGCCTCGACTGGCCCCGAGTTTCGAGGTTCCCGAGGGCCTGGAGGCCTGGATCCGGAGGCTCTTGCACAAATCCCCCGAGGGCCGGTTTCGCCGGGCGGCCGACGCCGCCGCCGTACTCGCTCAGCTCCCCGAGCCCGATGCGATCGGCTCACCGGCCGAAGAACGCCAACCGATCCCGAATACCGCCCAGCGACCCCCGTCCACGAGCCAGGAATCGACCCTTCCGAATGCGCCACCGCTCGGGGACAGATCGGTCATGAAAGATGTCGACACCTCGGAGGGGGACGACACTACCGACCTCGATGCGCTGGGCAATTGGCGCGAGAGGCACGGAGAATCGCAATCACAGAAACAATCGTCGGGTGAGGACTCCGGAATCGTCCGGACACACAGTGACCTTCCGGCGACCGGTCGGCTGACCTCGGTCGGAACCCACCAGTCGCTGGGGACCGATACCTTCGCGGCCAACCGGTTCAAACCGCCGCCGCCGATTCCCGATACCTGGCAATTTCAGTTGCCGGATCCGCCCGATTATCAGCTCGCCGGCGCGGGGCTGGGCCTCTACGCCCTCCGAGACCTCCCGTTCGTGGGCCGGGAGGACGCGCGGGACCACATCTGGGAGCGTCTACGCGAGGTCTTTCGTCAGAAGACCTCGCGCGTGGTCGTCCTGCGGGGAGAAACGGGCGTCGGGAAGAGTCGACTCGCCCGGTGGAGCTTGCGGCGTGCCCATGAGGTCGGAGCGGTGAATGCGATGCATGCTGCCCACGCGCCCCGGGAACGGACCTCGGACGGGCTCCGTCACATGCTCGAAACCTACTTCGGCGTCTGGCACCTCGAACATCGACGGACCTTCGACCGAATTCGACGTCGGCTCCGCTACATCGCCCACGAACATCCCGGCCTTGAGGAGGCCAATACCGCGACGACGTCCCGTGATTTGACGCAGTTCATCCAGGGCGACGACCGAGACGGCGTCGCTGAGGTCTCTGACCGCTCGTCCCCGCTGGAACGTTCCGAGTGGGGTCCGCTCGTAGAATTGTGGCGTCGCGTCGGCCGCGTGCGGCCCGTCGCCGTGTGGCTCGACGACGTACAGTGGGCCCCGGAGACGCTCGAGTTTCTGGACCGCATCCTCGAAGAGACTCCTCACCTCCCTTTGCTCGTGGTTGCCACCGTCGATGACGAGGCTCTCAATCCCGACAGTCGGGCGGCGCGCCGACTCGACGACCTCGACGACCACCGAGGTGTCTCGACACTCCAGCTGGAGCGGCTGGACGATTCCGTGCAGCGTCAACTCATCGATCGCATCCTGCCGCTGACGGATCGGCTCGTCGAAGAGCTCGTGAGTCAGACCGGAGGACATCCCCTGTTCGCCATCCAACTGGTCGGTGACTGGGTCGACCGGGGAGTCCTGACCGCCACGGCCGACGGCTTCGAACTTCTTGAGAAGGAACGCGGCAGCCCTCTGCCGTCGGACATCTATGCGCTCTGGGCCAAGCGCATCGACGCACTGCTGGCCCAGGTCATGCCCGACGACCGCTCGGCCGCCCGAGAGGCATTGCACCTGGCCGCCGGCATGGGCCGGGACATCGACCCCGACCAGTGGCACCGGGCCTGCTCGGAGCGCGGAATCGACCCCCCCGAAGAACTCGTCGACACGATGGTCGACCGAGGGCTCGCAGAACGAACCGATCACGGGTGGGCCTTTCGACACGAGCTGCTGCGAGAAAGCCTGCAGCGAGCCGGCGAACGCACATAAAAAACCCCGCTGCCAGACAGCCGGCAGCGGGGTGATCCAGGGCGTCATTCAGACTCAGACGTCGACTTCACAGGCGGCGCCGGAGCAGAATTTGTCCTCCTGGTCGTGCTCGATGTTGGCCCCTTCGATCGGTTGTACCTGGGAGAGCATCTCTTCGTACTCTTCCTGGGAGATCTCCTCGTAGGGGGGCTGCTCGTAGCCGTGGTCGGTCATCGGAAGGAAGGAAATGCCCTTCAGCCGATCCTCGTAGGCCTCCAGAAGCCGCGGGATCTCTTCGCCCTCGGTTTCGGGATCGAACTCGGCGGTGCAACTGACCTGGTTGTCGGACCAGTGCCGCTGCATCTGCGCCGCCAGGTCGACCTTCTCGCGCAGCGACACCTCGTTTTTGCGCCGCTCCAGCGAGTCGACCTTGACCGGGAAGCTGATGACCATCGTGTCGTCGGCGTACTTGTCGGGCTCGACATCGTAGCCGGCCTCCTGACACGCCTCGACCATCGGGTGTTCGTCGGCCACACGGACGCGCCGGATGTAGTACGGCGAGTGGTCCCAGTGGACCCCCGGCGTCGCACCGGCCAGCAGGCTGACCGTGCCCGAGGGTTTGACCGACGTCGTCTTGATCGACCTCGGCACGCACAGCCAGTCGGAGTACTTCTTGTCGAGCTTCTGAATGTAGTCGTACCCCTGGTCGCACCAGTCGAAGAACTCCCGGTAGCCGTGGTTATTGATCGCCTGCACGATCCCGGTCATCGAGCATCCGATGCGCCGGTTGCGCAGCATCACGGCGTTGGTCTTCGGGTCGTGGGTCTGCACCAGGGTCACCGTCTTGGCGTATTGATAGGCCACCCGAAGCGTCTCGCGGAAGTCGTCGTAGCTGTCGTGGTGGTTCGGGTACGTCTCGACGAGCGTACACAGCTCACGGTCCCAGAGCGTCTGCTCGACGCAGGGGTTCGAGCCCTCGGCGAATTCATCGTCCCAGTTCGGCTCGTCCTTCATGCGACCGTACTTGCGGGCGTTGTCGAGCCACAGGTAGCCGGGCTCTCCGTTCGTCGCCGTACGCTCGGCCACCCCGGAGTAATCCATGCCGACTTCGGCCGTAATCGAGTTGTTCGACGCCCAGCGGTACTCCTGGACCTTCTCTTCGTCGAGCTTCAGGTCGAGGAACTGCTGGTCACCCTGGTCGCCGAAGGCGATCTGGGCGGTGCGGCGGACGCCGCCGGAGACGACGCAGCGCCCGGCGATGTTCATGGTGTCGACGATCAACTGGGCATCGACGAAATCGCCCTGATAGGCGTCGTACATCTCCTGAAGGGAGTTGAGCATCTTCTCGAGCGGATCCGGACCGCTGGCGACACCGCCGAAGGACTCAATCGGCGCGCCCTTGGGACGGATCTCCGAGTAGTCCCACTCCTTGGGGAGCGTGTCGTCGCCGACGTAGGCGTTGAGCAGCCGCTCCAGCGCGTCGGCCCAGCCCTCACGGCTGTCAGGGATCACGTGGACTTCGTTGGTGCGTTCCGGCTCCTGAATGCGGACGGTGTCCTTGCCGCGGGTGTCGAAGCCGACACCGACGCCGAGCATCGACATCGAGAACATCCACTTGAACGGAGCCGCGAAGTCGCGATTGATCTCTTTGGTCGAGACGAAGCCGCAGTTGTTCATCGCGGCACCGCCACGCTCGTAGATGTAGTCGGTGCCCATCATCCAGAGGCCTCGACCCGGCGGCGTCCACTTGAAGTTGAACAGCCGGTCGTAGGCCTTCTGGGCGAAGCGCTGCGCCTTGTCGGTGTCCCAGGGAAGATTGCGCTTCAGACAGTGGACGCGCTGGATGGTGAACATCCCCTCGATCACGCGCTGGCACGTCTCCCACCAGTCTTCGCCGTCCCGACTGTAGGTTCGCTTGTAGGTCACCCACGACATCGCGCCGTAGCCCCAGTTGACCGGTTGGTCCCGGTAGTCCTCCAGAAAGTCCCGATCCAGATCGAATGTGCCGTATTCGTCGACTTCAACAATCATTGTGTCCGCCAAGGAGAGAAGTAAGTGTGAGCTGCCGCGTTCCCCAACGACCCCGAGCGAGCGTCGACCATCGACTCACGAGCCCGCGATCTTCTCGCCGAAGATCGCAGCCCCGAAAGCCGCCACGAACCACCCCCGCGGAGGGTCCGTATATGCCACTAACCGGCTCGGTGTGCGTCGTCCTTCTGCACACTACATATCGTGTGCGCTGCACCAACCGACCCTACATATTGTGGCTGAAACGCTCAAGTAAAAATTTGGCAGGGGCCCGGAATTGGGTTGCCGAAAACGGGAGGATTCGGCCGATTCTCCAGCGGGTTGCCGCGAGTTGAAACGGCTTGAGCCGGCTCAGAATTCGAAGGCCTCGACCGCCTCGAGTTCGATGGCCTCAAAACGGCCGCTGCCCAGATTTCGCAGGGCCCAGAGCTGAAGTGACCCCGAATCAATGCCCCTGATCTCTCCGGCCAGGCTCGGCTGATCGCTCATGGTTACTGGCGGGATCAGCCAATAGGTCCGGCCGGTATCGTAGGTCATCAACACGCCGTCGGCCCGGGCGAATTCGGTGTACCCGCCTCGGGTGATCGCTCCGTAGCCGATCTTGCCCGAGCTCTCAATGCGAAGCCCGATTCGAAACTGATCCATGGCATCGTTTTCGAACCGATCGATGCTCTGCCATTCGCCGGCGATCTCTGCGATCTCGACCGCGGCGCCCGCTCGCTCGTATCTCAGCTTGTAGGGCTGCCCGGAGGGTCCCTCTCCGGAGAAGAGTTCAAATCCCCGGTGGACGCCCTCCTCGAAATCGCCTTCCAGCAGGTACTGGTTCGGCGAATTGGACATTCCATCACGCATCAGGTCGAAGAGCCGGACGTCCTCCTCGTCGAAGACCTCCCAGTTGCCGACCATGTCGCCGCGATTGATCTCCACGCGTCCCGACGCGCGAAACTCGACGCGCTGGACGGTCCCAGTGATTGCCGGCGAGTCGGTCAGCCTGGGGATGCTGTACCAGACGCCGACGACCTCGTCTCGCTGCAAGATACCATCGTCAAAGGTCTCGTCGGCGTCGGTCGCGTCTCGGACATCGACCGCGTCGGCGGTATCCCGACTACCGTCATCGACCCCCAGGTCCTCGACATCCATACCGCCGTCGAAGTCCCAGTTTGGCCCTCGCCCCGTGCTCTCCTCGCACGAGGCGAGCCACACGGCACTCATCAACCCCAACAATACCGCCAGCCGAATCTTCATGATGACTACCTACATCGTTTTCACAGGAGGAACGTCGCGCGTGAACAGGAAAAAGGTAGGACCCGTGAAAGACGTTTCAACGCGCTGCAACGCATCCGCCGACCAAGGTGGCTCACCCCCCGTCCAGGTCAGGGCCCATATTTTGCATGCATGAAGGCCACACGGGCCCATATCGACGGGCCGAACATCATACTCGACAAGAGGGATAGAACGATGGATATGAACCAAAAGATCGAATCGCTCAAAGAGGCCATGGAATCCATGGATACACTTTTATTGGCATTCATGGGCATCTCGAATGGTCTGTTGCAGACCTTGAAAGCCAACGACGACTCGACGGTCGACTCGCTGGCAGATTCGACGGGTACTCAGCCCGACTACATCGACCGATGGGCCGATGCCGCCTACGCCAACGAATTGATCGACATCGACGGCGACACCCTCTCGCTGACGTCGCTCGGCGAAGCGTTCTTGCCCGACTCCGATGACTCGCTCACTCCGATGGCCATCCAATCGCTGCTGTCGCCGCTCATGGCCAACGAAGTCGATGCATTTTTGACCAGTGGAGACCAGCCGGGCGAGGAGCTGTTGGAGAGATTCGACCGGGTCACACCTTGGTTTGGGACCATGCTCGAGCAGAAGTTCGCCCCGCTCTTCCGCAACGAAGTGCTTCCACGCCTCGACTGTTTTGCCGCCGATGGCTCGAAACCGCGTCGAGTGCTGGATCTGGGAGCCGGAAACGGCTGGTATCTTCGAGAACTCGTCGGACGGTTCGAACACATCCAGGCCGTCGGGGTCGACAGTATGGCCCCGGCCATCGAGACAGCGCGCCAGAAGACCCGAGAAGCTGGCCTCCAGCAGCGGCTGGAGTTTCAGGTCGCAGACATCATCGACTTCGAGGCCGACACCACATTCGACGTCGTCGTGATGAACCGCACGCTCCACCACGTCTGGTCGCAGCGCGCCGACCTGGCGTCGACGCTCGACCGTACCATGGGACCCGACGGCCAACTCGTAATCTGGGAGCCTGCCTGGCCCCAACAGCGTGAGGCCCTGCGCACACCGCGTCGGCGCGGACTCGGCATGCGAAATTTGATGGAACACGCCATGGGAAACAGTTTACTGTCACCGGCGAGGGTGGCGAACTGGATGGAAGAGTCCGGTCTGACGGTCGAGGTTCGGCACATCGACCCCGTCGAGACCATCTTTGTCGGCCGACGCTTTTGACCGAGCGGACCACCCACCGACCCGCAATCGCTTGTGGTATCTGACACCTGGCGATAGAGTGCCCATGGATAAAGCTTCTTAGGAATCAGGAGGTACGATGGTCGGCAACGGCGACGGCAAGGGCGGCGACGATGCCTCGTTCTTTGTCAAGCGTTCGAGCAACAAGGTCTTCGGTCCATTCGACAAGAAGACCATCCGTCTGATGCTGCGAGCCGACAAGATCTCGCCGGACGCCGAGGTGTCGGTCGACAAGGAGGAGTGGACGCCCCTGTCGTCTGTCGACGCCTTTGCCGACATGATCTCGGAGGCCCACGAGGGCCAAGACGAACCGACAGCCCCGGCCGAGACCCGCGATCCCGACGCGCACACCGATGTCGGCAGCGGCGGCGGGTTCAACATGCCGAGCAACGAGCCGGATCACGATCCCAACGACGATACGATCCCGGTCGATTCCCCGGATTTCGACGATCCCTTCGCCACACCCGACGACGAGGACGAGCCCGGACTCCCGCGGTCGGCCCAGTCCGACGACGGGTCGCCCAGTTCGGATGACCTTGAATTGCCGACTCCCAAGGAGGACGACGCTCCGACGGATCTTCCGGGGCTGCCCGAGTCCGACGACGATGAACCGGCGTCCTCTCTGGACGATGATGGCCCGGAGCTGCCCAGATCGAAGTCGACCGTCGAGGGCGACGCCGACGTCGACCTCCCGGCCGCCAAAGACGATCCCCTGGCTCCCGACCGGACGGAGGCCTCCGATTCGGAGGACTCCTCACAGAACGATCCCCTCGCGCCGGTGGCCGCCGACGATCAACAGGGAGACGACGAGTCCGCGCCGCCGTTGTTCGAAGACCTGGAGGACGACGAGGACGACGGCTGGCAGTTGCCGACCTCCAAGCCGACGACCGAACAAGAGGACCCGAATAAGACGAAGCTCGATCGACCCGACCCAGAACTGCCCACTTCGAAGGGAGAGAGTAACCTCCCGGCATCGGGCCAATCGGAACTTCCCAAATCGAGTGACTCCGACGACGGTGCCGACCCCGACGCCCAGACCGGTGATGTCGACCTGCCTGCCTCCAGTGAGCCGGAGCTTCCGGGCTCGGCTCCGCCGGACCTTCCGACCTCGGGAGAACCGGAGCTTCCAAAAAACCAGGAGGACGGCGACGACGTCGACTTCTCGAAGGTCGACGAGCTCGACGAACCCCAGCGAGAGGGGACGCCAGGCGAAGGATTCAGCGACCCGGATCTCGACCTCACCCCCTCGGCCGCCGAATACGAAGAGACCACCGGTCGCAGCCTCGCCGAAGAGACCGGAAAGGCCGAACCCTCCTCTGAGACGCAGGAGAGTGGGCTCTTCGCCGAGGACGATGGGGACCTCTTTGACGATGACGACGACGACCTCTTTGGCCCTTCCGACGACGAAGTCTTCGGGGACGACGAACCGCTTTTTGACGAGGGGCCCGACGACGACGGAACCTCCGACGAGCCATCCCGGGACGCCGCTCCGGATCCGGCCGCCGACGCCGCCGGCCGCCGAGAACAAGACGCCGACGGGGACTTCGGCGAAGAGAATTTCAGCGGGGACGAAGTCGAGTATCAGGGAGGCTCGGGCCTTCTGGAACTCGACACCCCCGAGAACCGAAGCCGCGAGGCCGACCATGGGATCGAGCCCGCTGCGAGCGGCCCGCCGGAGCAGCCCGAGACGGCGCCCGAACCGGCCGCGGACGTCGATGAGGACGGCGGCGGCAGCCTCGCGATTCCCCTCGTTGCGTTGGTCGGCCTGGTCGCCGCCATCGCCGCCGGAGGCTGGTATGTCTACGACGCGTTTTTGAGTGACCCCGACGTTCCGAAGACAGCCACGGAGTCCGAGGAAACCACCCCGACGGATCCCTCTCCGACCTCCGTCGATCCGAGCATCGCCACGGCCGATGTATGGGGCGACATCCATCCGGTCATCGACCGGGCGCGCACCGGATCTCTCAAAGGAACGGACCGCGCCGAGCTTCTCCTTCTGGAATCCCTCTTCCTGAGCCGGTACGAGGCGCCAGAGATCGAAGAACACGCCGAGTCGCTGGCCGAAGACATCGCGGCCGACTCCGGGGTCTGGGCTCGCCTCGCTGTCGGGGCATGGAAGGCACGCGCAGGCGAGGCCGACGCCGCCGAATCCCACCTCAATAGTGCGAAGGTCCGATCCGCCGAGTCCCCTGAATTGGCGGCCTACTACCGGGATTTGACCCTCGGCATCGCTCACATCCAGGCGCTGAAAGACTCCGGGCCCGCGACGGCCGATGGCGACAATGCAGGCGCCCTGCCGGCCAGTGATGCCGGAGCCGGAGAGGCCGAAGCATCCGGCTCCACGGGGACACAGCCGGTCAAGCAGACGGCTGCGAGCGACGCCGAGGCCCGTCACCTTGACGCCGCCGACGCCGCTCTCGACAAGGCCCTGTCAGCAGCCGATGACCGAGCGGCCCCTCTCTTTTGGAAAGCCCTGGGCCGCGAGCTGGCCCGCCGGGACGACGACGCACTGTCTCTGTACAGAGACGCTGTCGACCGCCAGCCCAATCACGTCGCCTCCCGACTTGGGGCCGCACGATTGCTGTACGACCGCGGCGACCTGAAGGGAGTGACGCGACACGCCGAAAAAATCCTGAGCGAACTCGGCGCCCCGGCCGCTCCCTCGGAGACCGCCGAGGCCTACCACCTCATCGGCCAAGTCCACGTGGCGCGCTCCGAATACCCGGCCGCTATCGAGTCTTTCACAAAGTCGATCAACCAGGGCGACTATCGGGCCGAGACACTGCAGAATCTCGCCTCGGCCTACGAGTCCGCTGGCCAGTATCAGGAGGCGCTCAACTTCTTCAAATCCAACGAACTTGGCGAGGAGAATCCGGCGGTGATTCTCGGACTGGTCCGCTCCCACATCGGACTGGAGAACTGGCAAAAGGCCGTCAACGCACTGGAACGCGGCGAGAAGCTGTTTCCCAATGACGCCCGATTCCCCTTCTATTTGGGGCAACTCAACATGGAGCGCGGCGCCTTCAGTGACGCCCGCCGCGCGATGCGCCGGGCCGTCCAGATCGATCCGAGCCTACTGGAAGCCTTCGGCATTCTGGCGCAACTGGCGTGGCGACTCGAAGAAGACGTCAACGAAGCCGAGGAATACGTATCCCGGGTGGTCGAACGACCCGACAACCTGGACGCCAGCGCGGCTCGAGAGGTCGCCACGTATTATCAGATGCGCGGTCAGCGAGAGCTCGCAGCCGAGTGGTATCGGGCTGCGCTGGACCGAAATCCCAACGCGTGGCGAGCCAAACTGTCGCTGGCCGATCTCCAACTGAAATCGCGTGAGACCGACGCAGCGCTCGAGCTACTCGAGAGCGCCCGCGAGGCGGGGGTCGACAACAAACAACTGTCGCTGTACCTGGCCGACGCGTATCGACAGGCCGGCCAGTACGACCGCGCCCTCAAAGAGATCAACAATGTGATCGGTCAGAAGTCCGAGAACGCCCGACATCTCTTCACCCGGGGCATGATTCACTTCGACCGCGGCAACTACGAGACGGCTCGCCGAGACTTCAACAAAGCCTACGAGTTGGCGCCTCGGTTCCACCGTGCATACTTCTACGTGGGACGGTGCGCCTTTGAGCGCGGCGACTCCAAGAACGCCATGAAGATCTTTCGGCATGTCCTCGACTACAAACCGAAGAATGGGGAGTTTCGCTACTGGATGGGTCGGGCCTTCGAGGCTCAGAATCGCCGTGAAGAGGCCCTGTCAGAATACGAAAAAGCGATCGAATTCGACGAGACATACGTCAGCGAACATCCCGAGGTCCTGGTCGAGAGTGGGCGCTTGAAGGTCAAACTGAACCAGCCCGGCTCCGGCATCGACCAGATCCAACGGGCGCTGGATATGGCACCCGACTTTCGCCCTGCCCTGCTGGCGTTGGGCGAGGCCTATTTCGCCACCGAACAGTACGAGAAGTCGATCGACGCCCTCGGCGCCGCGCTCGAGGAGAGGCCCGAGTCCGCCGGGGCCCAACGGACCCTGGGGATGGCCTACATCTACACCGAACGGCGCAGGCAGGG
>JGI12448J12851_1000752_pt1 | contig 11386 bp, 9 predicted proteins | sample A23M2SouthBayCA_FD_12851 | JGI IMG/M metagenome (IMG submission 12851) | reverse complement strand
CCCGGCCAGCCACTCCTCGAAGGTGTCCGTGATGTCTTCGGCACGGGGCAACGCGACCCGGTCGACGTCTTCCTGTTTGAGTTCCTCCTCGGTCGGCGTCGAAGTCCGCCGCTTCGAGATGACCTCGTCGTCCTTGTACAGGTCGAAAAACCGGTCGAAACCGCGGTCGAAGCCGACCTCCGAGGAGACGTTCCCCATCGTCGTGATACCGACGGTCTCGTAGCCGGCGTCCTGGAACCGTTCAGCGAGCGTCTCGACCGGGGGCGAAAACAGGTCGTTTCGCGTTTCCGTCCCGTGAGCCGGCGGATAGAGCCCCGTGAGAAGCGACGACGCGACCGGGCGTGTCCACGTCGCAGGCGAGAAGCACCGCTCGAACCGAACCCCGTCGTCGGCGAGCGCGTCGATGTTCGGGCTGAGGTCGCGCTCGTAGCCGTAACAGGACAGATGGTCCGCACGCAGAGCGTCCATCACGTAGAGGATGACGTTCACAGCCGGGGTTATCCACGGTACGGTGGAAAACGTTGCTGATCGCTCGATCCGGCTACATCGAAACGTTGACTAACTGCCTCCGTCTACGCCTGGCCACTCACGGTGTCTTCGTAATGGGTTCCCAGAACAACGTCCTGTTAGTCACAATCGACTCACTACGTGCGGACTACGTCTACGGCGACGGGGCAGACACCCCGGCACACGACGCGCTCGCCGACGCGGGGACTGTCTACGAGCGGGCGTTCTCCCAGGGACCGTTCACGACGTTCTCGATGCCCTCGCTGTTCACCTCGCGGTACCCCTCTGAACTACAGTACGTGGAGTTCTCCGAGAGTACGGTGGGCGTCTACATCGACGACGAACCCACTCTCCCGAATGCGTTCCGGCAGGCCGGCTACGAGACCGCAGGGTTTCACTCGAACCCGCTCCTCTCGAATCTGTTCGGGTTCGACCGCGGTTTCGACGCCTTCGACGCACAGCTCCCGTTTTCGGGCACCGATGCGTTACCCGGCCGTACGAAGCTGCTCGCCGACAAGTTCTTCCGACTCGTCAGGAAACATCCCTACCTCCCCGCCGAACGCATCAACGAGCGGGCACTCGACTGGATCGATAGGCGCGACGACGACCGGCCGTTTTTCCTGTGGCTCCACTACATGGACGTCCACGGCCCTTACATCGCGAAGGACGGCCTCCACTACGCGAACAAGTACCGCGGCGAGAAGCTGTGGCGAAAGGCCGTCACGCGACCGACAGAGATAACCGACGGCGAGCGCGACCGGCTGCTGGAGCTGTATCGGACGGAGGTCGAATACACCGACTCGTGTCTCGGCGACCTCTTCGCTGGCGCTCGTGAACGCGGCCTCTGGGAGGACACCGTCGTGGTCGCGACCGCGGACCACGGCGAGGAGTTTGGCGCACACGGGACGTACTCGCACCCACACGAGACGTACGACGCGTTGACACACGTCCCCCTCGTCGTCCGCGACCCCGCGGAGTCGTTCGAACCCGTCGACAGACCGACCGAGTTGCTGGACGTCGCGCCCTCGCTCCTCGATCGGTCGGGGATCCCGGTTCCGGAGGCGTTCTCCGGCAGGTCTCTCCTGGACCCCACGGCGTCGACCGAGGCTATCGCGATAAGCGAGGCGGACCTCGTCCCGGAGTATCACGCCAGCGTGCGTGACGACCGATATCGCTACGTCCGCAACGACGTCGCCGACCGGGAGTTCCTGTACGACACCGAGCAGGACCCGGACGAACAGCACGACGTCGCCGGGGAGCACGCGGACGTCCGGGACCGACTGTCGGACGTTCTCGACGCACACCTCGCGACCGGAACCCGCGAGGTCGGCGGCGAGAAAGGCGTCGAGCGGACCGATATCGACGACGAGGAAGTATCGACCCGGCTTCAAGACCTCGGCTATCTCGAGTGACTACCCGTCAGCGCGCGGCGGTAAACTGGAACGGTTTCCGCAGGAGTTTGAAAAACGGGACGAACCAGCCGCCGGCGAGGGAGTTCTCGCGCCAGGCTCTGACGACTTCGCGGTTGGCACGGGCGACGTTTCGGAGTGACTGGTTGCTCTCGCCACCGGACGCCATTCGGACGAGTGTCCGGTCGACGTAGGCCGCTGTCACGTCCTCTTTCAGGAGATACCGGAGCATCAGTTCGTAATCGGCGGCGATCCGGTAGCCGATATCGTACAGTCCGTACCGTTCGTACACCTCGTTTCGAACGAAGAACGTCGGGTGAGGCGGCATCCATCCGAGATAGAACCTGCGTGGACGAAAGTCGCCGCTCTGCCAGTATCGCACGATCGCGTCCTCGGCGTCGACGTAGACGAGGTCGCCGTAACAGACGTCGGCACCGGTTTCGCGAAGGCGGTTTTCGACGTCTGCAAGGACGGACCCGTCGGTGTATCTGTCGTCCGCGTTCAGGACGCCGACGACGTCACCGGTGGCACGTCTGATCCCCTTGTTCATGGCGTCGTAGATGCCGTCGTCGGGCTCTCGGATGAGTACGTCGAGGTCGTCCTCGTAGGACCGAACGATCTCGACTGTTTTGTCCGTCGACCCGCCATCGACGACGATGATCTCCACGTTCGAGACGCCGGTCTGCCCGACGACCGAGTCGAGGGCGCGTTCGATCCGCGGGTCGTTGTACACCGGCGTGACGATACTGAACTCCATTGCCCGATGACACAGCGTTCTCGACTGTCGCTTTAATCCTTGTCGACCGGGCCCGAAAACCGGGGCGAACTGACGAGGGCTTACTCGTCGGTCTTTTCGAGGACGCCCGGCAGGAACCGGTCCTCGTGGGCCTCTACCGCATCTGAGTGGGGGGTCAGCGTCTCGAAGACGTCGTACATCCCCTCCTCGAAGGTCTGGCCCTGGCCGCCGATGACGTCGGCGTACCGGTCGTGTTCGATCTCCATCTCGTGGGTCTCGTCCTCGTCGCGGGGGTTCTCGAAGTGTTCGACGGTCGCGTCAAGGCCGAACTCGTCGCCCACCGCGGCGATGGTCTCGGCGATCTCGACGATGCTGATAGCGCGCGTGACCTGGTTGTACACCGTAAGATCGTCCGGCCGGTCGTCGGGGTCGCCCAGCGCGATGTTCGCCAGCCCCTCGACTGCGTCCTCCAGCGAAATAAATGGCTTGCGCTGTTCGCCCTTGCCGTAGACCGTCACTGGATACCCAGCGACGACCTGTGCAGCGAAGCGATGGGCGACCGTCCCGAAGTAGTAGTCGAAGTCGAAACGCGTCTTCAGGCGGTCGTCGGCGCGGGTCTCCTCGGTCTCGGTGCCGTAGGTGATCGCGGTGCGCACGTCGGAGATGGGGATGTCGAACTGCTGGTGGGCCAGCCGCAGGTTCGCGGCGTCGTGACTCTTGGTGAGGTGATACCACGACCCCGCCATCGCCGGGAACGGGACCTCGTCGCGCTCGCCCTCGTGTTCCATGACAGCGCCGCCTTCGGGGATGGGGAACTCGGGGGCGCCGTAGACGCCCGTGGTCGTCGTCTCGACGAAGTGCGTGTCCGTGAGGTCGTGTTCTTCGAGCCCCCACAGCAGGTTCCGCGTGGACTGCATGTTGTTGTGCTGCGTGTAGTTGGCCCGCTCGCCGTTGATCTGCGAGTACGGCGCGGAGGGCTGGGCGGCCGCGTGGACGACCGTGTCGGGCTCGTGGACCGACAGCAGTTCGTCGACGAACGACCGCTCGACGAGGTCGCCCTCGACGAACGAGATGTTACCCAGCCCGTGGACTTCTTCGGCAGCGGCGATCCGCTCATCGATGCCCGCGATCGGCACCGCGCTGGTCGACCCGACGTTCTCGACCCACTCGCGTCGGGCGAAGTTGTCGACCACGACCACGCGGTCGTCGGTTCGGTCCGCGATCCTGAGAGCTGTCGGCCAGCCGATGTAGCCGTCGCCGCCTGTCACGATAGTCGTCATGAGTTACTCAGATAGTGAGTAACTAGCCAGTCGTAAATATCTTGCCGTCCAGTCGGGTTTGGACCGACGGTAGAGACAGCAGAATCTCCCGTGGGGCAATAGCTAAGCGAAACCACTTTACATACACTGGTGTAGCGATGAAACGGCATGGCGATCATCGACGAGGAGGGGCGACTGTTCGGGACAGTGAACGTCGTCGACGCGCTCGTCGTCCTCGTCGTTCTGGCGGTCGCAGTGGCCGGGTTCGCGCTGATAGCGGGTAGTGGAGAGACGTCCCGTACGGAAACTCGCTACGCCACGCTCGATTTCGGCTTGCAACCGGAGTACGTTATCGGACAGTTAGAAGTCGGTGATACGTGGAACCACACCGATAGTATCGGTAACGTGACCGTCACAGACACATACTTGACGAGATCCGGGTCGCAGGCTAGCGCGCTCGCCCGCGTCGCCGTAACTGGTCCCGTGACTGACGGACAGTTCACGTTCGACGGCGAACCACTCCGTCTCGGGCGGGTGTTCCGTTTCCAGACGGACACGTACGTTCTCAACGGGACGATCAGAGCCATCGGCAGCGGGAGCGAACTCCCCGTCGGGGAACGAACCGTCGTCCTCAGGGGAACCGTGCCTGCCGAAGTCGCCGGGAGCGTCGAAGGCGGTGACGAGGTCCGTGTCGGGGGCGAGACCATCGCAACCTTCCAAGACGTCGCAGTCTACGACGCGACCGGGGCCAACAGACGGACGCTGTACGTCGCTGCGACCCTGCGAACGGTCCAGAGCGGGGGTGAGAGTCAATTCGCTGGCACGCCGGTAGAGGTCGGACAGGAACTCACCCTGCCAGTCGCAGGATACCAGTACAATGGGACGATCGAACGGGTCGGAGACGGATTCGATCGGCAGACGGAGTCGATACTCGTGACCGGCGTCGTCGACGCAGCCACTGCCGAGAAGTTGAGCACCGGTGATACGTACACGGTCGCCGAACAGGACGTTGCGACGGTCGAAAGCGTCGCAGTCTACGGTACCGAGGAGCCGGACCGAAAGCGCGTCTACGTCGGCCTGTCGGTCCAAACGCTCAGATACGGGAACGTGAGTCGCTTCGGTTCGAATCGATCGCTCCGTGACGGCGTCGTGCTCACTTTCCGGACACCGTCCTACGAGTTCCAGAGCGAAGTCGTCCGTCTCGGGACGCTTACGCAACCGGGGGAGACCACGGAACGCACGGTCACCCTGCGGATGGAAAACGTCCCACCGGAACGGGCTAACAGCGTCGAGAAGGGGCTCACAGAGACCAACGCCGGCCAGACTGTCGCCCGAGTGGTCGGCGTCCAGGTCGAGCCCGCAGTCGTGACGCTCACCAGTGACGGCGGAAACATCTACGAACGCGAGCACCCGGTCAACAAGGACGTTACCCTTACCCTCGAACTGCGCGTTCGTGAACGGCCGTCGGGGGTGCGGTTCAAGGGTGGGTTACTCCAGGAGAACGACGAGGTGGTCATCGACCTGGGAACGACGACGATCCGGGCGACCGTCGCCGACTTGAACGGGACATGAACACCACGGTAGCCGGATTTTTGCAGGCAGTTCGCCAGCGAGGATACGCGTCGCTCCAGGCTTCGACGGTCGTCCAGTCGATAGCGAGAGCAACCGAGAGCCTGGTCACGGTCGCACGCCGGAGTCGCGTCGTGGACGCACTCCGCTGGGCCGTCCGGATGAGACGTGGATCCTGGCTGTATCGGTGGTTTACGGCGGATTCAGAACGTGACGCCGTCGTGATCGACCTCCGCGAGACGGTCGTCACCGGTCGGCTACTCGCGGTTATCGACCGCGCCGTCACTCCGCTCGCCCGAACCCGGACGCATGCGCGAGTTCGAACGGTCGCCTCCGCCCTCTCAGAGCGGTCGGCTGCCCGACCGGTCACAACCGTCAGCGTCGTCGCGCTCGTCGGGGTACTCGCCGTTCTTCTGGCCGCCGCCGCGCTCGGTTCGCTCACCTCGAACACGCTCGGCGAGGGACTCGTCGCGGCAGCGTTCGCGCTCGCCGGAACGCGTGTACGGCTGTCCACCGACGAACTGTCCGAGACGACGGCACGCGAGCTGCTCGCAGCACTGCTGGTGCCGCCCGAACGTTTCGACTCGTCGGACCGGGATTGACGGCCCCGGAGAACCGAACGGCTCGCGGTTCGACGTTACTCCACGGTCACACTCTTCGCCAGGTTCCGCGGCTTGTCTATCGACCGTCCCAATTCGTCGGCGACGTGATACGCCGCCAGCTGCAACTGGACGTTCGCCAGCACGGCGGCCGCTCGCGGGTGCGTCTCGGGCACTTCGAGCACGTGGTCGGCGTAGCGCTCGACGTCGCTCTCCCCGTCGGTCACGGCGACGACGGGCGCGTCGCGAGCCTCGACCTCCTTGACGTTGCCCACAGTTTTCGTCGCGGCCTCGTCGTCGCCAGTCACGACCGCGAACACGGGCGTCCGGTCGGTCACCAGGGCGAGGGTCCCGTGTTTCAACTCGCCGGCCGCGAACCCCTCGGCGTGTTTGTAGGTGATCTCTTTCATCTTCAGGGCGCCCTCCAGCGCGACGGGGTGCTGGTAGCGCCGCCCGATGAAGAAGTAACCGTCGGCGTCGACGTACTCTCTGGCGATCTCGGCGGCGTTCGAACTATCGAGTATCGCCTGGACGTCGCTGGGCACCTCTCGGAGCGCCGCGATCACCTCACGGGCGTCGCTCGAACGCGTGGTCCCGAGCGCGAGCAGGTTCAGCGCCACCAGCTGGGAAGAGAACGTCTTCGAGGCGGCGACGCCGATCTCGGGGCCGGCGCGGATGTACAGCGCGTGGTCACACTCGCGGGCGGCCGTCGACCCGACGACGTTCGTGACAGCGAGCGTGCGCGCGCCACGCTTGCGGGCCTCCCGGAGCGCCGCGAGGGTGTCGGCGGTCTCGCCGCTCTGGGTGACACCAACCACGAGCGCGTCGCCGACTGGCGGCGGCGCGACGGCGTACTCGTGGGCGAGAAACGCCTGGGCGGGCACGCCGGCGCGCTGGAACAGTTGCGCGCCGTGCAGTGCGGCGTGATAGGAGGTTCCGCAGGCGACGAACTGCACGCCCGTCGGCGAGAGGTCACCCAGGTCTTCGATGTCGACGCTCGCCGAGAGTTCGTCGACCCGGCCGCGCAGACACTGGCGGATCGCGCGTGGCTGTTCGTTGATCTCCTTCAGCATGAAGTGGTCGTAGCCGCTCTTGCCCGTCTCCTCGGGGTCCCAGTCGACCGTATCGACGGTCTTCTCGACGGGGTTGCCCTCGCCGTCGGTGACGCGCCAGCGCGGGTCTGAGCCAGCGTCGGCGTCCTCACTCGGGGCCTCCCCCGATGAGAGGACGGCGAACTCCCCGTCGGCGAGGTAGACGACGCGAGCAGTGAAATCGCGGAACGCGGGGACGTCACTGCCCAGATAGACCGCGTCGTCGCCGATTCCCAGTACCAGGGGCGAGTCGTTGCGCGCCGCGAACACCCTGTCGTCGCCGGCGACTACCGCGGCGATGGCGTAACTCCCCTCGATACGCCCGACCGCCTGCCGGAGAGCGGCTTCGGAGTCGGCGCCGTCGGCCAGGGCCTCCTCTATCAGGTGGGGGACGACCTCCGTGTCGGTGTCGCTCCGGAACGTGTGGCCGGCCCCGACGAGTTCGTCCCGGAGCGCCTGGTAGTTCTCGATGATGCCGTTGTGGACGACCGCGACGTCGCCCGAACAGTCGAGGTGCGGGTGGGCGTTCTCGTCTGTGGGTGGGCCGTGCGTGCTCCAGCGCGTGTGGCCGATACCCGCCGCGCCCGAGAGCGTGCGCGACTCCAGGGCCGCGCGGAGGTCGTCGATCTCGCCAGCTTGCTTGCAGAGCCCGATGCGGTCGCCGGTCAGCGCGACGCCTGCCGAGTCGTAGCCACGATACTCCAGTTTCGAGAGGCCGTGAACGAGGGTCTCGAGCGTCTCGTCGCCGCGACCGACGGTACCGATGATCCCACACATTACCGGACCACCTCCGCACCCTCGCCGATCGTTCCACGGACGTTGACGCCCGTGCCGACGTGTGCACGCGATCCGACGAGCGTCCCGGGCGAGAAGCTGGCGTCGCCCTCGGCGACGACGCGGTCGGCCAGCACGGCGCCGAGTCGCTGGTCGGGGAACACCTCGTGGCCGACCCGGACGTCGGCCGGGCCGCCGGGGACGGTCGAACCGGCGCCGAGGAAGACGTCCTGGCCGGTGACGGCGTCGATGAGCGTCGACCCCGCTTCGATGCGACTGTCGGCGTCGACGACCGACCGCCGGAGCGTCGTGTTCGCGGCGACGGTGACGTTCTGTCCGAGCGCGACGTCCGGACCGAGCACCGCGCCAGCGCCCACCTCGCAGTCGGGGCCGACGACGACCGGCGGCTGCAGGATGGCCGAATCGTGGACGAGTGCGTCAGGGTCGACGTGGACGCCTTCGGCGCGCTCGTGGCCGGCGACGTGGCCCCGGGCGAGCACTTCCTCGGCGACCGCGAGCAGGTCCCAGGGATAGGTGGCGTCGACCCATAGTCCCTCGGTCCGCACCCCGCGGATACGGTTCTCGGCGATGATCTCGACGAGCGTGTCGGTCAGCGCCAGTTCCCCGGCCTCGCGGTCGGTCGCGGCGATCGCCTCGAATATCGACGGCGCGAAGGCGTAGACGCCGGCGTTGATGAGGCGGTACTGGTCGGAGTCGGGTTTCTCGACGAGTTCGACCACCTCCTCGCCGTGGAGCGAGACGGCGCCGTACTGGCTGGTCTCCGGCCGTTCGAGGACGGCCATCGTCGGGTCACCCTCGCGTTCGAAGGCGTCGACGACGTCGGTGACGATGTGCGTGTCGATGACGCGGTCGCCGTTGAGCACGAGCGTCGGTTCGTCGACGATGTCACGTGCCTGCAGGAGAGCGTGCCCGCTGCCCAGCTGTTTGTCCTGACGGACGTACTCCAGGTCGACGCCGCGGTAGCTCGGGCCGAAGTGACCCTGGACGCGGTCGCGCTTGTAGCCGACGACGACGACGATGCGGTCGACGACCTCGATCAGTGCGTCGAAGACGTACTCCAGAATGGGGCGGTTGGCCGCCGGTAACATCGGCTTCGGGCGGTTGTGCGTCAGTGGCCGCAGGCGGGTCCCTTCGCCCGCAGCGAGGACGACTGCCGTCGAGACGTTCATACCCGTAGGTCGTCACGGCGCGTTAAGGACTTTCGGGGCGACGCAAACCTCTCGGAAAGCCCACCTTACTGTCGACTGGCGGGCTCCCCGCGAGTCGTCTCTCGCCGGCCCTACTGGTCGCCCATCGACTGCCCGGCCACCGAGCGGCCCTGTGCGGTCATCTCGACTTCGGTGCGCTCGCGGACGACCTCGATCACGTCGAGTTCGATCAGGCGGTCGTAGATCTCCTCGATCTCCGCGACTTCGGCGTCGACGAACTCGGGGATCTCGAACGGCGAGACGCCCGAGTGCAGCGCCATGACGACCTGTTCCTCGACCGGACCCAGGTCCAGATCCGCGCGGTTTCGCTCGACGCCCTCCTCCAGGACCTGCCGGAGCACGGAGACGTTGTCGGTCTCACCGGTGACGTACGTCTCGACGCTGATCTCGTCTTCGGTGTGTTCGACCTCGATCACCGTCCGCTCGGCGCCGAGTTCGGTTCGCTCTTCGATCTCGACCTCGCCGATGTCGTCGCGGTCGACGACGACGAGGTCGCCCTCGGCCAGCGCGAAGCGAACGGCGTCGTCGCTGACCTTGATCCGCGCTTTCGACCACTGCGTGTCCTGGACGACGCCGCCCTCGACGGCAGGATGTTTCACCCGGAGTATCTCCCCGTCGAGGCAGGCGTGGAAGAAGTCGGTCTCGAACTCGTCGTGTTCGGCCGCCGAGACCAGGACGACGTCGTCGCCGAGGTCGAGCGCGAGGTAACTGGCGACCTGTGCAGCCCGCTGGTTGACGTCGTAGCGGCCACCGATCTCCTGGATCGCGTCGATCGGGACGCTCTGTTTCGCGTCGGCGACCAGCACCAGTCGCTGGTCGGTCAGGACGACCCGACAGGACTGCCAGTCCGCGTCGTCGAGTCGGCGCCCCGACTCCATGACCTGCATGAACTGCCCGCGAACGTCCGCGATTTTCTTCTCCGAATCGCTCATGACACTGCCTGACTGTGGGCGATTTGACCCGCCCATCATTAGGGGTTGTGGCCCGATTATCGCACGAGAAAACGGCGATGCGAAGCGCTCACCAACGACGGCCCGGAGAGGCCTACTGTTCGCTCATCGCCTCGCTCGCGAGATTTCGGCCGTGGGCGTTGAGCGAGACTTCGGTCCGCACGCGCACCTTGTCGACGGCACCCATCTCCAGCAGTTTCTCGTATATCTCCTCGACTTCCTCGACGTCCAGTCCGACGAAGTCGGCCATCTCGAACGGCGAGACACCCGAGTACAGCGCCATGAGGACCTCGCTTTCGGTCTCGGTGAGTTCGTACTCCTCGCTGTGGCGCTCCTCGATGACCCGCGAGAAGAGGTGTTCGAGTGCCCGGCCGTGGGCGGCCGTTCCAGAGAAGTGCGTCTCGACGCTTCGCTCCTGTTCGTCGGCGTGTTCGACCTCGACGACCTGGCGCTGCTCGCCGAGCACAGTCCCAGTCGACGTGTCGATGGTGCCGACGTCGTCGACGGCAAAGGACGCCGACTCACCGCCGGGGAGCGCGAGTTTGACGCGGTCCTCGGCGAAGCGAAAGCGGGCTTTCGACCACTCGGAGTCCTGGACGACGCCGCCGACGACCGCCGGGTGTTTCACGAGGATGACCTCGGCGTCGAGCGCCGCCCGGCAGTACTCCCTGTCGAAGTCCTCGACGTCGGCGTCGACGAGGAAGACGTGCTCGCCGACCCGGAGCGCGGTGGCGCCGTCGGCCGCGAACCCCCCGGGAACGCTCTCGGGAACGTCGGTCAACTCGATACGGTCGTGGGGGATCGACCGGTTGCCGTCGGCCCCCCCGAGGACGAGCCGCTGGTCCGTGAGGACGACACGTGCAGAGCGCCAGCGCGGTTCGGCGACCGGGTCGCCCCCCTGGACCACCTGACAGTAGTCTCCGGTCGCGTCCACGAGTTTCGTCTCGTCCCCGCTCATCGAGAGGTGGGTTGTCACTCCGCGGGCTTAAACCCCAAGCGGGCAGGACGAGACCAGCGTGTCCCGTCACACCACGCCGGCGTCGACGAGAACGAGCACGCCGCCGCTGACGAGCGCGAGCGTCCCGAACCCGACACAGACCGCCCAGAAGGCGACCCGGCGCACCAGCGCGACCAGCACGCCGACGGTCAGGTAGCCGACGACGGCGCTGACCACCAGCGCCAGGGCAGCCGCCGCCGGCGACACCGCGGGCACCCCCGATTCGAGCAGGACGAGCAGGCTCGCACCCAGCGCCGCGGGGATCG